>Ga0114976_10001797_pt1 | contig 13442 bp, 16 predicted proteins | sample S_130805_EF_Meta_FD_87319 | JGI IMG/M metagenome (GOLD analysis project Ga0114976, IMG submission 87319) | Freshwater microbial communities from Lake Simoncouche, Canada to study carbon cycling - S_130805_EF_MetaG | ecosystem: Environmental > Aquatic > Freshwater > Lake | place: Lake...
AGTAGTCAGCGGTGTCAATAGAAATTCTAACAAATTTCTTGATTTTTTCTGGTGACTTGTTATAATTCGTGCATGGGTAAATTATGAAGAAAAAGAAGAAAAAACAAAATCCAGTAGTAGAAGAAGCTATCCCGGAAAAAGTAATAACAAATTTAAAACATTACATAGATAATGTTAAGTTTTGTGAAGCAATGACCGACTGGAAGCAACTTGTGCGCGCCGCAGAGGCCTGCGACGATCCTAGACCCCCTGTAAGCGATTATATTGCTGAATGTTTCGTCAAAATTGCTGAACATTTGTCTTACCGACCCAATTTTATCAATTATCCGTTCCGAGAGGATATGGTTGGGGATGGTATAGAAAATTGCCTATTATACGCGCATAACTTTGATCCTAAAAAATCAAATAATCCCTTTTCTTATTTTACCCAAATCATCTATTATGCCTTTTTGCGTAGAATAGAAAAAGAAAAGAAACAAGCATTTGTGAAATATAAAGCATTGCAAATGAATGATATGGATGGTAAATTTACTGATTGGTTGAGAGAAAACCAAGGATCCTGTACTTATAGTGAATTTATGCAAAAGACATTTTTTCTGTCGGAACAAGACATTGATAAGATGGAACCGAAAGAAAAAACAAGAAAGAAGAAGCGTAAAAAGAAAAAGACAGATAATTTTTTCGATTAAAATACAATGAAAATTGCAATTATTAATGATACCCATTTTGGGGCGAGAAACGATTCACCATTTTTTCTAGAGCATTCTTTAGAATTCTTTGAACAAATATTTTTTCCATATTTGAAAGAGAACAAAATTCATAATGTTCTCCACCTTGGTGATCTATTAGACAGAAGAAAGTTTATTAATTTTAATACACTCTCTCAAGTAAGAAATAGATTTTTTGCTCCATTGGTTGAGAATAAAATCAATACTTACATAACAGTAGGCAATCATGACACTTATTATAAAAACACAAATTCATTGAACTCATTGCGTGAGTTGTTTTATAATGAGAGTAATGTAATTCGTATTATTGAAAGACCCGAAGAATTAAACTTCGATGGTCTTTGCATTGGCATGGTTCCTTGGATTGCCAAAGACAATGAAACCGAATGTTTGAATTTTATAAAATCCTGTAGTTGTCCGATTGTAGTCGGACATTTTGAGATAAAAGGATTTCAAGTTATAAATGGCGTTGTGCATCCACATGGAATAACAGAAAAAGAATTCAATAGATTTGAAATGGTTTTATCTGGTCATTTTCATATGAAGCAAGAAGGTAGAAATATTCATTATCTTGGTACTCAGTATCAATTGAATTTTGGCGATGTAAATTGCGTCAAGGGATTTCATGTTTTGGATACGGATACAAGAGAATTAACATTTATTGAAAATCCAAACAAGATTTTTCATACGATAAAGTATGATGACACCACGCAAGAAACCCAACGAATATTGTCAGAAGATCCTTCTATATTTAAAAATTGTTTTATAAAGATAATAGTATCCAATAAAACAAAACCTTTTGTATTTGACAAATTTATTGATTCTCTGTATGCTGTTCCTGCACAAGAAATATCAATAATAGAAGATTATCAAGAAAAACTCATTGAGAGTGATATTGATGTTGCACAAGATACATTGAGCATAATTAACAAAGAAATAGATTTACTTGAGGGTATTGAAAATAAAAGTAAATTGAAAGTTCTACTAAAAGACCTATACATGGAGAGTTTAACCTTATGAACACAAATGAAATGCAATCAAACGAAGATAGACCAAAAGTTTTTGATCCGTCCATTTATTTGCCAGGAAACGATGATATGGTTCCTGAGTACGATGAATATGGATTTCCGGCAAGAAAATCGCATAGTTACTATGTTTCTGCATATATTGCAAAAGAAAATAAATTTGCAATAAAAACTAAGTTCATCCAACCAAAAGTTTATGTAGGAAAATCAAAAATTAGTGGATTAGGTGTTTTTGCATCCGAGGACATCAAATCCGGGGACATTATTGAGGAATGTCCGGTTGTTTTGTTGGACAGTACGTTCAAAGGAAACAAGGATTGGGTATTGAATCGATATGCTTTTGCTTGGGGGTGTGGTTGTTCTATATGCGAAAAGTATGGCAATACTATGGCATTAGTTCTTGGAAATGGAATGGTATATAATCATTCTGAACAACCAAATGGATACTGGACACAAGATACTGCATTGAAATATTATACACTTCATGCATTGACTGATATCAAACAAGGTGAAGAAATTACATGGTATTATGGTGCAGGATATTCTATGCGCCTTAAAATGGAATCTAAGATGACATTTGAACGTGGCACTCCTGAAGGGTGGCCACCAAGTGGTAAGAATTTAAGAGATTCAGTTAGTGGTGGTTGTTCTTCGTGTGGAAAGAAGAATGAACCAATAGAATTGGTAAAGGAAGATTTACCTGAATCCAAACCAACTGAAGAAAAAACTGCTGAAGATTTGCTTTTCCGTTCTATGGTAGTGCCGGAGAAAATTCTAAATGATAAAGTTCAAGAAGGTACGGTTTAAAAATTTCGGATCGTTTGGTAATAATTTTACCGAACTGATTCTTGACAAAAATCCAACCACTCTTATTTGTGGTAATAATGGTAGCGGAAAATCATTTGCTTTTCTGGATTCCATTACATTTGCTCTATTTGGAAAACCTTTCAGAAAGATCAATATTCCTCAATTAGTAAATTCTGTAAACGATAAGAATTGTTTAGTTGAAATTGAATTTACTAAAGGTTCTGATGAATACTTAGTTCGTCGTGGGTTGAATCCTAAGTTATTTGAAATTCATAAGAATGGTGTTCTAGTTAATCAGGATGCAAAAAGTCTTGATTATCAAGAAGTTCTTGAAGATCAAATTATAAAGATGAATTATAAGACCTTTACTCAAGTTGTGATATTGGGTAGTTCATCCTTTGTTCCTTTTATGCAATTGTCCGCATCGGATCGTCGTGCTGTAATTGAAAATATTCTTGATATTAATGTTTTTAGTACAATGAATATTTTACTTAAGGGTAAGATTCTACAGATAAAAGAAACACTTCGAGATATATCAACAAAGATAGATTTGGAAAAACAAAAAATTGTTCTGCAACAACAACACATTACTAGTATGGAAGCGAAAAGTAATGAAGATATTAAACTGGTGCAGGACAAAGTAAACGATATTTCAAATGACATACAGACACTACGAGGTGAAGTTGTCGATTTAGAGAACGGAGTTACTGAACTAGTCAAGCAAATTGCAGATCAGACTTCATCTAATAAATCATTAAATGAACTTGAAAAACTAAAAACAAAAATTCATATAAATCTTAAGAATATAGAAAAAGATATTTCATTCTTTGAAGAAAATGTTTCTTGTCCTTCGTGCAATCAGACTATAGATTCAGAAACCAAGAAAACAGAAGTATCTAAAAGAAATGAAAAGAAAACTGAATACGAAAAAGCAATAGTTAGTTTGGATGGTAATATCAATAATGTATCTAATAGATTATCTGAAATTTCTAAAATAACTAAAGAAATACAAGATAGAAATTTGGAAATTGTACAGAAAAAGACATCTATTAAGAACGCTGAAAAGTATCTTTCGACACTCAATAAGGAGTTGTCAGATATGACGACTTCTACGAGTCATCTTGATTCACAGAAACAAAAGTTAAATCAGTATCAATCTTCTTTGTCTGTTTTTGAAAAGGAAAAGGAAGAGAATAAAGATGAACTTTTATATCACGAACATGCACATGTGCTATTGAAAGATTCAGGGGTTAAAGCAAAAATTATTAAGTACTATTTGCCTTTTATGAATAAGTACATTAATAAATTTTTGTCATCTATGGACTTTTTTGCACAGTTTACCCTTGATGAAGATTTTAATGAAAAAATCAAGAGTAGGCATAGAGATGAGTTCAGTTATATGAATTTCAGCGAAGGTGAAAAGATGAGAATTGATCTGGCACTATTGTTGGCATGGAGAGAAATTGCCAGAACCAAGAATAGCGTAAATTGTAATATTTTGATTCTTGATGAAGTTTTTGATTCTTCTCTTGATGCCTTGGGTATGGATGAACTAATGAAGCTATTGAATGCAGTAAGTGATAAATCTAATATTTTTGTTATTAGTCACAAATCAGATCAATTAGTTGATAAGTTTCAACATGTTATTGGTTTTGAAAAGAAAAATAATTTCAGTAAACTCACATGAGCGACGAGATAAATCCAAAACCCGTTATAGAAAAGCACGATCAGTTTTATGTTGTTCGTGATGATTTGATTGAAGGCGGTTCTAAAACTAGATTTGTTCAAAATCTAATTAAAAATTCGCCCCAATCTGAGATGGTATATGGATCATCGCCAGCAACAGGATATGCTCAAATTGCATTGGCAAGAGTATGTCAGCATTTGAATAAGAAATGTATTCTTTTCATGGCAAAAAGAAAACCGGAGAATCTTCATTCTTACCAGTTGAAAGCAATGAATTATGGTGCTACAATACACGGAGTAGACAACGGTATGCTTAGTGTAACACAAAAGAGAGCAAGAGATTATGTTGCTTCAGACACCGACAATAGAAAACTATTTCCTATTGGATTTGATTGTCCTGAAGTAATATCTGAAATTTGCGAATTGGCAAAGACTCTACCGATTCAACCAAAAGAAGTATGGACTGTTGGATCTAGTGGAACTCTTACTAGAGGGTTGCAGTTAGCATGGCCCGAAGCAGAATTTAATTGTGTTTCTGTTGGTCATAAAATGGGACAGAGGGAATTGGGTAGAGCAAAAATGTACAAGTGTGACATTCCTTTCTTCGATGCAGTCGATCCTGCTGATGCTCCTCCCTTTCCCTCTGTTCCCACTTATGACGCAAAAGCATGGAAGTTCATGAAAGAACACGCATCCCCTGATGCTTTATTTTGGAATGTTGGCGCATGAAACATTTTTACGAAAGAAACGATTATCTTTTAAATCATAAAATTAATGTTTTCTTTGAAGACATTGTTTCTATGAATGACTCCGAATTTGAAGAGTGGGTGAAGGATATGCGTAAAGTTGTTCTTGAGGCATGGGATGCAACCAATTGTCCTCCTAGAACTGGTAAAAATGAAGATGATATTATCGAAGAGTTTAATAAACTCACCGGATATCCTGTACATACTTTTGAATTTGTAGATGAATTGACTGGCGAGAAAGATGTAATTATCAATAAATCTCGTTTAGGTGCAGAAGCAGATCAATGGTTTTCTAATATGTACAAGACTAGAATAAACTATAGTGAAAACGATACTGGTTATTCTATTTACGATTTATTTGCAAATGACAAGTATTTAACAAAAATGATAAAGGGTGCTCGTCGGCATATTCGTCGTGACTCTCTTTATACTTTTGCTTGTTCTGCCATAAAAAACGATAGCAAATACGCTATTGTTTCTGTTGGTAGTGGAGAAGAGTGGATGGAAGCATATTTCAGCAATCCCTCCATTTTCAAAGATCATGATTTTATTTTAGATCAACATGACGATGAAGATGGCGTGAATACGGGGTATTATCAAATAGAACAATCAAAAATACTTTCACTAACTAAACAGCAATTTTTGAATTGGAAACCCAAATTATTGTATCGGCACTATTCAACCTTTGATACAGAGAATATTCCCGATGACAAGATTTTTAGAATTAGAGTATATGAAAAGGGATATAAAGTATTTCCCAAATGTTTTCCTAGTTTTAGAATAGGTTATATTCAACCCGCAGTTAATTTTCCGCCTTTAACGGCAAGATATCTTTATGAAAAATTTACGGAATCTTTTTACACACAAAACCAAATTGTGGTTTATGACCCTTCTTCTGGCTGGGGCGGCCGCATTCTTGGTGCAATGTCTGTCAATGACAATAGAAATATTCACTATGTCGGGACTGATCCTAACTTGGATAATTTCCCTTCTCATGTTGGGAATGGCGGCATGTACGCTGATCTTGCTAATTTCTATAATACTAGAACTTATAGAGGAAACTCGTTCTTCTCAACCACAAATACTTACGAAATTTTTAAACATGGTTCGGAAACAATAAAGGATGATGTTGAGTTTCGGAAGTATAAGGGATCGGTTGATTTAATCTTTACCTCTCCTCCGTATTTCAATAGAGAAGCATATTCAGAAAACGAAAATCAATCTTATAAGAAATTTTCCAGTTATGATTCTTGGAGAGATGGATTCCTTCGACCAACACTAGAAACCTGTGTTGAGTACTTGAGAAATAATAGATACCTTTTATGGAATATTGCCGATATTCAAATTTCTGGCAAATATTTAACATTAGAAAAAGATTCAAGAGATATATTAGAAAGTCTCGGAATGAAATATGTTCAAACATTAAAAATGGCAATGGAAGGTATGCCCGGGCAGAATCGGTTAGACGAAGATGGCAAACCAAAATGTAAGAACTTCTGTAAAGTGAATGGAAATTATTTGAAATACGAACCAGTTTTTGTATACTATAAGCCATGAAATCGCAAACAGAAGAAATCTTTTACGGTAAGCAACCAAACTGGAAGCATTGGAAACCCGAAGATTTTAAAGACGAAGATCGTGTATATTGGTCTATTGCTTTGGCATTAAATTGGTACAATACCAAGTTTACCGATAGAGATTATAAAAATAGTGTAATAGAATACATGAAGAAATTTAAAATTGAAGGATTGGAATATGTTTCGAAAGTTCCAACCGATGATTTTACTTTTAGAGGCATTGGTGGTAGATGCGAAACTGCCTTATCTCATTGTATTTTGCCTGTAAAGGTAAAGACAAATATTGATCAAGGAATTGCTACTCTTATTAAAAATGGCAAAAGTATTCAGGATACAAATGTACCAGTAGTGCCTGTTCGGGAACGTGTACGGCAACAATCATATGAACTTGGTGCATATTTAGAACAAAAGATCGATGAATATGAATCTTATATTCGCGGCAAAATGCCAAATTATAAGACATTTGATATTGAATCGTGGTTGACAGAAATTGCACCAAGTGCAATGCATTGCGAATTCTTACTTGAATGCTTTAAGCGGGGATTGAGTGAATTTGCCTTGGTTGTAGAGGGCAAAGATGCTCAATTGAAAGAAGCATATTCCTTTCTGAACAAGAAGCAAGCACAAAAGATGCATGATTTTTACAAGTCAATATGTGATCATTTGGCAGTTAGAATCACAATAGCAAAGAGCAATAGAAAACCAAGAAAGAAGAGAAAGAAGAAGCCTGAACAGGTAATCAAGAAACTTAAGTATCTAAGCAAAGATACTTCAAGTGGAATTGAATCTATATTGCCTGAATCTATTGTTGGTTGTTCTACTCTTATTACTTTCAATGTAAAAACCGGCAAGGCTTGCATTTTTAAGTCGGATGAAACTGGGCCGGGAATTAGTGTCAAGGGGTCAACTCTTATTGGATTTTCTTCTGAATCTGTTGAGAAGAAGATGAAAAAACCAATTGAATTTATGACTAAGGCAAAAACTGAGGGGATTCGTAGTATAAATAATTACTGGAAGACACAGAAGACTAAAGATTCTAGTCCTACTGGTAGAATTAATACACATACTCTTTTGCTCAGAACGCTAAAATGAACAAAACAGATAATTTAAAATTCTTAGGAGTTTATAAAAAATACGATCCTAATGGCAAAATCATCAAGTATACTATTGGCGATACTGTCGATTTTGATGGCAATTATTATGCTGCAACAAAGACCATTATAGGATTAAATCCGCTATCAAAGGATAGCGGATGGGAACAAGTTGGTGATATTAATCCTAATAGATTTTTTAATCAAACTGATGAACCTATTACTAAAACTGTCGGAGATCGATGGTTTAATCCCGATACAGGCAAAACTTATACATTAATGCGTGATGCAAATGGTTTGCATTGGGTGGAATTTTAATTGACTTTACTTTTTACATTGGTATACTTGGTGTATGATTCTTTTAGATAACAACCAAATAATTTTAGCGAATCTTTTTCATAGCGTAAAAGACAATTCAACCATAAGCGAAGATTTGCTTCGGCACATGGTTTTGAATTCGTATCGCCTTCTTAGAAAGCATTTCAAAGACCAATATGGCGAATTGGTGATTTGCCATGATTCTTCTAATTCTTGGAGAAAGCAATACTTTCCAAATTACAAGGCAAATAGAGCAAAGGCTCATCAAAAGTCTGAATTTGATTGGGATCAAATTTATCAGATCTTAAATAAAATCCGAGATGAAATTCGTGATGTTTTTCCATACAAGAATGTAAAGATAGATTCTGCCGAAGCAGATGATATTATTGCCGTTCTTGCAAGAAAATACCACGACCAAGAAAAGATTTTGATTATCTCAAACGATAAGGATTTTCAGCAATTGCAGAGATATCCTAATGTTTTTCAATACAGCACATTTAAGAAACAACTTTTGGTTTGTGATAATCCTTACGATTTTCTGATGGAGCATATTTTGCGCGGCGATTCCGGGGATGGTGTGCCAAATATTCTATCCGACGATGATGTGTTTGTTGTTGATGATAAGCGACAAAACAGATTGACGCAAAAAGTTATTACCGAAATCAAGGAAAATATCAATACTATTTCTGATTCTCCTCATTATAGAAACTGGGATAGAAACAAAACTCTTATTGATTTTGATATGATTCCCGAGCAATTAGAGACTAATATTATTAGTGAATTTAATAAAAATTCGTCAGTAACAGATAGGTCAAAGGTTCTTCCCTATATGATTACTAATAGATTAAAGAACTTAATAGAAATTATAGAGGAATTTTGATGTGAAACGAGATTTTCATGAAAAAGACAACAGAGATAGCAATCCCAGGCGGGATCGCGGATTTGTTGAAAGACAAAAGAAGTCAAAAAAGAATCAAATGAAAAATGATTTGAGAAATATTGTTGACAATCTCAACACAAACAACTATAATGACTTGAATGATGATGAAGATCAATGGAGTGAATAATATGACTACTATGACAAAAAACGAAATCACGCTAAGTAAGACTACGCTATCTGTTTTAAAGAATTTTTCTACGCTCAATTCTAACATATTGGTAAAACCCGGTAATGTTCTTCGAACTATTACGCCTTCCAAAAATGGTATGGCGGAAGCAACTGTAGAGGAGACATTTGATGTTGAATTTGGTATTTGGGATCTTAGTAAGTTTCTTGGCGTTGTCAGTCTTTTTTCGACGCCAAAGTTTGAGTTTGGAGAAAAGTCGGTTGTTATACATGGCGGTAATGGTTCTCGTGTTACTTATTTTTACTCAGAACCAAGACTGCTGACAACGCCGACCAAGAATGTAAATATGCCAAGTGTTTCTCTTTCGGTTGATATTACCGAAAAGATCTTTGCGGAATTACAGAAAGCATCTTCTGTTCTTCAATTGCCCGATTTGTCATTTGTTAACGAGAATGATCGAATCATGGCAGTAGTATCAGATTTGCAAGATCCGACCACCAACAACTACAAGGTTGATGTTGGTGCAAATAAATCCAATTCTGAATTCAGTTTGAATTTCAAGATGGAAAACATTAAGATTCTTCCCGGTGATTACACTATTGAATTTTCTAAGAATGTTGTTGGTCAGTTTACGAACGAGACACTAGATCTCAAGTATTGGTTTGCGATGGAGACTAATTCTAAGTTCAATTAATATGCAACATAAGCAAAATGAATTTTTGTGGGTGGAGAAATACCGCCCACAGACAATACAAGATTGTATTTTGCCCGTGTCCTTGAAGAAATCTTTCGAGGACATGGTTGCTAAAGGAGAACCACAAAATCTTCTTTTAGCAGGTTCGGCAGGTACAGGAAAGACGACCGTAGCAAGGGCATTGTGTAATGATATTGGTGTAGATCATATCATTATTAACTGCTCCGAGAATGGTAATATTGATACATTGAGAACCGATATTCGACAGTTTGCAAGCACGGTATCTCTTTCTGAATCCAAAAAGACGGTAATTCTAGACGAGTTTGATTATAGTAATGCTCAAAGCATTCAACCCGCACTACGCGGAGCAATTGAAGAGTTTTCCAACAATTGTCGTTTCATTATTACCTGTAATTATAAGAATCGAATTATCCAACCAATTCATTCCAGATGTACTTGTATTGACTTTGCAATTAGCTCAACAGACAAACCGGAGATTGCAAAGCAACTGCTTGGTCGTTGTGAATATATTTTAGATAATGAGAAGGTCAAATATGACAAAAAGGCATTATCTCAATTAATCATCAAGCATTTTCCTGACTTTAGGCGTATTATTAATGAATTGCAGAGATATTCGGCATCAGGTATTATTGATGCCGGAATTCTAGCAAACCTCAAAGACATAGAAATAAAGACCCTTGTATCTTCAATGAAGATTAAAGACTTCTCAGGTGTTCGAAAGTGGGTAGTTAACAACTTGGACAACTCACAGACAGAACTGTTCAGGAAGATCTACGATTGTCTATACGACACTCTAGTTCCTTCTAGCGTTCCTGAAGCGGTTCTAGTGCTTGCAGAGTACCAATACAAATCTGGGTTCGTTGCAGATCAAGAGATCAATACTGTAGCGTGTTTGGTCGAATTGATGATGCGTTGTGAGTTTAAATAATGGAATTAAAAGATTTTCTAAATTCTATCAACCAAAATAAGAAAAATCTTATGGAGGATATTCAATGCGAAAAGGAATATCTCCCGTATATTACCAATAGATGCCTATCTTATTTCATTGATACTATTTTTTATGTAAATCAAATGAATCAAATGCCTTATTTGGACAAGAGATTGCAGTACGATTATTTGCGTATCAAAGTTGCAAAAAAGAACCGTTTTAGTAAGTGGCACAAACCCGAAGAAGATAATACCATAGACTGCATCAAAGAGTATTATGGTTATTCTACTCAAAAGGCTAAAGATGTTCTTAGGTTGCTACCGCCCGAACAAATTGATCATATTAAACAATCCCTGAATAAAGGCGGCGCAAAAAAGGGAAAATCATAAATATTATCACACAATGGGGTAATAATTATGACTGATGATATTTTTTCGAGTTTGGGCGTAGAAATCAATTTAAAAAATAAAGAAGACTTTTTAAAAGTTAAAGAGACATTAACAAGATTGGGAGTTTCTTCCAAAAAGGAAAAGAAACTATACCAATCTTGTCATATTTTACATAAACGAGGTAGATATGCCATAATGCATTTCAAAGAAATGTTTATTATGGATGGTCTTGAGAGCGATATAACTCTTGAAGACATACAAAGAAGAAACACTATAGTCCAATTGTTAACTGATTGGGGATTGATACAACCAATCGATCCCGAAAAGTATAAGGACAAATTAAGTTTAGCCAGAATTAAAATTTTAGCATTCAAAGACAAAAACGACTGGGAACTCGTACCTAAATACCATATAGGAAAGTGAATTTACGGATTTTTATATTATGAAAAAAATACAAGCTATTGGTGCTCCGTTTCCGATTGAATATTCTTCCTGTTCAAATCTAAAACCAAAAACATTTGAATGGACTACAGACGATTGTGATATTAAAGTCTTCATAGACAAAGCAATTGCGTCTGGAGTTGCCTATAATAAAAAACCAAATGAGAAGAAGATAGCATGGGTATGCGAATCCCGTGCTATTTTTCATGCATGGATGTTTCCCGAAGATATCTGGGAGAAGAATATTGAGAGGTTAATAAACTCATATGATACAATTTTTGTATCAGACCGTAGATGGTGCAAGTATTCACCAAACATAAAATTTGCATTTGCAGGAAGTAATGCTCCTTGGGTAAAGGAACATAAAATTCACGCAAAGAGCAAAATGACATCTATGATTGCTTCTCCTAAGATAATAACATTTGGACACAAACTTAGACATGCCATTGCATCGAAGCATTCAGACAAAATTGATGTCTACGGCGGTGCAAATGGTTCCAAGCGGTTTGGTGCGGGCGTTTGGCCTGATAAATCTGAAGCAATGAATGATTATATGTTTTCGGTGACTATAGAAAACGATAGTTATGAAACATATTTTACTGAAAAAATAACGGATTGTTTTGCTACAGGAACTATTCCTATTTATTGGGGTGCTCCTGATATTGGTAATTATTTCAATAAGGAAGGAATAATTGAACTTACTAAAGATTTTGATTTTTCTTCCTTGACATCTGAACTCTATAAGAGTAAACTTCCGGCAATAATTGATAATCTAGAAAGGGTAAAGAATATGGAATTGGCCGATGATATTCTTTTTAAACTAATATGAAAACAGAATTAATTTCCTTTTATTGTGATGTTGGTGATTACACATATTACAGCGATCATGCATTTAGAATAAAAGAAGAATGCTTTAGATTAAATCTTCCACATGATTTTAGAAAAGTAAGAACCGAAAATGATTATAGATTAAATTGTCTTCGTAAACCCAAATACATTCTAAGTATGTTGGAAGAAAAGAAAAAACCAATAGTCTGGATTGATATCGATAGTCAAATTCATAGAGATCTTACTGGTTTTGATAAAATATTAGAACATGAAGCAGATTTAGGTTTTGCTTATTTTGTAACCGATCCTTCGCAAATAAATGTTTTACAACCAAAAGCATCTCCTATATTTTGCAATTATAATCAAAAGGTAATTGATTTTTTGAAATTATGGATTAACAAATGTGAAGAAGCAGTTGTCAGTAATCAAAAACTTTTTGATCATGAGATATTATTATTTAAGGTCTTACCGTTTGTTGCAAATCAACTAAAAATTGGTTGTTTACCGATGAATTATTGTGTTTGGCCTGGTAAATGTCCAGAGGGAATGGAACCATACATAACTATGGGTATAGCAGATCATAAGTCCAAAGAAGAAAATCTTAAAGAATTTGCTAATGTTGGTATGAGTGAGAGTGAAATTAGATTAAATTTAAATAGGATATAAATTATGAAAGCAATTGTACAAAATGGTGATTATTTTTGTGACGAAATTAATTTAGATTTTCCTTGTGAGATCCATATTACTCGATTTGGATTAACTCATAAACCGGGGACGAATATACACATTAAACAAAGAAGTGAAAATCGTTCACAAGAAAACATTACTTTTGAAAATAAAGAAGCATATAAAGTTTTTATTTGTTCGAATGAACCCACAACATCAGCATCCAGAGAATTAAATGGTGTTATTATTGATAATGCACATCAATATGATTTAATTTTAGCATCACATCCCGATATTATAGAAAACACAGATAATGCTATATTCTTTCCATATGGCGGAACTTGGTTAAATAAAAAACCAAATTCAGATTTAAATTCTTTGGGTTCTTTTGATGAATCTGTTTTGGATAAAATTAAAGATAAAAAATTTG
>Ga0114976_10001798_pt1 | contig 13441 bp, 7 predicted proteins | sample S_130805_EF_Meta_FD_87319 | JGI IMG/M metagenome (GOLD analysis project Ga0114976, IMG submission 87319) | Freshwater microbial communities from Lake Simoncouche, Canada to study carbon cycling - S_130805_EF_MetaG | ecosystem: Environmental > Aquatic > Freshwater > Lake | place: Lake...
ACGGAACGGTTCGTCGAGTTGCTTGGTCGGGCCCATCGAGAGAACTGGTGTGAGAAGGCGAAGCTCGTGTCACTCCAGAATGCGATCGTCGATCCTCGCTACCGGGAATCGGACTACCGCTCCGTCCAGAACTACGTCGGCGAATCGGTGTCGTTTGGCCAGGAACGCGTTCATCATGTCTGTCCGCGACCGGAGCAGGTGCCGTCACTCATGGCGGGGCTCATCGCCGCCGACGTGAGGCTCCGCGAGGCGGCGATTCATCCGGTGATCCATGCGGCGGCGATCGGCTATGGCTTCGTCTTCACTCATCCTTTCGAAGATGGCAACGGTCGCATCCACCGCTTCCTGATCCACAACGTCCTTGCCATCCGGGGCTTCACGCCACAGGAAATCATCGTGCCGGTGTCGGCGGCGATGCTCCGCGACCCGCAAGCCTACGATGCTTCTCTGGAAGCGTTTTCTCGGCGGTTGCTCGAGATCGTTGACTACTCCCTCGACGCCGGGGGACAGATGACGGTTCGCAGCGACCGCTCAGAATGGTACCGGTTCCCTGATCTGACGCGGCAGGCCGAGGCCCTCTTCCGGTTCGTGGAGCAGGCGATCGAGCGGGATCTCCCGGAGGAGCTCGCCTTCCTGAAAGGCTATGACCGCACGAAGCTTCTCATGCAGGAGGTGGTCGATCTTCCGGCGCGGTAGCTCGACTTGTTCATTCGCCTCTGCCAGCAAAACGGCGGCGCGCTCTCGACCGCAAAGCGTCAGTCACAGTTTCCCCTCCTCCGCGACGACGAGATCGCGCGACTCGAGGAGGCGGTGCGGAAGGGATTCGCCCCGCCCGACGGCGACGGGCCGAAGGATAGGTCGGGCAATGGCCCTTCGGCACGCGTCGGCTGAGTGGTGCGGACCATTGAGGAGCAACAGCCGGGCCTGGTCGGGCTGGATGCGGCCCTCACATGGCGGTGTCGAGAAGCCGCTGCATGCGGAACCACCCCTCGACGCCAAGGCCCGCGCCGCGCTGGGCGCTACGGCGCGGGTGAAGCGGGCGGCGGCGGAGTCGTGCGGGCCCGCTTGAAGGGATCCACCGTTCCCCCACCCGGTCCCGGGGGCGGGTCGTTGGCCGACTGGCCGAACGGCACGAGCTTGGGCCATTCGAGATTCATGCCTGGCCAGGCCTGCGGCTGGGGCGGCGGCGCCGGCAGCGGCGGCCGGCTGGGGCCCGCTGCAGCGGCCGGCGGCGGCGGCGCGAGGAGATCCTGCGGCGTCGGAAACCCGCCGGTCTGGCCGCCGCTGGAGACGGGCGTGGCCACCACGCCGGAGCCGCCGCGATCGACGGTGCGGATCGAGACCTCGTCGATGAAGGCCTCGCCGAGTCCCGTGAGCGCGAAGGTCACCGTGAGCGGCTCGCCAGCCGAGTCTGCCGGCACGATGCGGTGCAGCACCAGCCGACGCCAGGTCTTGGTGGCGGCGACGCGCTCGCCGAGGGCGGGCCCGCCGAGCGAATCGAACACGAACAGCCCGTCCACGCTGCCGGCCACCGGCTTCGACACGAGCACCTGCGCCGAGATCTCGACGAGCTTGCCCGGGGGCGGCTGCAGCGGCGGTGTCGTCACCCAGAGTGGCGGCGTCTCGACCACGACCGGCGGATCGTCCTTGCTGGCGGGCCGGGCCACCATGCGCAGGCAGCCCTGGCCGGACGCCGGCTTCGCGAGCGAGATCTCGAGTTTCGTGACGATGTCCGATGGCGTGCGGGCGAAGTGCCTCCAGCCTCCCCCCGAGAGGTCTTCGATCCGCTCCATGCCCCCGCCGCCGAGGAGCTCGGGGCCTTGTACGACCGCGGCGCGGGCCGCCACGAACTGCCACTCCTCCGCCAGCGCCGTGTCGGAGGCGAGCAGCGGGCTGGCGACCATCGAGCCCTCGGCCTTCACGCCGTTCTCCCAGACCCGCCGTTCGAACTGGCCGGCGATCGCTGCAGCCCGCCGCAGCCGCGCGATCGCCGTCGGTGGATCGGAGCCCGACAGGGCCTCCCCCTCAGCGGCGAGACGGCCGGCCTCGGTGAGCATCGGCACGGCGCTGATCGGCGGCGGGCCCGAGAGCGCCTGCGGCGGCAGACGGCCGAGGAGATCGCCCGAGGCCGCCAGGGCCGTGGCGGCGACGGCGCGGGCCGACGAGAGCTCGACGGGCAAGAGCCCCCGGATCCGATCCTGCACGTGCGCGGTCACCGCCGGCTCGCCGCTGAAGAGGATGATCGAGTGGGTGAGGAAGTCGTCCACGGTCACCGACACGCCGCCGGTCACCCGCTGCTGCCGCAGCGGCTTGAGCCCGCCCGGCGCGACCTCCCAGGCCTGATGCGCCTCGGGAACGCCCGGCACGAGAATCGTGAGCGGCGCCTCGCTGGGCGGGATGTCGCTGCCCGCGTAGCGGCGGGCCACGATCTGCGCGCCCTGCACGCACCGCCAGGCCACCACCATCCGCGCCCTCGCCGCTTCCATCACGAAGGCCTGCACCTCGTCGCTGCTGGTCTGTGCCTGGGCGGCGAACCGGCCCGCCGCGCCCCAGGGCTCGAGCACCTGCAGCCGGAGGTTCATCTCGCGGCACGCCGTGGCCCGGGCCCGCGCTTCGCGGTCGTCACCGTCGAGCCGGCGAGTGGAGGTGAAGAGGATCCCGCGGGTGCCGGCCGCGACCGCCGAAAACGCCGCCAGCGACAGGCTCTCGCCGTCGACCGCGAGTCCGCGGCCCCCCACGCCGGCGAGCGCCGCCGCCTGCCGGGCCGCCCGCGGATCGATCTCCGTCGAGATCGTTGCCAGGAGCGGCGTGCCGGGCCGCGTGAGCCGCGGCCGTTCGCGAAGCCACTTCAGGTAGTCCACGAGTTCCAGCGACGTGCCGAGCACCGTCTTCCGAGCGACGAGCATGTCGAGGTGTCGCGACACGGTGCGGAGGCCCGAGTCGGCGGAGCCGATCAGCGGCCGGCCGGCCCGCTGGTCGCAGGCCCGCACCCGCCGGCCCCGCTCGGCGAGCGCCTCGACGTCGTCGTCGGCGAGTCCGGTGCCGAGGTCCCACATCAGCACGCGATCCCAATGCCGGAGGATCGGGAGTGAATCGGGCTCGCGGACGTCCACGTCGGGGATCGGTGGCGGCGGGCAGACCACCCACAGGCCGGCCTTCCGCGCGGCGGCGAGCTGCTCGGCCGAGGCGGGTTCGGCGAAGCGCACGCAGTTGAACCCGAGCGCCGCGAGCGCCTCGAGCGGCTCGCCGTTCCAGTCGATCGACCGCGGGAAGAACGGCAGGCCATCGACCTCGAGCACGCCCCGCGAGAGCCCGGTCGGTGGATCGACCGGCACGGCCAGCGCGCCGGTCGCAGGCTGCACGAGCGGATCGGCCACGTGCCGGGGCGACGCCGCGGCCGCCGCGACCTCCGGAGGCGGAACGAGGCCCGTCACGTGGAGGTCGTCGATCGCGATCTCGAAGCGTCCGGGCGTAGCGGGCGCGTCGAGCACGAGGTGTGTGGCCCGCGCGCCGGCTGTCTCACCCGGGCCATGCTCCAGCCGCAGCGGCGGCAGCTGGCGGGCCAGTGCCGCGGGCAGGCTCTCCACGTCGAGCAGTTCCCAATGGTCGACGTCGCGGGTGGTGCCGCCGCGAATGAGCACTTCGACGGGCCGGCCCGTCCTCTGCGACACCCATGCGGGCAGGACCACGCGGACGGCGATCCGCACGTCGGGCCGGCTGGCCCGCACCCAGACCGAGGCGCGGAGCTCGTCGAGGATCGCGGCCGGGCCGAACGGGAGTTCGATCCGCAGCGGCTGGCCCGCGGTGGTCTCGAGGACGAGCCGTTCGCAGGCCCGACCGCGATGGGGCGAAGCCTCCGTACGGTCGTGCACCAGCACCCGGCCGGCGGCGGGGTCGGCGGTCCACGTCGGTGTCGGGCCCTCGAAGCCGTCGTGCACGTCGCCGCCGCGGGCCCATGACCCGCCGCCGAGGCCGGCGGCCACGAGCAGCGCCGCACAGGCGCGCACGGCGGTCACGAGGGTGGGAAAACACACGGCCATGGGAATCCGGGAAAGGTCTCGCCACCGGGGCTTCTAGCAGCCGCCGGCACACCGGTTCCAGCCGAGATGGGGAAAATGGGCGAGACGGTCGCAAAATGGGCAGATCCGTGGTTTCATGGGGGCTGGTGCCTTCCTCGCTCCGCGCTGCCCGCGGCTGATCCGCTCATGAAGCCGTCAACGGCCGAGAACCTGCTCCACCTGGTCGGCGATCTGGAACTCGTCCCGGCGGCCGCGCTCAACGAGGTCTTCGCCGACGCGGGCGGCCACGCGCTCGACGCGGCGGCGTTCGGCCAGGCCTTGGTGCGGCGCGAGCTGGTGACCGGCTTCCAGCTCGAGCGGCTGCTGCGGGGCGAGCGGGGCGGCTACTTCTTCGGCCGGGCGAAGATCCTCTACCAGATCGGCGCCGGCTCGTTCGCCCGGGTCTACCGCGCGATCCACCGCGACACGTCCGCCGTGCTCGCCGTGAAGGTGCTCCGCAATCGGTTCTCGAGCGATCCGGACAAGTGCCGCGCCTTCCAGCACGAAGGCGAGATGGGCCGCCTCCTCCGCCATCCCAACATCGTGGCGATCGAAGACGTGGGGCAGGAGAACGGCGCCAGCTACCTGACGATGGAGTTCGTCGAGGGGCAGACGCTCCGGGAGTTGGTGAAGATCCGCGGCGCCGTCGACGCGCGGCGGGCGGTCGACCTCATCCACCAGGCCGTCTGCGGGCTCGAATACGCCCATCGCCGTGGCGTCACGCACCGCGACATGAAGGCCTCCAACGTGCTCATCTCCTCGACCGGCCGGGCGAAGCTGGTGGACTTCGGCCTGGCGGGCGTGGACGAGTCGGGGGACAAGGTGCTCGGCCGCGTGGAGAAGCCGCGGACGATCGACTACGTCGCCCTCGAGAAGATGGCGGGCGTCCGCGACGACAGTGTCCGCAGCGACATCTACTTCCTGGGCACCGTCGCCTACCTGGCCCTCGCGGGGGCGGCGCCGCTGACGGAGTCGCGCGACCGGAGCGTGCGGAGCGACCCGCGACGGTTCACGCAGGTGGTGCCACTGGGACAGCGGTGCCCCGAACTGCCGCGGGACGTCGTCGAGGTGATCTCGCGAATGATGCACACGGATCCGCTGGAGCGCTACCAGACCGCGACCGACGCGAAGTTCGCTCTCGAGACGCTGCTCGCCCGCCTGGGATCGGGCGAGGCGACGGCGTCGGCCGGCCCGGCCACCGTCGCCGGGAAGACACCGACGGCGGCGGCCGTGGCGGCGGCCGCCAAGGGCACCGTCATGCTCGTGGAGTCGGGCGAGAAGCCGCAGCAGGCCCTCCGGGAATACTTCTCCAAGCTCGGCTACCGCGTGCTGCTCACGGAGAACCCGCAGCGGGCCCTCGCCCGGTTCTCGTCGATTCCGCTGCCCGCCGACTTTCTCGTGATCAGCGCCCGGGAACTCGGGCTCGCGGCGGTGGATGCCTTCAACACACTCTCCAAGGAGTCGTATCTGGCCGACGTGCCCGCGATCCTCTTGGCGAACCCGAAGCAGCCCCAGGTGTCGGCCGCCGCGAAGGTCGATGGCCGCCGCAAGCTCCTGCCGCTGCCGCTGCATGCGACCGAACTGGCGAAGGTGCTCGGCGAGATCCTGCCGCGCAAGGCCTGACGGCACGCCGCCGCCGGCCGCGGCCGGGTTGCGAGGCCGCGGGCGTCGGGTATCCTGCGTGCCACCGCGGCGGCCTGCGAGGCGGCCGGACGTCGCGGCCCCTCCTCCCTCTTTGCGAACGGCCGCCATGGATCTGCAGGCGTATCAGACCGAGGGCTTCCACGACGAACTCTTCGACCAGTCGCTCGGACCGCGGCCGGGCGCCGGGTTGCTCGTCAGCCGGCTGGCCGCCTCCTGCGACGGCGAACTCGCCGAGCGGCAGCGGGCCGCCGACAAGATGCTGCTCACGATGGGGATCACCTTCAACGTCTACGGCCACGAGGCCGGGACGGAGAAGATCTGGCCCTTCGACATCGTGCCGCGGGTGATCGACGCGGGCGAATGGGGGGTGATCGAGCGCGGCCTGAAGCAGCGGATTCACGCGCTCAACCTGTTCATCGACGACATCTACAACCAGCGGCGGATCGTGGCCGACGGCGTGGTCCCCGACTGGCTCGTCGACTCGGGCAAGTGCTTCCGCGGGCCCTGCGCCGGGCTCAAGCCGCCGCGAGGCGTGTGGTGCCACATCACCGGCACCGACCTCGTCCGCGGCGGCGACGGCGTGATGTATGTGCTCGAGGACAATCTGCGGACGCCCTCGGGCGTGTCCTACGTGCTCGAGAATCGCGAGGTGATGAAGCGGACATTTCCGCAGCTCTTCGCCGGCCAGCGGATCAGCCCGGTGGAGAACTATCCCGAGAAGCTGCTGGCGATGCTCGAATACATCGCCCCGCCGCAGGCCCGTGATCCGACGGTCGTGGTGCTCACGCCCGGAATCTACAACTCCGCCTACTTCGAGCACAGCTTCCTGGCGCGGCAGATGGGCGTGGAGCTCGTGCAGGGATCCGACCTCGTCGTGCAGGGCGACGTCGTCTCTATGCGGACCACGCACGGCCTCGAGCGGGTGGACGTGATCTACCGCCGCATCGACGACGACTTCCTCGACCCGCTCGCCTTCCGCGACGACTCGCTCGTCGGCGTGCCGGGGCTGATGCGGGCCTACCGGGCGGGCAACGTGGCCCTCGTCAACGCGCCGGGCACCGGCATCGCCGACGACAAGGCGGTGTATGCCTACGTGCCCCAGATCATCCGCTATTACCTCGGCGAAGACGCCATCATTCCCAACGTGCCCACCTACGTCTGCGGCGAGCCGACGCAGTGCGACCACGTGCTCGCGAAGCTCGGCGAGTTCGTGGTCAAGCCGGCCAACGAGAGCGGCGGCTACGGGATCGTGCTCGGCCCCCGGGCCACGAAGGAGCAGCTCGAGGACTGCCGGGCGCGGATCAAGGCCAATCCCCGCAACTACATCGCCCAGCCCATGCTCTCGCTCTCCCGCGTGCCCACGGTGGTGGGCGACTCCCTCGAGGGGCGGCACGTCGATCTGCGGCCCTTCATCCTCTACGGCGAGGAGATCTTCGTGCTCCCGGGCGGGCTCACCCGCGTGGCCCTCGTGAAGGGGTCGCTGGTGGTCAACTCGTCGCAGGGGGGTGGCAGCAAGGACACCTGGGTCGTGCACGAGGGGAGGCGGTAGCCATGCTCTCCCGCGTCGCCGACAGCGTCTACTGGATGAACCGCCAGATCGAGCGGGCCGAGAACGTGGCCCGGGCCGTCGAGACCACGCTCGACCTGGCCCTCGACGGCACGATCAGCCCGGGGCGGCTCTGGAACGCGCTGGTCTGCACGTTCGGCGACGAGGCCGACTTCTGGGCCCGGTTCGGCCTCGCCAACCAGGCCAACGTGATCTCGTTTCTCGCCTTCGATCAGACCAACCCCAACTCCATCACGTCGTGCCTGCAGGCGGCGCGGGAGAACGCCCGCACCGTCCGCGACATGATCAGCACGCCGATGTGGGAGGAGATCAACAAGGCCCATCTCTACGTGCGGTCGGCCGCGGCCGCCCACGCCGAGATCGACGACCCGCGGGAGTTTCTCGACGAGATGAAACGGGCCAGCCAGCTGATCACGGGCGTGGCCGATGCGACGATGTCGCATGGCGAGGCCTGGCACTTCGCCCGGATGGGGCGGCTCATCGAGCGGGCCGACAAGACGAGCCGGGTGGTCGATGTGGAGCACTACTTCCGGCCGGCGGCAGCGCGCATCACGGCTCCGGCTTCCGAGACCGAGGCGAGCCTCGAGGAGGGCACCGATGCGGTGCAGTGGTCGGCCGTGCTCGAGAGTGCCAGCGCCCTGGAGATGTATCGCAAGGCCTACGGCGCGGTCACGCGGCGGAACGTGGCCGAGTTCCTGATCTTCGACCGCTTCTTCCCGCGGGCCATGCACTTCTGCCTGATCAAGGCCGAGGAGTCGCTGCTCGCGATCACCGGCGGGTCGAAGGGTGCCTACACCAACCCCGCCGAGCAGCGGCTGGGCCGGCTGCGGTCGCAGCTCGACTACGGCGCCATCGACGAGATCCTCGGAGACGCCGCCGGCCTGCACGGGTTCATCGACGCCTTCCAAGCCGGGCTGAACCGGGCCAGCAACGCGATCTTCGACACCTTCTTCGCGCTGCGTCCCGTCGGGTCGGCCGCGGAAGCCGCCGGCTGATCGATCTCGGCCGGGAGCCCCTGCTTCGATGTCCACCCGCATCGCCCTCTACCACCGCACGGTCTACCGCTTCGATCGCGACGTGCGGCTCGGGCCGCACTCGATCCGGCTTCGGCCGGCGCCGCACTGCCGCACCCGGGTGGCGAGTTATGCGCTGCGGGTCGAGCCCGAGGGGCACTTCCTCAACTGGCAGCAGGATCCGCACGGCAACCATGTCGCCCGGGTCGTGTTTCCCGAGCAGACCCGGGAGCTGGTGCTGGAGGTCGATCTCGTCGCCGATCTGGTGGCGATCAACGCGTTCGACTTTTTCCTGGAGCCCGAGGTCGAACAGCTGCCGTTCGCCTACGAGCCCGCGCTGGCCGCGTCGCTCGCGCCGTGCCTCGTGCTGCCCCCCGGCGGCCCGCTCGTCGATGAGTTCGTCGAGGCGTTCCGCCGCGGACTGCCCCCCTCGGGGGCGCGGACGGTCGACGCGCTCGTGGCGGTCAACCGGGCGGTCTACGACCGCGTTCGCTACCTGATCCGCATGGAGCCCGGCGTGCAGGATCCGGAGACGACGCTCGCGCTCGGCAGCGGAAGTTGCCGCGACTCGGCGTGGCTGTTGGTGGCGGTCCTGCGGCGGCTCGGCCTCGCGGCCCGCTTCTGCTCGGGCTATCTCGTCCAACTGGCGGCCGACGTGAAGCCGCTCGACGGCCCGCCGGGACCGACGCGCGATTTCACCGACCTGCACGCCTGGGCCGAGGTGTTCCTGCCGGGAGCGGGCTGGGTGGGCTTCGATCCCACGAGCGGCTTGCTCGCGGCCGAGGGGCACCTGCCGTTGGCGGCCACGCCCGATCCGGCCGGGGCCGCGCCGGTCACGGGGGGTGTCGACCCGTGCGAGAGCGACTTCCAGGTCGAGATGCGAGTCAGCCGGCTGGCGGAGTCGCCGCGGACCACGCGGCCCTGCGGCGAGCCGCAGTGGGAACGGATCCTCGCGGTCGGTGAGCAGGTCGATGCGGCGCTCGTGGCGGGCGACGTGCGGCTGACCTGCGGTGGGGAGCCGACCTACGTCTCGATCGACGACTTCGACAGCCCGCAGTGGAACGTCGCCGCCCTCGGCGACGACAAGCGGGCCCGCGCTGGCGAACTGGCCCGGCGGCTGCTCGACCGGCTGGCGCCCGGCGGCGTGCTCCTCGAATCCCAGGGCAAGTGGTATCCCGGCGAGCCGCTGCCGCGCTGGTCGCTGGAGGTCGTCTGGCGGGACGATGGCCGACCGATCTGGCGGCAGCGAGGACTGATCGCCCCGGATGCACTCGGAGCCGCCGGGATCGAGGCCACCGACCGGCCGCTGGCCAGAGCCTTTCTCCGCCGGCTCGCCGAGGCGGTCGAGGTCGATCCGACCTTCGTGATCGAGGCCCACGAACTGCCGTCGAGTGATCCGCTCGCCGCGCCGGTCCCCGACGCGGGGCCGGTGGCCCACGTGCTGCCGCTGATGCGATTCCGCGGCGCCGGCGCCTGCCGCTGGAGGTCGAGTCGCTGGCCGCTGCCGCCCACCGGCGTGCCACTCGTGCCCGGCGACTCACCGGCGGGTCTCCGGCTGCCGATGGCGAGTCTGCCCTGGCCCGACGAGCAGGGGCTTCGCGACGGCACGTCGATCGTCCGCACGGCGCTGGTCACCGAGGTCCGCAGCGGCAGGCTCCACGTCTTCGTGCCGCCGCTCGACACCGTCGCGGAGGAGAATCGTGATCCAGCCGTCGTCGATCCTGCCGGCGACGACTGGCTCGACCTCGTGACGGCGGTCGAACGCGTCGCGACGGAGCTCGACGTGCCGGTGGTGCTGGAGGGCTATCCGCCGCCGCATGACCGGCGGTTCCGGCGGCTCTCGGTCACGCCCGATCCCGGCGTCATCGAGGTGAATGTGCCGCCCGCGGCGACCTGGCGCGAGCTCGTGCAGCTCCGCGAAACGCTCGACGAGGAGGCCCGGGCGACACGGCTGGGCGCCGAGAAGTTCGAGATCGACGGCCTGCACACCGGCACCGGGGGCGGCGACCACATCGTGCTCGGCGGCCCCACTCCGGCCGACAGTCCCTTCCTGCGGCGGCCCCGCCTGCTGGGCGGGCTGGTGGCCTATTTCAACAACCATCCGGCGCTCTCGTACCTGTTCGCCGGACGGTTCATCGGGCCCACGAGCCAGGCCCCGCGGATCGACGAGGCCCGCCACGAGAGCCTCTACGAGCTCGAAATCGCGCTCCGGGAACTGGCCGCCGCCGGCGGTGACGTGCCGCCATGGTTCGTCGATCGCCTGTTCCGCCACCTGCTCACCGATCTCTCCGGCAACACGCACCGCGCCGAGTTCTGCATCGACAAGCTCTACTCGCCCGACACCGCCGGGGGCCGCCGTGGACTCGTCGAGCTGCGGGGCTTCGAGATGGCGCCGCACGTCCGCATGGGACTCTTGGCCCAGCTCGTCGTGCGGTCGCTCGTGGCGTGGCTGTGGCGTGAGCCCCGGCTGGCGCGGCTGGTCCGCTGGGGCACGTCGCTCCACGACCGGTTCCTGCTGCCGCACTTCCTGATGGAGGACTTCGGGGTCGTGATCGACGACCTGCGGTCCGCGGGCTTCGCCTTCGAGCGGGAGTGGTTCGAAAGCTTCGCGGAGTTTCGTTTTCCGCGGCTCGGCGAGGTGACGCACGACGGCGTGCGGCTCGAGCTGCGGTCGGCGCTCGAGCCGTGGCACGTGCTCGGCGAACAGCCGCTGGGCGGAGCGATGTCGCGGGCGGTCGACAGTTCGCTCGAGCGGGTGCAGGTGCTCGCGGCGGGGCTCGTGCCCGGGCGGCACTTGATCGCGTGCAACGGCCGGCGGGTGCCGCTGGTGGCCACCGGGCGGCCCGGCGAGTTTGTTGCGGGCGTGCGGTTCCGGGCCTGGCAGCCGCCGAACTGCCTCCACCCCATGATCCCCGTGCACTCGCCCCTCGTGTTCGACGTGCTCGACACCTGGAGCGGTCGCAGTGTCGGTGGCTGCACGTGGCACGTCGTGCATCCCGGCGGCCGGGCGTTCGAAACCCGGCCGGTGAACGTGCTCGAGGCGGAGAGTCGGCGGGTGAGCCGGTTCTTCGCCACCGGCCACACGCCCGGTCCGTGCGTTGCCCCCGTCGAGGAGGCGAATCCGGAGTATCCCTGCACGCTCGACCTGCGGCGGCAGCCCGGCTGAGCGGGCGACCCGAGGCGCGTGGGCCGGATCAACGCGTCCGTTGGCGCTGCACGAACGCGGCGTAGTCGTTCGGCGTGTCGATGCCCCGGGCGGCGTGGTCGATCCGCGCCGCGGCGATCGGAATACCGGCCTCGATCACCCGCAGCTGTTCGAGGCTCTCGACCGCCGCCAGCCGCGAGTCAGGGAGGTCGTTCCAGCGGTCGAGCACGCTGCGGCGAAAGGCATACAGCCCGACATGCTGCCAGTAGAGCGGTGGCTCGAGGGCGAGCAGGGCGTCGCTCCACTCGCGGGCGGCCGGCACGGCCGCGCGGCTGAAGGTGATCGCCCGCCAGCACCCTGGCTCCACGCGGCCGTCGGCCTGTCGCCAGGGCGTGAGCACCGCCTTCACGCAGGCCGGGTCGCGGAGGTCGTCGAGCTTCCGCAATGGGGTGACGAGCGTGGCCATGCCGGCCTCGGGGCAGCGGTCGAGAAGGTCGATCGCGGCGTCGATCGCCGCCGCGGCGAGTTCCGGCTCGTCCCCTTGCACGTTGACGATCACGTCGGCTGCCGGAAGCCGGGGGAGGGCCTCGACGATCCTGGCCGTGCCGCTGGGGGCCTCGGGCGACGTCATCACGGCGGTGCCGCCGAACGCCGCGACCGCGGCGGCGATCTCGTCGCTGTCGGTGGCCACCACCACGGCCGCCGCAGACGCCGAGCGGCACGCCGCCTCCCAGGTGTGGGCGATCAGCGGTCGGCCGGTGTCGGCGAGGAGCATCTTCCGCGGCAGGCGGGTGCTGGAGAGGCGGGCGGGGATGACGATCACGGCGGATCGAGCGGCGGGCATGGCGGCGGCTCCGGGGACGGCGTGGCGACGCCGGGATTGTGCGTGCCGGCGGCTGCTGCGGCTACGGCAGCCGTTGCTTGCGGCCGGGGCGGCGGCTGCTACGATCACGGGTCCACTCGCCCGAGTGGCGGAATTGGCAGACGCGCAAGATTCAGGTTCTTGTCCAGGTAACTGGGTGGAGGTTCAAGTCCTCTCTCGGGCATTCGCCGGCTAGCGGACCGGCACGAGCCGGATCTGCCGAATGTCGCAGGCCGCCTTCTTCGCGATCCGCTCCGGCTTGACCCGCAGCACGTGGTCGCCGGCCTCCGCGATCGTCACGCGGCCGATCGTCCGTGGGCGAAACTCCTGAAAGCCCCCGGTGTCCTCCACGACGAACGGGAGCGTCGTGGTCCGATCGCCGTCGGGATCGATCGTGACCCGCATCTCGCTGCCCCCTTGACCGGTGCCGCAACCCTGCAGCACTTCCACGTCGAACGTGCCCGGTGTGCGGATGGTGAAGGCCCACGAGGCGGCGTCCTCCGCCTTCGTCCAGAAACCGAGCGTTTGCTTCTTCTCCTGCGGCTCCCAGCGGAGCGTGGTGCCGTGGATCGTGGCCACGCTGCCGTGGAGCAGGATCGTGCCGTCGGCCGCCTGGGCGACGGCCGGAACCGCGGGTCGGGAAACGGCCGGGGCGACCGCAGGCTCGGCGTTGGCTGCCGTGTCGGCGGCGGCGGCGGCCAGTCCGACGCTCACCGTGATCCGCTGAATCCATCGCATGCCGACGTCCTCCGCCCGTGTGTTGCCCGGCCCCGGGCCGTCGGTAGGATAACTCCCGAGGCTGTAGCTCAGTCGGTAGAGCATCGGACTTTTAATCCGTTGGTCCTGGGTTCGAGTCCCAGCAGCCTCACTTGTCTCTGCCTTTTCTCCGCCGCGCCGCGGGCCGCAGATCGCAGACTCTGCGGGGGGCTCGTCGCGGCGTACCGCCTACGACGGCTTGGCCGCCGGAGCCGGGGCTGGCACGGCCTCGAGCACGTAGGGCCTGCGAAACTCCCGCGGGCCGAGGAACGAGTTCGCCGTGTCGGCGCCTGGGCCCACGAATCGCTCCGCGGCGGCGTCGATCGCCATCCGGGGGCTGAGCGTGAGGGCGTCGGCAGGGATCGCCTGGCCGTAGGCCGCGACGTGCTCGTTGAG
>Ga0114976_10001801_pt1 | contig 13436 bp, 17 predicted proteins | sample S_130805_EF_Meta_FD_87319 | JGI IMG/M metagenome (GOLD analysis project Ga0114976, IMG submission 87319) | Freshwater microbial communities from Lake Simoncouche, Canada to study carbon cycling - S_130805_EF_MetaG | ecosystem: Environmental > Aquatic > Freshwater > Lake | place: Lake...
ATATAATAATTTATTATAATTATATTATAAGATGGAAAATAATATTTATAATTTTTTCACAAGCGATTTATGTGATGTGAAAAATATAAATGATAATGAATATAAAATAGAAACCAAAAATGACGAAGATTGTTTGACTATACATTTTTTATTAGACAATATTCGTATTGAAAAATTGTCAAAATGTGGGGAAAATAGTGGAACAAATTTATTGATTAAAATAGAAGAATTAGCGAAATCAATGAAAAATATACAATATATTACTTTGCTTGATACTTCTGAAGTTAAAATGTATAATTCTAATATTGATTTAGCAATTTTAAAAATAGTAACGAAGGGTGAATCATGGTATAATCATCTCGGATATGTTTCTATTGATTATGAAAATGAAAAAATATATAATGCTGAATACATAAATATGAATTTTGATAAATTGATATCTTTATGTAGAAATGCTATAGAAACTTATTTGAAAACTACTAATAAAGAAAATATTAAAGAAAATATTGAATTATTAACAAATAAAATCAACAAAAAAAGTGTTAATAGTTTAATAGCAAAAAAAGAAAAATATTCAAAAATTCTTGATAATTATGATAATTACATTATAGAAGAATTAAAAAAAATAAATAATAATTTTGAATCATTGGAAAGAAAAAGATTAGAACTTTTTCCAAAAATAGATATTGAAAAAACTACAAAAGAATATTTTAATATTCTTGTCTCATTGATTGATAGCGATGAAAAAGCTAAATTTTTAGGAGATTTATTTGAAATTATAAAACCTATAATAAAATACAATAGAACTTTGGTAAAAAAAATAAGAAACGATAATACAATTTCTCAAGATAAAAATGGTGGTAAAAAACAAACGAAAACAACAAGAAGGAGAACAAAAAACAGAAAAGGTATTACTATTTTTTCTCGCGTAAAACGTCAAAATAGAAAAAATAAAATGGTTTAATACTCTATAATGACTATACCAAAAACAATAGTTCAAACTTCCAAAGAAAAATTACCGAATTATGTTGTAGAAATGATAAAAAAAAGAGCGCCAAATTGGGAATATAAGCATTTTACAGACAGAGAAATCCTACAATATTTTATCAATAACCCATTATCAGAATTCCCTTTAATAATAAACAAATTTTGGAGTTTAAAATCGGGAGAACATAAAGCGGATTTATTTAGATATTATTTTTTATATAATGAAGGCGGTGTTTATATAGATAGTGATGCTATGATTGAAGACAATATAGAAAACATCACAAAAGAATATCAATTCTTTTCAGTAAATTCATATTTAAAAGGAACAGTATTCCAAGGGTTTATTGGTTGTGTTCCAAAAAATAAAATTATGTATGAAGCATTAAAAGATATATATGAAATAAACAACGATGAATTAATGAAAAATTACTATATTATTACAGCAAATATGTTTAAAATTGTTTATACAAATTTTTATGATTTTGATTTCAAATTATATTATGAACAAGAAAGCGACCATGAAAAAGCAGTAACAGTCAATGATGAAGGTGTAGTTATTTTAACTCATTATTGGAAAGATAAAGCTATTCCAGAAATAATAGATTTGTAATTACAATTATAATACTTGTAAACAATATAATATTATATTAAATTATTATATAATAGAAATTGAAAAATCAATAATAATCCCATATATTCCTGATAATATCTATATTTCAAAAGAGGAATATGACAAATTAAAGAAAAAAGAACAATTATTAGAAAACATATTACCATATAATTTTTCTAATCATTTTATAAATAATAAAAATAAATTTATAAAATATAAAAATGTATGTGTTTTATTTACTGATATTGTAAGTTACAGCAAAATAGCGAGAACATATATGGATATCGTTGTTTTTATGATATTGAAAGATATGTATACCAGATTTGATAAATTGATACAAAATTATTCTTCTTTACAAAAAATAGAAACGATAGGTGATAGTTACATGGTCGTAGGAGATTTAAATAATCAATATGATTCACAAATAATCATAAAAGAAATATTAGAATTCGCAGAAAAATTAATAGTTGAAACCAAGAATATAGTAGCGCCGTCTTATAAATTAGAATTGAGAATAGGCATTCATATTGGTTCAGTTCAAATAGGAATATTAGGTATAGATAAACCAAGATTATGTGTCATTGGTAATACTGTAAATGTTTCAGCAAGATTACAAACAAATACTCTTCCAGATACTATACAAATAAGTGAAAAATTATATTTGAATATAGAAGACAATGATATCAAAGAAAAATATATAAAAAAGAATGATGTAGAATTAAAAAACATTTGTAAAATGAATACTTATGTTAGAAATAATATTATTGAAGATGAAAAATATAAAAATATAAATATATTATAAAAATACAATCAAGATGGAATTACTAAAAAATACACTATATATTAATTTAGAACATCGCAAAGATAGATTAGAGCACGTTACAAAAGAATTAGCAAAAATAGGTATTCAAGGAGAACGCTTCAATGCTATAAAAACAAAAGTAGGCGCAATTGGTTGTACAATGAGCCACATAAAATGTTTAGAATTAGCGAAAGAACGCAATTACGAATATGTATTCATTTGTGAAGATGATATTACCTTTTTGAATTCAAATATTTTATTAACAAGTTTACAACAATTTTACGATAATAAAGACATAGAATGGCATGTTTTATTAATAGGTGGAAACAATGTTCCTCCATACGAGAAAACTACCGACTATTGTATTCGTGTATCCAATTGTCAAACTACTACAGGTTATATTGTAAAACAATCTTATTATGATGTTTTGATAAAAAATTTTCGCGAAAGTGTACAAGGATTATTAAAAAATCCAAATAATAAACAACAATACGCATTGGATATGTATTGGAAAAAATTACAGCGAATAGATAGATGGTATATGTTATTTCCATTTACAGTAGTTCAATGTGAAAGTTACAGCGATATTGAAGAAAAAATAGTAGATTATAGGGGATTAATGCTTGATGTGGATAAACCTTGGTTGTTTATGCGAAGATAAAAAATTGAAATTCTTTTTCTTGTTTTGTTTATCACAAAATAAGAAATAATAATAACAATGTCAAACCTCCTTATGAAAATAGATAATTTAGTGGAAGGGCAAATAACAAAACGACCTTCAAAAGTAATAAAATCACCCTATGTTGCCGATGTATTATTTGAAGAAAACGAAATATTGGCTCATAGTGCGTCATTGGGTTGTTGTGGGTTGGCTGAAGTAGGTGCCACTATATTAATGACTAAACAAGAAGAAAAACAACAAAGTAAAAATAAAAAAACAGATAAAAACAATGATGAAACCAATGATGAAACCAATGAAAAACAAAAGAAAAAATGTGAATATAGAATTTATTTATCAGTAAAAACCGAAAAAAAACAAGAACAAATTATAGGAATTTATCCAAAATTGGCTGAACAATTAGTAGAAAACGCATTGAAAAACAATTATTTATCAAAATTAAAAAATGTAAGTGAATATAGACGGGAAACAGCAATATTTATAGATGGAGTAGTAGATTCGCGATTTGATTTTTCAGGAATAGATGAAGAAGGAAAACGTTTTATTATGGAAATAAAAAATGTCCCATTAGCAGACTATGAAGATATTACATCCAAAGACCGAAAAAACAAAAATTATGATAATTATGATGTAAATTCAAAAATTGCGTATTTTCCAGATGGATACCGAAAAAAACAAACTGAAACTATTAGTCCAAGGGCATTGAAACATATAAAAGAATTAACGGCACTAAAAAATATGTATGAAAATACAAGATGTTTGATGTGTTATGTAATTCAACGAACTGATGTTACCAGTTTTCAACCATCAGTTATAGACCCACAATACAGAGAAGCGTTTTATGAAGCAAGACGAAATGGTGTAGAAATCATTGTTCTAGTAGTGAGTTGGAATAGAAACGGCGAAGCATTTTTCATAAGAGATGATTTACCGATAAATTTTTGAGTATAATGACAAATTCTTTTAGACATTTTCTCATGAAAAACGCTTATTATAATAAAAAATTGAATTTTTTTTATAATAAAACTTTTTCTTAATAATAAAAAATTGAATTGTTATTATAAATTATACATAATCAGTAAAATACAACCAATATATCAATTTAAAATGTTTAAACTGAACTATAAACTAAAACCATGGCTTCATAAAATTATGCCAACACTTTTATCACAGTCTCCCTATCCAAGTTCTTTATTCAGGAAACTTATTCAAAATGATAATGATAATGAGTGGTTATTAAGTAATCATAATGTTATTTCTTTATTAGAAAACTATCTAGATATAATTAATAATGAGGTGTTATCAGGATATCCAAAAGCAATTTCGTTATTAGAAAAAAATCCAGATAGAATTAATTGGATTGGTTTATCAGCAAATCCAAATGCTATTCATTTGTTAGAAAAAAATCCAGATAAAATTCATTGGGATAATTTATCAAAAAATCCAAATGCTATTCATTTGTTAGAAAAAAATCCAGATAAAATTAGTTGGGCTGGGTTATCAACCAATCCAAATGCTATTCATTTATTAGAACAAAATTTGGATAAATTAGATGAAGAATGCTTATATTGGTTATCAAGAAATCCAAATGCTATTTATTTATTACAACAAAATCAAGATAAAATTCAATGGGATGGGTTATCAAGAAATCCAAATGCTATTCCTTTATTAGAACAAAATCCAGATAAAATAGATTGGAAATGGTTATCAGGAAATTCAAATGCTATTCCTTTATTAGAACAAAATCCAGATAAAATAGATTGGGAAATGTTATCAATGAATACAAATCCCAAAGCTATTGATATAATAGAAAAAAATTTGGATAAATTAGATAAAAAATGTTGCATGCGTTTATCAGCAAATCCAAATGCTATTCATTTATTAGAAAAAAATTTGGATAAAATTGACTGGTTTACTTTTGTACACGGAAACCAATCTGTAATTGAAATAGAATATCAATATGATTATGAAGCATTGAAAGAAAGATGTAATATTTATAGCGAAGAACTGATACAAAAAACAATGCATCCATCAAGAATTCAAAAATATTTAGATATGGGAATAAGCATTGATGAATTGGATAATTATTTTTAATAAAACAAGCATTATTCAATGGTGTAAATAAAAAAAATCAAAAAAAATCAAAACCTACATCCCCAACCTTAAAAAATTAGACAAAACTGTCTTATTTTTTTCAGCATATTCCATAGACTTCAAATTAGCAGAATGTTCTTTTTGCATAATTTTTTCACGATATTGTTTATCTTTCATTGCTAAATAATATTCAGCTTCTTGTTTCTCTAAGGGTGTCAATGGTTGTTTACCTCGTTCTCTAACAAAATGATCTACACTTGAATATTGAGGAATATTATGGATATCTTTTTCACTAACAGCAAACACAGTTTGGTCTTTATGGACTTTTCGCAAATCATCAAATTTTAATTTACTAAAAGGGTCACTACTAACATATTGTTCAGTGGCATCGTCTTCATCATCATCACCATCATATAATCGGGTTCCTACCCCACCTGAAACATACAATTCACGAACACCATTGTAGCGGATAATTTCAGAATTTTTCTGTTTGATATTATCCAAAATTTGACCCATATTATTAACAGAAACATTTTTTTCAATATTATAAATGGGGTCTTCTTTTGAGAACCATTCATTATTATTTTGTTTCGGTTTTTCAGCCATATTTGTTTCAAATAATTGATTAAATTTATCGTTAAATTCGTCGTGTTTCATTTTATTAATAACAGAGTTCACTTGTTTGTAAGTGGATTTATTGAAATCATTGACTAAAGGATTGTATTTAGTGGTTTCTTCTGTGATTTCTTGGTTTTGTTTATTATTATTTTTATAAAATTGTATTACAATATCAAATGCTTTTTTATAAAAAAGGAAATATTCAGCAGATAGTTTGGATTTATCAGGATGTAACATAAGTACTTTCTTTTTAGCACGTTTCAAATCCTCTATGGAAATATCATAGTTTAAGTCAAATAATCCTAATATTTCTTGTAAATTATACATATGAATATTTAGATTATGTGTTTTTTGATTTTGATTTTGATTATTCATAAAAGATTATTTGTAAATCAAAAAGAAAATATTTTGTTTATTTTAACCTTTTTAGTATAATTTTTTATATAAAATTTTTTATATACATATAATATACTATGCCAGGAAGAAAAACACAAAAAAAGAGAGTTCAGCGTAAATCAAAGAAATGTTCAACGAATAAGCATCGCAACCGAACTACAAAAAAATGCCGTTGCGTAAAAGTATGTAAAAAATAAAATAAATATATACAAGTAAAAAATATAAATGTATTGTTATATACAATATTATATAACAATATGTCTCAATTACCAATATTGACTGAAATAGAAAACAGAAACCATTTTGCTGAATTATTGAAGCAAAACCCTGGATTATTTATTATCAAATTCGGTGCTGATTGGTGTGGTCCTTGTAAAAAAATAGAAGGATTAGTCAATGAATGGTTCAATAAAAGAAATGATAAAGTACAATGCGCACTCATTGATGTAGATGAAAGTTTTGATATTTATGCTTTTTTAAAATCAAAAAAAATGGTTAATGGAATTCCTGCTATATTATGTTATTATAAGGACAATCATAATTATGTTCCAGATGATATAGTAATAGGTGCTGATGTAGCACAAGTAAATGCTTTTTTTACTAGGAATTTATCTAAAGTTATGTAATTTATTACTTTATTATTTTCCTTTGTAACATTTTGTTTTTTTATGTTTTTTACCTTTATCATTTCTTTTACCAGTTTTATTTTTTCCACCATAAAAAGCATTATTTACAGGTTGTGGTTGCTGTCCTTGTTGTTCTCCATAAGGTTGTTGATAACCGAAATTTTCATTTTGTGCCAACCCTTGGTCAGAATTCATATTTTCATTAAACATATCATAGTTTTGTGATTGGTTTGTTTGTTGATATGGTTGTTCATATGGAGCTTGATATTCGTTTTGAGCTAATCCTTGGTCAGAATTCATATTTGTATTAAACATATCATAGTTTTGAGATTGGTAAGCTGTATCCGAAGGCGCTTGATATTCGTCTTGAGCTAATCCTTGGTCAGAATTCATATTTGTATTAAACATATCATAGGGTTCTGATTGAGCAACAGGTTCAGGAGGAGCTTGATATTCACTGGCTTGTTCTACAGTTTCTGTAGCAGCAGCATTATCACTTGTTCCATTAAATGATGGTAAATAATCAGTGAAAGATGATTCTTGACCTTGAGAACTGGTTTCACTTTCTGCTGGTTGATTATCTAAAACGGTAACAAATGCTAATACTAAAGATGCTACACCAATAAAAATATATGCGTTCATAGGTATATTTGGACTATTCATTTATAAATTATATAATATATATTATATTTACATTATATAATAAAAACTTTATTTATTTGGTGGCTTCGCATATCCAATAATAGCACAAGCAATTCGTTTGCCTGAATGTCCAGTAGTTAAACTATCGTGTTGATTTCCTAAACCACAATCGTCTTCATCAGCGTGAATAATTAAACCACGACCTATAATATTCGCTTTTGAACCACGCAATTTAATCATATCATCAATACGTTGATAATGAGCAATACCATTTTGATTGGCGATTAAATTTCCTAAATCACCTACATGTCGTTCTTTTGAACCAGGACAACCGTGGTTTTTGCCATATGGATTAAAATGAGCACACATACTTTCACATTCTTCGCTCATATCTCCACATTCATGAATATGAAACCCATGTAGACCATTCTTTTTCAATCCTTCAATATGTATATCAATAACAACTGTATTATTAGATAGATTTTCAGTAAAATATACAATCCCTTTTATTTTTTTGCTATCAAATACAGCAATTGCGAAAATAGGTGTTTTAGTAGGCATTATAATAATATAACAATATTATAAAAAAACGTTTATATTATTTATTTTTGTAAAATTACATATTTGTATAAATTGATTGAACTAATGTTTGGGTAACTTTGTCATATTCTAAAATAATTTCCATTTTTTCTTTTTCCATCAATCCTTCAATAAAAGTTTTGTTTTCTTCAGTCAATTGTAACATATTACGAATATCGTGAATAAGTTTTCTTAATTTTATATATTGCTCATCTTTTTTTGGTTCATTATTTGAAATATCCATTTGTTTTGTATTATACTATATATTATAATATTTATATTTGTTTCATAATACAAAATCATTATTCCAATCGTCAAATAACCCAGCAGCGCTAATATCCGGAGCTATAAAAGAAGTATCACTATATTTATTATATTCTTCAATAAGTGCTAATTTTTCATTTTCATTTTTATTGCTCTCTAAATATTTTAACAAATTATTCAAGTAATACAATCGTTTAATACATGCTAGCGATATATCATTATCTTCTTTTAGATTAAATCTTGCGTCGTAACCAGACTCAATAAGATATTGTGGTTTGAATTTCAAAATTGGGATATTTTCTTTGAATATATCCATAGGATAATTTTGTAATTCATTTGTATCATACAATATACTTTCTTTCTTGTAGTTTATGTGTTTTGTAACAAAGCCTAATAATAGTAAAAACAATTTCATTATATTAATTTATATAATATATAAAGTAATATTTTTATTCAATTTTTTTCATCGTTTTTATTTATTTTTATCTTTAATTTTTTTGAAATGTATTATTCACTGCTTCTGCGTAATCGTTCTTCAATTAATCGTGAATGCCATGCCTCTTTTACTTCTTGTGAAATTGGTATATACATTATACGCTCAAATTGTTCTGGACTATCAAAGTAAAATGTATTATTATCAAACAAATTTGTGCCAACAATGCTTAAACGTGTTTTGAAAAAGAAATTTTCATCACGTGAACCAACCTTTAATTTAGTCATACGACTTCCAGTAACAGCATCACGAATTATACTACCAGGCGTTATACTAGTGTCATATAATTCAACTGTATCGGGTTTCTGTTTACCATTTTTCTTTGTAATCATTTTATGATGTAATGTAATCTTATGATAATTTTTATCTAATGGTTTTAAATTATTTTTTTTATTTACGATGGTTCCAGTGGAAGTGCTGTCATCGTCATATTCATTATTATAAACGGGTTGTTTTTCATAAGTGGTAAACCCTACTTCATTCGGTTGGGTTGGGTCAAAATGGTCGTCATAATACATTTTTAAAGTAAGACTTTATAGAGTTAAAACCTGTTATCAAGTATGATAATAATACTACTTTGTATACTATATAATGCGGTTATCTTTTATATTATTTAATAAAATATATTTTAGTAAAAACCATAAAGAAATATATTTACAAAATAACTTTTCAAAATAACTTAAATATATAAAGGATTATATATATAATTATATAAATTACAAATGCCCATTACGGATTTTAAAAAAAAAGAATATGTTCAAAATAAATTATGTTCCAATGAAAAAAAAACAAAAGTATCAAAGAAAAAGGAAACAAAACCAGAAAATACAAAAACAATTGATTTTTCAAAAACTGATTTATCCAGTTTTAAAGATATGTTTACACAATTTCAAGCAAATAAAATGCGACATTTCTTTATTGAAAAAAAATCATATGAATTCAATAATAAGAAATATTATTATTTGAGTAATGAAAACTTGAGTCGCGATTTTAGTTACACTTTAGGTAAAAATGAAAATGATAGACCTTTTGAAGTTCGTTTTTGTATTTTTAATATCAATGGAAAAAGCAAAGAACCATTTTTACAGTTTTTTTTAGAAATAAGTGAAAATCAGGATAAAAATGTATTAGCATTTCCAGGGTTTTTACTACAAACATCTTCATTTGATAATACAGAAGAAGAACCAAGCAATATTTTTGAAAATGAATGTTTTAACAAATTCAAAAATTTTACAGAAGATGTTAGTGATGATATTATTAATGGAGCCTACAGAGGTTATATTGAACATAATGGCATAATATACGCATTTTTTGACAGCACATTTTTCAATTTGAAACAAAACGATAAACAATTATGGTGTATTTTAGATGAATTTATCAATGAAAAGAAAGTATATGGAAATAATTTCACGGATGAAAATATCCCAAAAATGTTCCACGATAATGAATTTATTGCTTATATTACAGATGAGAATGGCGATAGAATAAATATACCATGTTGTTTATATCTATGTAAATTAAATGAAGACGAATCCGATTATATCAATGTCTATGTTGATGACGCTGAAAAAGGAATAGATGGTCATAGAATATTACATTATGTATTTGGAAATAATTGTCTATTTTTTACAACCGACCCCATTGAAAAAGAAGATTTAAAACGCTTACGAATGATTAAGCGATATGCTACCTTTATTGATAAATCATTATATGTATTGAATATTAGCAAAGATATAGAATATATTAATTTTGATGATGAAGAAGATGACGATGTCAGTTTTGATGGTGTACCCCCAGAAGATATACCAAAAAGTCATTATAAATATAGTTGTATTTACTTCTTTGAAAATTTTAAACAATTATGGTGTATCAAAGATTTCAAAAGATTTACTGAAATTACAACAAATTATGTTTTTCCACCATTTGAAAAAGTCAAAACAACAGAAACAACAGAAAAATCTGAAGAACATACAAAAGAACCATCAAAAGAATAAAAAATATTGTAAATTTTATTATATATGTTGTTATTATACAGCATATATAATGTCATGTTTGTTCAATAGTTTAAGTTATTTTATACCAGAAAATAGTTATAATATCAGACAAAAAATATGTGACTATTTGGAAGAAAATAAACCTATTATAGAAGGTTTGGAAACCAAGTTTATATTGGATTTAGAAAATCCGAATTATATTCGTGATATGCGTAATACTAGCACATGGGGCGGAGCAATAGAAATACAAGCAGCATCTTCTATATGGAGTTTGCGAATAATAGTGAAAAATTATAGAAATCATGGTGGAAAAGATATAGAATTTATACCATTGAACCAAAATTATGAAAAAACCATCCAAGTATATTGGACAGGCGGTCATTATGAACCAATCCGCGAATAACGATATCAAACTGTATCCATCACACCATCAGGAATGTATTTTTCTAAAAATTTATTTAACGCTTCTCTTTCTATATCTCCACTTTCAATTAATGGTTCAGCATACATTTTAATTTCTTCAACAATAGGCTTACGACCATACATTCCATTAAATGTAATAATATAATCTTCTAATTTTTTACTTTGTTGTTTTAATTTGTTGGTTAATTCTAAAAATCCTTTTTTGAACATATTATGCGCTTTTTCTCTCTTTGCTTTTTTCTCATTCTCAGCTTCTTCTTTTTCTCTTAGTATACGCTCTTTTTCATTAATCTCTTCTTCTTTTATTTTAATAGCAAGGTTCTCTTGTTCAAACATATCACCTTCATCACGAGTTTCACTATGTAAGGATGGTTGTTCTAAATACCATGGATGTCTATATTCATTCGCACTAATAATAATATTACAAATATCGGGCTTCTTCAGTTGTTCAAATCGTTTACGTTCAACAGAATTTTCTTTACCACGGAATGACCTATTAAATTCATCTATTATTTTTTGATGAATAGTAGGGCTTGTTTCCATTAAACGATCAAACTCTTGGCGACAAATTTTAATGAATTGTTTGGCTTCTGTGCGTTCATCCGGCGCTTTAGCTAATTCAATTCTTATATTACGAGCAAATTTATCCCAGGAAATAGAAGACACACGGTGTGCTTCATTTAATTCAGATATTTTCAAATACTGTTGTATGGTAGTCAAAATACCAATAAAAATATTCAACGCACCAATTACCATTGGAGCAAATGTTTGATAATTAACTGGTAAACTGGCTTGAGCAAATGAAGCAGTCCCACTAATAGTAGATAATGTGATTGCTGGTATAGTAAACCAAGCATGCATATATGAATAATTCTTATGGGCTTGACTATTTAACCATTTATAACATTGGGCTACATCACACCATTCAACCATAATCATTTCATTTTCAGGTGTCCACTCAATATTCTTTTTTGTTTGACCATTCGTTTGAGATTGCGATACGCTAACTGAATCTATATTATCTTTTTTCCCAGACAAAATATGTTTGTTTTCATCTAAATTGACATTCTCTTTATTTTCCATTGTATATAATTTGGAAGATATATACAATAATTAGAAATTTTTACGCACTAATTACACCATTGGCGTTTTTGCTACTTTCACTAACACTACTTCCACTACTCTTGGTGCTAAGTTTTTCCAGTATAATATTCAGATTATCATTTATTCTATTATCATAAGAAACTTCTATATTTTCATTTTTACGAATAACATTATCTATTTTATCAATTATTTTTTCAGTGTTCTCACCATTGAAATCATAATCTTCTAGAATTTTGTTTATTTCTGTTTCTTGTCCTATATCAAAAAATCGGTTTAAACGCTCTTCTTGTTCTATATCATCAATGGAAAATGTACGATTAATATTGATGTTATCTTTTACTTCTTTACAGAAATCGGAAATTCTCATAAATAATCGGTTCAATTGTTTTTTTTGTGAAATATGAAAAAAAGAAACATAGTTGACATATAATGATACTTGCTCTTTTAAAATATTGTTCTCATAATGTAATGTATTAATTAAATTAGAAATAGAGAACCCAATACGGTGATTATCATTATAGTTATCAATTGTATCTTCCTTTTTATTACATTCGTTATATAATGTATTCAATATTAATAAAATATTCGCGTGAATATCTTTAATATCATCTAATTTGTATTCTTGGAATGGTTCCAAATCTTTATAAGGAGGATATGCTTTTGTTTCTAATCCTTCAATTGATACTTCTATTTTATTATCTTTTATATTGGATAATATGATATTGTATAATTTATAATAATCGCAATACATACGGTTGTTTAATAAAGAACGGAATTTATCAATATTATCCATTTCCATTGCGAATGATTTGTATTGAAAATAAAATGAATCCAAACAAAATAAGAAGATTTTTTTAGAGTTGCTTTTCAATAAATCATTGTATACACCTTTCAATTGGTTTAAATTATCAGCAACAGCTGCTTTTGTTTTCGCAATCTCCAGTTTTAAAGTAATAATATTATCAAAATCAACTTTTAATTTCTCTATATTAAACGCATGATTATTAATATTTAACGACATATATAGATTTACTTTAGAAAATATAATTTTATTTATATAAAAAATAAATCATGTTTTTCTTTGAAACAAGATGTAAAAATAATTGTAAAATGTCTAAACTACTA
>Ga0114976_10001803_pt1 | contig 13431 bp, 18 predicted proteins | sample S_130805_EF_Meta_FD_87319 | JGI IMG/M metagenome (GOLD analysis project Ga0114976, IMG submission 87319) | Freshwater microbial communities from Lake Simoncouche, Canada to study carbon cycling - S_130805_EF_MetaG | ecosystem: Environmental > Aquatic > Freshwater > Lake | place: Lake...
AAACCTAGTTAAGAAGATGAGCTTCAAAGGCAAGAAAGGTGACACCGTTCACATTCCTAGCCCTACACGAGGTGACGCTTCTGTCAAGGCTGCATCGACTCAAGTTACTTTGATCGCTGCTACAGAGACTGAAGTTCAAGTGTTGATCAACAAACACTACGAATATAGCCGTTTGATCGAAGACATCGTTGAAGCTCAAGCCTTGTCTAGCCTCCGTTCATTCTACACAGATGACGCTGGTTACGCATTGGGTAAGCAAGTTGATTCTGACTTGATCAAGTTGGGTCGTTTGTCTCAAGGTGGCGCTGGCGCTCGTTACGCTGGTGCTTTCATCGGCTCTAACGGCACTACCGCTTACGACTACACCACTGACAACCAAGCTGCTTTGACTGACGCTGCAATTCGTCGTTCTATTCAGCGTTTGGATGACTCTGATGTTCCTATGGACAATCGTTTCTTCATCGTTCCTCCATCGACTCGTAACACTCTGATGGGTTTGGCTCGTTTCACTGAGCAAGCTTTCGTGGGTGAACAAGGTGGTAACAACACCATCCGTAATGGTGAAATCGGTGATGTGTATGGCGTGAAAGTGTTCGTGTCTACCAACGCTGACACACCTACTGATGCTAACGATGGTTCCGGTACAGCTCAACCAGCTCGTATCGCTTTGATGGCTCACAAGGATTCATTTGTGTTGGTCGAGCAAGTTGGTATCCGCGCACAGACTCAGTACAAACAAGAATACCTCGGTACTCTGTTCACTGCTGACACTCTGTACGGTGTTGCTGAATTGCGTGACTACGCTTCTGTTGCCTTGGCAGTGCCAACCTAATCGTTAAAGCTTAATAGATCCCCTCTTAACATGGAGGGGGTCTTTTTAGTCTTTCATATAATATCAATTAGGAGTATATTTAAATGGCTGCTGCTACCGCTGTTGTTGTCCGTCAAGGCAACGATCAATTCCGTGGTCTGTTCTCAGACACATGGAGCGTAACTTGTACTTTGGACGCTGGTTCGCTAGTTGACGGTGCTGGTGAAACAGAAACTATTGCTGTTCCCGGTGTTGTCCTTGGCGACATTGTTCTAGGTTTTTCATTCGGTGTTGACAAAGCTGCTGTGGTTTGCCACGCCTATGTCAGTGCTGCTAACGTGGTGACTTTGCGCTTGCAAAACGAATCAGGTGGCACTGTTGACTTGGCTTCGACTACCGTTAAAGTAGTTGTGGGTCGTTTGGTCTAATAAACAAACTGAAGGGGATCCTCACAAGGGGTCTCTTTTGGTTTATCTAGTAGACAGGTCATATAAATTATGTTAGCCACTTTTAAATGCCTCCTTAGCGGTAATACCGTTACTTTCGAGCATCAAGTCGATATTGATTCAATGAAGAATCATCCTGACTACGAGCGCGTAGAAGACACTCCTATCGTTGCAGAAGACACCCCTGTAGTAGCTACTAAGAAGATGGGTCGTCCAAGCAAGGCTGAACAACTTGCACAATTAGAGGTGCAGTAATGGATGATGTTTCAGCTCGTGAATTTGGTCGTCTAGAAGCTCAAGTAGATGCCCTACAGAATGAAGTGTCTGACTTACGTAAAGACGTTAAGTGCCTATTAGAATTAGCCAACAAGTCTAAAGGTGGTTTCTGGATGGGTATGACTATTGCTTCTCTAGTTGGTGGTGGTATCACATTCTTCATGGATAGGTTCTTCAAATGAATACCTTATACGCTGGTAAATACGTATCTCTTCTCTTCTTAGCTCGTGACTTAGCTCACCGTGTCCATTTGAAGACTCGTTCATTCTCTGAGCACTCAGCCACTAATGAATTCTATAACAACATCATTGAATCCGCTGATGAATTTGCTCAGAAGTACCAAGGTTGCTACGGTGTCTTGCTCGAAGTGCCTTTGATGGCTAATGAGCACAAGGGTACTTTGCTTGATGTCTTAACTAAGCACACAGATTGGATCGAGACTAATCGTGAAAAGATCTGCCCTCGTGAGAATACCGCACTTCACAACATCATTGACGAAGCTGTAGGTATCTATGACCAAGCTAAGTATCACCTCCAATTCTTAAAGTAAAAGGACATAATCATGGCAACTAAACCTAAAACTAAATCTGGCAAGATGGCTAAAGTTGGTAAAGTGATGAAGGAATACAAGGCTGGTGAACTTCACTCAGGTTCTAAGACAGGCCCTGCTGTGACTAACCGTAAACAAGCCGTAGCTATTGCCATGTCTGAGGCAGGCATGACTAAAAAGAAACCAAACAAGAAACAAGGCTATTAAGCTTAAATAGGAATATAAATAATGTCAACATTTCAATTAGATCCTAATCAAGTAGCTTACGGTATTGCATCAATGGGTACATCCCAAGTTGCTACTGTGACTACTTCTAGCGTTCAGATGACTGCATTTGGAGCATCTACAACAATGATTCGTATTGCTTGCTCACTAGGTCACTGCCATTATCAAATTGGTACAAGTCCTACAGCAAGTATTACAACATCTACCATGATTCCCAATAACTCTATTGAAATTGTGGCTGTCACTCCCGGACAAAAGATAGCATTCATTAGAGATGCAACAGTTACATCTTCTACGGTTTCTGTCACAGAATTGGTATAAGTATTATGGCTTTGCCTACTTATCTTTCCCTTGTGAATGACGTTCTAGTACGTCTTCGTGAGCCTACTGTCTCTACCGTTGCTGAGAACACTCTGAGCACATTGGTGGGGAAGTTCGTTAACGATGCTAAACGTGAGTGCGCTGATGCTTACGATTGGGATGCTTTCAATACAGCCGTGACAGTTCCCACTGTTGCTGATCAATACGTAGGTTACTCCATCACAGGTGCTGGTGTTCGTTGTAAGATCATGAACGTCATCAACACTAGCCGTTACTATACTTTACAACCTCAGGATCATAATTATCTTGATGTTCAAGCTTATAGTACAGCTAACCCTCAAAAGACAACTCCGTTCTATTACATCTTTGGTGGTGTAGACTCAAATGGTGATGCTCAAGTTAAGTTCTGGCCTATTCCCGATGCTGCCTATAACATTCGTTTTAGCTTGATCGTGCCAGAAAATGACATGACTTCTGACTCAGACACAACTAAACTCCCTAAAGAACCTATCGTCTTAGGCGCTTTAGCTCGTGCATTGGTTGAGCGTGGTGAAGACAGTGGTCTAACAAGTTCAGAATGTTACGCACTGGCTAAGAAAACTTTGGGAGACTTGATTGCTATTGAGCTTGCTCGTTCACCTGAAAATGACTCTTGGGTTCCAGCGTAAGGACACAACAACTTCAAGCTTACTCCATTACTGCTCCGGGCTTCTATGGGTTAAACACTCAGGATTCCTCGTTGGACTTAGCTAGTGGTTATGCTCTTGTTGCTAACAACTGTGTCATCGACAAGTACGGTCGTATCGGTGCTCGTAAAGGTTGGACTAAGGTTAACACATCCGTTAACTCAGACTTGTCCACTAACGACATCAAGATGATTGCTGAACTTGTGACTAACGCAGGTGTCAGTTACATCATCCTAGCAGGTAACAATAAGTTATTTGTTCAATCTAGCACTACCTTGACTACATTGTCTTACGGTGGTGGCGGTACAGCCCCTACGATCACAGATAGTCACTGGCAAGCTGCTGCTTTGAATGGATACCTTGTCTTGTATCAATCAGGACATGATCCTCTTTTGTTTGATCCTGCTGTATCCACTACGACATATAGACGTATCTCGGAGAAGACTGGCTACTTAGGTACTGTCCAACAGAGTAATGCAGTCATTGCCGCTTATGGTCGTACATGGTCAGCCGATGTCGCAGCGGATAAGGTAACAATTCAGTTCTCCGATCTTTTGAAGCCTTATGCTTTCTCAGGTGGTTCATCAGGTACTTTAGATACTACTACTGTCTGGCCTAAAGGCACTGATAACATTGTAGCCTTAGGCGCTCACAACGGCTTCTTGTACATATTCGGTAAAAACAATATCTTGATCTATGAAGGTGCAGGTACGCCTTCAACTATGACCTTGAAAGATGTTGTAACAGGTATTGGCTGCTACGCTAGAGACACCATACAAAATACTGGTTCAGACTTGATATTCTTGTCTTCCACAGGTGTGCGTAGCGTATTGAGAACAATTCAAGAGAAATCACAACCTCTTAATGATTTGTCTAAAAATGTTCGTAATGACTTGATCTCAGCCATTCAGGGTGAAGACATCAAGACAATCAAGAGTATTTATGCTCCTTTAGATGGATTCTACGCCATCACTCTTCCTGTCTTAAAGTCAGTGTATTGTTTCGATACTAAAGCTGCGCTCCAAGATGGAAGTTTAAGAGTAACCACATGGGACAGCATTCAACCTAAAAGTTTCTGTAGAAAGACTGATGGTAGTCTTTTACTAGGTAAGGAAGGTTACTTAGCTACTTACAGTGGTTACTTAGACAATACATCTACATATCGTTTTCAGTACTTCACTAACCACACTGACTTAGGCACTCCTAGTTATACATCTGTTCTTAAACGACTCAAAGTAGTTGTCATTGGGGGTAGTAACCAGTATCTCACGATTAAATGGGGATACGACTTTAAAGGTAACTACTACTCTTCTAATCAGTTAATTCCTTCTCAATCTGGTACTGCTTATTATGGAGTTTCAGAGTATAATACCTCAGGTGCAGAATACACTGATGGTACTGCTCTTCAAACTCTTACAGCTTATCCAACAGGTAGCGGTAAAATTATTCAAACAGGTTACGAAGCAAATATTAACAGTATTCCATTGTCTATACAAAAGCTAGAAATTCACGCTAAACAAGGTAAGATGCTATGAGTAATTACACCAAATCGACTAACTTTGCTTCTAAGGATTCACTGCCCTCTGGTGATCCTTTAAAGATTGTTAAAGGCACTGAGATCAACACTGAGTTCGATAACATTGCCACAGCAGTTGCTACTAAGGCCGATAGTGCTAGTGCTACCTTAACAAGTGTAACAATTACTAGCGGAACTATTACAGGAATTACTGACATTGCTGTTGCCGATGGCGGTACAGGTGCTTCTACAGCTGCTGATGCACGTACTAACTTAGGTTTGGTTATCGGGACTAATGTACAAGCTTGGGATGCTGATCTTGATACTTGGGCAGGTAAGACGGCTCCTAGTGGAACTGTTGTAGGTACAACGGATACACAGACTTTGACAAATAAGACTATTAATGCTAGTCAATTAGTTGCAGCCTCTGTTACTACTACTCAATTAGCTACTGCTGTACAGCCTTTAGGAGTAGGCCAAACATGGCAAAACGTATTAGGAAGTCGTGCTGCTGGAACATCGTATACAAATAGTACAGGACGTCCTATTTCTGTCAGTGTCTCTTCTGGTGCAAATACAGGCGTATATTATTTTATTGTGGACGGTGTTAATGTAGCAATTATTAGCGCAGGGTCTGGAACATACGCTTATGCCGTTAATATTGTTACTGTACCTGCTGGTTCAACATATTCAGTATCTTCGGGCGTTACACCTGTTGTTTGGGCTGAACTACGTTAAAGTATTACATAATTAATGAAAACCCCTGTTGTCTATAGTACAGACTACATTGTTTATTTAGAATTATTTGAAGGTCATAGTTTTATTCACTGTGATTGTTTCAACTGGAATAAAAAAGTAAGACTAACCTTACAAAAAGATTTAGATACTTTAGTATCCTTGCATAAAAAACCCATGTTGGCTATACATGATATAGAAGACAACAAACATAGAAAGTTTTTAAAACTTATGAAATTTGAATACCACTCAGACGTTGTTTGCACAGACGGCAAGACTCGTCAAATATTTACTAGGAGTCTATAATGGGTATCGAAACAGCAGCATTACTAGGGGCTGGTGGAGCAGCTCTTGGCGGTTACTTTCAAGGACAAGCAGCTAAGAGTGCAGCAGGAACTTCAGCAGCAGCACAGCGTTACGCAGCTGATCAAGCCGCTGAAGCTCAGAAGTTCCGTCCTGTAGGTATCACCTCTAACTTCGGTACTTCTAACTTTGAGTTTAGCCCTGAAGGTTATCTCACAGGTGCAGGATACCAGTTATCACCTCAACTTCAAGGTGTTCAAAGTGGTTTGCTATCAGGCTTACCTCAGACTCAGCAGGATGTAGCTAACATTCAAGCTATGGGTCGTCAGTACATGGCTACTTCTCCTCAGGAGCAAGCACAGCAGTACATGGCACAACAACAAGCTCTGTTGGCTCCTAGTCGTGATCGTCAGATGGCTAACTTAGGTACACAGAACTACAACCAAGGTACTACTGGTTTGTCAGTTGCTCAAGGTGGTTCTTTAGCGTCTGCTAATCCTTATGCGTCTGCTGTAGCTAACGCTCAAGCTCTGCAAGACCTTCAATTAGCTGCTCAAGCTCAACAAGCTGGACAACAACAGTACATCTTTGGTCAAGGCTTGCTTTCAAGTGCTTACTCACCCTTGCAGTCTCAGTTAGGTACTGCCGCTACCTTGGAACAACTTGGTCAGTCTCCTTTGGACATCGGTGCTCAACTTGGTGGTCGTACTGCTACCGCTGGTGCTAACGTAGGTAATACTCTGTTGCAAGGCGGTTTGGCTGCTGCTAAAACAGCTCAGGCAGGTAATGCTTACTCTCCATTTGGTACTGCACTTAGCGGAGCTGCTTCTAACCAAGCTTTCAATAGTGGTTTAGGTAACTATATTAATGCTTACGGTAATAGCCGACAAGCTAACCAACAATACGGAGCTGAGAACGTCTATGGCTACGCAGGTGGAGGACAACAACCTTCACAATCTGTATGGGGTAATATGTTTAACGTGGAAGGAGGCGTTTAATATGGCAGCAGATTCTATGGTAGCAGGTCTGTTCAGTACTCCTGAACAATATCAACAAGCTCAAAGTGAAGCTGCTTTGAACCGTGGCGTTCAACTAGCTCAGTTAGATCCTCTACAACGTGCCGCAGCTCAGATGTACCAAGGTGGTTACTTAGCTGGTGGCGCTATTGGTGGTGCTCTGGGCGGTCAAGATCCTCAGTTGCAGATTTTATCTCAGCGTCGATCAATTCTTTCGCAAGTTAACCCTAATGATCCTAATTCATTGGCACAAGCGGCGCAAAAAGCTGCTCAAAATGGCGATGGTCAATTATTGAACGATGTTATGAGCCGAATGAAAGCCTTGGCGGACATACAAAAAGAACAAGCTACTACTGTTAAAACAGGACAGGATGTGGCCAAAACACAACAAGAAATGCTTGGTATTCAATCCCGTGCTCAGACATTAATTGATGATGGTGTTCCTGAAGCTAAAGCTAAAGCCTTGGCCTCCAGCGACAAAGCTTTTTCGGAGTATATCTCTTCTAAAAAGATTGCTACTCCTGCTGATTATGCTGTTGCCGCTGGAGCTGCTGGCTTACCTGTCAAAGCTTTCTTGAGTGAGTACACACCTGAAGAAATCCGTAAAATGGAACAAGGTGTCTTTTCTCATAAGGCTGGCATTGCTCAAGCGGGGCGTACAACCATTATTAATCAACAAGAAAGTGAACTCACTAAATCTAACGTCAATGCTTTTGGTATGCTACGGGATCAGGCAGTTGCTTCCGGTAAAACACTTGAGGCAGTTAAAGCCATTACTCCGTTAATTGATAAAGCCTTTACAGGTTTTGCTTCTAACCAAAAATTGACAGCAGGACAACTTGCAGATACGTTTGGTATTCCTGTTCAAGGAACTAGCGAAACTGAGCAATTAAAATCTTTGCAAAATAACCTTAAAATTGGTAACTCAACTGTTCTCAAAGGAAGTTTGTCGGACAAGGATATGGCAATTCTTGGTGAAGCTATTGGCCAAGGAAACACAACCGCTGGCGGTATTAAAGCCATTATTAATAACATCAAAAAAGATGCTCTTATTTCACAAACGCAATATCAAAAAGCAAACGCATACCAGCAAGAAGGTAGACTTTCTAAGTATGATTTTGTCAAAGGCTCAAACGAAGCTCGTGATGAAGTTACAAAAGATTTAGACGCTAAAATGAAACGATTAAAAGAGTTGGAAGCTAAAGCTAAAGGTACAAAATAATGGCACTTACAGCAGCAGAACAAGCAGAACTGGATAGCCTACGCTCTGAGATGGGTTATGGCCCTTTGGGTGAGCCTCTCGCAGGTGTATCGACTTCTACTTACGTCCCTGAACAAACCAAAAAGACATTTATGCAAATAGGAGCTGAAACGCTTCCTATGGTTGGTTCCATTGCAGCAACTGCATTAGCCCCTGAAGTAGGAATTCCAGCACGGATAGCTTTGTCAGGCGGTGGCGCAGGGTTGGGAGATATTGCTAAACAAGCTATTGAAACATATGGTCTGGGACTTCAAAAACCTATGGCTCAACGTGTTCAAGAAGTAGGCACTGAAACTGGTTTAGGTATGTTAGGCGAAGGCGCAGGACAAGTTATTGGTCGGGGTCTTTCTAAAGCAGGATCGGCTATTTCTGAGTTACCGATTATTCAAAGGCTTTTTGGTGGGTCGGCAGGACAAGCCGAAGATTTAGCAGCTAGACAAGAAGTTCAGCGTATGTTGCAAAAATACAACGCTACTCTGGGTATTCAAGAAGCTGCTCCTCAGTCTACATTGTTTAAAGTTACTGAACGTATATCTCGCATTGGCCCAACTAAAGCTGCTTCTGCTAAAGATTTAGAAGTTCGCAACGCTATCTCTAGTGAAGTGTCTAATTTAGCTGACGAATTGACAACTAATGTCTTGTCTCGTGAAGACATTGGAGCTGGTTTAGTGTCTGCTCAAAAGGAAGGCAGAACAAAACTATACGCTGATTATGGTGATCGTCTTGGTAAATTGATGGACCGTGAAGGTGCATTACCTGTTGACCTTACAACCGTTCAGAATATTGCTAATTCAGCAATCAGTAAAGCGGAATCTGCTTTGAAACCCGGAGAAAATGCCTCTCGTGTGATGGGTTCCTCAGGCTATCAAGAAGCAAAAGATTTATTAGCTCTTAAACCTCAGTTGACTTTTAAACAAGCTGATGAGATTCGTTCAGGTTTGTTAGAAAAACAACGAGAGATGGAAAAAGGTACTGTAGCTTATAACATTGTTCAAAAAGCCATCGGTGAAATGAACAACGCTATCGAAGCAGCAGCGTCTAAAGCAGCGCCTACAACGAAATCTGAGTATGATTTGTTGAAGTCTAGCTATCGTCAAGCTGTTACAGAACTAGATCCTAAAATCTTAGCTACAGCCGCTAATAAGTATCCTGAAAAGATTGCTGATAGCATTATCAATAACGGAACTCCTTCTGCATGGCGTGATACTCAAACAATGTTGAATCGTGCTAAAGCATTGGGTGTGGATACAACAGGATTAGCTGAAAACGTACAACGAGCCTATCTTGAAAAGACTTTTGCTGATGGCGGTATTACAAACGTAGCTAATAAACTGAAAGACAAAGCTTTTTCTGAACAGTTTAATGCTGTGTTACCCGAGGCTGTTAAGAATCGTACTCAAGTAGTTGCTAAAGCAGGTCAAATCTTAGGTGAACGTGGGAAGGCTATTGACTTGGCTACTGCGGCTACCTTGTCTTCAATGGCTGGAGGCGCTCTTGGCTCCATAGCCACAGGAGATGTTCAAGGTGGAGGTCTAGGTGCAGGTGCTGGCATTACGGCTTTAATTTTAGCCCCTAAACTGGCAGCTAAGATTGCTTACTCACCTGCTTTGACAAATAAACTTCTTGCTGCTTCTAGTGATGCTGGTAAAGGCAATACAGCAGCGGCTGCTTTGAAGTTGACTGAGATGTATCGAGAAATACGTGAACCTGCTCAACAACCAGCTTCTCAGCAAGGACAGCCAACTCAGTTGTCTCCTCAAGATGAAGCAGAACGTCAGAAGCTTCGCCAAGAACTAGGTATGTAAACATGCCTCTAATAATCCTTGCTGGTGCTCTCAAGGCTGTTGAGGCTATCCAGCAGGGATGTGAGCTATACAAAGAATACAAAGGTGTAGTCCTTAAAGCGAAGGAGACCTTTGATGAGGCTAAAGAGCACGTAGAGGAAGTTGTAAGTTTATGGGGGTTCTTTAAGTCTAAGTTGTTTCCGTCACCGGAGCCACCTAAGTCTGTTACGCCGGAAACTACACCAACAAAGAAGGCTCCGCCTAAGAAAGTACAGCAGCAGTATAGTGAACAGGACATTAAAGCTGATCTCATAAAGAACTTGAAGATCTTCTTTAAAGCGATGATAGCTATGAGGAAGAAGATAACTGATCAGCAGTTAAGGATAGACACTCAGTACATTGAGCCTGATGAGCTACTAGACATCTCTCTAGATCACGTAGTGGCTATGAAGGAGATGGAGAAGCTACAGAAGGAGATCAGGGAGATCATGGTCTACCAAAGCCCTGCTGAGTTAGGTGCTCTGTATAGCGATGTAGTTGAGATGTTCGGGATAGTGCAAGAGAAGCAAGAGATAACGCACTTATTGTCGATAAAGAATAGAAAAGAAGAAGTATTAAAGAAAACTAGGCTGATTAACAAAGTAAGACAACGTATAGCTTGGGTCGTAGTAATGGCCCTAATAGTGATGGAAATATGGGGACTAACAATAGCAATTCTTCTAGCGAGACCGCCTACGTAAGCTTCCTAGTGTTGCTTACCTTGCTGTTCTTCATTATCTTACCGTTTGAACTCTATTTATACATTATCGTAAAGGACGCTGTAGCGGCGTGTAATAAACCACTATGAATGACATCCTATCAGGGCTTTTAAAGAATATAGCACCCGGTCTAGCTACTGCTGTGATGGGGCCTATGGGTGGGGCTGCTGTGTCAGCATTGGCTTCTAAGTTTGGTGTATCAGATAGCGTAGAAGCTGTCGCTAAGGCCATCGCTGGTGATCCTGCTGCTGCTCAGAAGCTTCAAGAAGTTGAACTTGAATTCTACAAAATAGAACAGAATAACCTAACGGATCGTTTGAAGGCTGATATGGGTTCTGACTCATGGTTGTCTAAGAACATCCGTCCAGCTACGTTGATATTCCTCTTGTTTGCCTATAGTGGCTTCGCTGTTGCATCTATCTTCGGTTTTGAGACTAGAGGTGCTTACGTTGAGCTACTAGGGCAGTGGGGAATGCTCGTGATGTCCTTCTACTTCGGTGGTCGGACAATGGAAAAAATAGCTGATAAGGTAGGAAAGAAATGAAAGAACAGGTTATATTTGAAATTGCTAGGATGATCGCTAGGACTCTAGCTTTCGTTATGGTCGCTATGACTGTGACATTGTTGGGTGCTATGTTCCTTCCTAACAGTGTTGTGGACAACAAGGACATCTTCCCGATTATCGCTCCTGCATTCTCCACGATTGTAGGTGGCTTTATCGGCTGGCTTGCAGCTATCAAAATGAATGGTAACGAGGAGAAGAACGATGCAGTTGAGTGAACATTTTTCATTGGATGAGGCTACCTACAGCGAGACTGCTGTGCGTAACGGTATTGACAATCAACCCTCCACTGTTCAACTTGAGAACATGAAGGTAGCTGCACAGAAGCTAGAGCAACTGAGAGCCGTTACAGGGCCATTGAAGATTAACTCATGGTTGCGTCTACCCGCCGTGAACGTAGCTGTTGGAGGCTCTAAGGTCTCCTCGCACATGGACGGATGGGCTATCGATGTCTCTAGCTCTAAGCTGACCCCTATTCAGTTGTGCAAGGAAGTACAGAAAGCTGGTATTAAGTTCGATCAGATGATCCATGAGTTTGGTCGTTGGATGCACATCAGTTTTGCACCTGAGATGAGGCAACAAGAACTAACTATCTTCAAGCCTGAAGGTAAGTACAAAGCAGGTATCCTCACTGAAGAGGAATACCATAAAGCCTAACATAAAAGAAAGCCCACCTTTTGAGTGGGCTTCTTAGTTTCTGTTAGTCTACAAAGAGGATTGCCATTGTGAAGAATCCTAGATGGAACAGGATAGCGTTAGCCATCTCGTACACATCTTCGTCTGTCTCAACAACGGCTTGCTCAGTGTGTTGAATACCAATTACAAGTCCTCCAGACCATGAGAAGTCTACTATCATGTCCAATGCCTCCACGTGTTAGCGATAATATGAAAGCAGGTGATCATTTCAACCACCCGCATGAGAACATTGATGTACTTAGATCTCACAGATCCCCGCAACGCAAGCAAGCATCTGAGCACCTTCCACATTATCTGTGTTCTCAGTCATCGTTTCCCAATCAATCGTTGAAGGCATCTGCGATACCAGTCGATCATGCTCTGCTTCATTGATAGACTCATAGGGAGCTTGGCGATAAGTTCCACCGTCCATCGGAAGATATGATACACCAGTGATCTCATCGAAGTTCTCCCATGTCCAAGCCCCTACCTTAGGCCACTCATTCTCATTGACGGAGATAGTCACTGAAGGCTTATGTTCACACCAGTGGCGCTGGAATGTCAACCACAAGTCCAAGTGTTCAATAGCACTCAAGTCCTCACGTAGACGAGCACCCTCAGGGGTCTTCATGGGGAAGGAAAAGATAGCTGTTGACTCAGGTTTCATCACACAAGGCTCCCAAGGGAATCCAGCGTCCTTCAAGAACTGAGTGAGAGGATCTTTGGCATCAGAGCGTACACGACGAATAAAATAAGCACTGTGTTGAGGATGAATACCGCTAGCAGTACCAGTAAGCTGGCTAACCGTACCTTCGGGTTTAACGCAGGTGATCGCAGCAGAAGCATTGATGCCAAGTTCAGCAGCAAGAGACTTATTAGTATCCACAGCAACATTCTTCAGCTCCTCCAAACGTGCTGGCAGATCCTTGTCGTAAGCATTGTTAAGTAAGGTATTGTCTAAAATACCAGTCATGGAGACACCCAACAAGCGTTCCTCCTCAGTGTTAGTCTGCCACACCTTACGTAGGTACGGAAAGTTAGTCAGCGTGGATTGGAAGGTTCCCAAGATTGTCGCAAGAGTAACTTTTTCTTTAAGAGACTCCAATGTATCCCCCGAACGCACAATAACTGAACTGAGGTTGCAAAACTGGTAAGGCCGGAGAATGATTTCAGAACAAGGGTTAGTGCCCCATTCTTTACCGAGTACACGACGACCATTCTTAGATGCCTGAATTTCAGACGCATAGCGGTTAAAAATGCCACGCTCTCCTGAATGACTTTCATAGATATTGCTCCACTCTCGCATGAATTGACCCACATCGGGCTTGACATCGTACACTGCTGAATTGTTAGCTAAAGCACGTTGACCGTTACCGTCCCACCAGTTACCAGCTTTAGCGTGAGCCATGCGATCATCGTCTAAGTCAGACAGAGAGATCATAGCTGATCGACGAACTCCACCGACAACCACAACTTCTCCAATCTTACAGAGAATATCATGAGCTT
>Ga0114976_10001804_pt1 | contig 13416 bp, 12 predicted proteins | sample S_130805_EF_Meta_FD_87319 | JGI IMG/M metagenome (GOLD analysis project Ga0114976, IMG submission 87319) | Freshwater microbial communities from Lake Simoncouche, Canada to study carbon cycling - S_130805_EF_MetaG | ecosystem: Environmental > Aquatic > Freshwater > Lake | place: Lake...
AGGCTATCGTAATTACGATAAGTCTGAGTTCGAAAGTCCGACTCCTCTATATGCTGGAGATGACAAGCAACTGGAAGCGCTGTATAAGCAGCTCCAGCCCCTCAAGGACATCATTGATCCTAAAAACTATAAGACCTATAATGAGCTTAAGAAGAAGCTGATAGACGTCTTGGGTGATGAGGCGATCGATGGTCCGGCTACGGCTGAAGATGTTGAAGAGCAACCCACTCCAGCTCCTCGTCGATCTGCTCCGGCTCCTGAGCCTGGTCCGACGGCGGCTTCGGAAGAAGAGATCGTTGACGGTCTGTCTGGAACGACTGAAGACGAAGACGGCGGCAAGGGTATGTCGTACTTCGCCAAGTTGGCCAACTCGTAAGTTTACAGCCTTGGGAATCAAGCCTCGGACGAAAGTCCGAGGCTTTTTTGTTGCTTACATAGCATAAGCGAGGACCAAAGCCGTAGAACGATCTGGCATGTATCCATTATTAACAATAACTGAAGAGACTTTGTTATTTGTTGTGGCTGCCACATTTTTACCACCACCGCCACCATATCCTCCACCAGCCGAAGCGACTCCACGTTGAGAAGACAATTCTGCGCCTTGAGCGGCGAGCATCGAGAGATCTGCTCCAGCCTTTGAAGGCATGCCTCTAATTGCCGCATTGATGCGTTCGAGTGCATCGGCCGTTTTATTCAATGGCTCACTCATTGCGGCCAATCGAGCAAGCTGATCAATTGGACTAGTTGATGTCGATCCGCTCATCCAATTGATGACACCTGAGACGGCACCTGCAACGGCTCCACCAATATTGCCAGCCGCCGTCGCGGCTGAGAAGGCTACGATAGCCACTGAAAGTACGGCGAGAGCCGCGGCCGTTGCGAGGAGTCCAACAGACATACCAGCCATAGCTGAGAATGTATCGGCCATCGCAGGTAGAGTATCGGCAATCGCGCTGATGCCATCGGCCATAAACTCTAAGCCTTTGCCGACCATCATGAGGCCTCCACCGAAGACGATTAGCGCAAGCCCCAAACCAGCCAAGACAAGAATTCCAGGTGCAATGAAAGCGATAGCCGCGCCTAGTACGGCAGCCAGTACGGCGAAGGCGGCAATTGCACCAAGGCCGATAAAGACATCTGACCAAGATACTAAAGAGAAAAGAATGAAAGCTCCAGCCAAGAGCGCCAGGGCTATTGCCAATCCTCCTAGAAGAAGCAGTCCTTTAACAATGGCAGCGAATGGCAATGCTTTAAAGAAAGCGCCAATCGCTTTACCCATTATGCCGGCAAATACTTGAAATAGCTTGGCGCCAACAATCATGACAGGACCAACTACGGCAAATATGGCCATACCAGCACTAAGGAGTCCTAGCACAAATAGACCAAACATCACGGATCCCCATCTGATATTGCCAAACGTTTCAATGGCATCGACAAAACTTAGAAGCACTTTAACGGTCTTCTCAGCGCCTTTACTAACGATTGAATTCTTTAAGACGTCAATTGCCTTACCCATGATGGGAAGGTATTTTATCGCCATATTCATCGCCGTTATTCCGAAGAAAACGTCTACCCATTTGATATTTGAAAATGCACTAAAGACGGCCAATAGATTCTCGAATTGCCCCAGAGCACTCTTATCAGCCTTTCTGACGCTTTTCGTCAGAAGTTCCGTGAGCGCGTTGAGTTTTTCCTCTACTGATTTGTCTTTGTCGGCCATAGTAGTTTATGTCTTGTATTTACTATTTATAGCGTCGACTTCGCGTTTCTGTCTCTCGTTCTCCTTTTTGACGTGCTCGATCAGGAGGGCGACATATATTTCCCTCTCCCACGGCAGCATCTCATTAAGTTCAGTGAGGCTGTATCCATGTTGCTGGGCCATTTCAAAGTTTATTTGATAATGATTGGCCAGCGACTCATGAGAGAGGGCTACACGAAAAAACTTTGAATTCCAGTCAAAGTGATATTTTGCTTACACTTACACTTTGGACAGAAGTATTCAATGTCTTTAGATAGCTGAGGAAGAGATTCAATATACTGTTGCACCTTCTGTAGATGCAATGTGGATAGTGAATCAATGAAAGCCGTGAGATCTTCAATCGAATGATCTTCAGAACGATAGACACCTTTATCATCAAAGATGGATTCGATCGATCCAATTATCAGAGCCGTGATTTGATCGCTCTTTGATTTATTCGCACTGATATTTAAGCGAGATAACGCTCGCACGGTCACAGGCCTCAATGTCATGCCAACCGTATCCGTGAGCTGTACTTTATTAGAAGCATTAGGGTATTTAGAGATCGGTTGAATTGAATCCAGATTGATATCCGTATCAATTGATGCACCACATGCTTCAGTCTGACATTTGAGCTTGACATGTGCCGTTTCACCAACTGATTTAGCACGAAGCTTAAGAAAGACATATTCAAGATCAACCGTAGAGAGGTCGTCTGGATTAAGCTTGTCAAATGTACAGGCTCGAACGATATCTTTAACGGCCGAAATGATCTGCTTCTCATCTTCCGTCTCCATTGCGACCATGAGGATTTTTTCCTCCTTGACCAAATATGGACGAAATTCGATGACTTTGTTTGTGGACGGAATGGTTACCGTGTATTTTGATGTTTCAAGTATGGGTAATTGCATATTAAATTTCAGATGCTGATTTTATTTATCAGCAATATCTATATCAGAAGCCGAGACGTCTCCTGAAGTCTTTACTTGCTGCTCCACCAACCGTCACTCCGCCAATGGTCTTAGAGAGACTGCCGCCGATTGAGCCAGAGATATTGAATCGATTTGTCTTTGGATCCGGTGATGCATTTGTCAGATCTGCACCTGAGAGCATTAACAAATCATAGTATGTAAATGTGACTGAAATTTTTTGAACGGTATTTGTATTATTACCATCAAGCTCGATTGGAGAAACGAGAATTGGAAATGCTTGACTTAATTGCACTCCATAGATTCGATTCATCGCCACATCGAGCTGATAGATATTAATCGTTGATGAATAATCCTCGACATATTTTACGCGATATGTAAGTGGATCAACCGTTAAAGCCATCCATTTGTCGAATATGTTTTTAGGAAACATATCATTTCCAACTAAGAATACGCACGTCACGTCAGGTAATGAATATGAGGCTGGAGTCTTATATGTTTGACGAAAGGTTGAATATTCTACGGTATTGATCGAGCGAGTAGGAATCGATGAGGATTCACACATGATCGATAGATCCGTCATGTCACCAGCACCCGATCCAACTCCAGTTGGTAGAGAAAATTCGGCATAAAACTTCGAAGGCTTAGCGAATCCGCCTCTATTGGATATAGTGGCTTTAAGTATGTCGATAGAACTCTTTTCTGGCATAACTCTTATTTATGCTGTCAAAAGTCGAATCCCTAGATTCTTCAGAGTCTCTTCGTGCCAGACTTGAAAGATCCATCCTTGAGACTTGGCGTACTTATCCGCGGCCTCCCACTTGGATATGTTCTTGGCATAGGTCATCACCTCCGTGATGTACTTACGAGTCTTACGCTTAGGCTGCACTGGTGGAATGGTCTGACACTTAGGCTTGATCTCTATTAGATAAGTGTTACCATTGGCCATTCGAATCTTAAGATCAACGAAGTAACGATGCATCCTTCCATCTGTCTTGCATATGTACGGAACGACGGTCTCTTCGGATGCCCATTTCAAGACTTCGGCATTGTCATCGGCCCAGCGAAATACCTGTCTTTCCCAGAGAGATCGAAAGAAGACTTTGGTCGGATCTCCTTCATACTTAGAATTGTTCTGTATGGAGTATCGACCATTGTAAGCCATATAAATAGTTGTGAACGTATTTATGGCAACACTTGTTTTTCCATCCGATCTAAGATCATTACCAGGAGCTCAGTCATATCCTCAGATTGAATTTTGCGTCATGGAGGATGCTAAGCCAAATGCTTTAAGCCCAAAGATGTTATCATCTGTCTATCTTCCTTTGCCAAAAGGAATCTCATTTAGCGATGGTGCGGATCTTGGATCCGTTAATCTAGGAGATATTATCGGTGGTGGTATTGCTGATGCGATGATTAAAGTAGCCGCAGGAAGTCTTGCTGGTGGTGCAGATATTGGAGGATCATTGAAAAGCACATTTGATCAACAGTTTAATTTGAATTCAATAGGCACTCGAGTAGTAACAACTTTAGGTAAAATAGGTGCTGAGATGCTTGGAATTGATGAAGGTGCCGTCAATTTGATTCAGAAAAAGATCATGGCGCCAAATAAGAATACATCATTTAATGGTAATAATTTGCGAACATTTAGTTTTGCATTTACTCTTATTGCGCGTTCTAAGAATGATACGATTCAGATTCAAGCAATTCAACGTCTATTTCGTCGTTATGTATATGCTGGATCCTCGGCTAATAATCCAAATGTCGTGCTTGAATATCCTCCGATCTGGAAGATTCGCTTTGTGCAGAGTGATGGTGGAGACTATTTTAGAGAGAATACCTTTATGCCTAAAATATTCTCATGTCATCTTAAATCATTCACAACCGTAATCAATCAAGATCAACGTGCATATCGAACCGATGGATCTCCATTTGATATGAGTTTTACTCTAGAATTTTATGAAACACGTGTGCTTACTCGTCAAGACATTGATAATCTTGAGAATATCGGTAGCGCTAAAGAAGGTCTACAAAATCGTGGTATTGATTTGAAGACTGGTCTGGCACTCACGGCGGTTCCAATCGATACGACGATTCCAGTTCAACCTCGTGGTGTTGCACGATACGATTCAATTCAATATCAATATAAGAGTACTGATGATATGCCTAGTTCTAATGATATCTGATGACACGCCTATCACTGCTACGCCCGGTAAATTCCCAATATAACATATTATGTCATTCTTTCGACAATTTCCAACAACGACTTATGATCTTCAGAAGACTGGAGCATTGACACGAGTGGTTGATCTATTTCGTAATGTCACTTCACCACAGCTTAAATTAGATCCGACGATTGCATATACGACCTATCGTATTCAAAATGGAGATCGTCCAGATGTGGTGTCTGAGAAGTTATATGGTGATCCGGATTACTATTGGACATTCTTTATTATCAATGACCATTTAAAGGCCGGTCATACTTCTTGGCCAATGTCAGACTATCAAATGGAGACATATCTGACTCGAGAATATGATTCGTATTCAGTCATTCAAATGGCAGATTATACAGATTCAATTTTGCCACATATTGTTACAATCAATTCCGTATCATGCGGCACGGTCGTTGCTGATGAAAGTTTTGGAATTGATTTTTCTTCAACTACGATAAGTCAAAATGTTTTAAATGCATCTACTTATATCACTCGTCCGATAATGAAGTATGATCCGTATATGCAGCAGCTATGGGTTACCAAAACAGATTCTGCAGATACATTCATCTCAACTTTAGATAACTCTGTGCCAGCTGGCACATTTCGATTATCATTATACACATCATCTGGTACGTCCGTTACAGCATCATCTATCACCATTGGTGGCAGCACGGTAGTTTATGATTTTTTACCTGCAGCGGCAACATTGAGTAATAAAACAATCTCTTCTCCTGGAATATTGCCATACATCCCAGCCGGGCGTGATGCCATTCATCATTTTGTATTTGCTCCTCAACTTGGAGATCCAGTTCAATTTGGCACATATATCAAGGATATTGATTCTGCAAGTCCTCTATATCAATTAGACATATTCAATGGAATTGGTTCTAGTGCAGGTTCAACTGGTACCGTGACGGCGCCGTCACGCGTGACGGCATTGATTCCTGCACTATCTAATGCATATGGTGGTATCGAAGTCAATGGCAATCAATACTATTACTTCACGGATCCACAAGGATTTGTTGTCACTGGTCAGGATGTGTATCGATCTCTTATGACAGATCCATCTACAGTAATTGCTCCATCAAATCGTATCATTGGCGTAACATATGCGGATTATGAGAACAGCCTAAATGAACAGAGGTCATCGATTCGTGTGGTGAATCCGGCCTACATTCAGGCGTTCGTTAAACAATATCGAGATCTGATCAATGCCTAATATTCGTGCCAACATAAAGTCAAATACGGACAAGGCGCTAACGCCTTTTACGTATGTTCTTGATTCGATCTCTTTGACCAATCATCAAGGACAGAAGGCAGACATTCAGAATATCGTTACGGACTTTACGATCACGGAGAGTTTATATACGGCCGCAATGATCATTCATCTGAATGTCAAGGACATGGCCAATTTCATTGAAGAGTATCAACTTATCGGTCAGGAGACGATTGAAGTTGATATGGGTCGACATGAATTTACATCTCAGAATCGTATCAATGTAAAGCTTAAGTTTTACGTCACGGAATATTCGATGTATGGCCGTGGAAATCAGGCAAATACTCAAGCCTATACTATTGTTGGAGTTACTAAGCATGCTTACATATCGCCATTCAAACGTATTTCACGGGCCGTCAATGATGCCGTCTCTGTTATAATTCGAAGAATATTGACAAATGATCTTCTAATTGATGCTGAAAATATAAGTCGCATGGAGTTTACGACCGGTCGATTCAATGGAGTGCTTCCTCTAATGAATCCACTTGATACATGTTATTGGCTCCTTCGTCGAGCATTCGATCCAAATTCTAGGCCGTTCTTTCTATTCGAATCGATGATCAATGGGATACGCATGGAATCTCTTACATCATTGATTGATGATAAGAAGAATCCGATATATCGTACATATCGTGATGCAAAAATATATTCTAAGTCTCCTGGAACGGCTGAGTATTATAGAGAACTGGCTGAGCGTATCATAAACATCTCGTCGGATTTTAAGCTATCAAAGGTATTGCCGACCGTAAGCAATGGCGCATATGCGGCCAATAATCTATTCTTGGATTTGTCGACCAAGACAATTACGAAGCAATCTTTTAGTTACGCGTCGATCGATCCAGAATCGACTTTAAATAAACATTCTGTTCTATCGAAGAAGTTCGGTGTTCCATATGAGAACACGGCTCATGTTCTTCGAATTGATCAGACATATGATGCATTTACGGAATATCTGCCAATCAATTCATTGGCATATGCTAAACTACAACCTTATCTATCTAGCACGGCATCATCTCAGCCGATCGTAAACTACTCTTTAAAAGATACAAGCTCATCTTCAACATATGCTGGTCAAAACGTAGTTGCCTCTCTCAATCCTGCGGCAGCGGCTGCAGCATCAGCATTGGCATCACAATTCTCAGGATGGATCAGCAATCAGTTTGCACAATGCATATTAAATATCACGGCTGGAACTGGTGTAGGAAGCTCGGCTATAATCAGATCTAATGATGCGAATACTCTATATTGGGATTCTCCTTGTTTTGTAGTTGACTCAACATCAAAATATACCATCCTATGTCCAGATACATCATCAAAGACTTATCATGATCTAATGGTCAATCGTCTTGGCACATTCAATTCGGTCACGGAGACTCTTGATACTTTTGCACATGAGCTTGTCATCGCTGGAGACTTCAATATGCGTCCCGGTCGAAAGATTACTCTTGAGATTCCTAAGGCTATCGATTTGAAAGCATTTGATAAAAAGACAATGAAAGGTAATTTCGACAATACATTTGATCGCATAATCTCAGGAAATTATTTGGTCACTTCAGTCATTCATCAATTCGATGAAGAGTATCATTGTCGCATACGAGTCAAGCGAGATTCGTTGACATATGATTTGAATGAATCGTAATTTATATAAAAGCTAATATGCATGTTATACATCACAAAGACGACTTCGCATTAAATGGAGCAGGATTTCATTGGTTTCATGGCGTCATCGAAGACGTGAATGATCCTCTACAACTTGGTCGTGTGCGTGTGCGTTGCGTCGGCTATCATACGGATAATCGTACCACTCTCCCGACGTCTGGACTGCCCTGGGCGCTATGCTTACTTCCAAACACGTCGGCATCAATGGCCGGTGTCGGTCAGTCTGCGACGGGCTTGCAGCCCGGATCGTGGGTCATTGGATTCTTTCGAGACGGCCCTTCGGCGCAAGATCCGATCATCATGGGATCGATCGCTTCGAAGATTTCTACTCAGCCAGATAAGACTAAGGGATTCTCGGATCCTTCAGGCACAAATCCTACTAAACTCGGTGCGGATATTCCTATAGAAGCCGTCTATAGTTCTAAGTGTGGACCAAAGGACAACTTTAATCTAAGCCTCAGTTTATCATATATTGCTCCTGTCTATCCGTATAATCAAGTCATTAAGACTCGTTCAGGTCATCTCATTGAATACGATGATACTCCTAGCGCTGAGCGCATATCGCTCATGCATAAGACTGGAGCATTCATCGAAATCGATCCGTCTGGAAGAATCAACATATGCGGCTCTAAGATTAACTTAGTCGCACCGAGCATCTATCAAAACATTCGTACTGGCTCGATTGCTCTTAATACTAGTGGCGCTGACACGACTATTAGCTTTGAAGCGCTTCCATCAAGTGACTACGTGATAGTAATTGGATGTTCATCGACCAATGATAACTATATACCCAAGACTACCGTAGTCAATTCTAGCAGCTTCAAAATAACTCAGACTGGCGGTTCACATGGAAGTGGAACTTATTTTTGGGCGGCCATTCATCAGTCTAACACGGTTAACGGCTAATCATTATCACATAAATAGATTCAATGAGTTTCTCGGATTACAATCCATTACGCCCACGCAATGTCGCGGCCGTTCAGACGTATTCAGATTTGGACCTTCGAGATCCGTTCATCAATCCTTTGACAAATGATTTAACGCCTCTTACGGACATCGAAGCGGTTAAGAACTCAGTTCGTAATCTGGTGCTGACCAACTTCTATGAGTCTCCATTTGATCCATATAAAGGATCGAATACACGGGCTCTATTATTTGAAAATGCGGATGCATATACGGCAACATCAATAAATAAAGAGATTATGCGAGTTCTATTAGAGCATGAACCTCGAGTGAATGTGGCATCGGTTGATGTGATCGATCAGTCAGATATTAACTCATATCAGATCACGATTACCTTTAACGTCATTGCTCTAAATGTACAAGCATCATTGAATTTTTATCTCGAGAGACTACGATAACATATGGCACAGCCACTACTCAACGTAACGGAACTTGACTTTGATCAGATCAAGGCAAATTTAAAAGCCTATTTTCAGCGACAAGATTCGCCGATCAAGGATTGGAACTATGATGGCTCGGGGCTTAATATGCTCCTTGACGTACTGGCTTACAACACACATTATAATGCAATTCTGGCCCATCTGAATTTAAATGAGAGCTTCATCGATACGGCTCAGCTCCGTTCTTCCGTGATCTCTCAGGCTAAATTGCTAGGCTACATTCCTGGCTCTATTGGTGCCGCAAGAGCTACGGTTGTTGCAAGTTTCCTCTCGACAGGAAGTCCGGCTACTGGATCGACTCTAACTATTCCATCGGGCACTAAGTTTGGTGGTAGTTCTGCAAATGGCACATATACGTATATCTCTCAAGGCACGGCTACGGCGACATACGCGAGCCTCTCTTCAACGTCAAATGCATATACTGGTACAATCAATTTGATTCAAGGTGTTCAGCGTTCTCAGAGCTATCAGGTCGATAAGTCAATTGGCAATCAAAAATTTATCATTGAAGATCCATCGGCCGACATTTCGACTTTGGCGGTACTTGTATATGCAAATCAAAATGAAACTGCATATGCCATCTATAGTAATGTTGCGACTGAAATTGCAAATAGTAATCAAAATCTAAATGCCATCACGCCTGCATCTCAGATATACTATCTCTCGCTCAATAGTGCTGGAAACTATGAAGTGACTTTTGGTGATGGTGTCCTTGGCAAAGCATTGGATAATCTAAATGTTGTTCAGCTTAATTATATTTCCACGCAAGGTTCAGTGACCAATGGAATCGCCGCATTTGAATTGACCGATTCATTGATTGAGACGGGCGTAACGCCTAACGTTCCAATTGCTGAAGCTACTATCACTCTCATAAATTCGATTAATGGATCTGACGCCGAAAGCACCGATTCTATTCGATTGAATGCTCCTGCTTCGTTAATCTCACAGAATCGTGCCGTAACGGCAAATGATTACATTACGATATTAAAACAAAAATTTCCTACTACTACGGCCGTTAACGTATGGGGTGGAGAAGATGAAGTCGTATATGATCCGATCAATGCGGCTCAATATGCAGGAAAGGTGTTTATTTCGATCGTTCCTGCTCAAGGGCAAACAACGATTGGCGATGCTATAAAGCCGTACAAGGTGATGTCTATAACTCCGGTAGTCTATGATGCGGATTTTATTAATCTGTACATGAATATCAACTTCAAGTACAATCCAAACTTAACGACTCAATTGGCGACTACTCTACAAGATTCAGTAAAAAATGTTATCTCAGCCTATAATTCTTCATCTTTACAAAGCTTTACTGGAGTGTTTCGTTCGTCGAATCTGCTTCGTCAGATCGATACATCCAATCCGGCCATTCTGAATTCGGATATTCAGCTATCTTTCTATAAAACATACGAATTAAATCCAATAGCGTCGGCTACGGATGTTACTTCAGTCGCGACTGGAATCAATGCAATTCCAAATGCATTGGTCACAACGTATGGCAATACATTAGCCGGTTCGATTAGTCAAGTTACTTCAATGGTATCTTCGGATGGCATCGCGATAACGGCGCCGTCAATGACAAAGTTTATGCCATCTTCGAATTCAATTCAAGTTATTGGTTCATATTCAAATACTAGTCAGATCGTTACAATTAAGTCTAGTCCGGGTATTACGTCGGCTCAAAATACATTTACCAATCCATATCTGGTCGTCGGAGCTATTGTGACATCGAGTGGATTTCTTACTGGTACGGCTTCAATTACGGCAATTACTAATGTAGGAACTCTATCGGTTCTTACGATAAGTATTCCTGCATTAGCTACTGATTCAGCTGGTACGATGTACATCTATCCTCCTGCTGGTACATATTATTTGAAAGATGCGGCTGATCCTGAATCGACTACTACACGTCGTCTATTCATGTCATCCAATTCATCGACTACCGTATTAGATCCTAAGTACGTGTCATCCGGATCGGATATTAACATTGGTACGCTATATCCTTCAACTGGAAAGATTGAACTATATCGTTACTTCAGAGGTACGGTCACGTCGGCCGCTATTTCAGGTCAATCGATTACTGATACGGCATGTGGTGGTATGACAAGCTGGTTGACAGATCAATTTAAAAATTGTGTATTGTATTTCACGGCTGGAACCGGTGCTGGAAATACTCGTACGATTACATCAAATTCGTCGAATACATTATATTGGGATGTCAATACTTTGACACTCGACTCGACCAGCCAATACACGGTCATTCGTTCTTGCATCAATGGCACGACGACGGGCAATGTGAATATCTATTCTCGTCCGGCATCAAATGATGTGGCTCCAAGTCGTCATCAGCTCTTGAGTATTTCCTCATCCGTTGTTACGGCAACTGCTGATTCCTTTGCACAATCGGGAGTTCTAGGCGCAACCAATTATTCTACGTTTAGTCGCGATCCTCAATAATCATGACATCTACACTTGGAATCAATGACACGCAGCCTCGTAATCTAGAAGCGCCTAGATCTACGGAGCTCTTGCCTGAACAAGTGCGGATCACGGCTAATCGATTCATGGCACTCCTCACGGAGTACTATGAGTTCATGAATATTAATGCTTGGACTACTTCAACCATTACGCTCTCGACTAATTCAATTGTAAATGGTGTTATCTCTACCTCGACTGAAGTCATACCGACTTCATCTATTTTAGTTGGAAAGAGTGGTTCTGGACCGTCAAACATCATTTATTCAATTCTTTCTGAGCTCGATGTAGATCAAGTCAATGCGGATTTTCTTTCACATATTCAGGCGACGATCGCATCTCTGGTACCAGTGCCATCATATATGGCCTCACCTGCTGAACAGAACGTCGCACAGTATTACAAGTATTTAAATGAAAATGAGATAGCCTCTCTTCGTGCATTATTATATCAAAAGATTGTTAAGTTTTTCTATAACATTCGTGGATCACGATCTTCGGCGACTAGCTTCTTTCGTGTATTTTATAATGATACGTGTGACGTATATGACTATTCTGATTATGAGTCGACCATGAAGACTTATATTCAGGATTGGCTTACGTCATCCGGAATGTCTCTATCTTCTACGGCCGTGAGTGCAGGTTCTCTAGTGTATGGCCGTACTCCTATTCAGGCTTGGTTGCCATTCTCATATGGCATTACGCCATCGACTCCACAGACGACCTTTGATATTCCATATCGCGCAATGGTTCATCCGGTTGGATTTAAGTATTTTGTTCAGGCATCACTTGCTCAAGGAATACTCGATATATCTGAGAGTCGCATGACGAATGCTCGATATGATTATCAGAAGGCACTATGGTTTCTCGATTCAACTCAGATAGCCGAGTTTGCCAATTTCATAATTATAGATGCGGATGCTCTCTATAATGACGCATTTCAAAATACATCTGCATACACATATGCGGATTGGTCGAATATCGGTAGCATTAGCAAATTTGATGTACGTGTGTTATCTACGGCGGCTTCAGCTACCTATACACTATCCGTAGGAACTTACTCGACAAATAACATCGTGCCTGGCATGATTGTCACTGGAACGAGTTCTTTTGGCGCCACGTCTTCGGCTATAGTCGGATACAATAGTTCATCCGTGAATACCGTGTCTGGTACGGTTACTCTGACGACGGCATTAACCTCGCTCATTAATACTGGCTCTACAATTACATTCTCTCCATAAGCGATATAAATATCCTCAACTAAACTATGTCAGCCATTATTACACATCGCTTTCGAAAGAACAACGTGCAGAACGTCTTTGACGAGATGGTCTCGCCTAAGGTGATGATCTCGGGTTGCAATTCGACTGGCACGACGGTCACTCCTTCTGCTGGATATGTACCGGCAAATTTGCAGATCGGCATGGCCGTTACTACGTCATCTGGCACAGGAACGCTTTCTACATCGATGACGACGATTGTAACATCAATCTCGACTACGACCTTTCAGATCTATCCTCAACCGACCGTAGCGCTCTCTAGTGCATTGCTCTCGTTCTATTCGCAATACTATGTTGGCATTGGTAAATCAGATCCTTATAATGGCAGTCTCGAAGGTTCTGATCAGGCTCCTTTGCCTCCCATCGCTTCTCGAAAGTACGAAGATGATGCACGTAATAATCTAATTGCTTTGCAAAAAGTCTCGGTGGCTTTGAATACCTGA
>Ga0114976_10001805_pt1 | contig 13414 bp, 15 predicted proteins | sample S_130805_EF_Meta_FD_87319 | JGI IMG/M metagenome (GOLD analysis project Ga0114976, IMG submission 87319) | Freshwater microbial communities from Lake Simoncouche, Canada to study carbon cycling - S_130805_EF_MetaG | ecosystem: Environmental > Aquatic > Freshwater > Lake | place: Lake...
CAGCCAGCAGCTTGAATCAGAAATCCAGCCGAGCCGGAATCCCCAATCCGATTCCATCAGAAGGAATCAGGCTCTAAAGCTGGATCGCCCGAAAAACGCGCTCATGCAATGCATTGATCGATTTTGCATGAAACGGACTTCAACTCCCCCGGCGGTGTCTCGCCCACTCAGGCGCTCTTCGAAAACACCCGGATCACCACCACCCCCGCCAGGATCAGCGCCATCCCGGCCAGCGCCGGCAGGTCGAGGGTTTGTCCGAAAACCGCCCAGCCGATCAGCGCGATCAGGATGATCCCGACGCCGCACCAGATCGCATAGGCGATCCCGACCGGGATGGTCTTCAGCGTCATCCCGAGCGCGTAGAAGGCCACCGCATAGCTCACCGCCACCAGCACCGAGGGCCAGAGCCGGGTGAAGCCCTCGGTCGCCTTCAGCGCCGAGGTCCCGACCACCTCGGCCGCGATCGCCACGGCGAGCCACGCCCAGGGGGACATGGACAGGGACATCAGCCGAGCTCGAACATCCCCTCGACCTCGACCGAGGCGTCGCCCGGCAGCGAGGGCACCCCGATGGTCGTCCGCGCATGCCGCCCGGCCTCGCCGAACACCTCGACCGCGAGATCCGACGCCCCGTTCATCACCTGGGCATGCTGGGTGAAATCCGGCCCCGCCGCGATGAAGCCGCCGAGCCGCACCACCCGCTTGACGCGATCCAGGTCGCCCGCCGCCGCCTTCAGCTGCGCCACCAGGTTGACGAAGCAGAGCCTGGCCGCCTCCTGCCCGCGCTCGATCGAGACCTCGCTGCCGACCTTGCCGGTATAGGCAATGTGCCCCTCCCGCAGCGGGATCTGCCCGGAGATCACCACCAGCGAGCCCACGACGTTGAAGGCGATGTAGTTGGCGATCGGCTTCGCCGGCGTCGGCAACACGATGCCCAGTTCCTGCAGCCGCGCTTCGACCCTGCCTGCCATCACGCTCTCCCTTGTTTGGCGCGCGGATTCACGCCTCCGGGTGCTCCGGGGTTCTGCGAACCCCCTGCGCCCCGCGGCGATCCGCGCTTCAGCCCACCAGCTTCAACGACCGCCTTCTACCACGCGGCGACGCCACCGCCGGCAGGTCGAGCGGCAGCAGCGGCGCCTGCTGCGCCGCCGAGCCCAGCGCATCCGGCGCGCAATCCTCCTCCGACGGCTCCGGCAGGTCCCGCCGGCCGAGGTAATCCAGCGCCAGCCGCCGGAACGCCCAGTCCAGCACCGAGGTCGCCCGCGCGATCGCCGGGTCGCCCTCGACCGCACCGGAGGGCCCGAAGCGCGTATAGGCAAAGGCCTCGACATAGGTATCGAGCGGCACGCCCGCCTGCAGCCCGAGCGAGACCGAGGCCGCAAAACTCTCCATCAGCCCGCGGAAGGCCGGGCCTTCCTTCGAGAGGGTGAAGGCCACCTCGAGCAGCCTTCCCTCGGTATCCTCGGCCGTGCGCAGCGCCACCTTGTGGCCGCCGACCGCGACATGGATGGTCGTCCCGGCGTGCCGCCGCACCGGCGCGGCTTTCGGCAACGGCTGCGCCGGCCCGGGCAGCGCCGCCGGCGCCGGTACCGCCAGGTGCAGGAAGGGCGAGACCGCCAGCCGCATCGCCTCGCGCGCCGAGGGCGGCACCGGCGCCAGCACCTCTGCCGACCGTCCGCCCGCGACCCGCGCCGCCAGCACCGCCGCCCGCGTCGGCACCTCGGCCAAGGTTCCCGCCGCCGTCAGCACCGGCCGCATCGCCGAGGCCAGCGGCGCGATCCCCGCCGTCTCGATCCCCAGCAGCCCCTCCACCGCATCGGCCGGCACGAGCGCCACCAGCGCCTGGTGGCGCAAGCCGGGCGAGGCCGCCGCGGCATCGAGCGCCGCCCGCGCCGCCTCGGCCAGCCCCGGCACCACGGTCTCCGCCGGCGGCGCCGGCCAGAGCAGGGCCACCGGCTCGCGCGCCCCCAGCCGCCCGGCGATGCGACCCGATTCGGCCTCCGCCGCGCCGCGGGTCAGCGCCGCGATCGCCGCCGCCACCGCCCGCGCCGCCTCGCTGTCATAGGCAAGGCCCAGCCCGCAGAGCAGCCCCGCCAGGTCGGCGAAGCCGAGCCGCAGCCGTGGCGCCTCCGCCCCGGTCAGCGCATCGAGCGCGCGCACCGCCAGCTCGCAGGCCTCGGTATATCCCTCGAGGTCGAAGCCACCCTCCGGCTCGAGGAAGGCCGGCAGGTTCAAGACGAAGCGCGGCTCGCCGCCGCGGGCGTTGCGCCAGGTCTCGACCCCCGGCGCGCCACGCCGGGTGAGCAGCAGCGCGCGCAGGCCCTCCGCCAGCCCCGGCACCTCGTCCGCGGTGAGGATTCCGGCCTTCAGCCCGCGCTTCACCACCCGGCCTATCCAGGCCTCGGCGAGGCGGGGCAGGGCCACCGGCCCCTCGCCCGGGGCGAGGGCGGCCAGCGCCGCGCCGCTCTCGGCCTCCCACCAGGCCGGCACCGCGACGGCCCGCGGCGGCGCATCCGGGTCGGCCCCCACGCGCTGGCGCCGCAGCGCCACCCCTTCCCACAGCGTGCCGTGCGTCTTGCCCATGGCCGCCATGCTAGGGGCGCGCGCGGGACTCGGGAAGCCAGATATCGCCACTCAGCGGGGGTCGGACCGCAACATCTTGTGGATATCGGTCACGCCCGCGTGCCCCATCAGCGCCTTTGCAGCGCAACACGCGCTGTGCCATGGTCCGCCCGCGAGAGGAGCCCCATCCGCACCATGTCCTTCCTGCTTCGCCTCACCTCGTCGACCACCGGTCGCCAGGTCGGCACGGACCGCTTCGGCAATGTCTACTATGAGGCCAGGCGCGTGGAGCCGATCTACAACCGCCGCCGGCGCTGGGTGCTCTACGCGAAGGAGGCCGAGGCGACCAACGTGCCGCCGGAGTGGCACGCCTGGCTGCACTACACGACGCCCGAGCCGCTGCCCGAGCAGAAGCTCTACCCCTGGCAGCAGGAGCACCTGGCGAACCCGACCGGCACGCCCGCCGCCTACCGGCCACAGGGCCATGACTACAAGGGCGGCGTCCGCGGCCCGACCGGCGCCGACTACGAGGCCTGGACCCCGGGCAGCTGACCACCGTGAAAACCCGAAGCTTCGCCGAGGTTGCGACCGGCGCGATCGTGCTGCTGATCGCGGCCGGCTTCCTGGCCTATGCCATCCTGCACAGCGGCCGCGGCACGGCGAGCGCCGACGGGATCGCGCTGCGCGCCAGCTTCGACCGCATCGACGGGCTCTCGAACGGCGCCGATGTGCGGATCGCCGGCGTGAAGGTCGGCAGCGTGGTCGACAGCCGCATCGACCCGCGCACCTTCAGCGCCGAACTCGTCATGCGTGTCGATCGCAGCCTGAAGCTGCCCTCCGACACCTCGGCCGAGATCACCTCGGAAGGCCTGCTCGGCGGCAAATACGTCTCGCTGGTGCCGGGCGGCAGCGAGCAGATCCTGGCCGATGGCGGCCGCATCACCGAGACCCAGGGCTCGGTCAGCCTTGAATCGCTGCTCGGCAAGTTCATCTTCTCGGTCACCCAGATGGGCTCGGGCAAGTCCGATGCCCCCGCGCAGCCGGAGGCGCCGAAGTGAGCCTCGATCACGCCCCCCATCGGCCCACCCAATGGCCCGGCGCCGATGGCCAGCCGGTCTCCTGCCGGGAGAAGCTGAAGGTACTCGCCGAGAACCATGCCGAGCTCGCGCAGGTGATGCGCGACGCCTTCGAGGATGCCGTGCTGATGGGCGTCGACGAGCAGGCCATGCGCCGCATCCTGGGCGAGCTGGTCGCCGCCCTGCCGAGCCCGAAGCGCCGCGCATGACCCGCGTGCTGTTGCTTCTCGCGGCGCTGGCGATGGCCGGCACCGCCGCCGCGCAGGGCTGGGTGAAGCGGCCGCGGGCCGACCTGCAGCTGCTCGACAAGATCACCGCCCGCATCACCCGGGTGACCGCCGAGGTCGGCAAGCCGGTGGAATACGGCACGCTCTCCATCCTGGTCGGCAGCTGCAATGCGAGGCCGGCGGGTGAGGTGCCGGACAGCGCCGCCTGGCTTGAGGTGACCGACAGCCGCCGCCCCGGCGAGACCATGTTCCGCGGCTGGATGTTCGCCTCGGCGCCGGCGGTCTCGATGATGGAGCACCCGGTCTACGACCTGCGGGTGCTCGACTGTAAGTGAGCGGGGCGCACCACGCGCCGCGCGGCTTCCGCAACCCGCACGACCCGACGACGAAGACGCTGCGCGACGTCTGGCGCTGGCGGCGCAGCACCAGCCCCGCGCCCTGGCCGGCCTGGATCGAGGACCCGACGCAGCCGCCACCCGCGCGTCTGCAAGCCGATGCGATCGTTGCGACCTTCATCGGCCATGCCAGCTTCCTCCTGCAGATCGGCGGGCGCTGCGTGCTGATCGACCCGGTCTGGTCGGCGCGGGTCAGCCCGATCCCCGGCCTCGGGCCGAAGCGGGTGCGGGCGCCGGGGCAGCCGCTCGACGCGCTGCCGGGCTGCGACCTGCTGCTGGTCAGCCACAACCACTACGACCATCTCGACCTGCCGACGCTCCGCGCGGTGCGCCAGCGCTGGCGGCCGCCGGCGGCAACCGGCCTCGACAATGCGCGGCACCTGGCGAAGGCCGGCATCCATGGCGCGCGCGAGCTCGACTGGTGGCAGCATGTCGAGATCGCCGGGCTGCGGGTCACTTACGTGCCGGCGCAGCATTTCTCCGCCCGCACGCCCTGGGATCGCAACCGCAGCCTCTGGGGTGGCTTCGTCATCGAGGCGGCGGGGCGCAGCGTATACTTCGCGGGCGATAGCGGCTTCTCGCCCGACTTCGCCGAGATTGGCCGGCGCTTCCCGCGCATCGACCTGGCGCTGCTGCCGATCGGCGCCTATGCGCCGCGCAGCTTCATGCGGACCCAGCACATGGATCCGGAGGAGGCCGTGCGGGCGCATCGCGCGCTGGGCGCCCGGCGCAGCATCGGGATGCACTACGGCACCTTCTTCGGCCTGACCGACGAGCCGATCGACGAGCCGGAGCGCTGGCTCGCCGCGACACGCGCCGAGCAGGGCGTCGCCGCGGAGGATTTCGTGACGCTGCCCTTCGGGGCGACGCTGATCCTCTAGCTGTTGGCCAGCTCCGCCAATACCTGCGCCAGCACCCGCGCTCCGCGCGCCAGCTGCTCGGGCGAGGAATACTCCGCCGGGTTGTGGCTGATGCCGTCGCGGCTCGGGACGAAGATCATCCCCGAGGGACATAGCGGCACCATGAACTGCGCGTCGTGGAAGGCGCCCGAGGGGATGCGCTTGGCCGACAGCCCCTGCGCCGCGGCGGCGCGCGCCACCGCCTCGGTCACCTGCGGCGCGAAGGTCACGGGATCGGCATTGAAGCGCTCGGTCAGCTTGACCTCGCAGGTCTTCACCGCACCCTTGATCGTCGCCTCGATCGCATCGCCGCGCTCGCGCAGCACGGCGGCATCGGGATGTCGGAAGTCGATGGTGAACTTCACCGTTTCTGCCACACTGTTGGAGCTGTTGGGCTTCACCTCGATGCTCGCCACCGTGAAGCGCAGCACGTCGGTCGGGTCCGCCATCAGCGCATTCAGCGCATTGATCGCGCGCACCATGTCCTGCACCGCGTCGCGCCGCGTGCTGACCGGCGCGGTGCCGGCATGGGCGGACGCGCCGGTGAGTTCCACCAGGAACCAGCGGCTGCCCTGGATGCCCGTGACGATGCCGATATCGATGCCCTCGGCCTCGAGGATCGGGCCCTGCTCGATATGCGCCTCGACATAGGCGTGCGGCCGCGGCCCCTCGACCACGCCGAGGCCGCGGTGCGGGATGTCGGTCTCTTCCGCCAGGTGCTCGCGCAGCGCGTCGCCGAAGCGGATGCCCTCGGCATCGGCGACGTCGTCCCAGGTCTCCGGCGGCCGGTAGCCGGCATAGGCCATGCTGCCCATGCAGCCCGGCGCGAAGCGGCTGCCCTCCTCGTTGGTCCAGGCGACGATCTCGATCGGGCGCCTGGTGGCGACGCCGGCCTCGCGCAGCGCCTGCACGGCTTCGAGTGCGGCGACCACGCCCCAGATGCCGTCGAACCGCCCGCCTGCCGGCTGGCTGTCCATGTGGCTGCCGGAGACCACCGGCGCGAGGCCGGCCTCGGTGCCCTCATGCCGCAGGAAGAGATTGCCCAGCACGTCGACCGAGGCCTTCAGCCCCGCCGCCGCGCCCCAGCCGATCAGCAGCCGCCGCGCCTGGCGGTCGAGCGCGGTCAGCGCCTGGCGGTTCACGCCCGGCGCGCCGTCGGCGCCGGTGATGGCGCCGAGCGTCGCCAACTCCATCAGCCGGTCCCATTGCCGGGCCTCGCTGACGGCGGCGACGGCGTTCGGGGCGACGTTGGTGTTCATGCGGTCCTCCACATGGCGCGCGGCTTGCGGCAGCGCAGGGGCGTCGTCAAGCGCGCGGCGTGATAGGCTGGCGCGGCAACCGAGGGGACCCGCGCGCGATGGCCCAGCACGACACCTACTTCACCACCCATGTGCTCAACACGACGAAGGGCGGCGCGGCCGAGGGCGTCGTCGTCGAGCTCTGGCGGCTCGACCCGAGCCCTGGGCTGATCGTCAAGACGGTGACCACCAAGGATGGCCGTAACGCCGATCCCCTGCTGCACGAGGACGGCTTCATCCCCGGCACCTACGAGCTGCGCTTCCATGTCGGGCCGTATTTCGCCGCTCTCGGCCTCGCCGCCGACCCGCCCTATCTCGATGTCGTGCCGGTTCGCGTGACCTTGAAGGCGGGGCAGGGGCATTACCACGTGCCGCTGCTCTGCTCGCCCTTCAGCTACACCACCTATCGCGGCTCGTGATCGCGGCCTGGCTGGCGCGGATCGGCTGGCAGGGCGCGCCACCGGCGGCCGATCTTGCGACGCTGCGCCGGCTGGTCGCGCTGCACGCCGCGGCGATCCCCTTCGAGGGCATCGACGCGCTGCTCGGCCGCACGCCCGACCTGTCGCCGGAGGCGGTCATTGCCAAGCTGCTCGCCGCGCGGCGCGGCGGCTGGTGCTTCGAGCAGAACGGGCTGCTCGGCCGGATGCTGGAAGCGCTCGGCTTCGCCGCGACGCCACGGCTCTGCCGCGTGGTCTTCGGCGCGCCGCCGGGCACGCTGCCGATGCGGACGCACCTTGTGCAGGTGGTGGACCTGCCGGAGGGGCCGCACCTCGCCGATGTCGGCTTCGGCGCCATCACGCTGACGGACGTGATCCCCCATGCCGCGGGCGGGCCCTGGCCGACGCCGCATGGCCGGGTGCGGCTGGCCGCGCATCCGAACGGGCTGCTGCTGCAGGCGGAGGCGCCGGAGGGCTGGGTCGATGTCTACGTCATCGACCCCGCGCCGCCGGTGCCGGCCGATATCGACGCGGCGAACTGGCTCGTCGCCAACCGGCCCGGGGGGTTGTTCACCGCGAACCTCATCGTCTCGCGCGCGGTGCCGGGTGAGCGGCGGACGCTGCTGAACCGGCGGCTGACGATCCGGCGCATCGGCGGCGACGAGCGCAGCGCACGCCTCGACGACGCCGCGGCGCTGGATGCGGCGCTGCGCGGGCAGTTCGGCATCGCGCTGGCGCCGGCGGAGCTTGCCGCGCTCGACGCCGCGCTCGCCGCCGAGCGGCCGGGCTTCATCCCGACGTGACGCAGTTCGTCCATCACCGCATCGCCGCGGCGCCCCGGCAGTGGCAGGCGGTGGCGGAGGCGCTCGCCGAACGACGCGCGACGCTCGCGGCCGAGGGCGGCGCGCTCTTCGGCCTCTGGCGCAGCCAGATCGGCCGTCCCCGCGACGAGGTCACGGCAATGACCGCCTGGGCCGCGCCGGTCGAGGCGGCCGCGGCCGAGCGCGCGCTGTGCGGCGCAACCCCGGGCATCGACGCCATCGCCAGCGAGGCCATGGTCCCGACGCTGCGCCCGGCCGACGCGACGCCGCCCAGGCGCCAGGGCAACTACGCCTTCCGCTGGTTCGTCACGCCCGCGCCGCATTGGGACGAGTTCCTGGCGCTCTGCGCCGACGCCTGGCCCGGCTTCGAGGCGGCCTATGATTCCCAGGTCATCGGCCTCTGGCGCTGCATCGGCCCGGCCGCCGCCGGCAGCGAGGATGTCACCGGCCCGGCGCCGCCAGGCGCGGTGCGCAGCCTGCTGCTGACCCGCCGGCCGGACCTCGCGATGTGGGAGCGCTCAAAGCTGCCGCAGGGCGACGCGGAGGGCGCCGTCCGTGCCGCGCTCAGCCGCCGCTACGACCTCTGCGACTGGACCTCGGTCTGCACGACCACGCTGCTCACCGCCGAGGATCGCGCCGACACCGCGCGCTGGACCTGACGCAAGCGCGCCTGCCCCGAGCGGTTGATTTACCGCTTCGGCGATTCCGCCTCAGCGGATCAAGCGCTAGCATCGCCGGCAGGGAGGAACGACAATGACCATCACCCGCCGCGGCCTCGGCGCCGCGCTGCCGGCCTTGCTTGCCGCGCCCGCGCTGGCCCAGGCCCCTTGGCCGACCCGGCCCGTGCGCCTCAACAGCCCCTTCGCCCCGGGTGGCCCGCAGGACGTGCCAGGCCGCTTCTTCGTCGATGCCCTGACGCCGCGACTCGGTCAGCCCATGGTCTATGACAGCCGCGCCGGCGCCGGCGGCTCGGTCGGCATGCAGCACGTCGCGCAATCGACCGACGGCCACACCTTCCTGATCACCTCGACCGCCGTCGCCACGCTGCCGGCGTTGCGCCGCGACCTCGGCTTCGACCCCTTCACCGACCTGCTGCCGGTGACGCTGGTCATGCAGTCGCCCTTCACGCTGGTGGTCCGCGCCGACGGCCCGGCGAGCTTCGCCGAGTTCCTCGCCCGCGCCCGGGCGCAGCCGAATCGGCTGACCTTCGGCAGCTCGGGCGTCGGGTCCTCGACGCACCTGACCATGGAGATGCTGCAGCAGCAGGCCGGCATCCAGCTGACCCACGTGCCCTATCGCGGCGCGCAGCTGATCATGACGGCGGTGCTGGCGGGCGAGGTGGATTGCTTCATCGGCGACGTCTCGGTCCCGCTCGAGCATATCCGCGCCGGCACCGCCCGCTGCATCGCGGTGACCAGCGCCGCGCGGGCGCCGCTGCTGCCGGAAGTACCGGCGGTCGCCGAGCTCGTCCCAGGCTATGCCGCGACGCTCTGGTACGGGCTGTTCGCGGCCAGGGCCAATCCGCCGGAATCGATCACCCGGATGATGACCGAGCTCACGACCCTGCGCGGGCCCGACAGCGAGCTCGGCCGGCGGCTGGCGGGGCTCGGCGCGGAACTGCTGCTCACCGGGCCACAGCCGCTGGCCGAGCGGCTGCGCGCCGAGGTGCCGCAATGGCGCGCGGTGGTGCAGGCGGCGGGGATCCGGCCGGAATAGCTAGTTCAAGCCGGCGATCGCCCGCGCCTCCCCGGTCACCTCCAGGATGTGCACCCCGGTATTCGCGCGGTCGACGATGTAGACGTAGCCGCGCGCGTCGCTCTCGACGTTGTTGGTCTGGATCGCCCGCTTGCAGCGCGGCTGGCCCTCCACCAGCACGCAGCGCGGCGCGGTGGCGTCGGTGATGGCGGGAATGAAGAACCCCACCTCGCGCGGCCGGTACGGGTTGCGGATGTCGAGCGCCCGTACCCCGGCGTTGAACCAGGCGATGAAGGCCAGCTTCCGGTGGAAGACCGGCGCCATGCTCTCATTCGACGAGTGCGCGCCGAAGCGGCCGCCGCGCTCGCAGAAATTGCCGCTCGCCTCGTCCACCGTGTAGTGCGAGACGACCATCGGCGCGCTCTCGACGCTGATATCGGCGAACCAGACCATCTGCCGCGCCTCGTCGCGGCACTCGTTCCTCAGCGCCTCGTCGACGATCATCAGCATGTCCCGCGTGGCGCCGACGCCGTCGCGGGCGAATTGCGGGATCGCCATGCCGGGCAGCGGATAGGCGGTATGCGCGCCGACCCAGGGCATCATCACCAGCTTGCCGATTTCGGGCGCGCGCAGGTTCTCGTCGGTCGGCTCGGCCTTGCCTTCGATGAGCTTGCGGCGGTCGATGATCTGCACGATGCCGCCCTTGTTGGTGCCGTAGCCGAAGTAGATCCGGTTGCCGGCCGGCCCGGTCGAGATGCCGCCATGCAGCTCGGTCGGGATCTCGCCATGCTCGCCATGTTGCCGGCCCGGCTGCTCGCCCTCCGCGAGCTGCTGGCCGGGCAGGCCGAAGTCGCGGATGTGGCGCGGGCTGGCCGGATCGTTCAGGTCGAAGACCTGGGTCATCCGCCGGACCTTCCAGGGCGCCTGGTTGCCCGAGACCAGGTAGGCGATGCCGGTCTCGCATTCCCACCAGTTCTTGTGGGTGTGGCCGGCCGGGATGCGCGAGAGCAGCCTGGGTTTGGCCGGGTCGGTCACGTCGAAGAGTTGGTGCCCGGCATTGCCCTGGGTGCGCAGCAGGAAGAAGCGCCCCGGTTGCGGCGGGTTCAGCCCGTCGCCCGGGCAGACCCGGGCCATCTGCGCCCCGCCATCCTCGTCGAGCCCTTCCTCGCCCGGGATATGCGCGAGGTAGCTCGGCTTCGCCGGATCGGTGACGTCGAGGATGGAGGTGCCGTTGAACTCCCGGTCATTGGTCATGGGGTTGAGCGGCTTCGGCTCGGCCCGCGTCCCGCCATGATGGCCGACATAGAGGATCCAGCGGTTGCCCTGCTGCTGGATGGTCGGCTGGTAGGCCGAGCGTGCCTGCAACCCGTGCTGCCCGACGAGCCGCATGTTGCTGGCTTCCGGCGCTGTCCCGGGCGTCCCCTGGGCAGTGGCCGCGGTGGCAGCGAGGACAAGCGGCAAGGCGAGCGCGATTCGGCGCATGGCGGTTCCTCCCCTGGCGTTCCTGCCAAGGGAGCGTAACCCCGCCTGTGCCGCCCTGTCAGGCGGCGCGCACCTGCTGCAGGAAGGCGCCGACCTCGCGCTTCAGCTGCTCGGCCTGGCGCGACAGGTCCGTCGAGGTCGCCTGCACCTGGCTGGCCGCCCCGCCGGTCTCGCTGGCCGCCGCCGCCACGCCCTCGATCGCGCCGGCGATGTCCTGGGTGCCGACCGCGGCGCGCTGCACGCTGGCGGCGATCTCCCGGGTCGCCGCGCCCTGCTGCTCGACCGCGGCGGCAACCGCGGCGGTGACCTCGCTGATCTGGCCGATGCTCTGGCGGATCGCGCCGAGATCGCCCGCCGCCTGGCCGGTCGCCGCCTGCATGGCGGCGATCTGGCCGGAAATGCTCTCGGTCGCCTTGGCCGTCTGGTTGGCCAGCGCCTTCACCTCGGAGGCGACCACGGCGAAGCCCTTGCCGGCCTCGCCGGCGCGCGCCGCCTCGATCGTCGCGTTCAGCGCCAGCAGGTTGGTCTGCGCCGCGATGTCACCGATCAGCCGGGTGACCTCGCTCACCTTGGTCGCGGCCTCGGTCAGGTTGGCGACCGTCATGTCGGTGCGCTCGGCCTGCGCGACGGCGCCGGTGGCCATCCGCGCGCTCTCGGCGATCTGCCGGCCGATCTCGGCGACCGAGGCGGCCAGCTCCTCGGTCGCGGCGGCGACGGTGTTGACCTCGCCATGCGCGACCGCGCTGGCCTGCCCGACGGTGCCGGCGCGCTGGCCGGTCTGCTCGGCGATCTGCACCATGGAGTTGGCGGCGCTGGTCAGCTCGGTCGCCGCCGAGGCGACGCCCTCGACCACGCCGCCGACCTGCTGTTCCAGGCTATCGGCCAGCCGGAGCATGGCCGCCTTGCGCTCCTGCTCGGCGCGCCGCTCGGCCTCGCCCTGGCGGGCGCGCAGCGCCTCGGTCTCGCGCAGCGCCGTGGCGAAGCCCTCGAGCGCGCGGGCCATGCCGCCGAGCTCGTCGCGCCGCGCCGTCTCGGGCACCGCCGTCGCCAGGTCGCCCTCGGTCATGCCGCGCATGCGCGCCGCGATCCGCCCGATCGGAGCGGCGATATCGCGCAGGGCGAGCAGCAGCACGCCGCCGAGCCCGACCAGCAGGACGCCGGCCAGGCTGAGCGCGACCAGCCAGCCGATGCGCTCCGCATCCGCCACCGCCGCGGCGGCATGCTCGTTGGCCCGGGTCGCGGTCAGCGTGACCAGCCGGGCGAGCTGGCTGCGGGCGCTTGCGAGCTGGGCGGAGAAATTGTCCTGCAGGTAGCGGCGCCCCTCGGCGCCGCGGCCCTCGGCCAGCATCGCCAGGCCGCGGGTGGCGGCGGCGCGCAACTCGCCGAAGCGCGGCTCGACCTCGGCCAGGACGGCGCGCCCGGCCGGGTCGGTGGCAAGCCGGGCGGCGAGGCTCGCCGTCAGGCCGGCGATGGCCGGGCCGAGGGCTGCCAGCTCCTCGGCCGAGCGGCTGGTGGTCGCGGCATCGTCGAGCGCGAGCGCCCGCCAGGTGGCGCGGCCGAGATCGATCAGCATGGCGTTCAGCTGCGCCGCCTCGGTCGCCGCCGTTGCATCCGACTGCACCGTGGCGCCGAGCGTCAGCGCGCTGCGCTTCAGGGCGAGGATGCCGGCGCCGCAGGTCACCCCGGCCAGCAGGCCGAGGACGAGCAGCGGGGCCAGCAGGCGGGCGGCGATCCGGTGGGTCAGGAAGCCAGGCAGCAAGGCGTCGGTCCTCGGGCAAGGGTGGCGCTGGTCGCGTCATCCTCGTCCCCTGGGCGCGCCGGGGTCGTCCCGCCGGCGGCAGGCCCCGGCGCATACCCCGGATCGCCGGCAGCCGCGCTGCCCGGACGGGACGGCACGACCCGCTCCGGACGATTCAGGGAGTTATCGGTAACCGCTGAAGGAAGCGTTATACCGGGCCGGTTTTCCGCGCCCCGGCGTAAAGCTGCTTGCAAATTCGCCCGCCCGGGGGCAAATGCCGCCCCGATACCACACCGACGAGTCAGACCGTTCGGCGGGCGGCACCGGGTTCCTGATGGGACACCGGATGGCCGGGCCCGCCTTTGTCTATGGAGGCCCACCGTGGCGCAGACCGACCTCGCTTCGATCCGCAATATCGGCATCACCGCGCATATCGACGCGGGCAAGACGACGACGACGGAGCGGATCCTCTACTACACCGGCAAGTCGCACAAGATCGGTGAGGTCCACGACGGCAACACCACGACCGACTACATGGCGCAGGAGCGCGAGCGGGGCATCACCATCACCTCCGCCGCCGTCACCGCCGTGTGGAAGGACTACCGGATCAACATCATCGACACGCCCGGCCACATCGATTTCAACATCGAGGTGAACCGCTCGCTCCGCGTGCTCGACGGCGCCATCTTCATCATCGAGGGCGTGGCCGGCGTGCAGCCGCAGTCCGAGACCAACTGGCGCCTCGCGGACCGCTACAACGTCCCGCGCATCATCTTCATCAACAA
>Ga0114976_10001809_pt1 | contig 13395 bp, 12 predicted proteins | sample S_130805_EF_Meta_FD_87319 | JGI IMG/M metagenome (GOLD analysis project Ga0114976, IMG submission 87319) | Freshwater microbial communities from Lake Simoncouche, Canada to study carbon cycling - S_130805_EF_MetaG | ecosystem: Environmental > Aquatic > Freshwater > Lake | place: Lake...
CTCCCTCAGCAGCCATAACTCCACCAACATTTACCGCACCTGTAGTGCGAAGAATCTCAACCACGAGGGAGAGATAATTATTTGGAATTTTGGCATGACCATCTACTCGCACAATGATTGGGCTATTAGATGTTGCGATTGCCAGATTTAGCCCGGCGGCAGTTTTTCCAGTTGGATTTGCAACCAATTTAACTCTGTTATCTCCGGCGGCTAGCGCCCGAGCGATTTCATCAGTGCGATCGCGCGATGGTCCCAAGGCGAGTATTACTTCAAAAATTCCTAAGTAATCTTGAGAAAGAATGGCAGCAACGGATTCTTCTAAATGTGGCTCTTCATTAAGGACTGGGAGGATGACACTTACCGCCGGTGAGGCAGATAACTCGCCCAATGATGTCGTCATAACCCCTCCACGCTATCGCCCAAGTAGAGTTCGCATGTGAAAGCAACGCGCGCGATACGGATTATTACATCTCTATCACTTGGAGTTGTAGTTCTCGCATCGGTGTCTTGGCTCGGACTTGGACATGTCAGCGGAAAGATTGCGCGCATTAGCGTATTCGCGGGGCTCGATAACAGACCTGAGAAAACTTCTAAGGCGCTTAACTACCTTTTAGTTGGATCAGATACTCGCGAAGGCCTTACTAAAGAGCAGATGAAAGCGCTGCGCGTGGGCAGTACCAAAACTGCAGCAGGTGGTCGCTCTGACACGATGCTATTAGTTCACATCAGCAAAAAGCGCGATAAGGCTTATCTAGTCTCTCTTCCTCGTGACACACTTGTAACGATTCCTGCACATACAAGCACAGATGGAAAATCAGAGATTCCGGCTCGGCAAAATAAATTAAATGCTGCCTTCGCTTTCGGTGGTGCGCCGTTATTAATTCAAACAGTTGAAGGCGCAACCAATTTGAAGATTGATCACTACATCGAAGTTAGCTTCGCCGGTTTTGCTGGAATAGTTGATGCTTTAGGCGGCGTTGATGTCTGTACCAAAGTTGATATCGATGATCCCAAGAGCCATCTAGTTCTTGCTGCCGGTACCCACACCTTAGGCGGAATCGAAGCGCTGAAATATGTTCGCACGCGCGACTTTGATGGGCGCGGGGATATTGGGCGCATGCAACGCCAACAACAATTTATGAGTTCAGTCTTAAAGAAGGCCACCAGTACCGGGGTTCTACTAAACCCAATCAAAATAGTAAATTTTATGAATGCGGCACTCTCAACAATAAAGATGGATGAAAATTTAAATGAGAGCGATCTGCTAAACCTGGCTAAACAGATGCGTGGACTTTCTTCTGGAAATGTACGTACTTTGACCGTACCGCTTTCAAATGCCAATGGAAATGTTCCAGGAATTGGCTCAGTTGTTATCTGGGATCAAACCTTAGGTACTGAACTTTGGACCCGTATCCGCGATGACTCTGCTTTAGTTGATGAAGTAACGCCTTCGCCTTCTGCCAGTAGCACAATAAAAGCTACGCCTGTAATAGTAGATAAATTCAAGACTCGCACCGCCGCCGAAAATCCGTGCGGCGCGATTAAATAGAACGTGCCTTAGACTCTGAGCCTATGAAACTCTCGGTAATTGGTTGTGGTTATTTAGGTGCAACGCACGCAGCTTGTATGTCTTCCCTCGGTTTTGAGGTAATTGGAATCGATACCGATCAGAGCAAAGTCGATCTTCTCTCTCGCGGAGAACTGCCCTTTTACGAACCTGGTCTAGATACCCTGCTTGCAGCTGAGATGAAGACTGGCCGACTCTCCTTTACAACAGATTTCTCAGCAGTGGCAGATGCTGATGTTCACTTCATCTGCGTTGGAACTCCACAAAGTAAAGATGGATTAGCCGCTGATCTAACTTATGTAAAGTCTTCAGTCGCTGCGATTGCACCTTACTTAAAAGATGGCGCGCTAGTTGTTGGAAAATCTACAGTTCCAGTCGGAACTGCCCAAGCCCTTCGGGAAATGCTCGCAACATCTGCACCGCAGGCAGATTTAGCCTGGAACCCAGAATTCTTACGCGAAGGATTTGCCGTTGAAGATACCTTGACTCCAAATCGCTTAGTTGTCGGAGTCGTAGATGACCGCGCCGAAAATATTTTAAAAGAGGTTTACAAGCCAATTATTGATCTTGGAACTCCTTGGATTCGCGCTGATCTACCAACTGCAGAACTGGTAAAAGTCGCTGCAAACTCATTCCTTGCTACAAAAATTTCCTTCATCAACGCTATGGCTGAAGTCTGCGAAGCAGCAGGCGGTGACGTAACGGTATTAGCGAAAGCGATTGGCTATGACCCACGTATTGGTAGCCGCTTTCTGCAAGCAGGCATTGGTTTTGGTGGAGGCTGTCTACCGAAAGATATTCGTGCATTTATGGCGCGCGCCCAAGAACTTGGCGCTGATCAAGCGCTGGAGTTCTTGCGAGAAATTGATGCGATTAACTTACGTGCCCGCCAACGAGTGATCGATGTTGTTCGCGCGGATTTATCCGAAGATCTGACGCAATATAAAATTGCAGTTCTTGGCGCAACCTTTAAACCCGATAGCGATGATGTGCGCGACTCCCCGGCCCTTGATATCGCCGCCCAACTGCAGGCAGCTGGCGCAACCGTGGTAGTCCATGATCCAAAGGGAATTGAACCTGCTCGTAAGCGCTTCCCGAATTTAGATTATGCCGAAAAGGTTTCTGATTGCGTTAAGGGAGCAGATGCGATTCTGCATTTAACCGAGTGGAAAGAATATCGTGAGCTAGATCCGACTGTGATTGGCCAATTAGTAAAATCTAAATTTCTAATCGATGGACGTAATGCTCTTGATCGTGACAAATGGCGCGCAGCAGGTTGGCGCGTACACGCTCTGGGCCGCAGCGATTAATTAAAACCCAGTTTTTTGGCTGCGCCGAGCGTTTAAATTAGCGCCTTTTTCTTTCGCCTCGGTGTTAACTTCTTTTAGCGCATCGCTAACTTTGGTTGAAATAGCGCTATCTGATACTCCAAGTATTCGTGCCGCCAAGATCCCAGCGTTCTTGGCGTTATCGACACCAACAGTTGCAACGGGAATTCCTGCTGGCATCTGAACAATTGAAAGCAGCGAATCCATACCATCTAAGTTCTTAAGTGAAATTGGAACTCCGATGACCGGCAGAGTTGTAAGAGATGCGACCATGCCAGGTAGATGCGCTGCTCCCCCGGCGCCGGCAATGATAACTTTAAAGCCATTGCTCTGCGCCTTTTGTGCGAACTCAACCATTTCAAGTGGCATGCGATGAGCCGATAGAACTTCAGCGGTATAGGTGATTCCAAATGCATCTAAAGTTTTGGCAGCGTTCTCCATAACTGGCCAGTCAGAATCAGATCCCATGATGATCGCTACATCACTCATCAATTTCTCCACTCATATAGTCGCGCGCATGTTCTGCCACTTCGGTTAATTCTAGAAGGTTTTCCCCGATCACGGTAACGTGGCCGATCTTGCGCCCTTTCCGAACTTCTTTCTTATATTGGTGGAACTTTAACTCTGGATTTCGCGCCATTAGATGTAGATATGGGCGATACATATCGGTCTTGTCGCCACCCAAGATATTTCCCATCACCGCATATGGCGCAGTCATCGTTGGATCGCCAAGGGGCAAATCTAAAATTGCACGTAGGTGCTGTTCAAATTGGCTGGTGCGCGAACCTTCAATCGTCCAATGTCCGGAATTGTGCGGACGCATCGCTAACTCATTTATAAATATCTCATCGCCCTTGATAAACATTTCTACCGCCATAACGCCTACGAGTGCGATTTCACTGGCAATCGAAAGCGCTAGGTGTTGAGCTTTCTCAGCTATTTCAGTTTTGATAGTTGGGGCGGGAGCAATGGTCAAGATGCAGATTCCATCTTTCTGAACTGTTTGGGTGGGAGCCCAAGAAGTGGCCTGGCCATGTTCTGATCGCGCAACCATCACTGCAATTTCGCAATCAAAATCAATTAACTCTTCAATTAATAGCTGAGAATGTTCGGCAAGTAACTCTTCGAAATCATCTAAGTTCTTAACTTTCCAGACGCCACGTCCGTCATAGCCACCTGAAATCTTCTTTGCCATGAAAGGAAGATCAAAGGCTTGGCCTTCATCCTCAATGACTTTCCATTTAGGCGAAGGATAGGCCGCTAATTTGGCGCGCATCGCGGCCTTATCTTGTGAATACTGGAATGAGTTTGAAGATGGAAAGACTTTAACGCCGGCGGCTTCTAAACCTTTAATGACAGAAAGCGGCACTAACTCATGCTCGAAGGTAATCAGGTCGCATTGCTTGGCGAATTCCAGCAATTGAGTTAGGTCGCGGAAATCTCCAACTACATGTGGGGAAATTTGCGCCGCGCTATCTTCTTTATCTTCTGCAAAGAGCAGGAGATTAATACCGAGAGCTATAGCTGGAGCCACACTCATGCGCGCTAATTGCCCAGCACCAATTATTCCGACGGTGGGGAAACGCTCATTCACGTGGTTATCTTAGATGAACAACATCCCCCACGTTAACCTCAAAGCCATCGTCTAGCAGGAGTGCACCAAATTCATTTACAGATTGTGCAATTCCGGTGCGATTTGTCCGCCCTGTGACCTCGATCTGTACTTGTCTACCCAAGGTCGCACAGACTTGGCTATAGCGATCTAGAAAATTTGCGCCCTTTTCCCAATTAGCAAAATTATCTTCGAATACATTTAAGAATTTAGAGAGGATCAGATTTCTATTTAATTCCTTTGATCCGGATATCGCAAGTGATGTTGCTGTTTCAACTGGCAGTTCTTCAATATTCATCTCGACATTTAATCCAAGACCAATAATTATTCCCTGATCGCTCACCTGGGCTAACAAACCGGCAACTTTCTTCTCGCCAATTAAAATATCGTTTGGCCATTTCAAGCTAGCTTTCATCGGTAAATCAGAAGAGATAACTTCAAGCATTGATAGCGAAGCAAGATGAGAAATAAACCCCCAATCACTTCTTACTCTCTTTGGTTCAATGTAAAGAGAGAAAAGTAGTGCGCTATGAGTTGGTGCTTGAAAAGTTCTTTCTAATCTGCCACGACCTGCACTTTGGAATTCTGTGACTATGACCTCGCCACTTTTTACCGATTTAGATTTAACTAATTCCGCTAGGTCGCTTTGAGTAGAGGCAGTGAGATCAACCACGCTTACTCGCCAGTATTGCGAAGTATGCGTAGCGATTGTCGCGCGATCTAGTGGCGCTCTTGGCGCTTCGGTACCCACGCCTAGTACCGTAGAGCCATGAACCCAGATCTGCATACAACTGCCGGAAAAATTGAAGATCTCCGTCTACGTGTCGAAGAAGCAGTGCACGGAGGTTCTGCCCGCGCAGTTGAGAAGCAACATGCCAAAGGCAAATTAACCGCCCGTGAACGTATCGACTTACTTGTAGATGCTGACTCTTTCACTGAAATTGATGAGTTCGCTCGCCACCGATCCACCCAATTTGGGATGGAGAAGAACCGTCCCTACGGAGATGGCGTAGTTATTGGAACTGCAACCGTCGATGGTCGACCAATTGCGCTTTACTCGCAAGATTTCACAGTTATGGGTGGAAGCCTCGGTGAAGTTCACGCAGAGAAAATTGTAAAGATCGCAGAGTTTGCCTTAAAGAGTGGAATTCCTCTGATTGGCATTAACGACTCTGGTGGTGCACGAATTCAGGAAGGCGTCGCATCGTTAAATGGTTACGGCAAAATCTTCCGCCTTAATACTCGCTCATCAGGCGTGATTCCGCAGATTTCGCTGATCTTGGGGCCATGTGCTGGCGGCTCCGCATATTCACCAGCGTTGACTGACTTCACGGTTATGGTTAATGAAACTTCACATATGTTTATTACTGGACCTGATGTAATCAAGACTGTTACAGGTGAAGATGTTGAGATGGAAGAACTCGGTGGAGCTCTTACCCATAACACTCGCTCCGGCAATGCGCACTATCTCGCAGATAGCGAAGCAGATGCCATTGATTACGTTAAGGCGCTACTTTCATATCTACCTTCCAATAATATGGATGGTGCACCTCATCTGCCTCCAACTCAGAATTTGGATGAGAGCGCCGAAGATATTGCGTTAAATACTTTAATTCCAGATAGCCCTAACCAGCCATACGATATGAAGACCTTAATCACAACTTTGGTCGATGAAGGCGAATTCCTTGAAGTTCACGCTCTCTATGCCCCAAATATTATTGTTGGATTTGCACGTATCGAGGGCGAATCAATCGGAATTATCGCCAACCAACCTTCGCAATTAGCAGGAACGCTGGATATAAATTCCAGTGAAAAAGCTGCGCGCTTTCTTCGCTTCTGTGATGCCTTTAATATTCCAATCCTTACCTTGGTAGATGTTCCAGGATTTTTACCCGGAACCGAACAAGAATGGAACGGCATCATCCGTCGTGGCGCTAAATTACTCTACGCCTACGCTGAAGCATCTGTTCCGCTAGTTACCTTAATTACACGTAAGGCTTACGGTGGAGCTTTTATTGTTATGGGATCTAAATATTTAGGTAGCGATATAAACTTCGCCTGGCCCAGCGCAGAAATTGCCGTAATGGGCGCACAAGGTGCGGTCAATATTTTATATCGTAAGGAAATCGCTGACGCAAAAGATCCTGAAAAGGTACGTGCTGAGTTGGTATCTGATTACACCGAAACGCTATCGAATCCATATGCTGCAGCAGAACGTGGCACGATCGATAGCGTTATCGAGCCACACCAATCACGCGCCTACATCACCAAGGCATTTCGTACCTTAAAGACAAAACGCGATGTATTACCTGCTCGCAAGCATGGAAATATTCCGCTGTAATGAAATTTACTGTTACTTCTGGAAACCCCACAGATGAAGAGCTTTTGGCGCTAAAGGTGGCGCTCGATCAACATAAATTGCAGAATTTAACTCCTGTGATCAAACGCAGCGTCTTTGGCTTGCCACAACTGCGCCAGCCACTACCGCATCAAATTACTTTCGGAGCGCGGAGAAAATCTAGCTAATGCCGCAAATAGTTCTGGCTTCACAATCAACTTCACGTCGCCGTTTACTCGAAGGCGCCGGAATTGCACCATTGGTGATGGTCAGCCATGTAGATGAAGAGACTGATTTTTTTAACGCCATGTCTCCAGCCGATATGGTGATTGCCCTTGCTGTTACCAAGGCACATACCGTTCGCGAGCAAGTAGATTTTCCAGCAATTATTATTGGCTGTGATTCAACTTTTGATGTCGACGGAGTTTCCTTTGGCAAACCTGGTACGCCAGAAATCGCTAAAGAACGCGCCCTAGCTATAAGCGGGCGAAGTGGCTTACTACATACCGGTCACTGCATTATCGATACCGCACAGGGCCGCGAGATTGCCGATCGGGTAACGACCAAAGTTACATTCTCCAAGATGACCAATGATGAGATCGATGATTACATCGCATCTGAGGAGCCGCTGCATGTGGCAGGTGGTTTTACGTTGGATGGATTTGGTTCACCTTTTATTCCAGTAATCGAAGGTGATTACACAAATGTAGTCGGATTATCGATGCCTTTCTTTAGATCAGCGATGTCACAACTTGGCTATTCTTGGCCAAAAGTTAAGGAGATGCGATGAAACGCGTTCTAATCGCCAACCGCGGTGAAATTGCGGTGCGTGTTATTCGCGCCTGCCGTGATCACGGAATCGAAAGCGTCGCTGTTTACTCCGAAGAAGATCGAGATGCGATACACACCAGAAGCGCAGATATTGCAATCTCGCTAAATGGCACCACGGCCACTCAAACTTATCTAGATATTGCCAAGATAATCGCTGCTGCCGAAGAATCAGGCGCAGATGCAGTGCATCCAGGTTATGGATTTCTCTCAGAGCGCGCAGATTTTGCGCAAGCGGTCATCGATGCTGGACTAATTTGGATAGGACCACCACCTGCTGCAATTAGCGCACTTGGCGATAAAGTTTCGGCTCGTCGCATCGCAGCAAAGGCTGGTGCTCCATTAGTTGCAGGAACAAAAGATCCAGTTGCAGGGCATGAAGAAGTTACGGCATTTGCTAAAGAGCATGGCTTACCGGTTGCAATAAAAGCGGCATTCGGTGGTGGTGGCCGCGGGCTAAAAGTTGCACACACCATGGAGGAGATTCCAGAGTTATTCGCATCCGCTGTTCGTGAAGCAATCGCTGGATTTGGACGCGGTGAATGTTTTGTCGAGCGCTATCTAGATAAACCACGTCACGTGGAGACACAAGTTTTAGTTGATAAACATGGCCATGCCGTCGTTGTTAGTACTCGAGATTGCTCACTGCAGCGTCGCCACCAGAAGTTAGTAGAAGAAGCGCCAGCGCCGTTCTTGACGGATGCCCAAAATGAAGAGCTCTATCGCTCAAGTAAAGCGATTATGAAAGAGGCGGGTTACATTGGAGCAGGTACTTGTGAATTCTTAGTTGGCAATGACGGAACAATTTCCTTCCTTGAAGTAAATACTCGCTTGCAAGTAGAACACCCAGTCAGCGAAGAAGTTACCGGATTAGATTTAGTCCGCGAACAATTCCGCATCGCCATGGGTGAGAGTTTAGGATTTGATGATCCGGTAATTCGCGGCCACTCACTTGAATTTCGCATCAATGGCGAAGATCCGGGTCGTTCATTTCTTCCAGCACCTGGTCGAATTACTAAGTGGAACCTCCCGACTGGACCCGGAGTAAGAATTGATGCGGGCTTTAAAAATGGCGACACAATTGGTGGAAATTTTGATTCGCTCCTTGCCAAATTAATTGTTACCGGTGCAACCCGAAAGGAAGCGATCGAGCGCGCCCGTCGTGCTTTAGCTGAGTTTGAAGTAGATGGATTGGCTACGGCAATTCCTTTTCATCGTGCGATTTTGCAAGATCCTTCATACACCGAAGAATTCCGCGTCTACACCAGCTACATTGAAAATGAATTTAAGAATGAGATTCCTGCCTATATTCCAGCTGTTCTACCAATCACTACCCGCGTTGCCGCTGAGCATCTAGTTGCTGAGGTAAATGGCAAGCGCTTTGAGGTAAAACTTCATACTCCAGAACCCGTTGTAAAGCGCCACCGCGCCAAAGAATCCAAGATAGGTGGTTCAAGTGGAACAGGCCTAACCAGCCCGATGCAAGGAACTGTTGTAAAAGTTGCAGTTGAAGTTGGCCAGAGAGTTGAAGTTGGAGACTTGGTAATTGTCTTAGAAGCAATGAAGATGGAGCAGCCGTTAATTGCACATAAGGCTGGAACGATTGCAAATCTCACAGCAGTGATCGGCGAGACGGTATCTAGCGGCACCGTTCTCTGTGACATTATTGATGCATGACATCAACTGAACTTCTCTATTCCGACCCGCTAAAAGCAGCCACACATGCAGCTTCTGAAATCGCAGAGCGCACCGGATTTGCAACGCACGATATTGCGCTGGTCATGGGTTCAGGTTGGGTCACCGCAATTGATGCCCTGGGTGAACCGGTATATGAATGTAACGCAGAAGAGCTAACCGGGTTTCTGCCTCCTGCAGTCGAAGGCCATTCTGGAAAGGTGCGTAGTTACGAAGTTAAAGATGGTGGCAAAACTGTACGCGCTCTGGTCTTTTTAGGTCGAACCCATTTATATGAAGGCAAAGGTATGGAGCCCGTTGTACATGGTGTGCGCACTGCAGTAAAAGCCGGCTGCAAGGTGATTCTTCTGACCAATGCATGTGGTGGAATAAATACCAATTATAAAGTGGGACAACCAGTTCTGATTCGTGACCATATTTCACTCACCGCTGCAACGCCTTTAGTTGGCGCAACTTTTATCGACTTAACAGATCTATATAGCAAGCGCTTGCGTGCCATCGTAAAGAGCGCGGATTCATCACTTGAAGAAGGCGTATACGTTCACTGGCGCGGCCCTACCTATGAAACACCAGCAGAAATTCTTATGATGCGCGGCATGGGAGCTGATTTAGTTGGAATGTCTACCGTTCCGGAAGCAATTGCCGCACATGCACTAGGCGCTGAAGTCCTAGCGATCTCACTCGTAACTAATGCAGCTGCCGGTGTAACCGGCGAGAAGTTAAATCACGAGGAAGTTATTGCTGCAGGAAAAGCAGCGGCAACTCGTATGGGCGCGCTTATTAAATCTGTAATTCCCAATCTGATTTAATCTCATTAGGCTGTACTCATGAACGCCGAATTAGTTGCTGAAGTTCAGGCATGGATTGCAGATGATCCGGATCCCAATACCGCTGCCGAATTAAGCGCGCTGCTCACTGCAGGTTCAGAAGAAGTTCTGAAGAAATACTTTGCTGGCTTTCTCCAATTTGGAACTGCTGGGCTAAGAGGTCCGGTCGGACCTGGGCCATCTTGCATGAATCGCGCTGTTGTGGGTCGTACCGCCGCTGGGATTTCGGCTTATATGAAAGAACGCGGCATGAAGCGCGTAGTTATTGGGCGCGATGCCCGTTATGGCTCTGAAGATTTCACTCAAGAGAGTGCGCAGATATTTGCCGGAGCAGGTTTTGAAGTCTTTGTCCTGCCGCGGCCGCTTCCTACGCCGGTTCTCGCCTTTGCTACCCAAGAACTCAAATGTGATGTTGGTGTAATGGTTACTGCAAGCCACAATCCCCCGCAAGATAATGGTTACAAGGTTTATATCGGTGGGCGCGCAGATGGAATTGAATATGCTGCATCTCAGATAATCACACCAACCGATCAGTTAATTGCAACAGAGATTTCCGCAATTAAATCGTTGGCACAGCTTCCACGTGCAAAGTCTTGGACCGTACTCGGTGAAGAAGTGATTTCCGAATATGTGCGACTTACTTCAAGGATCGCTCCCAACCCTGGAGATTTAAAGATTGTCTACACCGCGATGCATGGGGTTGGTACCGAAACTGCGCAACGCGTCTTTAATCACGCAGGCTTTGCAACTCTAATTTTAGTTGATGAACAATGCACGCCAGATCCTGATTTCCCGACGGTAGCCTTCCCAAATCCAGAAGAACCAGGTGCGATAGATCTAGCGCTGAAGAAGGCCCGTGACTTTGGCGCAGATTTAGTAATTGCCAATGATCCAGATGCCGATCGTTGCGCCGCAGCAGTTAATGATCCAAAAACTGGCTGGCGCATGTTGCGCGGTGATGAACTCGGCATAATCTTTGGTGAATGGATCGCTCGTTCCCATACTCATGGCGACTTTGCTAATTCGATAGTTTCTTCATCTGCCTTAAATAAGATTGCGGCCCATTACGTAATTGATTTCAAAGAGGTATTAACTGGTTTTAAGTGGATATCAAAGATTGCAGACCTTGCCTTTGGCTATGAAGAAGCGATCGGTTATGCAGTTGATTCAGAGACTGTAAATGATAAAGATGGTATTTCTGCAGCGCTATTGCTGGCACAGATTGCTAGCGATTTAAAATCAAGAGGCCTTACCTTGCTAGATCTGCTTGATGAGGTCTGGGCACGTCATGGATTTCACGGAACGGAACAGATTTCTATCCGCGTGGCAGATATGTCGAAAATTACCCAATTGCTTAACCGGGTTCGCCAAAACCCTCCAACCCATATTGCTGGCCGGGCGGTTAAATCAATTGATGATCTAGCCAATCCGCAGGATGGGCTGCCGCCAACTGATGGCTTGCGTATCTGGTTGGCCGATGGAATCCGTATCATTGTGCGTCCCAGCGGAACAGAGGCGAAGATGAAGTGTTATATCGAGGTAATCACCAAGGACTCTTCCTCTGCCCAATTATTGTTAGATGAACTTCGCACTCCACTTAAGGAATTTCTCACATGAGTTTTTATGGGATCGTTGACGGTTCAGAGAGTTCACTTAAACACTTTCTCGCGCAGTTACCTGGCGTAGATCAAGTCGGCGCTGAAGCTCGTGCGGCAATGTTGGCAACTCGCAGCATTAAGACAACCAGTAAACGTTGGGCAATTGATACAGCGATTTCTATGGTTGATCTAACTACTTTGGAAGGAGCTGACACTGCAGGAAAGGTGCGCGCGCTCTGCTCTAAAGCAGTACGTCCTGATCCATCTGATCCATCTGTTCCAAGCGTTGGTGCAATCTGTGTTTACAACGATATGGTCGCAATCGCCCGCACACATTTAGATGCCATTGGCGGCAAGCACGTTCCAGTTGCTGCTGTCTCAACTGCCTTTCCATCTGGTCGCGCCTCAATGGAGGTAAAGATTCAAGATACTCAAGATGCGATAGATGCCGGTGCTGCTGAAATTGATATGGTCATTGATCGCGGGGCATTTCTCTCTGGCCAATATGGTTTGGTCTTTGATGAGATCGTAAAGATTCGCGAAGTATGCGGTGAACGTGCTCATCTGAAAGTAATCTTTGAAACCGGTGAGTTAGTTACTTACGACAATGTCCGTAAAGCCTCATATCTGGCTATGTTGGCTGGCGCTGATTTCATTAAGACTTCCACTGGCAAGGTAGCTCCCGCGGCTACTCCCCCAGTTGTTCTAGTTATGTTGGAAGCGGTACGAGATTTCTATCAGATGACCGAGCGCCGCATCGGTGTGAAACCAGCCGGTGGTATTCGAAATACCAAAGATGCGATTAAGCAATTAGTTCTGGTAAATGAAACTGCTGGGCCAGAATGGCTTACGCCTGAGTTCTTCCGCATCGGAGCTAGCGCTCTACTGAATGATTTGCTGATGCAGCGCATGAAAATGGACGATGGCTACTACGCTAGCCCTAACTACGTAACGATCGATTAGAAGAAACTGGAAAAGGCAATGACATTCGAATATGCACCAGCTCCTGAATCTCGTTCAATCGTAGATATCAAGGCTAAATATGGCCACTTTATCGGTGGCAAGTTTGTGCCAGGCAAGAAGCACTTCGCCACGATAAATCCAGCAACTGAAGAAATTTTAAGTCAGATCTCACTTGGCGGACAGAGCGATGTTGATAAAGCAGTTCAAGCTGCGCAAAGGGCATATACAAAGACTTGGTCAAAGTTATCTGGCAAAGAGCGTGGAAAATATCTCTATCGCATTGCCCGTATCTTGCAAGAACGCGCCCGCGAATTTGCGGTTCTGGAAACGTTAGATAACGGCAAACCCATCCGTGAGACGCGTGATATCGATATTCCATTAGTTGCCGCACATTTTTTCTACCACGCAGGTTGGGCAGATAAATTAGATTACGCAGGTCTTGGAAAATCGCCTCAGCCACACGGGGTTGCCGGACAGATAATTCCTTGGAACTTTCCTTTGCTTATGCTGGCTTGGAAAGTTGCACCAGCGCTAGCAACCGGTAACACAGTTGTACTGAAGCCGGCCGAAACAACTTCACTTACCGCACTTCTATTTGCTGAAGTCTGCCAACAGGCAGAACTCCCAGATGGCGTTGTA
>Ga0114976_10001815_pt1 | contig 13368 bp, 11 predicted proteins | sample S_130805_EF_Meta_FD_87319 | JGI IMG/M metagenome (GOLD analysis project Ga0114976, IMG submission 87319) | Freshwater microbial communities from Lake Simoncouche, Canada to study carbon cycling - S_130805_EF_MetaG | ecosystem: Environmental > Aquatic > Freshwater > Lake | place: Lake...
CGACAACGACTCGTTGGTCGGCAGCGGCGGCAACGACACGTTCCTCGGCGGCACCGGCAACGACACCCTCATCGGCGGCGGTGGCAACAACAGCCTCGACGGCGGCACCGACAACGACACCGCCGACTACAGTGTCAATGGCGCGGTGCTGGACATCGCCCTGGTCTTCGCCGCCGGCCAGTTCACCGGCAGCAACGGCCTCGGCGGCAACGATACGCTGATCGGCATCGAGACCATCCTGGGCGGCGCCGGCAACGACAGCATCAACGCCGTCGCCGCGGGTTTCGCGCTGCGGCTCAATGGTGGCTTCGGCAACGACACGCTGAGGGGCGGCGCCGGCAACGACACCGCCGACTACAGCGGCAATACCGCTGGCCAGGCCGTCTCGCTCACCTTCGGCAGCACGACCTTCACCGGCAGCAACGGGCTCGGCGGCACCGATACGCTGGACGGCATCGACACCATCTTCGGCGGGGCAGGCAATGACCGCATCGACGCGGCCAATGCACTCTACCGACTGCTCCTGGACGGCGGGGACGGCAACGACAGGCTGACCGGCGGCGGCAGCGCGGATAGCCTGAACGGCGGCACGGGCGACGACGTCCTGACCGGCCTGGGTGGCAACAACATCATCGCCGGCGGCGCCGGCGTCGACACCGTGCGCTTCGACGTGGGCACCGCGCTGGCCGGGCTCGCGCTGAACTACGCGGGCAACGATTTCAGGGGCGGCAACGGCTTCGGCGGCACGGATACCGTGTCCGGCGTGGAAATCATCATCGGCACCGACAAAAGCGATGCCATCACCGCCACTGACCTGGACGCGGGCATCACGCTTCAGGGCCTCGGCGGCAACGACACGCTCACCGGCGGTGCCGGCGACGACATCTTCATCGGCGGCGTCGGCAACGACCGAATGATCGGCGGTGGCGGCCTCGATACCGCCGACTACTCGGCCAATCTTACGAGCCAGCCGATCAACCTGACCTCCGGATCGCCTGGCCAGTTCACCGGCAGCGACGGCCTCGGCGGCACCGACAGCTTCCTCCAGATCGAGAGCATCATCGGCGGCGCCGGCGGCGACACGATCGACGGCAGCGGCGTTACCACCCTGCTGTACCTCGATGGCGGCGGCGGCGACGATTTTCTCGTCGGCGGGAACGTCGGCGAGACGTTGAATGGCGGCGACGGTGACGACACCCTGGCCGGCTTTGCCGGCAGCGACGTACTCGCCGGCGGCGACGGCAACGACTGGATCACCTATGACGCGGCCGATGCACCTGGCGGCGTGATCGGCGGCGCCGACTTCGACACGCTCTTCGTCGACAACCAAGATGTCTCGAACGGAGATTTCCCGACCGGCTTCAACCTGACGGCGCAAGGCTTCGAGCAGGCGATCATCCGGTACAGCGACCCCGTCACCACCGCGTTCATAAACGGCATTGGCATCCTCCTGCCGAACGGCCGGCAGCCTTGGAACACCATCACCGACACTTACAATGCCGCATGGGCGCAGCTGTCGCGCATCCAGCTGAACGACGACACCAGCCGGTCGGAAACCTACTGGGACGTCGGCAACCTGGCCGCGACCTATGCCTTCTACACCGACTACTTCGACGTCCAGAACCGCAAGGTCGGCCAGGGCGTCGTCGAGGATGACGGCGGTGTCCGCAACACCACCTGGGACGTTGCCAACACCTCGAGCATCTACGAGTACTACACCGACTACTTCACCGCCGGCGGAGTCCAGCGCGCGCAGTACGTCCGCTACGACAACAACCAGGGCTTCAACACCACGACCTGGGATGTCGGCAACAAGACGCCGGACTACGCCTACTACCAGGATTATTTCGACAGCCAGGACCGGCAAACTGCGAAGTACGTGCGCTACGACAACAATCAGGGTTTCAACACCACCACCTGGGATGTCGGCAACAAGACCCCTGAGTATGCCTATTTCCAGGACTACTTCGATGGCCAGGACCGGCAAACCGGCCAGGTCGTGTTCTATGACGATGGCGGGTTCCGCTCGACGACCTTCGATGCCGGCAATCTCACCAGCGCCTATGCCTTCTTCACCGACGTGTTCGATGCGCAGGTGCGCCAGATGACGAAGTACGTGAAGAACGATGACGGCAGCTACCGCAACACGGTCTTCGACGTCGGCAACCAGAACCCGAGCTGGACCAACTACACGGACTACTACAGCGCCGACGGGTTCCGGTTCCGGCAGACCGGCAACTACGACAACGGGCAGACCTGGGACATCCTGTTCTGACGGCGGCGGCCGCGGTCGCGCGGCCGTCCCTTACCCCCGCGGCATCAGCCCCTTGTCATCAGCCCCTGCCCCGCCAGCAGCCCCGTCACCCCCGGCCCCAGCCCCATCGCCTGGCGCGCGAAGGCCCGCTTGAGCGGCGGGATGCGATCGACCGCCGCGATCCCGAGCCGCCGCGCCCAACGCACCGGCGGGATGTCGTTGCCGAACAGCCGCTCGAGCGCATGCATGCCCGACAGCATCAGCAGCGTGTCCGGCCGCCGCCGCGCCTGGTAGCGCGCGAGCACGCTCGCCGCCCCGGGATCGCCGCCGGCATTCCAGGCCGCGATCACCTCCTCGGCCAAGGCCGCGACGTCGCGGAAGCCGAGGTTCAACCCCTGCCCCGCGATCGGATGCACGCCATGCGCTGCGTCGCCGACCAGCGCGAGGCGCGTGGCGTACCAGCGCTCCACCTGCAGCGCCGAGAGCGGATAGGACCAGCGCCGGCCGATCGGCCGGATGGCGCCGAGATGATCGCCGAGCCGGCGCGCGAGTTCGCGCCCGAAGCCGGAATCATCCAGCTTCAGCATCCGCTCGGCGATCACGGTGCGGTCGGCCCAGACGAAGGCCGAGGCGTGCGGGAATGCCGCCGTGCCGAAGCCGCCCGGCCCGTTCAGCGGCAGCTGCGCGAAGGGCCCGTTCGGCAGGAACTGCTCGAGCGCCATGTTGCGGTGCGGCTTCTCATGCGCGAAGGCGCCGACCATGCCGATCTGGTGGTAGTCGAGCGTCGTCGCCCGGATCCCGGCCTGGCGCCGCAGCGGGCTGCGGCGGCCCTCGGCGGCGACCACGAGCCGCGCCGTGATCACCTGGCCGGTCGAGAGCGTCACCGTCGCGCCCTCCGCCCGGCGTTCCACCGTGGCGGTCGCCGGCGCGAAGACCTTCAGGTTCTTCATCTCCGGCAGCCGGGCGTTCAGCCCGACCCGCAGGCTGCGGGCCTCGACCATGAAGCCAAAGGGCTCGTCCGAGACCTCCGCCGCCTCCCATTGCAGCGCGAGCGGGGAGGCCGGCTCGCCCGGCCGGCCATCGGCGACGCGGATGGCGTGAATCGGGCAGGGCGGCTCGGGCAGCCTCTCCCAGATGCCGGCGGCGGCCAGCAGCCGCTTCGAGGTCAGCGCGATGGCATAGGCCCGCCCGTCGAATTCCGGCAGTTCCATCGGCGGCAGCGGCGCGGCATCGACCACCGCGGTGGGCAGGCCGGCGGCGGCGAGGGTGGCGGCCAGGGTCGCGCCGACCGGGCCCGCCCCGATGATGCAGGCAGCGACCTCGAGACGCTCAGTGTCGGACATCAGACTTCCTGTTCCAGAATATCGGGCGGCCACTGCCCAAACTCTGGGCATATGCACGTTGGCGAGACCTGCGAAGCCGTACTCCGCACGCCTGGCCCCGTCCATCGGCGTGGCACGGGAATTGGAGAGAAAGCGGCGGACGTAAAGCTACGAAAGGAGAGTGCGGCCGATGAAGCTGATCATGGCGCTCATCAAGCCGTTCAAGCTCGACGAGGTGCGGGACGCGCTGACCCCGCTCGGCGTGCAGGGCCTGACCGTGACCGAGGTGAAAGGCTTCGGCCGCCAGAAGGGCCAGACCGAGATCTATCGCGGGGCCGAATACCAGGTCAGCTTCCTGCCGAAGCTGAAGATCGAGGTGGTGGTGCCGGACGAGCTGGCCGACGGCGTGGTGGAAGCCATCGCCAAGGCCGCCCGCACCGACAAGATCGGCGACGGCAAGGTCTTCGTGCTCGATGTCGAGCGCGCCCTCCGCATCCGCACCGGTGAGACCGACGTCTCGGCGCTCTGACAGGGCGCCCGGCGTCATGCGACACATGTTGAACAGGGGAAAACTGCAATGATGAGGATGGCTGCGCGCGCCCTGGCCGCCGCGGCGCTGGCGCTGGTCGCAGGACCGGCCTTCGCCGAGGACGGGCCCAAGATCGACACCGGCGACACCGCCTGGATGCTAGCCTCGACCGCACTTGTACTGATGATGACGGTGCCGGGCCTGGCGCTCTTCTACGCGGGCATGGTCCGCAAGAAGAACGTGCTGGCGACGATGATGCAGAGCTTCACCATCGCGGCACTCGTCTCGGTGCTCTGGGCCGTCATCGGCTACAGCCTCGCCTTTGGCGAGGGCAATGCCTATATCGGCGATCTCTCGAGGCTGTTCATGTCCGGCATCGCCGAGACCTGGGACAAGCCCTTCACGCTGGGCAGCGGCGACGCGGCGATCGCGACGACCATCCCCGAGACCGTGTTCTTCATGTTCCAGATGACCTTCGCGATCATCACGCCCGCGCTCATCACCGGCGCCTTCGCCGACCGGATGAAGTTCAGCGCTCTGATCGTGTTCAACATTCTCTGGACGCTGCTGATCTACAGCCCGGTCGCGCACTGGGTGTGGCATCCGACTGGCTGGATCTTCGCGCTCGGCGCGCTCGACTTCGCCGGCGGTACCGTCGTGCACATCAATGCCGGCGTCGCCGGCCTGATCTGCGCCCTCGTACTTGGCAAGCGCATCGGCTACGGCCACGACAACATGTCGCCCTTCAACCTCGGCCTGGCCGTCATCGGCGCCGGCCTGCTCTGGGTGGGCTGGTTCGGCTTCAATGCCGGCTCGGCTCTCGGTGCCGGCGCCCGCGCCGGCATGGCGATGCTGGTGACCCAGGTGGCCGCGGCCGCCGCGGCGCTCGCCTGGATGTTCGCGGAGTGGGCAACCAAGGGCAAGCCGAGCGTGCTCGGCGCGATCTCGGGCGCGGTCGCCGGCCTCGTTGCTATCACCCCGGCCTCGGGTTTCGTACTGCCAATGCCGGCGATCATCATCGGCGTGGTCGCGGGCCTCGCCGGCTTCTGGGGCGCGACGGCGTTGAAGCATATGTGCGGTTACGACGATAGCCTGGATGCCTTCGGCGTTCACGGCGTCTGCGGCATCGTCGGCTCGCTGCTGACCGGCGTCTTTGCCTATGGCGCGCTGTCGGCGACGGCAGCGACACCGGACGGCTACTCGGGCGGCATGGACCAGTTCCTGCTGCAGGTCTACGCGACGGTCGCCGTCTTCGTCTTCTCGGCGGTCGGCACCTTCATCCTGCTGAAGGTCACCGACGTGATCGTCGGCCTGCGGGTGCCGGAGGAAGAGGAACGCGAGGGCCTCGACGTCACCCAGCACGGCGAGCGGCTGGCCTAACCGCAGCCCCGCACGGGACCGAAGGAGAAGGGCGCCGCGCTACCGCGCGGCGCCCTTTCATCATCCAGGGAACAGAGAGTTGATGAGGTGGACGGCCCCGAGCGGCATCGTGTGCCAAGCTCGAAGCTGTTGAAGGCAGCGAGCGAAAGGAGCCGTCCACCTCATCACCTCTCCGGTCCAGGTCGCGGTGAACTCGGCGGGCGGCGAGGTCACCGCCGCGCTTTCGGTCGGCCAGGCCTTCCGCGCCTTGTCGGCGCGCGTCACCGTACCGGCCGAGGCACGCTGCGCCTCCTCCTGCGTCTTCCTGCTCGCCGGCGCGGCCGATCGCAGCGTGCGAGGACGGGTGCTGATCCACCGGCCCTACTTCACCGCGCTGGCGCCGGCGTCAGGCCATGCCGCGGTGCGCGCCCGGATCGTCGAGATCGACCGGTTGATCACGGGCTTCCTCGAGGAGATGGACGTTGCGCGCTCGCTGCTCGACGAGATGAAGGCGGTGCCATCCGAGGCGCTGCGGCCACTGACGGAGCGCGAGCTGGCCTGGTTCCGCCTCTCGCTCGAGGATGCGACGCAGCAGGAGCGCCGCATCGCGCAGGCGGCCTGGGAGGTCGGCACCAGCTTGGCCGAGCAGCGCCTCCGCGAGGTGCAGGTGCTGCGCGAATGCCAGCCCGATGCGCCGGCCTTCGCCATCTGCGCCTTGGCGATCCGCTACGGCCTCGTGGTCGAGGATTATGCCCGGCGGGAAGCGCGGGCCGAGGCCGCGCTGCGGCGCCGGTGTGGTGGACCGCCAGGCCGCCTGCCGGCGGGACATCATGCTGACGCGCTGAGGCGCGGACGCCGCCTCAGGCGCGCTTGTCCCATTTGCTGCCCCAGAGCGCGTCCGAGAGCCGGCCGCGACCGGGCGTCAGCGCGACCGCCCGGCCGCGCGCGTCGCAGGGCCGGACGATGCGCGACGGCACGCCTGACAGCGTGACCAGCGCGGCGTTCGCGGGCGCCGAGAAGCCCGCCACCTGGATGGTAAGCCGCCCGGCGCTGTCCACCGCCTTCACCCGCCCCCAGTCGCCAGCGCGGCCGGCACCGAGCTCGCCCGCCTGGTTGGCAAACAACGCGACAAGATCGCCAGGCTCGTAGGCGGTGACCACGATCTGCTGCTCTGGGCCGTAGCCGATCTTCATGAGCTCCTCTCGTCGGTATAGCGCGACCGGCAAGCATTGACCGGCAAAGCTTGCCAATCGGTGAGCATCGCAAGACCGCGTCTTCGTACTATCCGGTAAGTCAATGTTCACCCGACCCGCCGACACTGCATTCCCGGAGACCGGAGGATGCGCATGGGCAGTCGCGCCGCATGCACCGCCGTGCCCCGCATCCCACCAGCGGCATCTGCCACTGGCTTCGAAACCCGAGCGAGGAAGGCGCAGAATGCCAAGCATTCGGGCCCATATCTGGAATGGCCGTCCGGCTCCCTGCGAGCATGACAGCCTGCCGCTGGCACGCATCGGCACGGTTCAGCCGCATGGCGTGATGATGGTCGTGGTGCCCGATACGGGCGTGGTCGAGCATGTCAGCGCCAATGTCGAGGATATCCTCGGCGTGCCGGCGCGGGCGGTGCTCGGGCAGCAGCCCACGGTCGCCTTCCGCGACGCGGAATCGGCAGCGAAGCTGACCGAGATCCTGCGTCCCGGCCGCCGCTACTTCGACAACCCGACCATGCTCTCGGCCAATGGCCGCCGGTTCGAGGCGATCTGCCATGTCCGCGACGGCCGGTTGTTCATCGAGATCGAGCCGTACTGGCCGGCCGAGCACGACTACCCGACCATGGTCACCGCAGCACTCGACGCGATCTCGCGGCAGACCACGGTGCAGGGCCTCTACGCTGCGGCCGCCCAGATGATGAACTTCGTCACCGGCTGGGACCGGGTGAAGCTCTACAAGTTCCTCCCCCACGGCCATGGCGTGGTGGTCGCCGAGAAGCATTCGGCGAACAGCCAGCTGCCGAATTCCTTCCTCGGCTACCACTTCTCCGCCTCCGACGTCCCGGAGAACGCCAAGGAGATCCTGCGCACCGGCAAGACCCGGCAGAAGCCGACCCAGTCGGCCTCGGTGCCGCTGCTGACGCGCGGGCCGGACGGCGAGGTGCGCGAGAGCGGGCCCTCCGTCGACATGACGGATGCCTGGCTGCGCGGCATCCACCCCTGCGACAACGGCTACAACCGTAACCTCGGCGTCGGGTCGAACATCATCTTCCCGGTCTGCGTCGACAGCACGCTCTGGGGCCTCTTCGTCGTGCACAACAAGGAGGAGAAATTCCTCAACTACGACACCCGCACCGTGATCGAGCAGATGACGATGATGTTCGTCAGCCGCCTGATCGAGGTCGAGGCCAGCGAGAACCGGATCGATGAGCGGCAGCGCCTCGCCGTGCAGATGGTCGGCGCGATCGAGGCCGGGCAGGAAATGCTCAGCAACGCCTTCGCTGCCCGCTCCGAGCACGGCAACGCCGTCCGGCTGCAGGCGATGCAGGCGGTCTCGCGGCATGTCGCGGCGCTGGCGCCGACCTATGTCTCGACCAGCGGCGTCGACTACGCCATGCCGGGCCGGGCCGAGGACAAGTTCTCGACCGACCTGCTGCGGCTCGTCGATGCCGATGGCGCGGCGGTCGTCCGCTGCGGCACCGGCGGCCATGTCCACCTGGTGGGCAATACCCCGGACCCGCTGGCGGTGCGCGGGCTGACCGCGCTCTTCGGCAGCCGGCTGCCGGCCTTCGAGGAGAGCGGCTGGCGGGTCTTCGCGACCGACGCGCTCGCCGATTTCGCGCCGATCAGCGACGAGATGAAGCAGGCCGCCTGCGGCATCCTTGCCGCCCCGATCGGCAACCGCGGCGACATGATCCTGTGGTTCCGCAGGGAGCACGTCGTCGACGCGGTCTGGGCCGGTGCCCGGCCGACCGAGGCCGAGCTGCACAGCGAGATGATGTTCCGCTCGCGCGCGGACTTCAGCCCGACCCAGGCGCCGCTGACCGGGGCCTCGCGGCCCTGGCTCGAGACCGAGGTGCTGCTGGCCGCCCAGTTCGCGGGCGCGGTCGGCGAGCTCTGGCAGCGCCAGCTGCGCAGCGCCCCGCCGCTGCAGGCGGGCCTGCCCAGCATGCAGCCGATGCAGCAGATGCCGCAGCCGGTCGCCATGATGGAGCCGGAGCCGGTGCATTCCGGCTTCACCGAAGCGGCCTCCGACCCGGCCGCCGCCCACCGCACCGGTGGAATCTTCGTCTTCAGCCCGCCCGCCGGCAATGCGGCGTGGCGCGTGAACGGTTGAGGGAGCGCTGCCATGTCGATCAGTGTTTCGGTCCAGGCCAGCGGGCCCCAGGCCTCGGTGATGCTGCGGGGGGTTCTCGACAGCATGAGTCAGGCCGCGCTCAAGCAGCAGCTCGAGCCGGTGCTGAGCAACGCCGCGATCAGTCAGATCCGCCTCGACTTCGCCGGCGTTCAGAGCATGGAGGCGGCCTCCGCCGGCATGCTCATGATGCTCAGCCACACCGCGAAGTCGCGTAACAAGGCGATCGGCATCTGCAACGCCAATGCCGGCGTGCTGGCGCTGATGCACAAGGCCAATCTCGGCAAGGTCATCCCGATCCAGTAGCGGCTGGATCGGGACCAGACAGGCGGGGCCGTCGCGGCCCCGCCCATTGAAAGGCTGAGGATGGACGGGATGAGTGCGGCGCTGCCCGAAGGCGGCGCATCGTTCGACGATCGCCGCCGGCCCAAGCCGGAGGCGTCCGACAAGGATTTCAGCCGGCTCGACTACCTGTCGGAGCGTGTGCTGGACGAATGCCGGACCATCCGCGAGGCCGGCGTCAAGCTCTCGAACACGCTCGAGGGCACCATGATGGAGGCCTGCTCGCTCTCGGTCAGCGTGGCCGAGACGGGCGACTTCCTGCAGCGCTCCAAGGCCTCGGGCGAAGTGCTGCTGGCGGCGAGCCACGACATGATCGGGCTCGCCGAAACCGCCCGTGGCAAGGCGGAGGCGGCCTCCGGCCGGGCCGCCGAGGGCGCCCGCACCATCGACGCGCTGGTGACCAGCTTCGGTACCATCGGCGAGTTCCTGCGCGGCATCACCAAGATCTCGCAGCAGACCAACCTGCTGTCGCTCAACGCGCGGATCGAGGCGGCGCGCGCCGGCGTGCACGGCGCCGGCTTCGCGGTGATCGCCCAGGAGGTCAAGGCGTTGGCCGGCGAGACCGGCCAGCTCTCCGCCAACATCGAGGCGCAATTGGCCGCGCTGATCAGCGCGACCCGCGGCGCCCAAGCCTCCTTCGGCGCCATCGTCAGCGCGGTGCAGGAGGCGACCGAGACGCTCGGCTCGTTGGTCGCCCGCCAGCAGGGCGTCGCCGAGACGATCGAGGATGGTTGCCGCCAGAGCGGCGAGGCTGCCACCATGATCGAGGGCGTGAACGACGTGATCAACCGGATGCAGGCAGCGATCAGCGAGACCGGCGAGGCGTATTCCCAGCTGACCGCCTCGCTCGACACGCTGACCGTCTCGGCCGAGGGCGTGGCTCGCCGGACCGACGAGGGCGTGCTGCAGGCCACGATCGAAACCCAGAAGGCGGTGCTGTGATGCTCCACCAGACCGGACTTGCCCCTGCCGCGCCCCCGCCGCTGTTCAGCGTGCGGCTCCGGCTCGGGACCCATGCGGCGCACGAGGCGATCGAGGCCAACCCCCGCTTCGCCCGGCTGATGGCGCCCGACCTGACGCGCGCGGAATACCGCGCACTCACCGCCCGGATGTACGGCTTTCACGCGGTCGCCGAGGCGATGGTCGCGGACGCGGCCAGGCTGCTGCCCGCGGACCTCGCGCTCGAGCGCCGGCTGCGGCGGACCTGGCTGCTTGCCAACGACCTCCGCGCGCTCGGCGTGACCGAGGCCGCGCTTGCCGCGCTGCCACGCTGCCCGCTCGCGCCCTGCGGCACCGCCGAGGAGGCCTGGGGACTGCTCTACCTGCTCGAGGGCTCCTCGCTCGGCGGCCAGCTCATCGCGCGTCACCTGGCGGCGACCCTCGGCCTCGGGCCGGAGACCGGCGCCGGCGGCATGACGCCGCATGGCGAGGCGACCGGCGCGCTCTGGCGCGGCTTCAAGCAGGCGCTCGACCAGGCCGCGCTCGCACCCGGGTTCGATCCGGATGCGATGATCGCCGCCGCTAATCACGGCTTCACCGCGCTCGATACCTGGGTGCGGGGCGCCTGGTGAGCGGACCCGACCTGATCGACCGGCTGGCGCTCGCGGCCGAGGGCCTCGTCGCGCAGCTCGCCGCGACGCCCGGTGCCGAGCCCCTGCCCGCGCCCGACATGCTCGCGCAGGCGCGTGCCGCAGGCACGCTGCGGCGCCCGCTCACTTGGCGCAACACCATCTTCGCGACGCCGCAGTGGCGGCGTGCGCATGTCGAGCTCTTCGTGCTGCCGGGCGAGCTCGGCGTGCTGCATCTCTGCGCCTTCCCCTGGCTCGATGCGGCGCTGCCGATCCTCGGCTTCGACGTGATCCTCGGGCGGGAGAAGGCGACGGGCTGCTTCCTCGACCTCTCGCCGACCGTGCCCGACGCCGCGCCGCTGATCGCCGACTGGGCGGCCCTGCGCGGCGCCGTGCCGGGCCTGCCGCGCGCGCTGCCCGACTGGGCCGCGGTCTTCTCGCCGCAGGCGGTTGCCGTCCGGCCGCGCGATGCAGCCGAGGTCGCGGCGGGGCTCGCGCTCGGCGCCGCGACGCTGGCCTGGCTGCTCGCCACGCCGCCGGCCTGCAACCCGGACCGCGCCGTGATGCGGGAGGCCCAGGCCGGCTATGTGGCGGCGCAGCGGCGGAACCAGCACACGCGCCGGATGCTGGCGAACTGCGTCGGCGAGCCCCTGGCCGAGACCTTCATCGCCGAGTGCCTGTTCCCCGAGCCGCCGGCCGACCGCCTGGCCGCGGCCGCCTGATCCCGGGTCCAGCCGACCCGGGGCGGCGGTCCGGCTGCGCGCGCATCATGCCGCCCTGCGCCGGGCCCACTGCCGGGCCGGCGCTGTCGCCGCCGCCGCGGATGACGAGATGGAGCCGACACGCAACAGCGAAACGCACCGCCGCGACCCCGTCGGATGTCCGCGCGGCCTCGACCATCATGGCACTCCTCGCCGAGGCCCAGGCATCGACCCAGCCGGAGCTTTGTGTGAGCGCCGGTTGCCGCCAGAGGATGAAGGGCTTGCGCAGCAGGGCCGCGCCTGACGTCGTCATCCTGACCGGCTGCTACCGGACGCCGGCCCTACCCGACTGCGCAGCCCGGTCCCGCTCGGATGGCCAGCTTGCCGGTCACGCCCGCGCCGCCGGCGCCGTGCCCGCGCCCTGCGCGAACACCGCCAGCCGGCCCGGGCAGCGGCGGCCGCCGCCTCATGCCTTGCGCACGCCCCAGAACACCGTGAAGGGCGCGTCCTGCGCGTCCTGCACGCTGCTGCGGAACGCCACCGGCCAGACATAGCCGCCCATGATCCCGAAGGGCGGCGCCTCGTAGTAGCGGCGCTGGATGGCATCCGCGGTGCTGCGCTCGGTACCGACATCGGGCGCCTGGAACCAGGCCTCGACCCGGCGGACCATCTCGGGATCCGGCGCCTGGCCGAGGATCGGCACATGGCTCGCAGGGGTCGCGGTGTTCATGCCCTGCCAGGTCAGCGGGAAGCAGGACCAGCTGTTCTGCTCGGTACCGCTGCGCCCGCGCCAGCGGCCGAACAGCGTGCCGAGATCCATGAACTGCGTCTCGACGGTCAGCCCGAGTTTCTCCATAGCCTGCTGCGCGACGAGCCCCATGGCGTTCAGGTGCGGCGTGTCGGTCGGGATCATCAGCACGATCTTCTCGCCCTTGTAGCCGCTCTCCGACACCGCACGGCGAAGTGCTGCCAGGTCGCGCGGCGGCAGCGTCTCCATGCCCGCCTTGGTCTCGAAGGGGCCACCGGGCGTGAAGATGCCGACATTGGTCGTGTAGAGCGCGGCATCGCCGACCGCGGCCTGCATGAACTCGGCCTGGTCCAGCGCGGCCATGACGGCGCGGCGCAGCGCCGGGTTGTCGAAGGGCGGGGCGGCATTGTTGAAGTGCAGATAGGCCGACCAGCCGAGCGCATCGGTCTTCCGCAGCACGATCCCCGAACTGCGCCGCAGCCGCGGCATCAGGTCGAAGAGCGGGCGTTCCATGTAGTCGATCTCGCCGCGCTGCAGGGCGGCCGCCGCACTCGCGCCATCCGGCATGGTGGTCCATTCGACGCGCTCGAGCAGCACGCGCTTGCCGCCCGAGAGATAGGCCGGCGGCTCCTCGCGCGGCACATAGGCCTCGTTGCGGCGGAACGCCGCCTTGGCGCCGGAGACCCATTCGTCGCGCAGGAACTGGTAGGGGCCGCTGCCGATGACCTCCTTCACCTCGGTGAAGGCTCTGATCTTGGCGATCCGCTCCGGCATCACCCAGGGCTCGGCCAGGCCCCGCAGCAGCTGCGGGAAGGGGCGCTTGAGGCGGATCTCGAAGCGGCGGTCATCGAGCGCGCGCATCTCCTCGAGCACCGGCGTGAAGCGCTGGCCGATCGGCCGACGCTGCGCCCAGCGCGCGATCGAGGCGACGCAGTCCGTCGCAGTGACCTTCTCGCCGGTGCTGAAGGGCGCGAGGCCCTCGCGCAAGGTGAAGGTCCAGCGCAGCTTGTCGTCCGAGAGCTCGTGGCCGGCGACCATCTGCGGCTTCGCGTTCAGCCCGGCATCGAGGCCGTAGAGCGTGTCGTAGACCATCAGCGAGGCGGTGAAGGCGACCGCGCTCGAGGACCAGATGAAGTCGAGCGTGAAGAGATCCGACGACGGCACGTAGCGCAGCACGCGCGCCGAGCCCTGCGCGAGGGC
>Ga0114976_10001816_pt1 | contig 13364 bp, 16 predicted proteins | sample S_130805_EF_Meta_FD_87319 | JGI IMG/M metagenome (GOLD analysis project Ga0114976, IMG submission 87319) | Freshwater microbial communities from Lake Simoncouche, Canada to study carbon cycling - S_130805_EF_MetaG | ecosystem: Environmental > Aquatic > Freshwater > Lake | place: Lake...
CTCGAGTCGCGAGGAATTCCCGAATCTGAGGCGCGCATGCTTGTTGTTCGAGGATTCCTCAACGAAGTCGCCCAGAAACTTGGCTCGGCCAAGGTGGCAGCTCTGGTCGAAGAAACCCTCGACCGCCAGTTCTCTGAAGGGATTCCCGCATGACTCGTCATCTCGTGTGCGCCAGCGCTGATTTAGTACAAGACCAAGCGACGCGTGTCGTGGTTGACGGCACTCCCGTCGCCGTTGTTCTTGACTCAGCCGGAGATATTCACGTCATCGGCGACACCTGTACCCATGGAGACATCTCACTCGCCGAAGGTTTTGTCGAAGACGGAACCCTCGAGTGCTGGGCACACGGATCAAAGTTCTCGCTCGAGTCTGGCAAGCCCCTCACCCTCCCGGCCTACGAACCGGTACCTGTATACGCTGTCGACGTTGTCGACGGCGATGTATTCATCGACCTCGAAGTTACAAAGGACGTCTAATCATGAGCACGCTCGCAATCCGCGACCTTCACGTCTCCGTCGACACAGACGGTGGGCTCCGTGAAATCTTGCGCGGTGTCAACCTCGACCTGAACTCTGGCGAGACGCATGCGGTCATGGGACCCAACGGATCGGGCAAGTCGACCCTCGCCTACACGATCGCTGGGCATCCGCGCTACCAGGTCACCAGTGGAAGTATCACCCTCGATGGGCAAGACGTACTTGCCATGAGCGTGGATGAGCGCGCACGTGCCGGTCTCTTCTTGGCCATGCAGTACCCGGTAGAGGTTCCCGGAATCACGGTGAGCAACTTCTTGCGCACTGCGAAGACGGCCGTGAGCGGGGAAGCTCCCGCACTGCGCACGTGGGTGAAAGAAATGCGCGAATCAATGACTAACTTGCGCATGGACTCGTCGTTCTCGGAGCGCAACGTCAACGAAGGTTTCTCTGGCGGCGAGAAGAAGCGTCACGAGATTTTGCAACTTGAACTGCTGAAGCCTCGTTTCGCTGTGCTCGACGAAACTGACTCGGGACTCGATGTCGATGCGCTCAAGATTGTGTCTGAAGGCGTGAATCGTGCGCTGGGCTCGAGCGACCTGGGAGTTCTTCTGATCACGCACTACACGCGCATCCTTCGTTACATTCACCCGCAATTTGTGCACGTCATGATTGCCGGTCGAATCGTCGAAGAGGGTGGCGCAGAGCTTGCGGATCGCCTCGAGAACGAAGGCTACGACCGGTTCCTCGAAGCGGCCGTATGACAACGTCGGCACTGAGCGCGCAGCGTTACGACGAATGCATCGAAGCGCTCAAAGAAGTGATGGACCCAGAACTCGGGGTCAATATCGTCGACCTCGGTCTCATCTATGACTTGCAGTGGGACGACGAGAACGATGCACTCGTCATACACATGACCTTAACGTCGGCCGGATGTCCGTTGACAGACGTCATTGAGGAGCAAACAGCTCAAGCTCTCGACGCGGTCACTGAACGATTCCGCATCAACTGGGTGTGGATGCCGCCGTGGGGTCCGGAAAAGATTACGGATGATGGCAGAGAGATGATGCGCGCCTTGGGGTTCTCCATCTAGCATCGTCAAGGTAGACGAGCAGAGAGAACCACAGATTGTGACCGGATTCGACACGCAGGCAATTCGCGCCGGGGGAGTAGCCGACCCATTGACGGGCGCCGTCGTGGCACCAATCCACCTTTCGACAACTTTTCGACAGGAGTTTCCTGGCGAGTTACTGTCGGGTTTCGAGTATGGTCGCTGCGCGAATCCGACACGAAGTGCGTTGCAAGAGAACCTCGCCACTCTCGAAGGTGGGATGGCTGCCTACTCGTTTGCGAGTGGCATGGCTGCTGAGGATGCGTTTTTTCGAGCCGTGGTTCGCCCGGGCGACCACATCGTTCTCGGTCTCGATGCCTACGGCGGTTCCTACCGGATGATCGACTCCGTCTATGGGGCGATGGGTGTCACACACACAACTACGGACCTGGCTGACCTCACAACACTCGAGGCGGTGCTCTCCGCGACTCCAACGCGGGTTGTTCGCGTCGAAACGCCATCGAACCCGGTGATGGGCATTGTTGACATCGCCGCGGTAAGCGACATCGCTCATCGACACGGAGCTTTGGTCTTGGTCGACAACACGTTCGCCACTCCCGCCTTGCAGCGCCCTTTTGAACTTGGCGCTGACGCAATCGTGCATTCCACGACCAAATACCTCAGTGGGCATAGTGATGTGCTCGGCGGGGCCGTCGTACTCAACGACGCCGACTTAGCGTCGTCGGTGTACAACATGCAGAACTGGCTCGGCGCCGTGTCCAGCCCGTTCGACTGCTACCTCACGTTGCGTGGTATCAAGACTCTCGGCTTGCGCATGGAACGCCATTCCCGAAATGCGCTGGCCGTGGCCCAGGCCGTTAGCGAGCATCCTGCCATTGAAAACGTTTTCTACCCGGGTCTCGAGTCTCATCCGGGGCATGAGGTTGCTGCTCGTCAAATGAGTGCATTTGGTGGGATGTTGTCACTCACGCTTGCCGGTGGGCCCGAGTCGGCAAAGCTCCTGACGACGCGAACCAAAATCTTCACCCTCGCACCGTCACTCGGTGGCGTCGAGTCGCTCATCGAGTGGCCGTCTGGCATGACTCATACCTCGGTAGAAGGCACCGCTCTGGCAGTGCCACACAACTTGGTACGCATTGCCGTCGGGATCGAAACCGAGAACGACCTCATCGACGACCTGAAACAGGCCCTCGACTCGCTCTAGCGCTGACGGCGATTGACGAGCTTCCAGGTCACGGGGAAGAGCAGACCAGCCAGGGCGGCCTTTATGAGGTCACCAATGATGAACGGGTAGAGCCCGAGAGACAGGGTCGTTGCGACGTCATTCGGTGATCCGACGCCGGCGAGGAACACCGCAAGCCACGGCAGGCCGACCGCATAGATGACGGCCTCGCCAGCGAGGAAGATGCTAATCGCGCCCCAGGCAGACCGGTCGAGCCCACGTTGAGCCATCCAACCAGTCAGGGCGCCAGCCAGAACGAAGCCAATAATGTACCCGACGGTCGGCCCGCCGGTGAGCGAATCAAGACCACCCTGAGCGCCAGTGAAAACCGGCAGACCAACAGCCCCAAGCGCCACGTACGTCAACATCGACGCAAGTCCACGCCACATGCCCAAAGTGGTGCCCACTAGCAGAACCGCAAAAGTTTGGCCCGTGATCGGCACCGGCCACATCGGGATGGAAATTTGGGCGGCCGCTGCGGTTAAGACAGCTCCACCCAGAATGAACGCAATGTTCGTGACCAGACTGCGCGCACCGAGTCGGTCAGCGAGAACGAAGCGAGAGGGGGCTGCTGCAATTGACGACACGTCAAACTCCTTAGTGGGCGCATGTTGCAACGACACGGAGATTCCGGTCGTTGTGCATGCAAATATACTAAGGGAGTCTTCGCGCCCAGGCTGTGGGCCATAATCCGCCGGAAGTGACTCATCGTGCTCAGTGTGTCCAGCCTTGAGCTCCGCGTGGGCGCTCGACTTCTGATGAGTGATGTCACTTTTCGCGTCAGTGACGGTGACAAAATCGGCCTCGTGGGTCGAAACGGTGCGGGCAAGACCACGTTGACGAAGACGCTTGCCGGCGACCTGGTTCCTGCGGGTGGGGTTATAGAACGTTCCGGCGAGATTGGCTACTTGCCTCAAGATCCTCGCTCCGGCAACCCCGAGGAGCTTGCACGAACACGAATTCTTGACGCTCGGGGTCTCGGTTCACTCGTGATGGGCATGCGCGTGGCTACTGAAGAAATGGCAAGCTCTGACACTGCCGTGAGTGAAAGCGCAATGAAGCGCTACGGGCAATTGAATGACCAGTTTCTTGCCTTGGGTGGATACGCGGCTGAAGCTGAGGCAGCCGCCATCGCCAGCAACCTTGCCCTGCCCGATCGCATCCTCGATCAACCACTCAAAACGCTTTCTGGTGGCCAGCGGCGTCGAATCGAGCTAGCGCGAATTCTTTACTCGGGCGCCCGAACGATGCTGCTGGACGAACCGACTAACCACCTTGACGCAGACTCGGTCGGGTGGCTCCGTGAATTCCTCAAGGGCTACCAAGGTGGACTCATCGTCATATCTCACGATGTAGAACTCGTCGGAGACACGGTGAACCGTGTTTTCTATTTGGATGCGAACCGTCAAGTTATTGACATCTACAACATGAATTGGAAGAACTACCAACGCCAGCGCGAAGCGGACGAACAGCGACGAAAGCGTGAACGAGCCAACGCCGAAAAGCAGGCGACGACGTTGCAATTGCAGGCGGCAAAAATGGGAGCAAAGGCGACCAAGGCAGTCGCGGCGCAACAAATGGCTAAACGGGCCGAAAAATTGCTCAGCGGTCTGGACGATGTTCGCGTTGCGGACCGGGTGGCCAAGTTGCGGTTCCCGGAGCCCGCACCGTGCGGAAGAACTCCACTCACGGGTCGGGACTTGTCAAAAAGCTATGGTTCTCTCGAAATTTTCACTGCAGTTGATTTGAACATCGACCGAGGATCAAAGGTCGTCGTGCTGGGACTCAATGGGGCGGGAAAGACCACGCTTTTGAGAATCCTCGCCGGAGTGGATTCCTCCGATACGGGGCAAATCGATGCCGGACATGGCCTCAAGGTCGGCTACTACGCGCAAGAACACGAAACGCTCAACGTCGATCGATCGGTTCTCGAAAACATGGTTTCCGCGTCACCTCACCTGACCGAAACTGAGGCAAGAAAAGTGCTGGGAAGCTTTCTTTTCTCCGGCGATGACGCGCACAAAAAAGCCGGAGTTCTCTCGGGCGGTGAAAAGACTCGACTCGCACTGGCGATGCTCGTAGTGTCCAGCGCAAACGTTCTGTTGCTCGACGAACCGACAAACAACCTCGATCCCCATAGTCGTGAGGAAATTCTCGGGGCTTTGTCAAGCTACACGGGAGCAGTCGTCCTGGTCAGCCACGATGAAGGAGCAGTCGAGGCTCTGAACCCGGAACGGGTCCTCATTCTTCCCGACGGCATAGAAGATCATTGGAACAAGGAATACCTTGAATTGATCTCACTCTCGTAGGCGTGCGCGGCTCAAGTTGGTGTCATGCTCTCGGTCGAGCACGTCATCCTCAACCGCTTCATCACTTCGACTACGGCGCAACAACATTCTGTTGTCCGAAGGTGTGAGTCCCAACCGAATTCGTCGTTCGTTGCGAATGGCGAGTCCAAGCCCCACGAATCCCATGATGGCGAAGAGAATCCACTGGAGGGCATAACTCAAGTGGGGCCCCTCATCGAGTTCCGGTCGAGCGGCAGCCATCGGCATCAGCTCCGCGGGAGGATCCTCAGACGCCAGCAAACCGTACGCGCCCGTGATGACGTTGCCGCCAAGAATTTCGTTGATCAGTGGCAGCTCAATCGTCGCAACTGTGCCGTCGGTCGCTCCACGGCCAGCAAGTGACGGCTCAGACGGCTTTACTCTGGCGATGACCAACACTCTTCCGGATGGCGGTGCAGGAGCCTCACTCGCAACAGCCGTCGTCTCGGCAGACGGTATCCAGCCTCGGTCAACCACAAAAGCGCGACCATCGTCAAGAATCAGCGGAGTGAGTACTTCAAATCCGACCTGACCGTTCTGCGGGCGACTTCGCACGAGTAGCTGGTTCGCCGTGTCGTAGATGCCAGATGCGCTCACCGGTAACCAGGTGTCAGATGGATAAAAAGTGCCGTCGTTCGGCAGAACATCTTCGATAGGAACCGGTCGTGCGTCGTAGTTCTGATCGATTCGACTAATTTGAACTCGTGCTTCCTCGAGCCGTGCGAACTGCCACATACCCAATGAAACGCAGGCCAAGGCGAAAATCACCGCCGTCGCCAGGTATCCAATCCATCGTCGAGTGAGCAGAATGCTCAGACCACGCGGATACGCAACCGGAGATTCCTCGACTAGCAAGCGGTGACTATTCGTCGCTGGATCCGACACGAACGACTACTCCCGAAGGACCCTCAACAAGTCCTTGGCGCGGGGCAGTCACTGCGTTTGCCAAAATAACGGCAAAGTATGGCAAGAAAATGGCCCCAAGTGCGCACACAATAAGAAGCCAACCTTGGACAAAAAGCATCAAAATAATGCACACCATGCGGATGCCCATGGCAACGGAATACCGGATGGCACGACGGCGACGATCGGCCCCGGGAGAATCAACCAGGGTTGTTACGGACTGCGGTTGTGCCTTCATTTCACACCTCGACGTCTCACGAACAACAATTCATTGGACTTAGCCTACGGCTATGCTTGGCGCGTCACGTCCGTCGCGACGCATTTGGAATTACGCCAGAAGGAGAAAAGTCGGATGACCACTCGAACGGTCTTGATTACCGGAGGAAACCGGGGGATTGGTTTCTCTCTGGCCGAGCAATTCGTTGCAGCGGGCCATCGTGTTGCCGTGACTGCTCGAAATGGCAACGGACCGGCTGGGACACTCACCGTGAAGGCAGATGTCACCGACGGAGAGAGCCTGGACAAGGCATTCGCCGAAGTAGAAGAGAAACTTGGACCAGTAGAAGTCGTCGTAGCTAATGCCGGAATCACTCGCGACACTCTCGTGATGCGAATGACTGACGAAGATTTCGACACCGTCGTCGACACCAATTTGGGTGGGTCTTTCCGTGTCGTCAAACGTGCTACCAAGGGAATGATCAAAGCCCGATTCGGTCGAATCATTCTCATCTCGAGTGTTGTCGGCCTCTATGGATCTGCCGGCCAGGTCAACTATTCTGCTTCCAAGAGCGCCCTGGTTGGAATGGCTCGGTCCCTCACGAGAGAGTTGGGCGCGCGAAACATCACGACAAACGTTGTGGCGCCGGGGTTCATTGAGACCGACATGACAGCCGCGTTACCTGAAGAACAGCAGGCCGAATACAAGCGCAATATTCCTGCCGGGCGGTTCGCCTCACCAGAAGAAGTTGCCAAGGTCTGCGTCTGGCTTGCGTCGGACGACGCCTCCTATATTTCCGGAGCCGTCATTCCCGTCGACGGTGGACTAGGAATGGGGCACTAGCTACCCGCGAAGACCCATGCAATCCAGAACGAGAGACAGATCACGTTTGTGGAGGGCCACATCTGCGTTTTCGATGACGATAGGTTTCGCGTCGAACGCAATTGACAGACCGGCAATGGCCATCATCTTGAGGTCATTGGCGCCGTCTCCGACGGCGACCGTTTCGTCGAGCGACAAACCGAGAAGATCTGCCCATTCGCGGAGCGCATCCGCCTTGGCTTGCGCGTCAACAATGGGCCCCTCAACAAAACCCGTTAGCCGGCCTTCGTTCACTTCTAAACGGTTTGCGCGCCAGAAGTCCAAATCCAACGACGCTGCCAGCGGGTCGAGGATTTCGTGAAAACCGCCACTCACCACGGCCACGGAACCGCCATTCTCGTGAACGACACGGATGAGCTCGGGAACGCCCTTCGTCACCTCAACCTGATTTCGCACCAAATCCAAATGAGATGAAGTCAGTCCACGAAGTGTTGCCACCCGGAGCCGGAGACTCTCGGAAAAATCGATCTCGCCCCGCATTGCGCGTGACGTGACGTCCGCAACAACATCGAGTGTCCCAGCTTGGTAGGCCAGTAGTTCAATGACTTCGTTTTCAATGAGGGTCGAATCCACGTCGAGTACGACCAAGCCATACGATGACGAAGTCCTCCTAGCAGCAAAGGTCATGGCGTAATTCGTTGCCCTTTTCCGACCACGGTAATGCCGGACGGCGTCACCGTAAATCCACGCGCGGCATCATGTTCGTGGTCGACACCGACCCTGGCTCCCGGTGCGACAACGACGTTCTTGTCCAATATTGCGCGCTGGACAACTGCATCGGCTCCCACGTGAACGTGGTCAAAGAGAACAGAGTCCCGAATGACAACGCCGGATTCGGAACGAATCCAGGGTCCGAGCACGCTGCGCTCGACATGCGTGCCGCACAGTATTGAACCCAGCGAAACGATGGAATCAATCACAACCCCGAGATGCCCACGGTCATCGCGGACGAATTTGGCCGGCGGCGAATTCACGAGCATTGAATAAATTGGCCAGTCGACGTTGTACAGGTTGAAAATGGGGAGTACAGCTATGAGATCTTGATGGGCCTCATAAAAGGAGTCGATGGTTCCCACGTCTCGCCAATAGGCACGATCACGATCCGTCGACCCGGGAACGTCGTTACGTTTGAAGTCGTAAACACTGGCGTCGTTCTGCGACACAAACCAGGGGATGATGTCCCCGCCCATGTCGTGATTCGAGTCAGCACGTTCGCCGTCCTTTTGCACCGCGTCAATGAGCGCATCTGCGTTGAAGACATAGTTTCCCATTGACACGAGCACTTCATTCGGCGCATCTGGAAGTCCCAGTGCATCCGAGGGTTTCTCTCGAAACCGAGAGATCTTTGTGGGGTCGGCATTATCAATTTCGATCACACCGAACTGATCAGCCAATTCGATGGGCTGGCGAATAGCCGCCACAGAAACGCTTCGACCACTGTCGATGTGAGCCTGAATCATCTGAGAGAAGTCCATGCGATAAACATGATCTGCTCCCACGACGACCACGATGTCTGGTTTCTCATCGTTGATAAGGTTCAAACTTTGCAAAATGGCATCGGCGCTCCCACTGAACCACCGCTTGCCGAGACGCTGTTGAGCCGGCACTGAGGCGACGTAAGCTCCAAGCAATGTCCCCATGCGCCACGTTTGTGAGATGTGCCGATCGAGAGAGTGCGACTTGTACTGGGTCAAGACCACAATTTGCCGAAGACCCGAGTTCATCAGATTGGAAATAGCAAAATCAACCAGTCGATACTGTCCGCCAAAGGGTACAGCGGGCTTCGCGCGATCTTCGGTGAGCGGCATGAGGCGCTTTCCCTCGCCTCCTGCGAGGACGATTCCGAATACCTTCTGAGACGCCATGGGAAAACCCTAACGGTCTCGTGAGTTCAAAGCGCGGATTGTGTGAAATTCTCGTCGTCGTGACATTGATTCCCGTGCACGAGTGGGCTGGCGATGACGCTAGTGTTTGTCTTCATGAGGGTCGACCTAATCTCGAAAGAGTATCCGCCCGACGTATACGGTGGCGCCGGCGTTCATGTGGCCGAGCTGGTCAAGGCTCTCCGAAATGTGATTGACGTTCGTGTTCATTGCTTTGGTGCGGCACGTGATGAGCCTGACACTTTCGCGTATGACGTTCCCGACGAATTAGCGTCTGCAAACCCCGCGCTGGCAACACTGGGCGTCGACCTCGAAATTGCGGAGGCCCTTTCGAGTTCGGCCCTGGCGCACTCTCACACCTGGTATGCGAACGAGGCGGGTCGACTGGCTCAAGTAATGTACGGCATTCCGCACGTCGTCACCGCACATTCACTCGAGCCGTTTCGACCCTGGAAAGCCGAGCAACTCGCGGGTGGATACCGGATTTCCAGTGAGATTGAGAGACGATCATTTGAAACTGCCGACGCAGTCATTGCGGTGAGCCACGGCATGCGCCGAGACATCTTGCTCGCTTACCCGCAGATTAATGCAGAGAAAGTGCACGTCGTGCACAACGGCATCGACGTCAACGAATGGAAGCCCACTCTCGACGCATCCGTTCTCGCGCGCTATCGCGTGGACGAGGCTCGGCCGACGGTTATTTTTGTGGGTCGCATCACGCGTCAGAAGGGTTTGGTCTATCTTCTTCGGGCGCTGACCAAGTTGCCGCCCGACGTTCAAATCATTCTGTGCGCAGGAGCACCTGATACCGAGGAAATCAAGGCTGAATTTGACGCGGGGGTGAAGGAACTTACGTCGCAGCGCACGGGTGTGATCTGGGTTCACGAACACCTATCGCGCCATGATCTTTCTGTGTTGCTCACGGCATCTACTGTCTTCGTCTGCCCGTCGATTTATGAGCCACTGGGCATCGTGAATTTAGAGGCCATGGCATGCGGACTGCCCGTTGTCGCAACGGAGACGGGCGGAATTCCGGAGGTGGTCGTCGATGGTGAAACGGGCTGGCTGGTTCCCATTGAGCAGTCGACTGATGGAACCGGGACTCCACGTGATCCAGAAAGGTTCGTATCCGACTTAGCGACAACTCTCAACACTGCGCTATCGGACGCGTCAATTGCCGCACAGTTCGGACTTGCCGCCCGCGCGCGAGCCCAAGCTTCATTTGATTGGACATCCATCGCAGCTAAAACGGTTCAGGTCTACTCCAACGTGCTCTAACGCCAACTTCGCGTCAGTAGCATGGGGTCATGAGTAGCGTCCTGCAGTTGTCCAACGTTTCATTCGAGCGTGATGGGCTCCGAGTTCTCTTCGACGTTACCTGGACCGTCGAGTCATCGCAGCGATGGGTTGTACTCGGTGCAAACGGATCTGGCAAGACATCATTGCTCGAGTTGATTGCGGCCTGGGAGTCGCCATCCTCAGGCACGGCGCACGTTTTGGGCGATGACCTGGGCTCCGCCGACACAGACTGGTTGCGCCCACGGGTTGGCCTCGCCTCCGCGGGCATGGCCAAGCGCATCCCTTCGACGGAAACCGTTGAACAATCGGTCATGAGTGCCGCGATTGCTGCTGCCGAGTCACGTGGGGACATGTTCGAAGAGATTGACTTTCGTCGCACGCGACGCGTCCTGGCCGAGTGGAGGCTGGACGATATCGCAAACCGGCCATTCGGAAGCTTGAGCGAGGGGGAGATGAAGAGGGCTCAAATCGCCCGCTCGATAATGACAGACCCCGAGCTTCTGCTCTTAGACGAACCCGTAGCATCTCTCGATTTGGGAAGTCGAGAAGAAGTCATGCGAATGCTGGGCGCATTTGCGAGCAATCCCAAATCGCCAGCGATCGTGATGGTGACGCATCATGTTGAGGAAATTCCCCTTGGTTTCACGCACGCGTTGCTCTTGAAGAACGGCTCGGTCGTTGCTCAAGGTCCTATCGAGTTGATGCTGACTAGTGCGCAGCTTTCCGCAACGTTTGGCGTCACCGTCGACGTCGCCCACGAAGGTGGCCGGTATTGGGCGCGTGCCCGCAGCTAGGCGTAGGCCGATCGCGCGCCCATATGTCTGCTATGCTGGCGTGTCGGAAACCATCCGAGAACTTTTCTAAAACCGAGGAACATCATGAAGGCTGACATTCACCCCGAATACGCTCCGGTCATTTTCCATGACCTCGCTTCGGGAACTTCCTTTCTGACCCGCTCGACAGTGAGCAGCAGCAAGATGATGAAGTGGGAAGACGGCAACGAGTACCCCGTTATTGATGTCGAAATTTCGAGTGAATCTCACCCCTTCTACACTGGTAAGCAGAGAATTATGGACTCCGCCGGTCGTGTTGAGAAGTTCAACCAACGCTTCAAGGGTTTCGGGAACTAACCTCATCCGCCTACGAAAAAGGGACTCACTCGTGAGTCCCTTTTTTACGCTCTCACCCCGGCAATCCGGAGATTGCGCATGTGGTTAGGCAACGGGCCATGCGTCATCGTCGTCATACATTGGCTTGCCAATTGATTGCCTGTATGTACGATAACTCGCGGCCTGTTCGAGTGCCCACGTTTCCTGCAATTCGTGAAGTTGCATGGCCGGAACGTTGAGCTGTTCAAAATATTTGCGCGACAACGCTTGGGCTATTCGGCCTGCGGCTATCGCATCCGCCGAGGCATCGTGTGCGTTGTCAAGAACAACACCGTACAACTGCGCGTTCGATGCCAGGTTTCTCGGTCCACGTCGATATCGATCAAATTGCCGATCTAGGATGAGGGGGTCGATAATCGGTCTGGGCTGACGCAGCGGTGCCAGCCCATGCCTCTTAGCTTCCCGGTCAAGAATCGTAAAGTCGTAGGTGGCGTTATACGCCACGACGGCCGTGCCCGAAGCAAAAATCATATTGAGAAAATCGACAATCTCCTCGATGCTGAGGCGTGCAGGTGCGCCTTCCGCCCGCATTCGTTCCGTCGTGATTCCATGCACACGCGTCGCCTGTTCTGGAATGTCGATGCCACAGTCGATGAGCCAATCACGACGCTCGATTGGCAACCCGGATGCGTCGAGAATACTGACGTGAGCCTGCACAATTCGCGTGGTTTCGGTCGCGATGCCTGTCGTCTCCGTGTCAAAAACGGCGAGTCGCCGAGCCCACTCGGGGAGGGATTGTTCCGTCACGTTCTTCACTCTAGGCGTGTCGAGTGTCACTACGCTTGGACTCAATGTCCCATGTTGATTTTTTTGCCGACGAGTTAGCCCGCATACCCGTTCATGGGCTGCGGACCATTATCAAGGGCGTGCCCACAGCCTGGTGGAATTACGGTCCTCGATCGGGACCCATTGGACTAGTGATGATCCATGGTTTTCGCGGCGATCATCACGGGCTCGAGCCGTTCGTCGCCAAACTGGGCGACGCCCGACGAATCGTCGTACCCGACTTACCGGGATTTGGTGACTCCGGCGTAAGTGCACTAAACGAATCGGATCTCACGCTCATTGACGGTTACGCACAGTGGTTACAAGACTTTCTCACCGCAGTCGGTGCCGACAAGAAGACCGTCATTCTTGGACACTCATTTGGGTCCATCGTCGTGGCTGCAGCATTTGCCCGAGGACTCAGCCAAGATGGTTGCATTTTGGTTAATCCGATTGCTGCTAACGCGCTGACCGGCCCCCGAGGAATTTTGACGCGCCTCGCGGTGTGGTACTACAAAGCATCTGCGGCACTGCCCGAACGACTCGGACAACGACTCCTGCGGAATCGCGCCATTGTGCGGATTATGAGTGCCACCATGGCAAAAACCTCAGATCGACAATTGCGGCGATGGATACACGGGCAACACGATTCGTATTTCAGTAGTTTTGCGAGCAGAGAGAGCGTGCTCCGGGCATTTCAAGCCTCGGTTGCACATGACGTGAGCGAATTCTCGTCGACACTTCCCGAAGGCACGCTCCTTATCGCAGCCGATCGTGATGACATAACGACGATTCCACGCCAACGCGAACTCTCAGAAAAGATTCCGGGGAGCACGCTCACGATCATTCCCAACGTTGGACACCTCGTGCATTACGAAGCACCCGCGCAAGCGGCACAAGCAATCTGTGGCTACCTCGAAGAAAGAGACCAGTCCAAGTGACACGCGCGAACTTAGTGGATGCACCTGTCCTCCACATCGCCCTCGACGGACGCTATATCAGAACGACCTTTCACGACGGGATCAGCCGATTCAGTGCTCATCTCTTTGCCGAGCTCGCTCGCCTCGTGCAGGCTCGCGATGACGTCCGGCTGACAATACTGGTTTCCAACGAGGCACAGCGGGCGAGGATTCCCTACTCAGGGGAGTTGTC
>Ga0114976_10001818_pt1 | contig 13360 bp, 19 predicted proteins | sample S_130805_EF_Meta_FD_87319 | JGI IMG/M metagenome (GOLD analysis project Ga0114976, IMG submission 87319) | Freshwater microbial communities from Lake Simoncouche, Canada to study carbon cycling - S_130805_EF_MetaG | ecosystem: Environmental > Aquatic > Freshwater > Lake | place: Lake...
AAATTCTCTTCAATTTCCAAAATTTTGTAATAATCTTTTATCATTATGAATTATTTTATTGTTCTATTTAAAAATAAGCAAAAAAAACGAATTATCAAGAAATTCATCACAAAGAAAAAAGCATTAGTGGCTTATAACAAAATGATGGAAAAATCAAATAATGTTTTTTTTGAGAAAAAAATTCAGAATGCTACAGAATGCTGTTTTGAATTGGGCTTGATTTCCACAGTAAGGGAACTAGATATACCTATGTACTTGAAAGATGAAATGGGTAGGAATCAAAGGGTATATATCAATAATGAGAATAATCTATTCTTTGTTGCAATAAATATATATAAAGTTGAAGAAACCATATTTGATATTCAACAAAACAAAAAGATAACCTTAAATGAATTTGATAAAAAATACTTATCTGTAACAGGTCTTAAAATAATTTGCATCCTAAACCATAAAATTGTGGTGCAAAATGATGATAATTTTTACTTGTTTTCTTTGAAAGATGAAGATGAAGCATTAAGATTTTTGGATAGTCTATCTCTATACCTAACAAATACAAATAATCTATCTTGTATGGTTCTTAAAAGCACAAGTTTGCCCCAAAAGAAATATATGTATGAGCTATTAGTTAAACATGGTTTTGACCCAGCATTATTATATAGGAAGTTTACAGCTCAGCCTCCTCGGAAATGAAATAAAATGACATACCTGATATATCAATCTTAAATTTCTTATCATCCACACTACCATTTGGATTTAACTTTTTGCTAATATCAGAAAAAACCTCCTTCTTAAACTCAAAAAGAATTGTGGTCTTACTATCTGGTAAAACTTGTTGCAACCCATCAGAAATCATAGCCAACTTCTCTAACTCCCCCATAATAAAATTTTTAATTTAGTGAAAAATCCAACTTTTTTAATCTTGGGTTTAACTATGTCTTCTTTTTTTAGTTGTTTCAAATCATTGATGAACTTCATCTTCTGACGCTCCAATTCCACGTAATCCCTGTTTCTTTCTGCCTCTAGGGTTTTCAACATTTTCTCCTTTTCCATCTTTCAATTCATTTTTTGGAAGTAAAAATTCTAATTTGCTTAAATCATCAAGTTTGTTCTGATTGAAAAGAACCTTCAAGATGTCAATATTCTTATTGAGTAAAACACTCTTCTGCTCAATCTCCTTGTTGTCCCGGATAATCTTAAATATCTTTTCAACACCAATATTAAACTTATCCTCACTAGACTCAATCACAAAAGTTATACCAATGCTATCAGCATTATTCTTAATTGGGAAAGTAACAACAAACTTATCTGTCATATATGTTTGGGGTATTAACCAAGACTTGGGGAAAACCAAATCAATAAATATAAAATCACCTGCAACCCTAATAGATGATAGGTATGAATCAAATTCTTGTATATTTCTAAATAAACTCATTTTTATGAAAATTTAATAAAAGTTATTATAAAACTCAAGGCTAAACCAAAATATATCTTATTTTGTGTTGTTAGCTTGTTCTTTTCAATATGTGAAGCATCACCAAAAAGTGAAAATAATATTCTAGTAGTAAAACTAATTACTACTAGAATAGAAAATATAAACAAAAAATAAAATATTGGCAAATAATTATTCACTTTCTTTAGTTGTTTTTCTCTGTTTAACTATATCAAGCCTGCTCTCTTGCAAAAGTGCTTTTATTTCCTGTGCTGTCTTCCTTGCCCTTGTTCCCGCACTTTTATTCCCCTTGCGATAAAATCTATCTGCATCAGAATAAAACAAATCCATTAATTGTTTGATTTTTTGAATTGTTTCCATTTTATTTAAATTTTATTTTATTACTAAATTATTATCAAGTAGTTTATATATCTCTGTCAATATTTGTAAATCAGCTTTACTATATGTTCCTTCAATATCAAATAATTCCTTTATAAATGATTTTATAGCCAAATGATTTATCCCATCAATCTTATTATAAAATATATCAAAATAGAAAATCTTCAAATACTTGTAATGATTACCATTTTCATTTAAAATGATATTTTCTTTTTTAAAAGAATCAATAGTTTTTGCCCAGCACCAATTAAAATGTTTTTCCTTATCCTCATCTGTATATGCAACAGATAAAGAATTATCCTCACTATCCCCTAAATAAGTTTTTGTTATTGTGGCATTTAAAGACATCAATATATCTAAAAACAAATCAACCTTCTCTCTATTAATATTATTCATATTGAAATAGGTTTCAAGTTCATCTTTAGGTATTGGAACAGCCAACCATTTAAAAAAATTCTCCATAGTGTATCATCTATGGAGAATTTTAATATAAAAAAAATATAATTGTATATATTATGTTATATTAATTGCATTACTGCGTTATTTTGTTATAGTTAATTAACTTTTTCATTTTATTAAACTCATCATTTAAAACCAAATCACTCTTCTCAATAGATTCTCCCTTCATTTTATTAACAAAATCAGGTCTTTTATCTGCATTTTTAACAATATTTACATCTTGTGATTTTTGATATGCTCTCTTCTTTTCTGCACCATAATAATTATTCTTTCTTTTTGTATTCATTTTCTCATTAACATCTGTTTCAACAGCATTTGCCCACTTGGGATTATTCCCAGTTCTTGAACTTCCTTCAATATTATCTGTAAGCCAATTTTCATCAGGATCCACTTCATCATATTCCAGATTCTCCATTCCTGGACCTCTGCCCAAATTTTCAATATATTCATCTTCAGCACTATCTGTACGATAACCCACAATGTCAGATTTTTTCAATTGCATATTTGACTTAGGATATGTATTTGGATTCTCCAGATATTCCCCATTGGATCCATATTTAACATACTCTTTCATCTTCTTGCTTACATCTTTAAGGCTTTTTTCATTTTCACTTTTAGATTTTTTTAGCAAAGACTCAACATTAGTTAAACTTTTTGGTTTCTTTGTGAATGTATCACCGTTAGCTTCATTAATGATATCCTCAATAAATGAGATTAAACTATCTTCTGTCATTTTGACACTTTTCTTACCTTTCTTTAACATTTTGAAATCTTCAGCATCAATCTTGCCATTCTTGTTCTTATCAATCTTGTGTTGTTTACCAACTAACTTCTCCTTAACTTCTGATTTACCTTTCTTTAACATTTTGAAATCTTCAGCATCAATCTTGCCATTCTTGTTCTTATCAATCTTGTGTTGCTTACCAACCAATTTCTCATCTATATCCTTCTTAACCTTTTTTTCAAATAATAAATTAGACCTCTTGTCAAATTCTTCATTTAACACATTATTAATTATTGAATCAATATCATTTTTTCTCATAACATTTTTATTTCTATATAAATATATTTAATTATTAAATAATCATTTTTTATACCCCCTCAATCAATTTTATTTTTATTAAACCCATTTGTTACTATCTCAATAACTTTATTTTCACTGATGTTAAACTTTTTGGCAACATTCCCCACCATTTTATCAAATCTAAAGGGTGTTCTAATTGCTTCCTCAATACCCCCAATATCAATTGTCTCAAAACCCTTCAACTTATCAAATGCTGGATTTTGCTCAATAGGGTCTTTCTTAGCCTGTTTCATAACACTCCAAGTAGATGGCTTCATCTTCATATGATTGATAACCAAATATTCAATAACATCAATATTCGTACCCTCAAATGATAAAATCCAATCAGCATATTGATTAACATATTCACCAGACTTGGCATCATGACCATAAGCTGTTGGTTCACCTGTTTTGGGATTAATAGCATAAGTATCCATTTTACCAAGATCATGGAATAATGCTGCCATAATCATATTGGGGTCATCCCCATATTTGTTATATGCCCTTCTTAAAACCAATATAATGTGTTTTAATGAATTGCCTTCTGGATGCCATTTTGTTGCTTGCTTTGCACCCCATTGGTCAAAAAATAATTTCTTTAAATCTTGTGGCATAGATCTAATTAATTCTTGTGGTGTGTTTGGAATTTCTCTCTTATTCATATTTTGTTCAGTTAATTTTATTGACCCAATATCCCCTTGGTTACAGTAGGGGTACTTTAAACATTTTTTCTTCACTTGCACAAATTGTCCCCCAGGTATTTGTGTTTTCTTTTTTCCTCCCCAATCTTTTTTATTCATAGATTTAGCCCAAGCCCCAGGAACTTCATAAGCCCCCGTAGAGGCAGTTGATGTTGCTTCCTTAGCTTCCACCTTGCTTTCATTAAATATAGGCTTAAAATTAACTTCTGTCCATATACTCTCCTTTATTGGAACACAATTTGGAACCATCTTTCCATTTTTCATTTTACCCCCTACTCTCCTATATCCCTTCCAGCAAGCCTCAGTCATACTCTCAAGGTTGGGAAATAAAGGTGCAACATATCCACCAGAAGATCCTGAACCAGTTGCTTCCTTGGTTTCCATCTTGGCTAGTTTGGTGTAATAGTGGGGATCTTCCCATAAGTGGTCCTTGGCTATTTTTTTTGCTATCTTAATACTATCTGTATGTTCTTTCTCAACAGCAGCACCTTTACGTAATTCTTTTTTCAAAAAATTAATATATTCTGTTGAGTCTTTTGTTTTATTATGTTTTTTTTCAATATCAATTAATGTTATAATTGTTCTATCCCTTGAACTATTCTCATTATTTACCATCCTAATATAGTTAAATTGTGCTGGGAATGACTTTGGGCTTTTTGAAAATTCATTTGCAATAGCATTTGAAAAAACTTTATTTGAATTTTCCATATTATGCATTTTTTAATTTTGGTTCCCAATAGCTTCTATTCTGCCACATAAATTGGTAGAACTCTCGGAACATTTTAATTGTTATGTCCTTAACCTCACCTTCAAATTTACCCTTTCTAAATTCTTTTTGTAATTTCTCAATTAATTTATTTTCATATTGTGATAATGTGTTGCTTTCAAAGAAATCCTTAATCTCTTTCTTTATGATAGATTCAATTTCTTTCTTTTCAGATTGTGTTAATGCCATTACTTAAAAATTATAGAGTATGTAAACCCAAATATAGATAAACCTATTAGGATTTGATTTATAGTGTTTTTCACTTTTTCTTTCTTTAAGAGATTATTATTATTTATATAACTATCATTAAGGATGCTGTATTTCTCATTTTGAATTTTAATAATCTCCTTGTATTTCTGTTCTTTTTCAATATATGAGAACAATAAAGAATCTTTCAAAAATAATTTCTTTTCATTTTCAATGGCCAAATGATTAACAATCAACAACTCATTCTTAACAGAATCATAACGAACTAAATCTTTGGCTATTTCCCTAACAATTGCTATTGGAAATGTTTTAGTTTGGATTGAAACTGTATCTGCTTGTGAAAAAACTATCAATGGCAGCCATATTGAAAGTATCAATAGATATAACTTTTTCATAATAAAATCTTCTAACTATTTCTTTTTTGCTATTTATATCTTTTATATTTTTGTCAATTTCATTAATCTCCAAAAAATATTTATCAATTTTCTCTTCCAAACTTTTTTGGTTTCCTTCTATCCTCTTATTTGACTCCTCTAGTTCAACTATCTTATTATTTGTCTTATCATCTAATTTAACCTTGGGTTCACTAAATCTATATATTGAAACACCAATGAAAATCAATAATGATATCAACATAAATTTTAAAACCCCATCCAAAAGGTTATTGAAACCACCACTTAATTTGGTGTTTTCTTTCTGATTGCTAGCATTTTTGACCATTTTGATTTAAATTTTTGATAATATTGCTCTAATTTTGTTATGATACTTAAAAAATCCTCATCTATTTTTACAATGTCAGCACTTATATAAACACCCCCATTCTCACCAATTGTATATAGAAAAGTGATATTATCATCTATAAGTTTACCACCCCACTCAACACTATTCTTATATAAATGAAGTTCATCAAAATCAACCAAGTCAGAAACCTCCTCAACAAACTCATCCATTGTTTCCTGGAATGATGACTTATCATCTGTTGTTATATTATCCACCTCTGATCTTGTATCTCCATGTATAACAAATATGCCACCAGATATTTTATATTTCTGTTGCTTGCCTGAACTTTTTAAAGTTTTAGGTTCTTGATTATTAACACCCCCTTGCTCTTCACCCCCAACAACAGCATCATCAGAAACACTACTACGTATTTTATTTGCAATACTATCTGCTGTATTAATTCTACCCATATCTGAATATTGCTCAAACAACATTTTTGATTTCTTTAAAAGAGATTTCATCTCATCATAACTATTTTCTAACATTTTCTAAAATTTTTTCAAAAAGTTTTATATCAAAAGATGGTGATATGTCAGTGTAAGTTTTATATATATTACTTCTACTTAGTATCCCATTAAATTTTAAATTAATATCTGCCTTTGTGTTATGCCCTATAAATTTCTTATCAATATTCATCTTGTCACAAATTTCAAAACATAATGAAGCCAAACTATTCATCTGTTTTTCTGTATATTTATCCCAAAAATCATAATCTCTCCACTTCTTATAATGGGGTTCACCAATATAAATATCACCAATCCAATTAATATTTAATCCTGTACTTTGATTTTTTTCCAGCCAACCCAAATTTTCAATTGCCACAACAATGGAATTATAATTCAATAATTTATCATCAAAAAAATTTGAATAACCAGAATCACCCAACAACCGGATAATCTCCCCCTTCTTGGATATCAAATAATTGGGTATTTTATCATACTCCCCATCATGCCTATATTTTAGGGATACCAAGTAACTCTTGATATCCCTAAATGTATTAATTAGTATTATTTTATTTTTATTCTTCTGTTTTCCCAATGGTTTTAACCCATCATAATTGATTATCTCCAGCATCTCTCTTTCTATATGTTAATCTATTCACTTCATCAGAATTATCACTTAAATCAGTTAAATTTAAATTCATCTTTTTTCTTCTATTTGTCTTTGGTTTTGGTTGCTCAATAACATCATCATTCAATAATGTATCTTCTAATAAAGTTGGTGTTACCCTTGGTTTATATGTTCTCTTTGTTGGTTTTGGTTTCTCATCAGGTGGTAAAGGTGAATCCATTTCAGGAAATAATTTCTCAGAAGGTAATGTTGGCTTAACTTTTGTCAAGTTATCAAGATACTCCTCCAACTTATCCAAATCTCCTTGAGTGGGAACATAAATCTTCTTTATCTCTTCAGCCTCCATCTTTCCAGCCTCAATACTTAACCTATCCAACTCATCTTCAGTAATTACTTGCTTGGGGGTTTCTGTTTCAGCCTTGTTCTGATCCCTTAACTTAACCAACATATGCAAAAAGGATAAGGATATAACTGGCAACAAACCACCAGAAAACACAGCCAAAAGCCTCTTATGACCAACAATGTCATTCTCATCAATTATATACTGAAAGAAAACATTTGATAACTCAACCCAATCTTTAAATTCTTCTGATGATTCATCTATGTATTGGTATGAATAAAACACATTACCTACAAGTTGTATTAATGTAACAATACCAAATGGTATATATACATTTTTACCCATATGAACAGAAATAGCTGCCAAGGCAGACAAAGCAGCTATTTCCACACCAAAGGATAAATAAATAGCCCAAGTAGAATTATTAGTCAAACCATACCAACTAGTAACATGTGAAATTGACACAATTGCCACTGTAATAATTGGTACCAAGAAAGCAAAATATACTATTCTTTCTAAATTTCTACTAAAAATATTCATTATTTAAGTTTTTCTAATTCTAAATCAATTTGAGTTTGTCTGTTAACATCCAAGATTTTTCTATCTGTTGATTGAATAAATCTTTTTTCAGTTTCAAGGCTCATAATTTTCAATTGTTTATCCAATTCTGCCTTGGTGTAAGTTGAATCTTTGATTGCTTTAATTTCATCATTTATATTGCCAAGTTCTTTGGTGTCGCCACAACCTTTAAACCAGCCAATAACCAAAAAAATAAAAACAATTAAAGTAAAATTCTTTGCTAAAAATTTCTTAAAGTTTTCCATGTTAATTTTTTTTTATTATTAAATATATTCAAATAACACTTTTGACTCATTTCTAAGTTTTTTAAGTGCTTTCTCTTTTATTTGGCGAACTCTCTCCTTTGTAAGATTAAATTCACCACCAATTTCTTCCAAAGTTCTCATTGAACCATTCAATCCAAAATAATCCTCAATGATTATTTTTTCCCTGCTGTCAAGTAAGCAGAGAATGTTTAGAAGTTTTTCTCTCAATATTTGTTTGGTGTTAAATGCATCCTCTGGGTTGTCAGCATTCTCATTCTTAATGAGGCTTAATAATGTATCCCCATCCTCATTTAAAGTTGAATCTAAGTGAATTGTATGTGGTAGATTTGTTAGTTTTGCTGGTGTTGTATTGTCAAACTCAGTCAAGAATTTCTTAATCTTATGATATTCCTGAACAATATTAACTGGTAGCCTAATTGTTCTTGCATTATCATTTAAACTCTCAATAATAGCTTGTTTAATCCACCAAACACCATATGAAATGAACCTCAGATTCTTTGACCAATCAAACTTATCAATAGCCTTCAATAAACCATAATTACCCTCTGCAATCAAATCTGACAAATCTAGGCCCTGGTTTTGATATTGTTTACATACACTAATCACAAACCTCAAATTACCCTCAACCAACTCTTTTTTAACCTCATCCTTTTCAGTTTTTGTAACATCAGGATTTAACATAATCTTGGCTAAAACCTTCTCTCGTTCAGCAGTCATAACTTTCAATTTTCTAACATCTTTAAGATATGAAGAAATCTCGCTCTGGTTAATCATTAATGTGTTTTTCTGTCCTTTCATCCTAATTTTGTTTTGAGAAGTTTTTTAATAATTCTTTTTCTATTGTTGTAAGAGAAGTAATTCCTTTATTGGAAATCTTTTCAAGGATTAAATCCAAATCAGTTTCAGATTCCCCCTCCCTAATATGTGAATATACTTTTGTTAAGTTATCACTTTTTAAAATACCCAAGAATGGTTTTCTTGATTTCTGTAAATCTTTTGGCATATCATCTAACCCTAAGTCATTAAAATTATCCATAGGGAAGAATGCCGCATAATTTTCACTCAATTCAACTAATGTAAATCCATAACATAAATGGCCTAAAATACTAGTGAGAAATGTAGCCAAATCAATAAGTTCAACTTCTGAACCAAAAATCATAATGGTGCTATCACCAACCTTTGTAACAAGTGGTTCTGTGTCTGAAACCTCTGAAAATTCCTCAAAAAATGAATCAGTATCAAATTTACTTTTAGCCTGATAAATGGTTAAGTTGTAGTTCTTCATTATATTTTTTTTGCAAAGATAAGGTGTTTTTGGTTAAATCAAAACTTTTGACACATTATTTTTCTTTTCAACAATTATTTTTGATTCACCCCAGTTACTAATTAGGGGGTTGTGTGAAATTAACAATATTTTCTCAAAATAACTCTTTAATCTGATAAAAAATTCTCCCATCATATCAAGGCTTTCATTTGACACTTTACCAAATACCTCATCAGCAACCCAGATGTTTGGTTTAGGCAATGAACAAACCTTGCTTAAAACACCTCTCAAAGCCAATGATGCAACTGTTTTCTCATAACCAGATCCTGTTGTCATTAATTTTTCAATACCTGTATTATTATCAATCATAACAAACTCAACCTCATTTTTATCATTTACCCTAACATCAAGGGTAAAGTAGCACACATCCAATAACAACCTTTGCAATTCAGAATTAATGACTGGCAACATAGTTTTCATAATCATTTTTGAAATACCATTCTTACCAAAGAGATCCAAATAAATCTTATATTTTTTCTCATCCTCTTGTTCCTTGTATATGGTATCAATGATGGTTATATTCTTCTCTTTTTTATCCAGATAATTTGAAATCTTAACCTCAACTCCATTAATCTCTTTTGTTAATTTATTCTTCTCAAATGTCAACTCATCAATTTTGCTATTTGCCTTTATGATTAATGCATCTATCTGGTTGTTCTTCTTAATTTTTTCTTGAACTTCCAAATAGTTTTTCATCTTTGTTTCCAATTGGGTTAACTTGAGCATATTACTCTCTATGGTTAACTGATGTTTCTTAATAACCAATTTATTTTTCTCGTAATTATCAAATTCTTTCTTTAACTTATTTAAATTTTCATTTGTGACTTCAAGTTCAATTATTTGTTTTGATATATTATTATAATTCTTCTTATGTTCCTCTAGTGATTCAACCTTTGCTTTTGTAAATTCTGCATCAATCAAATTTAATCCACAATGCTCACATTGGATGCCATTACCATAAGTCTGGATTAGTTTGGTAATTTCATCCACCTTGGACTTTGCCAATTGCTTCTCCAATTTGGCTTCCATTATCTCCTCCTTCAAACTATCATGGTCATCTTCCTCATAAAAAGTTTTTGGCTTATCATTTGCTATGGCATCAATCATCTCATTGAGTTTGGTACTATTAGCATTTATTCCTGCTATCTCCCCCTCCAATGATTCCTTGTTAACAATCAAAAGTTCCTTATCAATATCAGAATATTTTGAAGTATATAATTCATTTTTATAATGATTACCTTTATCCAATCTTTCTTCATAATCTTTTATTTCAATATTTAATTTATTAAAATTTATTTCCAATTCATTTACCTCCTCAATCAATGATAAATTCTCTGATTTTAATTTCTCAACATTATATACATTTGAAAACATCCTTTTTGAGAACTCTTGATAAACTTCTTTTCCCAAATCTTCCTTCTTTTTCAAATGCTCCAAACCCAAAAATCTCCCCAATAATTGACCCCTTGCTGTGGGCTTTGATTCCAATAAATCCTCAAGATTATTGCCTGTTGTTAGAATGGTGGCCAAGAAATCATCCATATTCCCAATGGTATTCTTAATAAAGATTTCTGTTTCTCTCCTTTGCTCACCTTTCAAATTCTGCATTTCCCCATTCTTCAACTTCTTATCAAATGATAAATCTGTCTTAACTTTCCATTCACCACTTTTGCTTAACTTCCTCTCCATATTACGTGATATCACATACTCCTCACCATCAATAAGGATATATCCGGTAACTGAAACATGATCCTTGTTTGTGAACTTGTTAAATATATCCTCTGCTTTGCTGCTTTTGGTTGTGGTATTGAAAAATAAGAATAATAATAAATCAATGGTCAAAGTAGTTTTGCCCCCAGTGTTTTGGGGGGTTGATTCAACAATGGTTATGCCACTCAACTTATCAAAATCCAATTCTTGATTCTCACCAAATGAAAGAAAATTGCTAAAATTAATCTTTTTGATATACCACTTATTAAATTGAGTTGGCTCTTGATTCTCCAAAACCAATTTGTTCTCCACAACCTTATTAATCTCCATAATTTTATCATAAAAATCACCATTGTCATTTGTGTCAAGCAAATTCTTAATAAGATTATTCTGGTAATTCACATCCATTATGTTTGATGAAACATCAATAGATTGCAAGGACTTATCATCATATTTAACCTTTGTAATAACATTAACACTTGATGTGCCATACTTTTTTGAGAAATATTGGCGAACATCCTTAATCTTATCTTGAGTAATGTTTTCAGGGTAATCCTCCCATATAACCCTTATGTTGGGGGTTTTCCATACCTTTTCCTCCATATTAATTTGATTTATTTTCATATGATTCAATAATGGCATTTATTGCCCAAACAATTCCTGATGAAAATATTCCATCAAAAAACCAAGATGCCTCATAGCAAAGACCAAAATGCTCCATTGTTGGGGAATATATGAAAAAACCCAAGAAAAAACCACCCCAAGTGCTAAAACACATTGGGCAAGATATAATCCCATAAATGAATTTGAAAACAGGAGATACAAATAAGATATCCCTTTTTCCAACATTGTTTATGAAATCTCTTAATCCTGAAAAGATTGATCCATAAACCATTATGTTCATAAGACCGTAACTTGCAAAAGCCCAAATAAAAATATCCATATTATCTAATTTTAATGTTTGATGTTCTATGAAATCTAGTAGGTTGTGCTGACATTTCAGCAAATAATCTACGATAGTCTTCTATAATCTTATTCTTATTCCTCAAGTCATCACTAATACTATTTAATGTCATCTTGACATCATTCAATTCATTCTGTAATTCTTCATTATCCCTTGGCACTTCCTTGATAACAAACACCTCTTTAATTATTGGAACTTCCCTAATAACCTCAACCTCCTTAATCTCTACCCTAACACCCCCAGTCTGGACTTCCTTAATTATTTCCTTATATATGGGTACTTCCCTTATAACCTCCACAATCTTCTCTACAACCCTATCAACTGGAATCTCAACAATCCTTTCAACTTCAACAATCTTCTCCACCTCCTTAATAACTTCAATGGTATTGGTGTGTAGATTTGTATCCTCCCCCAACATTCCATATTTTTCAACATAGAATCCAGACTTTAAACATTTTGATGTGAATTCATCAATATCTGAAATATTGTTCTTCTCGCAATATCTTATGATGTCAATAAAAAAAACATCATCTGTAATTATTTGTGTTTTCATTTGTTCATTTGTTTATTTGTTTGTTAAAATTTCATTATTATTTTTTATATCATCATATGAATTTATCTTAAAACTTAAATAAGGTGATGGGTTATGCAAATCCACAAACTGATAATCATCCTTATCAATTTCATAAATGCCATATCCATGATTTGTTATATTTTCCCCAAAGTTATTTTGCAGAAAACTTCCTATCATTATTGCAGAATTATTTCCTGGTATGTCAAAAATGGCTCTCTTGTGTATATCACCACAGAAAACAATATCACAACCACTAAAAATATTTGAATCAAATCCATCCTCTATGGTATGACCAACATCTGTCTTCAAGCCCTTAATTGCACCATGAAATAAACCTATGTTAATAGTCCCCTCATTCTTCTTTGGGATGTCTGGGGGGATATTATGCTGCATTAGTGAATACACACACCAATTAACATTTTCATCAGCATACACCCCCCTCTCCTTTAAATAACTAATTTTTGGATTTTTTATTGAATCTACAATAGGAGTAATAGCATCTAATCTATCCATATTTGTTTCTAAGAAATCATGATTACCAATTATGATAATAGTCTTACTAATCTTTGCACACTCCTCAAGAACCCAGACAATAAACTCTACAAGTTCAGGAGTCATCTGGTTCTTGCTATGTACCAAATCTCCTGTAAAAACAATTCTGTCTGGTTTTAGTTCTACCCATTGGCTAAATGCTTCAGATAATATTTCCCTAAACAAATTATGATCCT
>Ga0114976_10001819_pt1 | contig 13359 bp, 15 predicted proteins | sample S_130805_EF_Meta_FD_87319 | JGI IMG/M metagenome (GOLD analysis project Ga0114976, IMG submission 87319) | Freshwater microbial communities from Lake Simoncouche, Canada to study carbon cycling - S_130805_EF_MetaG | ecosystem: Environmental > Aquatic > Freshwater > Lake | place: Lake...
AGCGGTTGGTCTCGGTAAAGAGCCCACTCCCAAGTTAATTGGAATGATTCGAAATAGTAAGAAGAATCTTCGTAAATGGGTTAATACAGATGCGCTCATTATGGATGAGGTCTCAATGATGACTCCAGAATTATTTGAGAAACTTGATACAATTGGCCGAGTGTTGCGTAGGAATGATGCTCCATTTGGCGGAATTCAACTCATCCTTGTAGGGGATTTCTTTCAACTACCGCCAATCGCAGGTCACGGAGAAGAAACTAAGTTCCTATTTGAATCTTCAATCTGGTCCACAACAATTAAGGAGACTGTTGAACTTACACAAATTATGCGCCAGAGTGATACAGTCTTTCAGGGACTCCTTACAGGTGCGCGTGAAGGAATCTTAAGCCAAGAGCACTTGGCAATTCTTGAAGAGCGACGTGCGCTCAATTGGCGCAAGGAGAAGATTCGCCCATCTCTCTTGTTTTCGCGCAAGGCTGAAGTGGATTATATTAATACTGCGAATCTGAATGCGCTGAAAGGAGAGAAAAGGTCCTATGAAGCGAAGACAGAGTTCTCCGCAGCCCTCTCAAAGAGTGGAATTACACAGGAAGACCCAGAGGTTCAGCGCGCAATCCAAAAGTTGGACCGCGATGCGCCATACCAACCATCTCTTGTACTCGCTGTAGGGGCACAAGTTATGCTTATTAATAATATTACAGAGACTTTTGGAGAAGATACGGAACTCTTGTTTGGAAATGGGAGTCGCGGAGTTATTACACATTTTGGTTCAGCCCCATTATATACTCCATATGTCTTATTCAAAGGGCGGACCGACCCTTATCCTGTAAAACACGCAAGTTGGGAAACAGATGACCCTGAAGGTGTGAAGCGTACTCAAGTTCCTCTTGTTCTTGCTTATGCTGTGACAATTCATAAGTGCCAGGGTTCTACATTGGACTCGGCGCTAATTGATATTGGCGCAAATACGTTTGAATATGGCCAGGCATATGTCGCCCTCAGTCGTGTGAAAAGTCTCGATAGTCTATATATTCACGCAATAGACCCGAAAGCAATTCGTGCTCATCCGAAAGTAGTGGCATTCTATAAAAAAATTCGTACTACGCACAGCGCCTAAAAATTGATTAATAATAGGGCCATAATCATTTTTTAACGAAGATGGATTCACAACTAGGAAATCTCTGTAAGGGAATCACCAATGATATTGAACGTCTCGTAAAAACTTATGGATTGCTGCAAGAATCTGCAGTACAAGAACCCAAAACACCAATCATCCTCCATCGCCTTAATTACATAGGTTCAAAGTTTCAACTACTCGACTGGATAACTGAAATAATGCTCGAGAAAACTGGCTGGACCACTTTCGACAGTAAACGTATCGCAGACTTATTTGCAGGTACAGGAATTGTATCACATCATTTCCGCTCACTCAATTCCATAATTACATCCAATGACGCAGAACTATATAGTTATATAATTACCCACGCATTTACACGATCTATCTACTCACCCACGTGTCAAACAATGATTGCCCAAATCCAAACAGAAATCACACAAGCGAAGCACAAAGATACTGTAGGATTCATTACCACCAAATATAGCCCTTACAGTGGATGTGAACGAAAGTTCTTCACAGTTGAAAACGCCAAACGAATTGATTATATTCGGGCGCGAATTGAACAAATGAGAAACAATCTCGACCCGGACGAATATAAGTTTATGGTAGCATCATTACTTCTGAGCGCCGATGCAGTAAGTAATGTTCCTGCAGTTTATGGCTGCTATTTAAAAGAATTCAAAGCCAAAGCGACTCGTTCCCTGATCTTCGAACCTATTCATAATAATACCTGTAAGGGAAAATCGGAATCGGCTACATTTAATAGTGATGTGTTAAGCGATACATTGTTAAATAATATTAATGTGGACTTAGTATATTTAGATCCACCATATAATGAGCGGCAGTATTCAAAAAACTACTTTCCGCTAAATATGATTGCGCTTACTCCAGAAGGTCAAGGGGCTGAATTACCTTTGAAAGGAAAAACTGGTATTCCAGAGAGTTGCTTCATATCTCCGTTCTGTAAAAAAACCACAGTTGAAGATGCGTTTGATAAATTGTTTGGATCTTTAAAAACACAGTGGGTCTTCTTATCATATAGTAGTGAGAGCATTGTTTCTAAAGAAAAAATGCTCTCATTAATGGCTAAATATGGAGACGCTTCAGTTATTGAACGGGACTATAAACGTTTTAAGTCATTCGAATATAATGAAGATAAGGCCATTAAGGAGTATCTATTTTGTCTAAAAGTTACGAATCGTTAGATTGTTCTGGAAGAACTTGAGGAAAGCATCAAAACACCAACGAATCGCCATATTTTTCCTAGTAGAATGAAACTGGAACTCGACAAGAGGTACAGACTTTTGTCCTGGAGTTAAAATATGGAGAGTTGTAGAATTTGTCCATTTACTGTGCGGGGTTGTCCAGGAATACTGATAATTGCTCCAGACTATAGGGGTCACAAGTTTAATAAATTGAATTGTATCCTTTTTCTTGTTGTAATACAGTATTGAAGAATCAAATGTATATGTATCAAGTAATGGTAATATACTATTGATATTCTCTTGAATATACTTTTTAAGACTATATACATCTGTCAAAGGCACTCCAATTAGATTACAGAACTTTTGGGGAGTCGGTTGTCCTATTACTTGTGGTGCGACTTTCCCTTTATCTTTCGTTGATTTTGCGCTTAAATGTTGTGACGCATCATCACTCGCAGTATAATCATAACGAGAACCCTTCTCAGCAGTGTGAGTACACTGTGGAAATAACTTGTGTTCAATTAATCCCATTTTTAAACGTGGCACAAGTGCTTGTGCCTCTTCAACACTGTATTTGAATGGACCATTATAGGGTGTATTATATGCGAGACATATTGCGTATTCAAGAGTCTTACCTGTGTCTTCTGTTTTGAACAGTGGTGTGGGCTCAATCTCCATATATATATTTATCAACTTATCTATAAGTAATGTAATATTTTTACATTCTTTTTCTACATTTGTAGTTGTTATTGATAGATTCTTCGAGAAATTATCGCACAATGCATCAATATCTGCCATTTTTATTTCGATATTTTGGAGGGAAAGTCAATAAATCAATTTTTACTGCGCCTATTTTTTCTTGTGAAGGGATATGGTCGTTTTAAAGGAAGTATTTTTTGTGGTTGGGGCTGGGGTTGGGGTTGTGGTTGTGCTTGGGGCTGTACTTGTGATGGTATTAAAAAACGAGTTCCAACTTGTCTAGAAAGTGATGGTGTAACACCCAAACGAAGTGTAACTATTGTAAATAATTCTTCAAACTCTCTTGCAAAATCATATGTTTTTACAATTTCTAAATATTTATCTGGATCACCGCTCGGATTTAATTTATAAGGCATTATAAGATTTGTATAATATAATTTAACAAATAACATAATTAAACTTGTACCAAACTTACTAGTATCTCCATTAGTTTTCATAAAATAATCAACAGAATTAATTATATAAGGAATTTCTTTTAAAGTTTCTTCGTCATCTGATATTACACTCCATAAAACATTTAATAAACCTATAGTTGTAAATCGTAATCCAATATATTCAATAATACTATCTACATTAAATGAATATTTAACTGTATCTATACAATGCATTATAAATAATTCGAAATTTGTTCTTAAAAAATGTGCGAACACTTCAGAATTATTACAAAGATAATTAATATCATCATTATTATTTATAAAAATATCTGCTACAAATTCTGTTATAAATTGTTCGGAAGATTGTATATATCTTTTATGTGCTAAAAAACTATATATACGTGCTTCAAGAGGAATTTGTGGATATCCTGTCTGTAATTTCATTTGAAAACAATAATTGTCAAGCATTTTTACCCAATTAGAATTATCACCTGGAGTCTTATACATACATCTACCAAAATCAGCCATACCTAAATAAATCTTCCCCTTTTCATCAAAGTTTTGAAATATATTTCCCGAGTGTAAATCTATATTAATTAGACTCGTTTCTGGATTTTTCGCAAAAGTTTCTATAGTTTTTACAAGATTTACTGCAGCATTTAATATATTACGTACAATCAGATAATTAGTATTATTATTCGTATTATAATAATTTATAAGGGTATTACTATATTTCCGAATTACTAATATTTTATAATTATTAGTTAAATCATTTGGAGATATGTCACTAAGATTTGTACACGCATTTGAATAATCGGGGGTTGGAGCACGTGTTGATAGTGATAAATATTTTCTTGCTTTCTTGCGTTGTAGAGACTTATATTGAAGTAAATCTGCTTTATTTGCGTTAATATATGTATTATTTGGCTCAACAGCAGTTGAAGAATCAGCAGGCGAACATGAGCCTATAAGTTCAACAATATATTTTGATTTACCACCAAGAATTGTTTCCGCAATACGAATTATAGTATCTTCATTATCTTCTACTGGAACAATTTTCCCAACAAGAGTTTTATCCGTAGGGTCATATCCAGGTATATGTTCTAGACAAGGCCATACAGGCTCAGTGAAAATACAGCCATCACTGCCTGATGCTAAAACTCTGCCAGCGTGTTGCTTTCTTTTTCTTGTTCTATTTTTAGGCATCTTTGCCATATATACACTATAATAACATCCCAATTTATCTTCGATTCTTTCTTGTTTTCTTCTTTGCGCGTATTTCAGCGGCACGTGCATTGGCACGCGCTTGTGTATTTCTTTGTAATCTTTCACGTAAATTTTTGAAGGACTGTATAAGTGGCTTGCTAGACTTTTTTCTGTTGCTGCGAAGAGTAACAGTTGGTAATGCCGCAGGCGCAGGAGCAGCCACAGCAGGAGTACGAGGAACAACAGGCGTAGGAGCAGCCGCAGGAGTAGCCACACGAGGAGTAGCCACAGCAGGAGCAGCCAAAGCCGCAGCCAAAGCCCCAGCAACAGTCTCCTGTCCTTTAAAAACCTTATCAAGATCCGAAGTAAAATTATAATTTTTCATTATATCAACTAATTTCATCATATCAACCGCATTATTTTCATCATTCATCCTGTAAGGGTACATCAATAAATCAAAATAGAACTTAATAATTCTATGTAAAAGTGTATTTGAAAATTTACTAGCATTATTATTAACTACATATTCTTTTATTGCAGTTCTCAACGCAGGGTATTCATTTAAAACTTCTCTAGTATTCATTAAAGTATTAATAATTACATTGAGAAATCCAATTGTATGAAATGTTTCTCCAAATACATAGTATATAAAAGTATCAATTTCAGAATTATTATCTTGTTTTACTAATACTTTATTAAAATGACTTGTAAATATTGATAAATATTTTTTTATAAAATTATTAGCCTCATATTTTTCTAGTAAATAAATAATATCCATTTCGTTTGAAATATCTTTAACAAACTTTGGTGAATAACAATATTGGTCAACAATTGTATTAGAATTGTATAGAGTTGGAGAGTTTGCAAAAAATGAAAATAAACGAGTATGTATGGGAAAACAACTAAAAGAATATGCTACATTCAATTCAGTGATATATTTATAGACCTCATTTGTTAAGTCATTCAATCTACTTTTAGTAACAGCACATCTACCAAAATCAGCCATTCCAAGTATTATAGACTTATTATTTGCCACTTCTTGTACAAATATATTAAGTCCGTGTAAATCCATATTAATAAGTTTTTGTCGAGGATTTTTTGCCAACTTATGTAAGGCGCTTGCAAAAGATGGTACAGCATTTAATATTTTTGTACAAATATCTTTATCATCCCTATGTTTTAGTATATAATGATATAAATCATTTGTGTAACGCTTATTAATAATAGACTTAAAATATTCCTTGAGATCATCCTCCTCTACATTATCTGATAGTTCTGTACACGCATTATAATTACCAGAACTGGACATAGCATTAATTTCTGTTTTATTGTCAAACATCTGTCTTAATTTAATTGCGTTTGTTATTGAATCATCATACTTTTCAGGCACACAAGTCCCGATTTTTTGAACAATATGTTCTCGCGAACCTTTGAGAATCTCTTTAGCAATATCAATTACTTCATCTTCATTATCAGTTCTTTTCACAATTTTTGAAACAACAGTTGGATCGGAAGGGTCGTAACCTGGTAAATCTGTTTCACAAGGCCAAGCATCTTGACTAAAAACGCAGCCATCTTGACCTGCGCCTAATACTTTACCACCTTTGTGGGTCCTTTTTGTTTTTAATTTCATACAGTAAATCTCTAAATTGTACGTTTATTTTTCCGTTAATATACACGTCTAAAAAATTGATGGGTTTTACTGTCAAACAAAATCTCATCTAAAATTACGGCAAAATGGCATCCACTGCGATTGATACCATTAAGTCATCATTGTTCAAGGTTATGAGCCCCTCTATGTCACCTATTCTCTCCTCCTCCGATGGACACGGAGAAATGGAGGCATTAGACTTGAACCAGGTAGAAGAGCCAATGCTCAAGGAAAATCCCAATCGTTTTGTGATTTTCCCTATTGAGCACAAGGATCTCTGGGATATGTACAAAAAGCATATGGCGGTCTTCTGGACTGCTGAAGAGATTGACCTTTCAAAGGATATGGAACACTGGAATGGACTTTCTGACAACGAGAGACATTTCATCAAATATATTCTAGGATTCTTTGCGGGGTCAGACGGTATTGTAATGGAGAATTTGGCGACACGTTTTATGCGTGAAGTACAAGTGCCTGAGGCGAAGTTCTTCTATAATTGCCAGAACATCATTGAGACAATTCACAGCGAGACATATGCGCTGTTGATTGACCGTTACATCGAGGACAAGTATGAGAAGTTGGATATTCTCCGTGCGATTCAGACAATTCCATGTGTTCAGAAGAAGGCTGAGTGGGCTCTCCAGTGGATTGATTCGCCCACTGCGAGTTTCGCCACACGCCTTTTAGCATTTGCCTCAGTAGAAGGTATCTTCTTCAGTGGTGCTTTCTGCGCAATCTTCTGGCTGAAGCAGCGTGGGCTAATGCCTGGTCTGACACTTTCAAACGAGTTTATTGCTCGTGATGAGGGGCTTCATACTGAATTCGCTTGCTTGCTTTATTCCAAACTGACGAATAAACTTTCGAAACAGACTGCGCACAAGATTATTCGCGATGCAGTGAAGATTGAAAAGTTCTTTATTACAAAGGCGATTCCTTGTGAGATGATTGGAATGAACGCAAAACTGATGAGCCAGTATATTGAGTTTGTTGCTGACCGTCTGCTTCAGCAGTTAGGTTACCCTAAGGCTTATAACACACAGAACCCTTTCCCCTTTATGGAGCGGATTTCTCTTGAAGGGAAGGACAACTTCTTCGAGAAGCGTGTTAGTACTTATGCTAAGGCATCTGTTGGAAAGGATGTAGCAAAGATGGTGTTTAGTACCCAGGAGGACTTTTAGGGAGAGACGCGAATAGGGTCTAAGATAATATTGTTTTTTATTATATAGAGTACAATATTATGAGTTCACCAATTAATTATGATAAAACTGTTAAAGAATGGACTGTTATGTTGACATATATATCTGGAACATATACAGGATCAATTAAGGCACTTGCTCAAGCAAATGATCTTGATTATAGTCGGTGTATTCGAATGAATAAGAGTTTGAAGAAGAAGATAAATAAGGTTGCATATGTTAATTCATTAATTCAGAAGTATACAGACTTGAGAGATTCAGTTATACCAGTAGTGGCTGAACCAGTAGTATCTAAACCAGTAGTGTCTGAACCAGTAATGGCTGAACCAGTAGTGTCTGAACCAGTAATGGCTGAACCAGTAGTGGCTGAACCAGTAGTGGCTGAACCAGTAGTGGCTGAACCAGTAATGAGTGAAGCAGTACCAGTACTAGTAACAGAATCTCCTTTTGAATTAGATATCGAAGAATATATAACAAAAAATGAGTTCGACATTTATAGAAAAACTGTTGATACAACACTTGATCTTATAATAGAAACACAAAAATATTCTGATATTTTAACAACTATTCTTCTTGTAATAATTAGTATTTTTAGTATTTTTGCATGTATAAATTTATCATTTGATTAACTTAGAAATCTTCATTTCGTACATAAATATTGCGTCTGTTGATTCGTTAAGCATCTTTTCTAAATCAGCAGTTCGTAATTCTAGTTCTTTGATACGAAGTTCTAATTTTGTATTACGTATTTCTAGTTCTTTGATAGAATGTTCTAGTTCTATATTGCGACGTTTAATACGAGTATTTGATGTAGATGGAGTCATAACAAATTCCTTAGCGTTCGCGTTCATTTTTGTTGATATCGAAGTTCAAGTAAAATAAGGTTTCAATTTTTTATAACTTTGTTATAAAAAATAGTTAGGCTTCGTAAGAACAATTTTTTATAACTTTGTTATAAAAAAATAGTTAGGCTTCGCAAGAACAATTTTTTATAACTTTGTTATAAAAAATAGTTAGGCTTCGCAAGAACAATTTTTTATAACTTTTTCTATATATAACTCTACATCAATTTATTCTTAATTAACATAATTTCTGTATTGATCGCTTTGATTGCTGGATAAATATCATTTACCTCCTCTGATATAAATGCCCAGTTGCTATGTACCTTATTTTCAAGACTGGAGATATTCTTTTGAAGGTTAGAAATATTATTTTGAAGATCATTTATCTTACTATTAATAATATCAATAGAACTATTTTGTTCCTTAATATTATCTTTGTATGTACCAAGAAGTTTAATACAATCTTCAATAATTTTCATTAAAACGTAACTCATCATTAAAGTTACAATAGTGTTGAACACTGGTCCATAGAATGCCACAGTGTAGAACATTTTGAGTTGTTAAAAAAATATTAGGAAAGGCATCGATCAATTTTTTAATGACTTTGTGATAAAGAAATAGTTAGGCATTAAATGCTGAACAATTTTTTTATAACTTTCATCTAAGGCTTATAAACAAGCATAATAGTATTATAAAACTCTGTAACTCCTACATCCACTTCACGAATATTTTGACTAACAAGTTTGAAACTGAAGATTCGTGGATCCAACTTAAGTTCCTCAAGAAGACGATGACGAAAATTAGTATATGACCAAATACAATAGATAGGCGCAAAACCTCTTTTATTATCACCAAACTTCTCTTCATGTTTATCAAATCTGTTTGCTCCATTAGAATATTTATAAGAATAGAATGAACGAGTCTTTGACCAGAACTCCTTTGCATTAGGAACAGCATTCATCTCAGTCTGAAGATCCTTCATAATTAAGTTATGATTATTTCGAATAATGGCAGCATAGAACATTACTGCCTCATGAACAAATGGTGTATAACGTTTCTCAAGCATTTCATTGAGTAGATTTCTATGTGTCTCCCTCAGAGTGTTCAATTGATTAATATCAAAGAGTGGGGAATGGTTAGGCTCCATATTGATTTATGATCCCAAATTAGCGAGGAATTTGGGGTTCAATTTTTTATTACAAAGTAATAACATACAAGAATTACAAATAAAAATATCATTCCGCACAGGCCAAAATATTTTTTCACACTTTTCTGAATGCCCTATATATGTTCCCTTACAGATATGTTTCACTCTCTGTAAGGCATATTCAGCGGACCATGTTTGTTTAGATGTGGCTGTGTTCATTATTTATTGGTACGTGTTGGGTTTTAGATGTCTATAATATAATATATTAGCATAAGATATATCATAAATAGTACCATACATGCACTAACTACAACAGGCATAGGAGGAGCATCATCATCATCATCATCATCTTTCTCAGTTTGAATAATATCCTCCTCAGATACTGCTTTTAGCGCATTCCATAATGGAACAGAGTTCTTTCCAATTAGAACACGGTCAAACAGTTCAGTAAATGGAGAATCTTGGGTACATACGCTGGTATACCATTCAAGGATTGAATTATGAACCTCGCGCTCAAAGTTTTCTGTATTGGAGCGCTTAACTTCAAGAACAGCAGTATCATTATTTAGCAGAATTCCAGAGGAGATTCGTTCACCTTTATCATCTACAATCCGAAGAATAGTTGCGCGTTCAGTTGAGAACGAATGGATATAGGAATAATAATATTCTTCATCCTTCAAGAAATCTACAACTAGTTCTCCAAGATCAACATCATCTTTAATATAAACAATATCATTCACTGTTGGCGCTTCAGTTGCCTCCTCAATAGGCGCTTCAACTGTCTCCTCAACAGGCGCTTCAACTACCTCCTCAACAGGCGCTTCAACTACTTCCTCAACAGGCGCTTCAACTACTTCCTCAACAGGCGTTACAGGGATAAGCTCAGGAACAAGACTCATTTCTGATATTGAACTTCTACACTATATCTAACTACGCATCAATTTTTTAGACCCCATAACCAACAAAAAATTGATGAATCCAAAATCCCTGTAAGGGAAATCAGTTTTTAGAATGAATGGCTCTACAGGACCAGTCCTCCGAGTTATGTACGCAGGAGTCCCTTACTATATTGATACCGCAAACCACGCCTACGCTTATGGACTTGAAATGCCAAGACTTCATATCGGTGAATATGACCCAGCAACAGAGCGAGTCACACTCGTTACAAACTGGAGTGAACTCTTTGAGCCTCGGATCATCAACTACAGAAATTCTCAGGCGACCACAAGACTTCGAAATGATCCCACAACAAAACCCCAGCGAACTAGAAAGGCGACAGTTTCCAAGAAGGCTGCACAAACTTGAACTCTCAAAAGAAGAAATGTTGAAATGGCAAAATACCATTCGAACTTTTCGCACACGTCAAGCAGATAAGATTATTCGTACGCTTTCTACAAACCTATAAAATCTAAAAACCCTTACATTGAATTTTTGCACGTCCAACAATATATGCGAGACGCTCCTGGTCGGACTTGAACTGCATTGTTGGGGGATTATTAGAAAGTTGTGGCAGAGATCTATAATAAGCGTCCATTGTGGACTTGTTATAATAAATAGCATTTGCGCCCTGTTGGCTCACATATTGAAATGAATGAATACTTGTAGACATTGGTACACCAGCAGGCGTATTTTGATAAACCTCTGTATTGAATTTGTAAGGTAAGGACATTCTATTTTGCCACCGGTTTTTTATCCAGTTCCAATTGAGTCCCAATTACTTTTAGGGTACGCAAGAGAATGTAGACTTTGTCCCTGTCGGTATTGCTGTATTTCGATACTGTCCGCAAAGCGGTAATAACTTATAGAAGCAGTAGGATTTAAACCAATAATTGTACTCACTTGCGCATTATATTTGTACACATCTTCAAATACATTCCACGCCGCTTTTTTTGTCTTATAGTCGCCAAAACTGAGTCCTCGTAACGGCCCAAGTGAAAAGCAAGCACCAGACATATTCCTGTAAGGGATATCTAAGAATGCTATCTAAAATAATAGAATACTCATATATAGATGGGACGATACGCATATTTCAATACAGGATTTGAATATAAATTTGCGTTTGCTGTTCAATCAAGTGATGATATATTATATTTTGGGGGACAACAAGATACTTATACAAATGAAGTAGGAATGGGGTTTATTACTTGGAAGATGAATGAAGACCTTTCTCTCATTTTATCTGAATTAGAATTTATGGCAAAAGAAGTAGAACGACCTTTACCGAATTTTGATGGTTATGACTACACTATAGGGGGGACTTATAACTTGAAGCATTTTTTGTCTGGTGTTTTGGATTTTGACTATATCTTATCATATAGATTTCTATTAGGCTGTCTCATATATCATCAATTATTATATATACCGACATTGACTGTTAGTTTTGAACTTTAGATGTTCCACTTGTTTAGCAAATAGGATTCTATTTGCTGTCGTTCAGGGAAAGTCACTGTGCGATTATATATTAAATATTCACATACGTAACCATCATAATATGTTGTTGAATCTCCTCCCTTATTTCGTGTTCCTATCCAACCTTCATTAAAACTAAAGTTTGCAGCCACAGAGCCATTTGAAGAATTTACACTTATAACTCCGTTACGCCCCCCACCAACATTACCCAAACTAATATCAGGTATTGTTGTACTTGAACCGTTAAATACAATTGTTACAAGGGTAGGGACTGTAATTGTTCCGATTATAGCAGGGACAGCATTAGACCTCTGTATATTAACAGTTCCAACTTGTGTTTGTATAGTAAAACCATTTGTATAACTATAATTAACACTATCTGTATTTGATGTAAAAGCCATTAATGTTCCTCCATAACTTGGATGAGATCTTTCTTGAAATACTACAAATGCACTCAAATTACAAGTGGATGGATAGGATATATTTAAACAACTGAGAGATGTTCGCTGATTGGCACCGTCAGTGAAAAACAGAAGTCCTGGGAGCCCCCCAACAGCAGTTGTAGAATATGTTGGTCTTAATGCTTGGCTAGGAAATGATGTATTCGTATTTGAAAAATGGAAATTAAATCCACTCTTATCGCGCCAGAGCCATACAGCGCCGGCAGAATCGCGAATAACCTGAGCAGGGTCATATGCGTCCAGCCAGAGATTTAGGCCACTAGTCACAGGGATACTCGCAACAGCAAGATTCCCAATGCTCCATTTATTTAGCAAATATGTATGAACAGATGTAATCTCTGTAAGTGTTAAACAACGATTATATATAAGAACTTCATTTAAGTAACCTGCTGCTGCCCTATCTCCACCAAATTGTGGAGCATTTGCAAGTCCTGAAGCCATTAGTTGTACATATCTTGAAACCCAGTTTCCTGGATTAACTGTTAAAATGTTAGAAGTTATATTTGACCCGTTTACATATGTAGTATTATTTGAAGCAGGAATCGCTCCTTGTGTATTAGATGATAAGTTTAAAAACGATGATTTGATAAGAAAATTGCTTAAATTTAAATTTGTATAATTAATATTTTGCGCAGGAGATCTATCAGGATTTAGAGAATCTAATACTTCTCCAAATATAAAATCATCATTTCCATTTATAGTTGACATAAATGAAACTACACGTGGTTCCCCTGAAACGCGTGGTTTCGTGAAATATCCTGCATAGATTACACTAAAATTATTATATGTATTACTTTGAAGATTATAATTCTGTAAATATGAGTAATTATTTGAAGAGTTATACTGAAAAAAGAGTGATGGTAGACTTCGTGTTTGTCCTGTTATTGTGCTGTATACTGGAAGATTGGATGAATATGTTCCATTACTCATATGATAGCCGTTCCCAGACCGGTCGAGCCACGAAGTCACTTGATTAGACGCATTCGTCGTCA
>Ga0114976_10001820_pt1 | contig 13354 bp, 9 predicted proteins | sample S_130805_EF_Meta_FD_87319 | JGI IMG/M metagenome (GOLD analysis project Ga0114976, IMG submission 87319) | Freshwater microbial communities from Lake Simoncouche, Canada to study carbon cycling - S_130805_EF_MetaG | ecosystem: Environmental > Aquatic > Freshwater > Lake | place: Lake...
CGCCCCGCTCGACCAGATGTTCATGATGTGGTCGGCCGTCAACCGCATTTCGCGGGCTGGCGAAGTGATCGGCGCGGGCCAGCGGCTGACACCGCTGGAGGCCCTGAAGGCGATGACAATCAATGGGGCCAAGCAATACGGCGAGCAGTCGTCCAAGGGTTCGCTGGAGGTGGGCAAATTGGCGGATTTAGTCGTGCTTGATCGGAATCCCTTGAAGGTTGAAGCGATGAAGATCAAGGATGTCAAGGTGGTGGAGACGATCAAGGAGGGCAGGACGATTTATAAGCAGCCGTGATGTCATTGGGCGTCATCAGCGGGGTACCGCTGCGGTTTACAACAAGCGAAGGAGTAGTGCAACTGGAATAAACCATAGCCTGCGTTGCGCACTCAGGCTTTAGATCTTGTCTTCATCAATCAATTTGTCGAGCTGTTGGTGAAAGTGAAGCTTGAGATCTTCGATACTTGTGTAGGAAGTCGGGTAATGGCCGAAGTTGCTAAGTTTTTTCTTAAAGGCCAAGAGAGTGGTGAATTCCTCTGTAATGTTGCCTGTATTTACTTGTACATCCTTGAAGTATGTATAGATTAAAGGCTTTTTCTTGTTCATAAACATAGTGTGGGCTTCGTCGAACTCTTCCTCCGTGTATTTGCCCGTCTTCGTCTTGAAGAGGCTAACAAAAATATCACTATTCCTAACTTTTTCATTGTAATACTCTTGGAGGCGGGTTTCGCTCATGGCATCGAGAGAGGTTTCCCAGCGAATCACTTCCACCACGAATCCCTGGCAGCGAAAGTCCTTATTCATGCGAAGGAAATGAAGTTCGAAGGCATCGCGATCTTCCCTGAGTTCTGAGGAAGAGGCGAGAAAGATCTTGATTGTTCTGGGGGCCGAGGTGGCCCAGGGGGGCAGGGGCTCAAACTTGAGACCATCCAGCAATTCCAGAACCCTGACATCCTCAAAGCTCTCTGGGCATTCGACTGTCAGCTTGCCATCCTGCTTGCGCTTCAGGAGTCGGCCTTTCTCATAGCGTTCTGGAGTGGTGGATAGACGGCATTTACTACAAAGGCAAGGCACAAGTTTGCGCACCTTATCCCTCAGGCCTTCGAATGTTGCATTGAGGGCTTCGAGGTTGCTGGAGATGACTCCCAGCAGGGCTTTGCGCTCCGGGCCGCGGGCGCGCAGTTCAATCTCCTGGCCCAGCGGTGAAGCCAGCCGGGCCAGCAATTCGCTCTGGCCGTGCTCGAAAAAGGCCCCACTGCGCCAGGAGCGCTCTGGCTGGCGCACGAAACGATTCATGCGACGAATCAGCCGGCTGATCAAACCTTTGGGCAGGAAGTCGTATTGGTAGGTCAACACAAGATCATCCGGCTGGGGCCAATCCTGCACTGCTTCGGGGGTGGAAGGGGAGAGCAGCTGAGGCGCCAGCCAGGTTTCGGTTGGTTGATCATTGAGTTTGTAGCAGAGCTCGAATTTTTCCATCAGGGCCAGGAGTTCGGGATGCAGGTCTCTATAGGTGGAGTGCAACCAAAATCGCTGGCAATCGGCTCTGTTGAAGTAGCCAGAACGGGCTTTGGTGGGTTCGTCATCTAGCACGTTGAAGACAGCCTCCGTGGCCCAGTCGTTATTGAGGATGACAAGGCGAGCCAGGAGGGGATCTTCCTGGAAGTGGAGGAAAACGCCTAGGTCGTGGAAATAGCGGCTGAGCTGGAGAGCTTTTGTTTCATCCAACTCCAGATGGCGTCCATAGATTTGAAAATAGTCCTTAAGGCTGATGTAGGGGACCTGCTGTTTTCTCTCTTCTAATTCGGCACGAATCGCCAACCAACGGGCGGGCACCGCCTCGCCCACGTGGGGCAACTGCTGAACGTAGTAGCGGATGGCCTCGGCCAACTTCTCAGCCGCCTCGGGCATCTCTAGGTTGCCACGGTAGATGTCCTTGACGTTGGCGAAGCGCCCCTTGATTCCGGCGGCATCAATAATTTTGCTGCGACCCGCCTTCTCGTTCTGGAAAATCAGCACCGGGCTGCCCTCACTGAGCGCTTCAATCAGCTGCAGCCAGTATTCAAAGCCGTCGTCCCGCACGGCTTGGCTGCTGTTGCGAGTGTCGTCCACCAATATGTAGAGAGAACGCTTGGTGAGAAAAAACTGATGGGTAGCGTGATAGATCTGTTGGCCTCCAAATTCCCATACATTGAGGTGAAAGGGGCGCCCTGCGGCATTGGTAAATGTATGGCGGTGGATGTCGATGCCTTTGGTGGATTCCTCTTCTGCCGGCATGGGTAAATCGGTTTGGTATAGCCGGCGCAGCAGGCTGGTTTTGCCCGCACCTCCATCGCCCAAAATCAGCACCTTGGCTTCATAGAGATGGTCTTCTCCCTGCGCTTCTATTTCTCGCAGGTAGTTGAGAACGGCATCTCGGCCTTGTTGAACAATTTCTGAAGGCGGATGAATCAGGGGACAACCGAACACATTTATATCTTCTTCACAAAGCTTCTCCATCACAACATCTAGTCCTGATTCAAGCAGAGATTTAAGGGGTAAAAGGTTGCTTACTTTTGTGTTTTTTAGATTTAAGAAAGTCAGTCTATCTAGCGATGCAAATGGTGAAACATCGCAGATTTCATTCCTCTCAAGATCAAGAGTTGTGAGATTTCCCAATGCTGCGAAAGCCTTCACCCCAATATCACTTATGTGATTTTCCTCTAAGTAGAGAGTTGCGAGATTCGCAAGAGCCACTAAATGTTCTGCTCCAGCATCTCCAATTTCATTGTACGAGAGATTTAAAGATATAAGATTAGTGAAAGCCGGCAAAAGCTCGGCTCCTGCGTCGCCGATGCTGTTGGCACTCAGATTGAGAGAAGTGAGTTGCTTATGTATTGTCAAGGCTGCAACTCCAGCATTACTAATTTGATTATTTTCTAGATTTAGAGATTTAAGATTAGTAAATGGAGACAAAGCTGCAGCACCTTTGTCTCCGATTTCATTTTCACCCAAATCAAGAGAAGTTAGCTGCTTCAGCGAGGCCAGGGCTGCCACTCCTACCTCGCTAATATTATTACAATTTAGATTCAGAGACGTAAGTTCATTCAAATTAGATAGAGCAGCCACACTAGCATCCCCGACGCGGTTGTCCACCATATTGAGGTATTTCAGATGTGTTAGACGCCCTATAGCTTCTGTTCCCGCCTTGTCGAACCAGTTGTTGGATAGATCAAGAAAATTGAGTTGAATAAGTGATGAAAGAGCAATTACACCTGAATCACCAATCTGGTTATTTCTCAGATTCAGCGAGGTAAGATTAACCAAACCTGCAAGTGATACTGCCCCGGCATCGTCGATGTTGTTATTCGATAGATTAAGTTCTGTGAGCTGTGTGAGGCATGCTAATGCCTCTGCTCCAAAAGCCCCGATCTGATTATATTCCAAATCAAGATTAACGAGCTTTGATAAGCGGCTTACAGATATCAACCCTGCATCAGTAATTCCATTGGATGACATATTCATGGTTTTCAATTGAGTAAGGGAAGATAGTGCTTCCAGCCCTTGGTTACCGATCGAGTTGTGCCCCAAGTTGAGGTAAGTAAGCTGGTCGAGTGCAACCAAAGCCGCCGCTCCCGAAGCGCCGACCTCGTTCTGCGCCAGATTGAGAGAAGATAGCTTTAATAGGGCTGCCAAAGAAGCTGCACCAATACCAGTAATCTCGTTCCCTTCAAGATCAAGAGTCCTGAGCTGATTAAGTTGTGCAAGGGAGACCACTCCCTTGTCACCGATCTTGTTGAAACCTAAATTGAGAGAGATAAGCTTCGTACAGGTTGCCAGCTTGGCAGCCCCAGCTTCCCCGATATCATTAGCATAGAGTTTTAGAGATGTCAGCTTGCTGAGAGCCGCTAGTGAGGCGGCGCCCTTATCGCCAATTTGGTTCCAGCTCAGGTCAAGGGAAATGAGACCGGTAAGAGACGCCAGGATCGCCGCACCTTCGTCACCGACCATATTGCCCCATAAGTTGAGAGATTTCAGTTGGGTGAGGGTCGCTAGATAAGCCGTTCCCGCAGCACCAATCTTGTTGCCCCTAATGTCGAGTGAGGTGAGCTGCGTGAGCCTCGCAAGGCGTTTAGCCAGTCCTGGCACTGTATTACTAAGCTGATAAACTGGATTATGTCGCAAGGATTCAGGCCACTCGTCAGCAGAAGTAGGTATCTGAAACTCGGGTCCCAGAAGGATTAGCTCGGTGGTTCCATCTCGGAGCAGATCGTCGATCAGCCTATCCAGATCAGCCTCAGAGAGACGTTGAAGACGATCATCTGATGATTTTCTCGAACTCGCTACTTGTCTTTCTTGGCTGCTACGCAACCTTTCCGCAATCCCGTGAAGATGCATACCTGGCAATTCATCAAGCATGTCGGCCGTCAAATTGGCGACATGTAACAAGCCTTCGGCCTCTGGTGGATACTTCACAGTCGGATCGGTGACCAGAGCCTCAAAGCTTGGACCTATACCCTTTCGATTCCAGTGTCGTTCAAGTACATGAGTCACCAGATATAGAACAGTCTGTCGAGCAGCCGGATCGAGGTTCTGTCGCAGCATGGCCCGTACCTCAGGAATGATCTGAAACTGCATCTCCTCTAATGCAACTTCATTCTGACCAGGTAGCCGCACAAGCAACCCGCTGACCAGTACCTCCGCGAGTGGCTGAGCACTATTGCCCTGTTGCCGCAACGCCCCCTGCAACAGCCGCAACACCTCCAACGTTAGTGGTGCCGGCGAAGCTGCCATCCATTGCATCAACGACATGGCCTCTGGACTGGCCAACTGCTGGAATCCCTTCAAGAGCTCCTGCGGCAAAGGCGCAGGTGGCAACTTGCCCGGATCAACGCCAGGGCTGGCGACTTCTGGCAGAACCACGCCGGGACAGCGAGCCTGATGGTTACCCATCACCATCGCGACCCAGGGGCCGGCCTCACGGCGATCCAGACTGATTACCGGAACCACCGCACCCTGCGGTGGTTTTTGGGGCGGGGACACTCCCTTTTCTTCAGCCCATGGATCGCGCCACCGCACTTCCACTGCTTCGTAGGCGACATTGGCTGCCAACATTCGCCGGTTATACAAGGACACAGCCGTGCCCAGGCAAAGCGCCGTTGCCTTGCGGTAGCGGTAGGGGAGGATATGGACCACGGCCATCGGCTGACGACGCCCCACCGCCTCAAGCCAGGGCTGAATAGTGCGATCCCACCAATGAAGGCCGGCAGTATCACTAATCAGCAGGGTGATGACTTGCCCCTCAGCGATGGTCTGCAGGCGACTCTCTCGCTCGATCGCGGCAGCAAGGTTCTCGAGCTGCAGAAATTCTATTTTCACCTGGACTAGGGCCTGACTACTGGCCAGCACCTGCTGCAGCTCTTCAGCCAGGGGTTTCCAGACAGCCATCGACACACCGCCATCAAGCATCAGCCGCACCTGCAGGCCGGGCTCGCGCCCTGGTCGAAACACCGGCCACACGATCCCCATATCGGCGCTGCGTTCGGCGCTGCGCTCCTCATCAAGATGCTGGTGATGATGGCTAACTCGCTGAAGCAGCAAGGGTTTCAGCGGCTTCAATAGCGCCAGGGCGCTGGGGAAAATTGGCGGTATCCGCAACCGCAATGGCTGGCCGCCGGAGGCGACCAGCCAGTCGCTGTAGCTCTGGAGGCTTTCATCCACATCCAGCTGATTGGGCAGCGCGGCGGCGCTCAACCGGGCGAGGTTTTCAGCTTTTGTTTCTGAGACTGGGTTGTGTTCATTGTTGTCTATGACTGAAGATTTTGACGCACGCTTGTTATAATTCTTTGATTTGGTGCTTTCCTTCTCTTGGGGCTGTGATGCAGACTCGTGAGAATCGGAACCTTTATCAGAATTGCTTGGTGTCGATTCAGCCGAGTCCGTTCTTGTTCGTCCAAACGTTGCACCATCAGATTTGATGGTGCTGGATGGAAGGGGGACGTCCTGCAACTTAGCCGTCAGCCATAGCCAGTCCGCCACATCGAGACCGTTGGTAGACAGCTCTCCCTGCGCCTGGCTGAAGCCCTGATACCAGCCCACAAGGGCAACAAGTTGTTCGGGATCGGGTGAGGAGAGCATCTGGCAGAGCGATTCAGCGTTCCAGCGAGAGGGGTTGGAAGAGGATCTCGCGAAGAGCCTCAGCGTCCAAACCCGAAGGACCGCCTTTGACCCCCATCAGGAGATGGGCGGCATTCAGGAATTGATCAACCGCGCGCTGTCGACCCCCATCCGTAGATGCCTGGCTAGGGAGAAAATGTTGGATGAGATCGGATAGCAGGGGAGAATCACGCCAAGTGCCATTGGCCCAGTCTTCGCCAAACTGGGCTGCGATCAGATCGTGCAGCGCCGATTCTTGTGTTGGTGTGGGCATCTCCACCCGAATGCAGCGGCGATAGAAAGCAGCTGGAAAATCACGCTCGTCGTTGGAAGTCATAACCACGATTGGGAAGGACCGGCATTGCACCTTGCCACCCTGGATCCGTGCAGGTGTGTTCACGTCATCGGTGTCAATCGTTGCCGGCTCATCTTTTTGTGATTTGCTGGTGTCCTGGGTGGTTCGCTTGGCCCGTTGGCGAGCCTCACGGCGCAACTGGGGGATGGTGAAGGAGCCCTCCTCGAACAGATGTAGCAGCTCATTAGGCAGCTGCAGATCTGATTTGTCGATTTCATCAATCAAAAGCACCCGCGGCTGGGCTAGCGGCAGAAATGCTGTACCCAGGGGGCCTAGGGTGATGTAGTCCTCAGCGCTGCCAGTTTTGGCTTGGGAATCCCGCAGGCGATCAAGAGCTTCATAGCGGTAGAGGCCCTGCTCGAGCTCACTACGGGGGGTGATCGGCCACCAGAGCACCCTGCCTAGGCCGAGCTCGTGGGCAATTGAATAAGCAAGGCTGCTCTTGCCGACACCGGGATGACCCGTCACCAGCAGGGGGCGCCGTAGGTGAATCGCTGCATTAACCGCCAGCAGCACCTGCTTACCTTCCCGTGTGATCTGGCCTTGCTCATCACGGGGCAGCCGAAAGCTCGCACCGCGACGCAGCTGGTTGGGCGGCAGCTCTGGAACTTTGTATTGCGCATCCTCAGGGCCATCAAATGAGCGCCAAGGTGGTGCTAGAGGCATTTTTATGACCTTATCAAGGCTGCGGCCTGGATGTTCGTTGGTGTAAAACTCCCAAGCGCTGGATGAGCCGGTAGTGGTGGGGGTGGTGGTCATGACATCGAGCGAATAGAGTAGGATGGGGTTGATGAACCAGATGTAGGAGGAGAAGCCAGTAGATCTGGCACAAGATCTGGATTGTCAATCATCAGTACAAGTGAACGGGCGGGTGGTTTGTGGTGCAAGCGTTTTCGCTGCAAGGCAAGGTAGTCAAGATCACTGGAAAGCATAGTGACCTCTCCGGCAGGTCCAATCTGCAGCAGAGAGCGTGATTCACAGACAGATTTATAGCTCTGAAGATGGGCCTCCCACCCTTCATGCGCAGGTACAGCCCACCAAAGAGCGACAGGAACCATCGAACCAATCATCGTTTTCAGCCAATCAACCATGTCATAGGAAACCGGTGGCAGAGCGCTGACCATCCGTATTGCAACATCCACAGGATTGTCACGCCTGGCGATCAAGGCCTCGGACGAGGCCGCATCTCCGCCATGAATCCACCTGCCATTGCCTGCAGATAGTTCTACATATTTGCGCTTGAGATGAATGATATTGTTGCGAAGTTGATGGTGCAAATAACGATCCAAAGGGCGAACAACTAGCGGGCAAAGACTGGCAAGGCTAATGGGGCTAAGAAATTCATCGCCTAGAAAATCATCGGCACTGTCTGGATAGCACTGAACATTCAAAAAATCAGACTCAACAAGCTCGTGCAACAACTCACATGGTAGAAATAGTTCCGCCAGAGGCGTTGGGCCACTTCTGGATGAATCATTGGCCCAAGCAACAAGGGCCTTAGCAACAAGAGCCCAATCACGTTTAGCATGTGCAAGTTCAATATATTGACATTCTTTTCCTAGACTAAATGGCTCGTATACCTCACCTGCATCTGCACGAATATAGCAATACAAAACATAACGGTCCTCTTCTGCGTAACCATATAATGTTAAATACTTTGGAGACAAGAAAACAAGCGCTAGACGCTGAATCGGTGCTTGAATGGATGCTACAGCTTGTCTATTAACAAATGGGAGGCCAATTGCCGTAGCCATAGGAGTTGATAAAAATTTAGGTTCAGAATGTTGGCCCCTTAGCCCCAACCGCGTCAAGATTCCAGTTGCAACTTCACTCGGAGAGGCGTTATCAACATGCTTGAATCCATCTCTATCGCGATCAAGGCCAAGTTCCTTAAGGATTGTTTCGCTCTGCTCTCCGTGCCAAATGAGGTAAATCCTACCTCTACCATGCGGATCTGAAGCAAGATCTTTAATCTTCTCCCACTCAAGGCCACACCAATGGCGATTGGCATACTCTGCACTGAGAAAGACAGCAACCACTTCGCAATTGTCACGATAGTAAAGCGGCAATTCGTCTTTCAATCCTGGCTGATTAAACTCATCGCAATGAAATTCGTCGTACAGGACGTGCTTTTGTCCATCCTCTAAGGTGTTATTCATGAGTCTCAAGGCAAGAATTTTAGCAACTTCCCTGACTAAGGTATCCCTGAGACTGCCAGGGAACGAAAGACCAATTTGAAATCGCCTCGCCATGCAACTGCTTACTCCCTAACCCCGATGGCCGTGACAATCTGCGCAACCAACTCCCGCATCACCCCGTCGTAGTCCAGCCGCTCCAGTAGATCCATCTCAGCGGTGGCCACTGTGCTGCGGCTGCGACCATCCACAAGGCGTACCCGGTCGCCCTCCAGCTTGGCGGCAGCGCCAAAGGTGCTGGTTAGCACCTGCACGGTGCCGTCGCCAGGTAACAGACCGTGGGTACAGAGATCGGTGTAGAGCTCTGCTTCCGCTTCGATGCCCTCCATGCCACCGATACACACGGCGGCCTGGGGATGGGTTTCGAGCAGCATCTGCAGCCGCATCACCAGCAACGCCTCCCGCAAGGCAGGGGGAGCGTCGGATGAGGCCTGCTTGGGCAGCCAAGCCTCGATCCACTCCTGCCGCAGGCCGTACCGCTCGATGATCGGCATGCCCTTCACTTGTGATTCGGCAATCGATATGGGGGTCCAGCGCAAGCTGGCAAAACCGGAGGCAGACATCTCTTCGCGACCCGGTGGGGCGGGCTTGTTAGCGAAGAACTTCGATTGATAGAGAACCACCGGCGGTTCGCCTTCCACTAGCACCTCATCTGAAGAGGACAACCAGTTGCCGGCCTGGGCTGCGATGGCATTAGTGATCGAGGGGTGGCCGCCATGCACCAGCCGTCCGCCGGCACTCAGGAGCTGGGCCACCAAGCACTGCACGGCGTCGTACACCCGCTGATCGATTACCCGCAGCATCAACCAGTCATCGAGTGGTCCCTCTAGAAAACGCTTGTCACGCTCGGGATGGGGAACGCTGGCTGAGAGGAATACTGCGGCACCGTTTAGCGGTGGCTGCGGCGACCAGAGTGCCATTACAGCAGCTCCAAGCGGATGCTCTGGCATAGCCCATCGAGCATGGTCACGTCGCAATAGCGCACGTTGCGGCCCTGGATCGCCCAGTCCATCTGCCGCCTCCGGCCGGCGGGAAGGCTGCCGGTGTTGCCCACCACGACCCGCTGGTCGCCATGGCGGTCGGTCGTGCGCGTGCTGGCTTCATGCAGCTCGCAAAACCCAGGCGGCCGATCCGCCGGCACCAGGCTGAAGCGGGCCTGGCCCAGCGCATCGGCGATGTGCAGGCAGGCATCGCCTGCGTGTGGCAGAGGGATGAGCCCCTGCCGTTGCAGGGCCGCCAAGGTGCGCTTGTGTATGTCGAAGCGGCGCGCCACCATCTCGAGGTCATGGACCCGGTTAATCCGGTTCACCACGCGATGCAGGGCGCCAGAAGTAAGGGCAAAAGGTGGACCCTGGTTGGGGTTTAGATCATCGCGCTCCAACATCAGTTGATCGCCTGCACGGCAGCCGGCCAATGAATCCTTCGCATCGGGAAACCGCAGAATCAGCAGGCTGAGGTTATGGCGCAGGGCAAACTCCACCTCTGCCATCGTCCACTGTGATTCCTGGAAGCTGGCGGATTGCAGAACCACCACCATGGATTTATCTGCCAGGTGCTCAAACAGCTGGTTTTGGAAATCGAGGCCTGGGTGAGTGCTCACCGTATCGAGATAGACGCTGTAGTTAAGCCGGCTGAGGGCATCAAACAACTGGTCGGCCATTGGCTTGGTGTCAACGCGGCGATAGCTGATGAACACTCGGCGATCGAGGGATGTCACCCCAGCCCGTGCCAGCACAGTGAGGGCCAGCTCCTCAATGGCATCCCCATGCCAAAAGGCTGTGTGTTGGCGCCGCAGTTCCGGCGGCAAGGTGTTGGAGGCAGCATTGGCGGGTTCAGCTGGCAACAGAGGCAGAGCCCACACCGTGTCGAGAAGGCTGGTAGCGGCCTGCAGCAACCGGGGTTCCGCTGCAACTGGCGTGACTCCATCGCCGAGGATGGCTTCAAGGCGAAAAGCATCATTAGGCCCGCTGGACAGGGCCTCAGGAAGGGGAAGCGCCGTAGCTGGTGCACCCATCATTTCCAGCAGTTCACGGATTCGATTCACAAGCCGTTGCAAGGCCTCGCCCACGGCGGCGCTGGATAGACCGAGATGGATCACCACTGGCCGATTCGCCAACGGCGATGCGGTGTGCAGCGTCTGCCAAAGCTGGGCGCCCGGCTGGTCTTGCCACTGGAGGGTGAGCATCGGCGGTCAGTCCAGTACCAATGGCCATGGGTTGGTTCGCACCACAACTATGCACCAAACGCCGGAGGGAGCGTCAAAAGGATCTGCACAAACGGACACTCTTTGAGAGAGGTGGGCTCGGCTCCAGTGCCGACTTGCCCTACCCCGATGCCTCCAGCAACAGAAAGGTTGGCGGGGGAGGGCCAGGCGATACGGACCCACCACCTAGATCGAAACACAGACCCATCCCATGAAGGTAGAAACGCATAACCAACTCAGCCCCATTGCGCGCATCACGATCAAACCATTACGGGCAGTGGCAGTGATGGCAGAGTCCAGGTAGTGTTCCAATGGAACAAAGCTAGGCAATCTGTCCGCTCTTATCCCCCACCAGCGTCCTTTGGCTCACCCCCGGATGGACTCTCAAATACCCAGCGTTGGCTATCCATCCCACTTTTGCGATCAACTCCTGGCAGAGCCTATCGAAACTGGCAACGAGATCATCAAGATCACAGCCAACCCAACCACCCTGGTGGGCCATCCTTTTGCCATCTTGATCCAGATCAAGGCCAACTGCGACATCAATAAGCTCCACAGCAAACTGGTATACCTGTCCTCCTGATCCAAGACGCAATGGCCGATCCCACCCCACCAGATTTCGCCAGCACCACCGATGACGCCGCCATGGACGACCCAAGAAGCGCCAGCCCCGACCGCCGGCGGGCGGCCCTGATCGCCTCGCTGCAGCAGCGTTTCGCGGATGCCGAAGCCAGCGGTGATGCCGAAGCCAAGCAGGCCCTGTTCCGCGAAGCGGTGTACCTCAATCTTCCCCCCCAGCTCTGGCAGGGTGGCGATTCGGATGCCGGCTAAGGGCCCCGCCAGGGATGGGCTTCAGGCAAGGTCGCCGTCAAGCTGGCGCAAGGTGTCGGCCACCCGATGGCGCAGGGTTTGAAAGGCCGGCGAAAGGCGCAGACCTTGGAAATTGTCCTTGTTGAGCTCCACCGTGAGGCTCTGCACAATCCGACCCGGGCGAGGCGCCAGGATGTGGACCTGCTGGGCCAGCAGCAGCGCCTCGTCGATGTCGTGGGTGATCAGTAATACCGAGAGGCCGGTGCGGCGCCAGAGACCGTATAGAAACTCCTGCATTGATTCACGGATCTGTAGATCCAGGGCGCCAAAGGGTTCATCCAATAGCAGCAGCCTGGGGTCGGCGGCCAGGGCCCGGGCGATCGCCACCCGCTGCTGCATGCCGCCGGAGAGTTCGCGCGGCAGGCGCCGGGCCGCTTCGGCCAGGCCAACCACCTCCAGATAAAACCCCGTGCGGTCGCGGATATCGGAGCGCTCCAGCCCCTGCAGCTCCATGCCAAAGGCGACGTTTTGGGCGGCCGTAAGCCAGGGATAAAGGCTGTACTTCTGGAAAACCATGCCGCGATCCGATCCGGGGCCCCGCACCGGCTGGCCATCAAGGCTGATGCTGCCGCTGCTGGGTTGCTCCAGGCCTGCCACCAATCGCATCAGGGTTGACTTGCCGGATCCGGAGCTACCCAACAGGGCCAGAAACTGGCCGGTGTGCATGGCCAGGCTGATGCGATCAAGCACCAGCTGCCCCTGCTTGCCGTCACCAAAACGTTTGCAGACCGCATCAAGGACAAGATTCATAATTGATCAATTAGCCCAGCTGCAGGCGCGGCGCATCAGCAGGCGAAAACTAAGATCAATCACCAAACCGATCAGGCCGATTACGATCAGCCCCAGAAAGATTTGATCGGTGCGCAGAAAACGCTGGGCCAAAGTGATGCGCTTGCCCAGACCACTGTCGGCGGCAACGAGCTCGGCCACGATCACCAGATTCCAGGCGGCCGCCATATTAATGCGGAAGGCATCCAGCACCTGCGGTGCAATAAAAGGGGCGATCACCCGCAGCAGCAAGTCACGTTTTTTACCGCCAAGGGTCAATGCGGTTTCAAGCAGCTCGCGCGGCACGAATTTCACCGCGTCCATAATCATCAAAGTGTTGAAAAACAGGGTGCCAATGAAGATCAACAGCACCTTGGGCAGCTCCCCCAGACCGAAGTAGATGATCAACAGGGGGATAAAGGCTGGGGCGGGCATGTAGCGCAACAACGCCAGCAGTGGCTCCAAGAGGCGGCAAAAGGTGGCACTGGCGCCCATGGCGATCCCCAGCGGCAGGGCCACCAGGGCGGAAAGGCCAAAGCCGGCCAGAACCCGCAACAAACTGGCCGTGATGTCGGACCAAAGTTCGCCATTGGCAGCTGATTCCTGGCCCGCAGCCAGCACCGCCGCGGGGGTGGGCAGAAACAGTTTGTCGACCAGCTGCAGCCCAGCCAGCAACGCCCAGAGGCCGAACACCAGGGCGATGCCGGCCACCCCAAGCGACCAGGGGTGCAGCATCCAGGGTCGCAATCGCCGCAACATAGCTGTATTAATTGGCGGCATCAACAAACTTCGAATCGAACAGCCCATCGAGCTGCGGTGCGGTCTTGGCC
>Ga0114976_10001822_pt1 | contig 13334 bp, 12 predicted proteins | sample S_130805_EF_Meta_FD_87319 | JGI IMG/M metagenome (GOLD analysis project Ga0114976, IMG submission 87319) | Freshwater microbial communities from Lake Simoncouche, Canada to study carbon cycling - S_130805_EF_MetaG | ecosystem: Environmental > Aquatic > Freshwater > Lake | place: Lake...
CTGTAACTTTGTAATTGGGTAAGTATTGCTTGTGCGATTTGGCGATAATCCGCACTGAGTGGATGTTCATCCTGCCTACTCTCTTGTACAAAAGCGGATTGCAACTCCTGCCACCCCATTCCGACTTGGCTCGCTAAGATTCGACTTTCCATCCACCAAGAAAAATCATCGTGATCAATCGTCTGATTCTGTGTATGCGCTGCAAGCAAGACTTGCCAATCTAACATCGGGTTCTTTAAAAAACCGATGAAGGTCACAAGACTCGGTCCTTCTATACTAGCAATGAGTTGCAGATAACTTTGCACTGCTGCTGCTGCACTGGTGGTGGCGAGTTTCCAACCGGTAGGATCTTTAATGGAGATGCGATCGCCATAGCGCGCGAGGAGCGCTCGCACTCTTCTTGCAACTAATCGATCTTGGGCAACGATGGCAATATCGTTTCGTTCCTGTTGAATGTGTTCTTCTATACACGCTAAGGCAGCCCAAGCCATCTTTTCAAAATTCGGCTGTTTGATGATGCGCCATGTTGGCTGCTGATATTTCTGACGATTCGTTTGTATTTGTGCGATCGTTGCGGAATCAAAGTTGCTGGTTGTATGTGTGATGCACTCTGGCCATAAAGCACTGTCTTGCCAATCAATCCCAATCCTGAGAACTGCTTGATGCTGGGAATACGTCTCTAAACATTGGGCTTGAATGGTCTGTACTGTTTTGGTCGATGTTGCCATGTCTAACCACACGAGGGGCGGTGGATTTGTTGTTGCTATTTCTTGTTGGCGATATTGATACGCCATGCGTTCTCGTACCATAGGATCTTCAGTTCGTGTAAGGTATTTCCAAAAGGCAAAAATGAGTTGCCCTTCTTCATTCGCATATGCCTCATCAATCTTATAGGCCTCCTTAATAATGGCCTCTAACTGGGCTTGTACCTTCTCAAAAACTAATTCCATGCTGTCGGATGTTTGCGGGGCAAATGCAATATTGGTTTGCGTTAAAAAATCACATGCTTGAACTATCGCTTTGGTCATCGCCCATCGTCCACCTTCGCCAATCACACCAAATTGATTTTGAATTTTAGGGTGTTTGGCTAACTCACCATACACCATTTCCCAACGCTGCAAGGTGGTAAAAACGGGGGGGAGTTTGAGCAAACTGGGTGTTTGGGATAACCAATCGGTAACACTTAATATTTTGGGTAAAAAGACAATCTTCGGATTGATTGGAATGGGCCTTGAGGATTCAAGCAACTTTCGTAACTCAGTGATGGGGCCTGAGGTGGATGTCAGTACGATTGGCGTTTGACTACATTGCTGTGCGTGCTCCCAGATTGCATTTGCTACATCTTGCAATGCACCATGATGTGCTAAGACACTTTTTTCAATCATTGGCATGGTAAAAATATTTTTCCGGCAAGAGAATTGAAGTGTTTTAGGTTAAGATATTCATTATTGTTGATTAAATTCAATTCTTATCTTACAAGTTTTTTGTATTACATTTAAATTATAATTAAGGAAGCATCATGAGCGAAGCAATCAAACATATTACGGACAGTTCATTTGAGACTGATGTTGTTCAAGCTGGTAAACCAGTTTTATTAGACTTTTGGGCTGAATGGTGCGGTCCTTGCAAAATGATTGCCCCTATCCTAGAAGAAGTCGCTAAAGAATATGGTGACAAAATTCAAATTGCAAAAATTAATGTTGATGAAAATCAGGAGATTCCAGCTAAATTTGGTATTCGCGGCATTCCAACTTTGATTCTTTTCAAGAACGGTGAAATCGCTGCACAAAAAGTTGGCGCTCTCGCAAAATCACAATTGACCGCATTCTTAGACTCGCATTTGTAAAACACCCTTTCCCCTACTGTTGTTTTTTTGTAGGGGAAATTGGTTGCACATTAATTTATGGTGTTAGAATCTTCTTAAACATAGATTTAAATGTGATTTTGCCTTTAATCTATCTGTTGCCATTCGGCTACCACCCCCCTCTTACCATTGGTGTTTTTTATTTAAAGTTCCTTAAACCTCCCTCATTAAGCCAATCTCAAAACGGCCATTTATTAATCACTACAACTACTCCAGACTATGCAACTCACTGAATTAAAAATTCTGCACGTTTCTCAACTTTTAGAAATGGCCGCCTCCCTTGAAATTGAAAATACACAAAGGATGCGTAAACAAGAACTGATGTTCGCCATCCTGAAGAATCGTGCAAAAAATGGCGAAACTGTATTCGGCGATGGTGTTTTAGAGGTTCTGCCTGATGGCTTTGGTTTTTTAAGGTCTCCTGAATCTTCTTACCTTGCATCCCCAGATGATATTTATATCTCCCCTGCACAGATTCGTCGCTTTAACCTGCATACAGGTGATGCGGTTGAGGGCGAAGTAAGAACTCCAAAAGAAGGCGAACGCTACTTTGCTCTTGTTAAAGTAGATAAGGTCAATGACATTGCTCCGGAAGCACTCAAAAACCGGATTATGTTTGAAAACTTAACGCCCCTTCACCCAGATCGTCCGATGCTCTTAGAGCGTGATATCAAGGCAGAAGAAAATTTAACGGGTCGAATCATCGATATGATCTCCCCCATCGGTTTTGGTCAGCGCGGCTTAATTGTTGCCTCTCCAAAATCCGGTAAGACTGTCATGATGCAACACGTTGCTCATGCCATCTCAACCAATCATCCCGATGCTATTTTGATTGTGCTACTGGTCGATGAACGTCCTGAAGAAGTAACTGAAATGCAACGCTCGGTGCGTGGCGAAGTAGTTGCCTCAACTTTCGATGAGCCTGCCGTGCGTCACGTTCAAGTGGCTGAAATGGTGATCGAAAAAGCTAAACGCCTCGTCGAGATGAAAAAAGATGTGATTATCTTACTCGACTCCATCACCCGTCTAGCTCGTGCCTACAATACGGTTGTTCCTTCTTCTGGAAAAGTTCTTTCTGGTGGTGTGGATGCGAATGCTCTACAACGTCCGAAACGATTCTTTGGTGCCGCCCGTAATATTGAAGAAGGTGGATCACTTACCATTATTGCTACCGCTCTGATTGAAACCGGTAGCCGGATGGATGATTTAATCTATGAAGAATTTAAAGGTACGGGTAATTTAGAGGTTCATTTAGAACGTCGCTTAGCTGAACGTCGCGTATATCCTGCGATTAATCTGAATAAGTCAGGTACTCGCCGTGAAGAGCTATTGATCAAGCCAGATATTCTCCAAAAAGTTTGGATACTTCGTAAATTACTCTCTGACATGGATGATATTGAGGCAATGAACTTTATCGTTGATAAGCTTAAATCAACCAAAAACAACTCAGAATTCTTCGACTTAATGCGCCGGGGAGGCTAATTAACCCAGTTTATTGGTTAATTACCCCCTTTTTGTATGGTTTTATGTCATAATTATCGTTTTCGTGGGAAAGTATTGAAATGTGTCTCGTTGACCTTTGCAATGGCTACCTCAATTTTTAAGGAACTATCATGAAACAAGGTATTCACCCAGATTACAAAGAAGTTGTGTTTGTTGACGTATCAAACAACTTTAGCTTTAAAACTCGCTCTACAATTTCTACCCGTGAAACAATCAAGTGGGAAGATGGTAAAGAGTATCCTCTTGCAAAAATTGAAACTTCTTCTGAATCACACCCTTTTTATACAGGTACCCAAAAAATTATGGATACGGCTGGTCGTGTTGAGAAGTTCAAACAGAAATTCGGTTCCAAAGCTAGTGGTAAAGCTACTGCTAAATAATGATTGGATAACCATACTAAGGCAGCCAGTTGGCTGCCTTTTTTATTCTGATGAATAAAACCTTTAAATTATCTGCAGCCGCCACAGCAAGTATGCCCCGTGTAATTATGGTGGCGCTTACTCTGGTCTATGCCCTATCAGGTCTTTTTCAGCATGACCCCTGGAAGAATGATGATGCAGAGGGCTTTGGTGTCATGTGGACGATGGCGCACGGTAATCTTCAGGATTGGCTGTTTCCGCATATTTATGGGCGTGATGCCATTGTCGGCCCCCCTCTTCCCTACTGGATTGGTGGTCTATCCATCTATTATCTTGGCCCCCTTGTCGGTGAGATCAATGCAGCTAGACTTATTTCTGGACTGTGCTTCCTCGGAACCGCATTACTCATTTGGTATGCCACCTATCTATTAGCAAGGCGTAGTGAAGTACAACCCATGGCCTTTGCATTTGGTGGTGAACCTTCCCCAAAAGAATTTGGCAAAACGATTGCAGATGGTGCTTTATTAATTTTTCTAGCGTGTATTGGTCTTGCAATTCGCGTGCACGAAGCTTCACCGCTAATTATGCAACTACTAGGGATTAGTCTTTTACTTTATGGCTCAATGCGGGGAGTTGATAAACCCATTCAAGGCGGATCCATTGCTGGTGGCGCTCTTGGTGTGATTGCCTTATCTGGTAATCTGTGGACTGCACTTTTACTCTGTACTGCGAGTCTAATTAGTTTTCATATTCGCAAAAAAAATATAGTTTACTCATGGGTTATCCCACTCCTTATAAGCTTTGGCCTCATCTGTGGTGTTTGGCCTTTACTATGGACGATTAACGATGTCTCAACTGAGAGAGTTCATGAGGCAATCAAGGTATGGTGGGGAATTTATCAATTCCAAGGATTTGTGACTCTCAATAGTCTTGAGTTCTTAAGCATCAACTTTTGGAGTTATACGTGGCCTGTCTGGCCCCTCTGTTTTTGGAGTATTTATATTTGGGCAAAAAATGGTCGTCAAGGTTTAAGCGCTTCTCATCTCACAATTCCTGGACTGATCTTATTCGCTGAATTGATCCTATTTTTATTTAATCAGGATTTGAGTGAACGATATCTGATGTTATTGATTCCTGCAATGTCGATTCTCGCTGCTTTTGGTTTACCTTTTTTACGTAGGGGTCTCATCAGTTTTATTGACTGGCTCTCCCTTCTCTCTTTTACCGTCGTTGCAGGGTTTATTTGGGTGATCTGGTTTGCTAAATTAACTGGCTACCCAGAGTCAACTGCAAATAACGTCGCACGTTATTTGCCAGGATTTGTGGCTCAGTTTAATGCTTTGGATCTACTCATTGCACTCATCATTACTTTAGTTTGGATTTTGATTGTTCGGTGGCGCGTATCTAGAGCGCCAAAAGTAATTTGGCGTTGTTTGGTGATTTCGGCATCTGGAACTACCTTGATGTGGGTATTACTTATGACCTTATGGTTACCTACCATTAATTACGCTAAAACCTATCAACCCGTCGCACTGCGTTTTGCGAAAGTCTTACCAACACAATTTAGATGCATCGATAGTAGCTTTTTAGGTGATTCTCAATTAGCTTCCTTTGTATATTTCACGCGATTACCTTTACAAGATAATCCTGAATGTGATTTGATGCTCACCCATTCTGCAGAGGAAGCAAAAGCTTCTGCATTGATGAATCAACAACGTTTAACGCTGCTATGGGAAGATCGTCGTGACAGTGACAAAGACGAACGTTTACGCCTTTACTCAGTGAAATAATTTTTTTAGGTACTTAATGACTGGCTCTCTAGCAAATATCTTTCCTCGTTTAAAGCGCGATGTTCCGAAAATTCTTGATCTGGCAGTTCCAATTCTTTTAGGTCAGCTCGCCGTCATTGCCTTTGGGGTGATGGATACAGCAATGGCCGCACGATACTCGACTGACGATTTAGCTGCATTAGGAATGGCCTCATCTATTTTTATTAGTATCTATGTTGGCTTAACGGGTATCTTGTCAGCTTTAAATGCAATCGGTGGTCAACTATATGGTGCTCATAAATATCCTGAAATCGGTGAAGACACGAGACAAACACTGTGGCTAGCGATGTGTACCTCAGCTGTGGGTATTTTTGTACTGTTGCATCCTGGACCATTCTTAGCGCTGGGCGATGTCTCTCCCAGTATCGAAGCAAAGGCTCGTCTCTATCTGGAGATTCTGGCTTGGGGCACGCCTGGAACGATGATTATGCGGACCTATATGGCGCTCCATAATGCTATCTCTAAACCAAAAGTGATTACCAAATTACAAGTCATCGGCCTGTGTTTAAAAATCCCACTCAATTATTTATTTATCTTCGGTGGTTTTGGTATTCCAGCAATGGGTGGTCCTGGTTGTGCTCTTGCATCCGTGATTGTTCAATGGTTTTGGGTGATTTCAGTGACTACTTTAATTTGTACGCAAAAAAGTTATCAACCCTACGGCATTTTTTCTAAATTTAGTCTGCCTAACTGGCCTAGAATTTGGAATATCCTCAAACTAGGAACGCCTATCGGTTTTAGTTATCTAATTGAGGTGACTTCATTTGCTTTCATGGCACTCTTTATTGCTCGTTTTGGTACGAGTGTTTTAGCTGGTCACCAAATTATTGCCAATATGGGAACTGTTCTTTATATGATCCCTTTATCCCTATCGATTGCAACCATGACGGTGATTGCGCAACATCTAGGAGCTAAGCAAACTAAAGAAGCTGAGCAAGTGGGATGGTCTGCCGTCATTTTTATTACTTCTGTGAGTGTGTGTTTAGGTATCGTTGTTTGGTTCTTGCAGGACTTTTTACTTGATCTGTATTCTCCAAAACCAGAAGCACGTGCCATGGCGCATAAATTATTCCTATTTATCGCGATTTATCAAATGGCGGATGCTTTACAAGTTGCTGCCGCTTTTATTTTGCGAGGTTATCGTGTAGCTTTCTGGCCCATGGTCATTTATGCTGGTTCCTTGTGGGGCGTAGGACTTCTTGGTGGCTATTTAATGGCCTTCCAACATCTATCTTTTGTGCCTGAATATTTCTATGGCGCGGCAGGATTTTGGGCGGGTAATAGTATTAGTCTGGCAATTGCCGCCTGCCTCTTACTCGCCCTCTTTAAATATACCGCCCGAAAAATTGGACGTAAGGGTGTAGAACTTCCGCTCTAAGTTATTACTCAGGGCGGATATTTTGACGCTGAGCTACTTTTGATAAGCTCTCAATATCCCTTGCGACTCTTGACTTAAATTCCATAGGGGAACTAGCGTAGGGCTTGCCACCAAAATCAATTAAACGCTGTTTAAAGTCTGGATCATTCGAGATTGCACGAATCTCTTTATTTAATCGTTCAACTATCGCTGGGGGAATATTCGGTGGTCCAGAAACACCCAGCCATGATTCATAGGTGACACCCGGATAAAGATCTGCAACGGTTTGCGCATTGGCTACTGGACTTGCTCCTTTAGGCGCAGTTGTGGCAAGGAGTTTGACACGTTTATCTTTGAGTAAAGAAGCTGTCAAAGTCATGGTATCAATCATGACATCTACTCGCCCACCTAATAACTCCTGAAAGGGTTGTGTACCGCCTTTAAAGGGTACATGAACCACATTCACTTTGGCCTCGGAGAAGGTCCACTCACCAACCAGATGCATCGCTGAACCAACGCCAACAGAAGAATATGTATATTTTCCTGGTTCATTTTTTGCGGCTTGAATAAAGTCAGATAAATTATTAAATTTAGAATCAGGTAAGACTGTAAAAGCAATTGGATAGGTGGTTACCATACTGATCCAAGAAAAATCATTCACCGGATCATAAGGGAGCTTGGGACGAATGGCGGCAGTACTGGCATGCGCACTCGGCGCAAAATACAAGGTATAACCATCAGGGCTTGCTTTTGCTGCCAGATCAGTCGCAATAGTTCCACCAGCTCCAGGGTGGTTTTCTACGACAACATTTTGACCTAAACGATCGCCAAGGTTTTTAGCGACCAAGCGCGCCACAATATCGGATCCTCCACCAGGTGCATATCCTAATAACATCCGTATCGGCTTATTCGGCCAATTAGTCTCTGCACTTTTTTGTGCCCAAAGTGTGGACGAAAAACTAAGGCCTAAACTTAAAATAATCAGCGGTAAGCGTTTCAATGTTGTTCTCCTGGATTCATTTTTAGATGCATCTTTGCCAACCAATCTTCCCTTGAACAAAATCCGGGTCTTGAGGAGGCACTTTGATAAGCCATTTGCATAATGGCTTCATCTGATAAATCAAAGTCAACTGTCTCCCGAAGAGGTTGTTCACAATACCAAGGTGTATCAAAAAAGATTTCAACCCGATTACCTTCTGGGTCGCGGAAATAAATCGATAAGGCGTTGCCATGACAAATACTTACCAACTCATGTGTACCTGGATTACCTAATGCACGCTCTCGAAACATTTTTAAATATGACAGATTAGGAACTCGAAAGGAGATTTGATTAATCGGATTAAAGGCTAATTGCTCAGGTCTACCATTGGCCATCACAATCTGATGGTGCTCGTTTTCGTTACGACTCAAAAAAACTAGACTAATTGCTCCCAACTGACCTTGATCGGTAATCTTAAAATCTAATACCGCTTGGTAATACGAAGACATCTTCTGTATATCATGCACAGCAAACCCCATATGACTTAGTTGCAGTGCATCTTGGGGGAGTGAAGTGCTTGTTGTCATCTCTTGTTAATCTGCTTGGATATTGTTGTCTTTAATGAATGGGGCGTATTTGATTTTCTCAACTTCGATCAAAATAGGTTAACCCCAAAACTCTCAAAGTTCTGCCCTACGACGTGGGTAATATGAACGGAACTACTGTCTGGTGAGTGAGTAACGATGCCTTTAATCGGCTTAGAAGGAAAATGTTGTGCTTGTACGACACTAACAAACAATAATACAAAAATAAATATCACTGGTTGAAGCATCCAATGCGATTTTATTAAAGAAGCTAAAACACCAGTATTTGCTTTTAATTTCAAGATGGAGTCTCCACTTTTAGTATTTTTGATGGATTACATTTTTTATTTGTAAAATATACTAGCACATGATGTACTGAATACGAATTAGGTTAAACCCCCCTTATAAAGAGACACACTACTATGCAAGTTCCACAACCCAGCGCCAAATCAGACCAAACACTTTCTCGCAATATGACCCTTCTTGCTCACCATGAACTTGGTGGCTTTGGCGGTCTGGGTGAAGGTATGGGTTTACAAATCACTAAAGATGGTCGCCGTATCATGTGGCTAGCCCATGAATCTGCCCCCAAGAACTTCTCCGGTGTGGATGTGACTGATCCGAAAAATCCAAAACTGATCGTTCAAACGGATTTACCCCACATGCAACTGCGTTCCAACTCTTTAGATGTTTGGGGTGATTTACTGGCGGTAGCTTACCAAACACAAACGGTGGGTCTTAAACCAGCTGGTGTTGATATATTTGATGTGAGTGATCCTGAACACCCCAAACTCCTCTCCCACTTTGATTGCTCTGGCCCTTTTTCTAGAGGTGTGCATGCTTTATGGTTTGTGGATGGTAAATATATTCATATGTCCTCTGGATCTGCCGATTTTGAACCAACCCACCCATTAGATGATCAGTTTTATCGTATTTTGGATGTTTCAGATCCGAAAAATCCTGTAGAAGCTGGTCGCTGGTGGTATCCAGGAACTCGTGTGGGTGACTCTACTCCCCCGCCCGCTCGTCACCCCAAATTTGACACAGGCTATCGAGTTCATAATACGAATGTCTTTCCGCGTGAGCCAAACCGAGCATATGTGGGCTATATCGATGGGGGAGCGTTTGTCCTAGATATTTCAGATATGAAAAATATTCAAGTGGTTTCTCACTGGAATCACTCTCCTCCACTGAACGGCTTTATCCATACTGTTCTGCCTTTGTTTGATCGCAAATTATGGATTGTCAGCGATGAATGTGTGTTTGATGATGGGATCGATTGGCCCAAATTAGTCTGGGTCATCGATAGTCGTGATGAAAAAAACCCTCTATCCATCTCGACTTTCCCCATGCCACCTGTTGAAGTGTTTAGTAAACGCGGCGGACGCTATGGCGCTCATAATCTGCATGAGAACCTTCCCGTCCCAGGCTCTTTTTATTCCGACACGATCATTATTGGTACGTTCTTTAATGGTGGTATTCGGGTATTTGATACGACAGATCCTTATCGTGTGGAAGAAATCGCCTACTATGTTCCAGGTGCACCTAAGCTTTCTCCGGCAGGCGCAGTGCAAATCAACGATGTCTATGTCGATGAAAATGCAATCGTCTATGGTGTAGATCGTTTTGGTGGCGGTCTATATATTTTGGAGATGAATATTTAATCCCATGAATTTTCAGAGGGACCCACTTGCTGGCAAAATCCCAGTAACGATCATTACTGGTTTTTTGGGCAGTGGTAAAACCACCCTGATTTCAGAATTAGTGCGTCACCCGGAAATGAATCGTGTCGCACTCGTGATTAATGAGGTGGGTGAAATCGGTATAGACCACGATCTGGTCGAGAGTTCTACCGAAAATATTTCTCTTTTATCCAATGGTTGTATTTGCTGCTCGGTACGCACCGATATGCAAGAAACTTTGCGCGATTTATTTGCGAAGCGTTCAGTAGGTGAAGTCTTTGATTTTGATCGCGTGATTATCGAAACTACTGGTCTTGCAGATCCCGCACCGGTGTTACAAACACTGGTTAGCGATACGTTACTGGAGGCACAATTTCGGTTTGATGGCCTAGTCACTCTAGTAGATGTTGTAAATTTCCCTATCATGGTACAGACTCAAAAAGAAATCGTTAAACAAATTGCGATTGCCGATAAGCTGTTTTTAACGAAAAGTGATTTAATCGACTCTGCAGAACTAATGACGATTAAAAAACAAATTAGGGAATTAAACAACTCAGCTCAAATGATTGTTGTCACTCAAGGTAAGATTTCTCCACTAGAGCTCATGAACTTGGGCTTATCTTCCACCAAGTCCTCCAGTAAAATTTTATCGTTCTTAGGAGAGCAAACTGAATCTGGCAAATATTTAGGTCAGTTTGTGCAAGCCCATGACTCTGGCATTCAAACACTTTCTCTCAGATTTACAGATCCTTTTACTTGGGAAGCTTTCTCAAGCGCTCTCGATTTACTCAGTAATCTTCGTGGTCCTGATTTACTGCGCATAAAAGGCATCATCAACGTATCGGGTCAACCGGTTGTGGTACAGGGTGTGCAACATATTTTTCACCCTCCAGTTCACCTAAAGGATTGGCCAAGTGCTGATCATGATTCAAGAATGGTGTTCATCACTCGCCACATTGAGGCTCAGTTGATCCGCAACCTATTCGATACCGTACGTTTATTAAATCACTGAGTTAAATCACGCAGCACTTTGCTATGTGTTTTTCTTTAACCAATCTTGCAACTGCCCTTCGAGCTGTTGATACTCTTGAAGAATGCTATCAAAAGCAGGTTGATCAATAGTTCCACCACTTTTGAGCAGCGCATTGATATCATTCAAAATAGTCGATAAGCGGACCGCTCCGACTTGTCGTAGCAAGCCTTTTAACACATGTACTACCGCTCTTGTTTCAATCCAATTTTGCGCTTCAATCGATTCACGTAATAACTTGAAATAGTTAGGCATATCATTCATTGCCCCATGCAAAAGAATACTTCCCAGTTTGTGATGATTCAAAATAAAATTACTTAACCATTCTTGACTAAAAATTTCTTCCTGACGATTTTCGATTAAATTTCGTAAATTAATTTCAGAATGATTGGTCTCAAATAAGCTTGAATCAATCTTCTTAGTCGTCAGATATTTTTCAGCCGTTTTAGCAAGCGTTTTTAAATCAGCTGGTTTAAACATGACGTCATTCATACCTGCATCCATGCAACGTTTGATATCTTCAGCAAAATCGAATGCAGTCACAGCAATAATAGGGGTTGCACTCATTTTTTTAATCTCTTCCCATTCACGGATGATCAGAGTTGCCTCTACGCCATCCATGACAGGCATCTTGACGTCCATCAAAATAAAATTAATGGTTGGGTCGGCCTTAAACTTCTCAACGGCTTCCTTGCCGTCAACCGCCTCTATACTTTCGATTTCAAGGGTCTCTAATAGTGATGAAAGGATTAAACGATTTGTCTTAATATCTTCAGCAATCAAGACCTTACCTTTTTTGGGCTTTGCCTCATCTTCAAAGGCATCGAACGCATCATCAACCGGAACGTTTGGCAAAGTTAAATCCTTTTTTTGTGAAATTGCATATTTACATCACAGATTATATAAATGTTTATTACAATGAACCATAAATAATTTGGAGAATACCCATGAATGACTTAATTAATGACGCACAAGCTTTGATTCAAACTTCATCTTTCAATCGCCGTGACTTTATGAAAACATCCGCTTTGGGTGGTCTTGGCTATGCCGTCGCTTCCGCTCCGGTGATGGCGCAAGCGATTAAAACAGACTTTAAAGGCCTAAAGTGCTCTGATGAAACCGTTGCCTATGGCGACTCGAAATTACCGATTTATGTTGCTAGACCTGAAAATGCAAAAGGCCCACTGCCAGTCATGATTGTGGTTAGCGAGATTTTTGGTGTACATGAGTACATCGCCGATGTAGCTAGACGTTTTGCCAAATTGGGTTACTTAGCTATTGCCCCTGAGTTCTTTTATCGTGCTGGTAATCCTCAACAAATTGCAACAATTGCACAGATTCAGAGTGATATCGTGTCTAAGACCCCTGATCAACAAGTCATGACGGATGTCAAAGAAACACTTAACTGGGCGAAAGAGCATGGTGGCAACATGTCACGTGTGGGTATTAATGGCTTTTGCTGGGGTGGTCGCATTGTTTGGCTAACCTGTGAATCATCACTGGGTATCAAGGCCGGTGTTGCTTGGTATGGTCGTTTAACGGGTGACAAATCTGCGAATTTCCCTAATCATCCGATCGATTTAGTCACTCAATTAAAAGCTCCTGTTTTAGGTCTTTATGGTGCGAAAGATACCGGAATCTCTGTTGCGACGGTTGCCAAAATGCAAGATGCGTTAGTCCAACAAAAAACTAATCGCGCTGCACAACAGTCCCAATTTGTTCTCTACTCTGCAGCGGGTCATGCTTTCCATGCTGACTATCGTCCAAGCTATTTGCCTGTAGCTGCAGCAGATGGTTGGGATAAGGCAGTAGCTTGGTTCAAGGAAAAAGGCGTTTAAGCCGACCGTTCCAAATACCGTAGCCCTAAAAATACCCCAAGAATCATTCCAGCTACGGTAATAAATGAAGATAAGGCTAAAGTGGACATACCACTTAAGCCTTGTCCAAAGGTACATCCTAAAGCAGTCACGCCGCCAATGCCCATCAATGCGCCACCGATCAGGTGATTAAGGGTATCTGCTGTATTTGAAAACCCCTGTAGCCGCCACTGCCCTTTTTGTATTGCACTCACAGCTGATCCAGCTGCGATTCCAAGGGCTATCACCATCGCAAAACTTAGCGTTTTGGAGGTATCGCTATATAAAGTC
>Ga0114976_10001824_pt1 | contig 13330 bp, 7 predicted proteins | sample S_130805_EF_Meta_FD_87319 | JGI IMG/M metagenome (GOLD analysis project Ga0114976, IMG submission 87319) | Freshwater microbial communities from Lake Simoncouche, Canada to study carbon cycling - S_130805_EF_MetaG | ecosystem: Environmental > Aquatic > Freshwater > Lake | place: Lake...
AGCTTATGCAGCTTCTGTGGTAGGTGAACAGAATAATATTGCTTCAGGGGATTATTCTTCAATTTTAGGTGGACATAACAACGACACAAACAGTTTTAGTTCTGCTTTTATCATTGGCTCTAATATTACTGCAACTCATGCTAATACAACCTTTGCAAATTCTTTAATGCTTCTTAATGGTACATGTGATTGCAATAATAATCCAAATTATGGTTGTGCTACTGCTAAAATAATCTATGGTGCTCCTGGTGAAGCTGGAACCCCTGGTGTAAGTCCTGGGCCAGGTGGTAGTATAAATGTATCTGGCGGTGGCGCCGATGACTATTATGGTGTTGGCGGTTCAGGGGGTACCATCAATATGACTGGCGGAGCAGGTGGTAATAATGCAAGTGGTGGAGCCGGTGGTGGTATTTATTTAACAGGTGCAAGAGGTGACTCTCCTTGTAATGGAGGTAGTGCTGGTAGTATAATATCTACCGGTGGTTATTATTTAGCTGGCTACTCTGCAAACGGCGGTTCTCTAACAATGTCTGCTGGTTATAACGCTAATGGTGGTTCTATTAATACATCATCTGGTGGTGGTTCTATCGATACAAGAGGAACTGGTTATATTCAACTTGGTACAGCTTCAGCCTATACCATGACTCAACTACAGGGTACTGCTTCCGGTATAGCTAATAGAACAATTTGTTTACCTGATGCTGATGGTGTATTAATAGGTCAAAAGACCGACGGCACTTTAACATCAACTGGGCTTTGTGTTGGTAAGGTAGACCACAATGGTCAGACCGGTGCTAGTACCTGTATTTTACAGGGTAGTATAGTTGGAAGTGAATGGAATTATGGTAATTGGTCAATTACAGCTGGGGAAGGCAGTGGTGGCTCTAGCTTTTACTTAGGAAGCAATCCATCAGCTTCAATTGGTATGGGTGTCGATGGAGGCGCTGGTTCATCGATAGCATTAAGTGATGCAAATGGCGCCACTACTATAGCTTTCCACTCAGATGCAAGTACTGGTCAAGGTTATATTCAATTTGGTACATCTTCGGCCTATACTATGACCCAATTACAGGGTACAGCAACAGCTAATCAAACACTTTACTTACCTGATACAAACGGAGATGGTGGAACAATAGCTTTATCGAGAATTGGTCAAAATGGTGTATTTTCTGGTTATAATAATACAGCTACCTGTCTTTTTTCATTTGTTGGTGGTGGTGAAAATAATAATGCAACTTGTATAGCATCAACAATAGTAGGTGGTATTAACAATAATGCAACCGGTACATATGCTTCAATTGTTGGTGGTGTTGGTAATACAGCATCTGGTTATGGTTCAAATATTGTTAGCGGTAAATCTAACAACGCATCTGGTAGTTTTTCTGTTATTCTAGGTGGTGTTGATAATGATACAAATAATAAATACAATACATTTATTCTCGGTTCAAATATTACAGCTTCACTATCAAGCTATACATATGTTAATAATTTATCTTCACAGGGAACCATCGCAGCAAGTAATTTAATTATCAGTAAAACACCTAGCACATTTACAAACCCAGTAACAGCATCAGGAACGTTCTTAATACTAAATATAAATGGTACAAATAAAGCCATTCAACTCTGGGATTACTCTTCTTAATATATGTCACTACAAATCGAAACACAACCATTTCAGTTTAATAGCTCCGTTACAGGTTTAGACGGTGCTACCTTTAACTCTGTTTCTGCTGCTTCTCTATCAGGTACATTCTATGGTGATGGGTCAAAACTAACTGGCGTTGTATCAGTATCTGGCACACCTAATCAGATTAACGCTTCAAAATCAGGATCAACTGTTACACTGAGTCTACCAAATAGTGCAATATTTCCTGGTGATGTTTCTATCATCGGTAATTTAACCATAGCTGGATCCGCTACCTATATTAATACTAAAAATCTTATTGTTGGTGATAACATTATCTACTTCAATGATAATAACTATGGAAGCAATGTCCTAGACATGGGTATTATTTCTCATTTCTCTCAAGCTCCACTTGGCTATAACCATACAGGATTAATAAGAAGAGCTGGTCAAGGAGTACCGGGTACTTGGACTTTATTTTCCGGTCTTACAACAGAACCTGCTTCTGCTACTAACATTGATTGGAATGATAAGAATATCCGTATCGATTCATTAAGTGCAAACTTAATTGGTAATGTAACAGGTAATGCAGACACTGTTACTAATGGTATTTATACAAATCAATCATATTCCGATCCTTCTTGGATTACTTCTTTAGCTGATACAAAGATTACAGGAACTACATTTGCTACTAATACCACACTACAGAGCATGTCAGCTCTCCTCACTACTCTCACTCTCACTAATACTCTTACATCTCAATTAGTTCTTAATACTGCTATTAATTCTGTATCAGGTAACTGGAATACAGCTTATCAAACAGTTTCTACAAATCCTCATATTCTCAATCAATCGCTCTCCTCGACAACAACTCTTATTGGTTCTAATATAGCTAATAATACATTCTCTGAAGTCTTAGGAGGTAACTGTAATTTAGCATCTGGAACATATTCCACAATTGTTAATGGATTTAGTAGTTGTGCTACAGGTTATGCAACATTTGTAGGTGCAGGATCGGGTATTAGAGCTACTGGGGATTATTCAGTTGTTAATGGTGGTGCTAAAAATACGGCTTCAAATTGTTATAACACTATAGGTGGAGGTAGTAATAATACTATATGCGGTAATGGTAGTTTCGGAACAATCGCAGGTGGTACATCTAATTTAATAAACAATTCATCAGGTTCTGTTGGTGGTGGTTGTGGTAATACAGCTGGAGCATTTGCTGTTGTCGCTGGTGGTAGAAATAATAACGGTAGTATAGCAAACACTGTTATCGGTGGTGGTCGCTGTAATACAGCTTCAGCATATGCAGCTACTATTGCTGGTGGTTGTTGTAATACAGCTTCTGGTTGTTATAGTACTGTTGGTGCAGGACAATGCAATAAAGCAACAACAAACTATTCAACAGTTGTCGGAGGATTTAGTGGATGTGCTACAGGTTATGCAACATTTGTAGGTGCTGGATCTGGAGTTTGTGCAACAGGTAACTATGCTGTAGCTGTTGGTGGTCAGTGTAATACAGCTTCTGGTAACTATAGTTTTGCTGGTGGTGGTGCTTGTAATAAATCTACTAATATATACTCAGCTGTTGTTGCAGGGTGTGTTAATGTATCAAGTGGTAATCAAACGTTTGTTGGTGCTGGTAGAAATAATACAGCTTCTGGTCAGTATGCAGCTTTGGTTAGTGGGAAATCAAATACATCATCAGCATATGCAACTTTTGTTGGTAGTGGTGTATTTAATACCGCCTGCGTCGGTGGAAGTATAGTAGTTGGTGGTTGTTGTAATACAGCTTCTTGTACTAGCTCCATTGTCATAGGTGGTAAATGTAATACCTCTTCTGGTATCTATTCAATCATCGGTGGAGGATTAGGTAACTACAACCCATTAAGAGATTCTCAAATTGTTGGAGGTGTTGCAAACCATACAGGTGGTTATGCTCCTCTAAACTTTGTTACAGGTACATCATTATCTGGTAATGGAGCATGTACCTGTATCTGTGGTACTAATATTCAGAACTGTTTCTCTTATCCCTTTACATCTAATAATATTTCTGTTTATTATGCAACAGCTTCCAATCCATTAAGTTCAGGGTGCTTTGTAACAACTACAATTGCTGCAACTGGTACAAACTATGTTATTCTTAATACAGACTATAGTGCATGTTCAAATGGATTGAGTGCAACGAGTTTATATGTCTATGATAGAGCAATAAATCAAACTGGGTATGATAACTTTATAGGTGGTGGAAAGCTTAATACAGCTTCTGGATGCTACACTACCATTGCTGGAGGATTTAATAATCGTATTTTAACCAGTGTAAGTGGTAATACCCCTGCATGTTTTTCGACAATTGGCGGTGGATGTGGTAACACAGCATCAGCTTACTTTGCTACTGTTGCTGGTGGTCAGGGAAATTGCGCAATTTGTAAAAGTGCTGTTGTCGGTGGACAGTCTAATACAGCATCCGGTTATGCTTCTTTTGTAGGTGGCGGTCAGTCTAATAACAGTGGAGGTAGAAACGCAGTGATTGCTGGTGGATCAAATAATTGTACTATCTCAAATAATTCATTTATAGGTGGTGGTTATTATAATTGCACAGCAACTGGAGCATGTATAGTAGTTGGAGGCGGTGTATGTAATATAGCAAGTGGATCGACTTCAACAATCGTTGGTGGTAAATTCAATTATAACCCTCTATTCAATTCTAGTATTGAAGGTGGTTCATTTAACCATATGGGTGGATATGCTCCAGCTAATATAACATTTGGTGCAAACCTTTCTGGTAATGGTTCTTGTACAGCTTTAATTGCTACAGGTATTGGTTCATGCTTTAGTACATCTGGAACAACTGGTGCAGTCTCACTCGTTTGGATGACATCAGGTACAGCTAATAGTTCATTATCTTCTGCAAACTTTACTACTGCAAATATTATTACTAATGCTGCTAACTGCATTATTATCAATGGTGATTATAGTACATGCTCAACTGGTTCGAGTGCATGTAGTATTTGGGTTTATGATAGATGCTTAAACCAAGGTGGGTGCTTTAACTTTATTGGCGGTGGTGTTTTGAATACAGCTTCTGGTTGTTATAGCTTTGTTGGAGGAGGCTGTTTACAAAAAGCTACTGGTAATTTCGTGACCATTGGTGGAGGGTGTTGTCATACTGCAAGTTCAAATGCTTCAACAGTAGCAGGTGGTCGTAATAATACAGCATCTGGTACATACTCAACAGTGGGTGGTGGCACCTCTCATACGGCAAATGGACAAGGAGCTACTGTAGCTGGTGGTCAGGGTAATACTGTGAATGCTGGCTGGGGATTTATCGGTGGAGGGTATACTAGTAACAACTGTGCTAGCTTTAGTTCTATTGTCGGTGGAAGACAAAATTGTATTACCTCTGCCTCTGGATATGCCTTTATCGGCGGAGGTTATTTAAACTGTATTACAGGCAGTACTACATCAATTGTTGGCGGTTTATGTAACTTAGCTTCTAGTACTTTCTCATTCGTCGCAGGTGGTTCTGCTAACGATACAAAGGGATTTGCTAATACCTTTATCTTAGGTACAGCATTAAGTGCAACTGCTGCAAACTACACATATGTTAATAATCTAAGTTCACAGGGTGTTGTTGTAGCTAACCCACTAAGAGTCGGAAACTCTCTTGCAGCAACTGGCCCTGTTGGATCTATTACAGGTAAAGTTGAAATATTTAACTCTACCGGAACTTCACTTGGCTTTATTCCAATCTATTCATCAATAACATAAGTATAATATATGGCAACAATTATACTTCAACCACAACAATCTGTAGACATTGATATTAATACTCTTACCCTAGACAAGGTTGTTGATAGCTCATCTTCTCAGACTATCTGGACAACAATTCCAGCTTTAGGTAGAGATATATACCTTTGGTATGGACCTGTAGAGTACAATGAAGCTGGTATCTGGACAAACGAGACAGCGCTTCAGAGAGCTAAAGATCTTATTAATTCTGGTAATATAAGATTTGTTTAATTACTATTAATATTAATTATAAGAGAAGTAGTTATAATTTTTAAAGGTTGTCGTTCATTGTATTATAATGAACTAGTATTCTTTTGAATATACAAGATTAAAAGGATAAATATATAACAAATGGGTGTTAAATTTTCAGAACTACCAGTAGCTCCTTCTATAAGACTTAACGATCGTTATCCGTTTGTCAGAAATGATGTAAATTATGCTGTAGATGCAAAATCACTTTATAATTTTTTATCCGGTGATTCTATTATTAAACATGATAATGATTTGAATTATGTGTTAAATGATTTTCATCCAGGTAATTGGGATGCTTCTTATAATACTTCTACAACATACCAAAATACTTCTGGATCTTATATATCAAAAACTATGGCCCTGGCTTATTCAATAGCTCTCTAATAAATATTAAACAATGAAGATCTTAGTCAAAAATTATACTTTTAATCCCGGTGTAGCAAATTCTGGAACTGTTCAATTTACTGGATATAGTTCTTTGACTTTGAATCAGATTCTTTTAATCACAAATACTACTAGAAATGTGATAATTTATAATTTTGCTGATCCAACAGTAGGTGGTAGTATAAGTGGGAATACTCTAACTCTTAAAGCTGATACTTCCACTATGTCTAGTGGCGATGCTTTACAAATTTTTATAGATGATTTTAGTATACCATCAGACCAGAATAGTCAATTAACGACAAATACAATTTTATCCTCTATTGCAGGTTTTAATTTTCCAGCACATGATTATAGAACATTAAATTATAATACAACTACAAATGCATTGACATCTGTTCAATATCGAGTTGGGGGTGTCAATGGTACAGTTGTAGGAACAAAAACCGTAGTCTATGATAATAATGGAAATATTATAGGTGTAGGTAAATCATAATAAAATATGGCGTTATATAATGCTACACAATCTGGTTATTTTAACAATCCAGCTGTTTGGGGAGGAAATACTCCTACGGTCGGAGATTGTGTTGATGCTCGTGGTAATTGTATTAAAATCAATCAAAATGTAAATTTGGGAACAACTGGTGGATTTTTAAATTCTACTTCTTCGAGTAGCGGTCCAGAAACCATAGGATTTTGGGTTTGTGGGTCAACTATATCTTTAACTGGTAATATTATAGGTTCTGGTAGTTGTGCTAGAGTAATGACTTTATCAGGTTCTAATGTAGATTTTTGTGCAAATTATATGTGTGGAGGGGTTTTTGGTGGTAATGATTACTATCCAAGTACTGTAGGTATACACAAATCAAATACAATAATAAATTCGGATATTTGTAGTGGTCAATCAAATTATTCTAACAATTTAACATCTGATCAATCATCAAGTGTTACAATTAACGGAAATATTATTTGTACATCTATTAGTATAGCAAGTTCTGATTTAATTGTAAATGGAAATATTAATTCTGGGGATATTGCAGTTGATAATACTAGTACATTAAAAATATGTGGAAATATATTTCCGACAGATTCTGATTTATATCCAATTAACAATTATGGCACGATGTCTGTTTATGGTAAAATTTATGCATCTAAAAATAATCCAGCAGTTTACTCTACAGGTAGTGCTTATGTACAAAAATTAATAAGTGGGCCAGATGGTAAATTTCCAATTGTAGGTTCTTTTATACCAAAATCCCCATTATTAAATGATAATGTTTTATTAAACAACCCTAAAAATCAAATTTTACAATATAATACAGTAAATAACCAATCAGCTGCTTCAACTTGTTATCAATTGCCTTCCATAGTATCATATAATTCTGCAACATGTACTATAGGTTTTTCAAAACCTCATGGTCTTTATCCGGGTTTATGTGTGGTTAATGCGCCAAACACCTTTAGTTTTTGTTATACAAATCAAGGAAGTCTTGTAGATTCATACAACTGTAATACGGGAACCTATGCTTATAGCTGGTATAGTTATTGTTCGGACCAGGGTTGTGGTAATTTTTATTGTTATACATCACAATGTTATCCTAAAAATCATATAGAAAGATCTTCAAAAGTATTGTCTGTATTAGATTCTGTGAGTGCAGTTGTTCAAGACGATATTTTTAGTCCAAACATAACACAACAAGATATTTCTAATTTATATTCATGTTACTGTCAATTAAACTGTAAATGTTATTGTTTTTATCCATCAGGTATATCAAATGTAAATAATACAAGTTTTGTTTGCCCTTATGGTAGTACAGATAATTATACATACGGATACAACGATCCTAGAGTATATCCAGCTCCACCACCAAATATAATAGGTGGTTTTTCTAGGGATAATACAAAATTTCCACAGTCATCAACACAATATCCCGTAATAACAAGCGTCTCTACAAATTCAAATTATTGTAATATTAATTTTTCATCCAACACACCACACTCGATACAAAATATTGGAGGTTTTATTAAATTGTCAGGAATTAATGTTAATAATTCTTTTGCAAATACCAGTCAATATTTATTATCTAGTATTCCGGATAGTTACACTCTTAATTTATTTGTAGTAAGTTCTAATAATCCAACTAATTTTAATAGTGCTTCTGGTATAGCTGTATTAAATTCTTGTAATAATGCAAGTAATTTTTATTATAATAATAGTGCTGTATTATTTAATAATAATTCTTTATACAATATACCAAATAATACAAATATAGGTTTTATTGGATTTTTAAATCCTGATTGTAATTTAAATGGTACTTCATATCCGGCTAAAGTTTTAAATTCAAATTCATTAATAATTCCAGTTAATTTAAACAATTTTACTATTAAATTGACTGGGACTCTTTTTGTAGATTACGGAGCTTATTTTTTCCAGGATCAAGACGTATCATTAGCTGCTTCTTATCCTGAAGTTAGTAGTGTTAGATTAGGATATTCATATGCAAATGGGACATACATAGGGACTATGGCAGTTCCAGAAATACAAAACGTAAGAGGTAATGTAAATTTTGATTCTTTAAATTCTTTAATAGGATCATACTTCTTTCCTCAAGTCTCTGATGTAAGACTGGGTACAAATTACGATATTAATAGTATAGGTAAAGTATCTATCCCTCCATTGTCTTCTGTTACAATTTATGTTCCAGTTGATAATACAATTGGATCTGCTTCTGTGGTCAGTGTTCCTACAATATGGAACACGTTAAGTGCCTTTATTCAAAATAATACTATTGGGGATGTTTTATTTAATAAAACTGCTCAAAAAGGAGATTTGATTGGTTTAATATAATTATTATATATGGCGACTATTATACAAGCTAGTGCGAACGGTGTATTTTCATCTTCTTTGACGTGGGTAAATGGTGTCGTCCCTAATAACAATCTTTATATAGCGGATGCAAATAGGTTTAAAGTGAATATAGATTCAAATGTTAATGCTGATACATTGACATTAACTAACTCTGGAGGATTTGTATTATCATCTGGGAATGTATTTATTAATTCTAATATTAGCGCTTATAATTTGAGATATCCAGTATTATCAATTCAAGGAAATTCAACAATAGCAAATATTAGCGGAACTATATACGGAGGTTTTAGTTCAAATTCAGTTGGATTTTCATTATCAACTTCTTCATTTGCTTATTTGACTGGAACAGTTTATGGTGGATATGGTGTTGGGCTTGCATCAAATAATACATCTACCAATTATGGAATAAGTTCAATTGGTAATTTAACAGTTTATGGGAACTGTATTTCTTTATCAAGTTCATCAATAATTGCTAATGTGGGTAATTTAACAATTTATGGAAACGTATCTGCTTTATCTGCTGCTGGTTTAACATTAGGAGGTTCAGTAAGTGCGTCTGTATACGGAAATATAACATCTGGAACAATAGCTACAACACATTACGGAATTAATACATCTTCAACAGGAACTTTAGCAATTTCTGGAAGTATAATTCCTAGAGGTGCAATTGGCGTTAATGCAACCGCTAGTGGGAGTACAGCATCTATATCTGTCACAGGTAATATATATGGAGGTAATACTTCAACTGCAAGTATATATGGTTTGAATAGAACAACTGGTATCTCTCCTATAACTATTATTGGTAATATAATTGGAGCATCAGGTGCAAGTTCTGCTAGTTATGGTGTAAATTGGTCTAATGGTGGTAATCTTACTGTGTATGGAAACATATCCGGTAATAGAGCAACTGGTTTGTATATTAATAATGGTAATACATCAACTGTTCATGTTATAAGTGGAGGTAATGTATACGGCGGAGTAGCTACTAATGCCACAGGAATAACTGTAGGTGGTTCTTATAATACTATAACAATTTATAATAATATATCATCTGGTTCAACAACTAACACTTATGGAATATCTTTAGGAGGGGTTATTACTAGTACTGTATATTTTTATGGTAATATAACTCCTAGAAATACAAATGCAATTTATAATTCAAGTGTAGGTATTGTAAATGTATCTCCTTTTAATTCTTCTTTGTCTGGGTCAACGATTGCTGCTGTTGCAAGTATTAATAACGCTTCAAATACTGGAACTTTAAATATATCTGCAAATGTTTTTGGTTCATTATTAGGAAATGGAGTCAATAATTCAAATCCTGCAACGATAAATTTATATGGAAATGCAATAGGAGGTTCTGGTAATAATCTCTACGGAGTCAATAATTCTGGTTTAGGAACTGTAAATTTATACGGTAATATTACCGGAGGAAGTGGAACTAACTCTTATGGTGTTAATAATAATAATTCAACTGTTAATTTGTATGGAAATCTATTATATACATCTACTTCTAATGAGGTTTCAATTAGTAACGGATTTGTAAGTGTTTTAGGTGATTTAAGTGCTAATAATAACAATGCTCCTTTTATAACTAATGCTAATGTTAATGTATATGGCAATGTATATTCTGGTATAAATAATACAGCTCAACCATTAATACAAGGCGGAGGTATAGTTAATGTTATAAAAAATGTAATAGGGAATTCTACATTAGGTAATAATACAGCTATAAATGCTACAACAATTTCTGTAAGTGGTAATGTTTATCCAGGATATAGTGGACCATCATCTAGTGGTTTTATTAACGGATATAGTACATTAAATGTATATGGAGATGTTGTAGGTTCAACTAATCCTAGTTCTTCAAATGAACTATTATATCCGGGCGTAAATAGTAATATAACAAATATATTTGGCAGTATTTATATAGGAAATGCTCCTTTAATAAAACCTAATAATATTAGTTATATTTCTGCTAATAATATATTCGGATATAATAAGTCTTTTTTAATCAATAATACTTATAATAACTTATTTAGTGTATCGGCAAGACAAATTAATGCAAGTGAATCTGGATTTTTCCCTGTAAATTCAAAATTTACATTAACACCAATAGTTTCTTCAAGTATATTAAATTTTTATAAAGGTGGTTATCCAAAATATTCTATACAAGGATCAAATACAAATTCAGTTTCATCTCTTCCTGGTATAACAAATATTACATCAATTTCTAATACTCAAAAAACCATTACATTTAATTCTGTACATAATGTAACTTCAACTGCTGGTATTATTTCGTCTACTGGATTTTCTGATAGTACGTGGAATAACATATATGGAATAGTTTCCATACCAAGCACAACACAATTGACTGTTTCTGGTAATTTTGCAACAACACCAGGGTCTTACGGAACAAGTATTTTAATTAATCAAACTGGATATTATGGTAATAGTGCTTTAGTTTTAACAAACGGTGCTCATTTGCTTAAAAATAATGATACAGTTTATTCTTATACTTTTTATGACCCAGCCTTTTCTTGGAATGGTGTATTTAATACCATAAGTTTATCTCCTTCTGCTTTTTATATAATAGGACCATCTAGTCCACCTGCTCAATATGGTGTAATTATCTCAACAAAATATTTTAGTAGTTTTAAAACACCTTCGTATGCTCAACAAACTGCCAATATCATTCCAGTGCCGGTATCTCAAGTTAGGAATGCTTATTCTTATAATTCTAATACACAAATTGGAAATGTAATAATACCATCATTAAGTGATGTTGGTAGTGATACATTGGTTGATAATGGTCAAGGAATAAATGTTTACGGAACTATGAAAAAAGTTCCAACAAGTAGTGTTAGATTGAACACCGTTTATAGTAGTTTAACTGGAAGTATGATAATTCCTGATAAAAAGTTTGTATCCTATGGAGTGAAAGTAGACAATTCTGACATCGGAATTGCTTTATTGGATGCAACTACTTTATGGAATTATCCAACATCATCTATAAACGTTAATACTATTGGTGGTAAAATTAAAAATATTGTATCAAAATCAGATATAGTTTCTCTACTTTAACTATATTAAAAAATCTTCGTGTTTTTTTAACAATTGTATTAAACTGTATTTGCAGTGTTGTTTACTAAATTCAAAATCTTTTAATATTTCTCGGATATTATTTAAAAATAATTTAAATCTATTTTTAAAAATATTTGTGTCTATTGAATAATTAAAATATGATTCATCTGTTTTTGATTCGCAAATAATCGGTAATATTTTATTTTCCTTTTTATTTTGACAATAATGTTCTGCTGCTGCCAAAATAATTCTATTAGGAATGTCTATTAATTTCATTTTATCATTAGATAAAAATTGCTTAATTTTTTCTGAGTCCTTTTTATGCCATTCTGTGTAACCATTAGAAGTACAACATTTATTAATAATATCTTTTAACCCTCGGAATCTAAAATGATATAAAGAATTATTAGTTTCATCTATTCTAGAAATTGGTTTATTAAATGAGTGATAATCAAATACTGTATCTATTTTTGATATTTTATGTAATGATTTTCCCTGCATTAAATCAAATCCTTTAACGTTCAAAGATTGTTTATACATATTATCATACTGAGAGAATATAGATGGCATCATAAACCAAGAAAAGAAATAAAGATCTTTATTATCTTTTATTATTTCTTTTATATCACTGTAGGCTAGATACTCATCAACATCTATCATAAGAACATAGTCTTCTTTTATTTTTATTTTTATGATAGTTTGAAAAAAATTCATTTTTTCTTTTTCTATTTCATAGTGAATACAGTTAAAAAAATTAACATTATATTCTTTTAAAAAGGGTAGATCTTTATATGATTGATCTCCTACAACATAAAAACTATCGACCCCAATTTTAGAGTAGTATTCTAACCATTGCCTGTAAAAGGGTAAATCACATTCAGATATCCTTGTAAATACTGCAACAGAACTCATTAGTAAATATTCTCATTGAGATGAGAGAATGTTTTTTTATCAGTTTCTATATTTAAAAAGTTGCATATATTTTTATAAGATTTTTCTGGTGAATTAAAAATATCTACAAATAAGAAACTATTTCGCAATGGGTAAAAATAATTAAAAACTTCTGTGTAATAATCTTCTATTCTTTTAACATTTTTATTAAAGTCTGTCCATCCATATTGATATAGTTTATCTGACTCAAAAGCTAACGGATCTTCTTTTGCTTTTTCTGGTCTATTGTAGCAGTGTTTAGCCATACTATAAGCCATGTCATAAGGATTTCTATATGAAAAAATATATAAGCTATCAGGAAAATATTTTTCAAAATTTTTATAATTAAAACTATTAATAGCTTGATAATCTTTTATAAAATTTTTTAATCCTTC
>Ga0114976_10001828_pt1 | contig 13323 bp, 16 predicted proteins | sample S_130805_EF_Meta_FD_87319 | JGI IMG/M metagenome (GOLD analysis project Ga0114976, IMG submission 87319) | Freshwater microbial communities from Lake Simoncouche, Canada to study carbon cycling - S_130805_EF_MetaG | ecosystem: Environmental > Aquatic > Freshwater > Lake | place: Lake...
CCGCGCCTTCGCCCACAGCACGGCTGGTATCGGCCAGGGCGCCGATCGCATCGCCCGCCGCGACACTGGCGGCGGAGGCGGGCAAGGTGACGGCGCCGGCAGTATTGACCACAGCGGTGAAACAACCGGTGACCGCCAGGGCGTAAGGCACGGCGATTGTCGGGTCCGTGCCGCGCATATGGTTGATGGCATAGGCGATCTGCTGCACATCCAGCCCGGGCAGACCCAGGAACTGCCCGGCGAAACGGTCAGCCAAGCCGGCGGCCATGCTGACCATGCCGCGCTGCACGAAATCCCCCAGGTTCCGGGTGGAATACGCCAGAGCAAAAGCATCGCGGGCGTAACCCAGCACCTTTCCCACCGTGCCCAGCAGGCCGGTCTGACTGGCCGCAACGGTGAAAGGCCGGTCTTCCGCGCCGGCTTCGGTGAAGCCCAGGCGCAGCATTGCCATGCCGCCGCTGGCGCTGTCTTCCAGCACCGCGACGCTATCGCACAGCACCTGCCATTCCCCCAACGTGGGGTGAATCAGCGCGCCGGGCCCAGGCTCATCGATGCACGCTTTCAGCAGCGCGTCGCGCTGTGCGGCATAGTCGTTGCCCAGCACATAGGCTTCCAGATCGAAGCTGCGAACGCGCCGGCCCAGGTCTTCATTGAAAGGCGTGTCACGCAGGGGAAATTCATGCTGCGCCACCCGGCGGCCGCTTTCGAAGCTGGCGCGCATGACGCCGAAAGGCACGCCGCGGAAGCTGGCCGGCTGAATATTGGCGCGCCACCCGGCAGCGCCGAACAGCGCGTTCAGCGGCGCCGGAATCAAGCCGCGGGCGGTGGAGATAAGGTCGCTCACGCGAAGACGGGCCCCTTGCCGAAAGCGTAGCCCACCGCCACCCGCACCGGTTGCGTGCCGGTGCGCGGCGTGTCCACCCGCAACTCGCGCGGGGCGTTGACGAACCGCACGGTGACCTGGCCGCCATCGCGGCCGGCGCCGCCGGGCGTGAACCGCATGGGGCGAGGTTCGATGCCCGGGAAGGCTTCCAACCGGCCGGCGCCGTTCAGGCCGCCGCGGCGGGGCACGGCTTCACCGGGCAGGCGCGGGCCGCTGCCTTCCATGGCCCGGAAGCGTTCGATGATGGGACCCAAGGCCTGCCAAGCCGCGGCAATACGCTGCGCGGCGGCGATCAGCGGATCTACCACCCCCGCACGAATGCCGGCCCAGGCCGATGTGAAGGCCTGGGCAATACCCGCCCACAGATCGGCAAAGAAAGCCTTCACCGCATCCCAGGGACGCATCACGCCAGCCGCCAATGCGGCCATGGGGAAGCCCTGAATGATAGTCCAGGCCGCACTGAACGCATCAGCGATGCCGCGCCACAGATCGGCGAAAAAGGCCTTCACCGCATCCCAGGGACGCATCACGCCAGCCGCCAATGCGGCCACGGGGAAGCCCTGAATGATAGTCCAGGCCGCACTGAACGCATCAGCGATGCCGCGCCACAGATCGGCGAAGAAGGCTTTGATCGGCTGCCAGTTCCGCACGACGCCATAAGCGGCCGCGCCCACGGCAGCCAGACCAGCGCCGGCGATGGGGTTGGCCAGAAAGGCGACGCCAAGCCCCGCCAGCGCCGTGACGACGCCGCCGATCGCGGCGATCCAGGGGCCGGCCAGCAGGGCGGTGAAGCCGATCATCACGCCCTTCCAGCCGCCGAGCGAAGCCACCACAGTTCGCACGCCGGACAGCAGCGCGCGCAGATCGACCACGGTTTCCTGCAGGTTCCACTTGCCGATGGCACCGGCAATGTCATCCACCCAGGCCTTGACCTTGCCTGCAATCAGTTCGCGGTTTGCGGCCACCCAGTGGGCCAGGTCTTGCAGCAGCGGCGTCAGTATCGGCGCGAGGCGGGCGCCGATGGCGTTTCGCACACCCAGAATGGCCATGTTCAGGTCATCCCAGCGGTCGCCGAAATCGTCCAACGCGCTCACGTCTTCACGGCTGAACACGCGGCCGAAGGTTTTCAGGCGCTTGGCATTTTCCTGATAAGCGACCAGGGCATTGATCAGCTCCCCGCCACCCTTCCCCATCAGCGCCTTGGCGATGCGTTCGCGCAGGCCGGGGTCTTCGTTCTTTTCCAGCAGCTGGGCGACCTGCGGCAAGATATCCAGACCGGTCAGCTTTTGACCTTTCGGGCCGGTCAGCCTGACCTTAGCCTGCCGAAACAGGTCCATCGCTTCGGGGTTCTTGCCGGCCCGGGCTTCGGCCACCACACGGTTCAGGCGAGTAAGACCGGCGGCAGCGTCTTCGGCCTGCGCGCCTTCCTGCGTCGCGCTGTAGCGGAAGCCGGCGACCATGGCCTGCTGCGCTTCGGTGACCGCGCCCAACCGGTTGTAAAGGTCGTTCAATCCGGACCCGGCTTCGGCCGCGCCCTTCACAATGCCCAGCAGGCCGGCGACGGACCCGGCGCCACCCAGCAAGCCCAGGGGCGTCAGCACACCGGACACCTTGGCGGAGAGGTTTTCGAAGGCCCCGCGTGCATCCCGCGCCGCGCCGGCAATGCGATGCAGCCCGGAGACGCGCGCCAGGTCCTGCAACTGCGCGCCGGCGCGACGGAAACCACCTTCCAGCGCGGAAAGCGGCTGCCGCAGCGCCACCACCTGCGCGCGAATCGCCCGCAGCGGGCCCGAGGCCTTGTCAACCGCCTGGATAACGGCCTGGAAGCGGGCTTGTTCCACCTATCCCCCATCCATCGCCTGGGCTTCGGCCGCGGCGATGCGGTTCGCGTGCTGGATCGCGGATCTGAGGCCGGCGGGATCGAGGCCCCAGACGTGTTCGCCGTCGCGCCAGAAGCGCCAGGCGTCGTAGTACCGCTCTAAGACGCCGATGGGGTCGGCGCCGTCATAAAACCCAGGATGGCAAGGCACCCCGCGTTGAAGTCGGCGCCCGCCAAGCGGTCCACCACTACGGGCAGCACGCCGGCCAGCCGCGCGAGCAGTTTGGCGCAAGCATCGGTGTTGAAATCAACAGATTCCCCCACTCGATAAGGCGCGCCGCATTCGCGCAGATCCTTGCCGGTGGGCGGGCGAAGGGTGAGTTCGCGGATTTCGCCTTCCGGGCCCTGAACGGGGGCCGAAAGGGTCAGCGTCACGGCATCCATGGTCAGATTTCCACGCATTCAGCGCCTTCGAAGCGGAGCTTCACGGTGCCTTCGACGGGGTTGATCTGCGTTTCGCCGGCGAAATACGCGCCGCGCAGCGCATAAGTGACGCCGGTGGCAAGCTGCACCGTGACGGTGGAATTCGTCACGGCGTCCAAGGCCTTTACACTGAAGCCCTGGGCGGTCACTTCCGCTTCGATGTAGGGGATGATGGGCGTTTCCTTGAACCCATGCGCGCGGCCATCAATGCCCATGACGGCTTCGCGGTTGGTGTTCAGCGGCTGCACGGTGACGCCACCACGCAGCTGATAGGGGGTGCCGTCGCGCGACATGAAGACGATGCCTGCGACGCGGATCGGGGCGGCCATGGGCGGGTTCCTTCAGCTTCGGATCAGAGGCGGGGCTGGGCGAGGACGGCCAGTTCGTTCAGACCCGCGATCAGGCGCGGCGCGAAAAGCACATCCAGGCGGTTGGGGTCGCTGGAATTGATCTGAACGATGGTGTTCGCCAGGAAGGTGTCCATATCGGTCACCAGGCCATCGGCCATCATGGACGAATACTCTGTCGCCAGTTCGGCCTTAAAGCCGGAGGGCGTGCAGACCGGCTGGCCGGCGCCGAAGCGGGTGCCATCCGGTGCCAGCTTGGCGCGCGGGAACTTCGATACCCCCGCGCTGCGAAGGCGGCGCACCACTTCCATCAGCGTATACATGGTGATGGTCAGCAGATAGCTGCGGTCCGTCACCCCGGCGGCGTTCTTCTGATAGGTGGTCACGGACTGCTGGATGGCGACCGAGCCATCCGCGCGGGCTACCAGGGTGGCGATACCGCCGCCCAGCAGGCCATTGGCTGTGGCGATGCCCCAGCGGGAGGCAACCGGCGGCGCCAGCACGGCATTGACCGTGAGCGTCTGCAGCGGGCGGCCGGCATCGGCGCGAATGGCCACGGCATGCACGCCAGCAATCGCCGCGGCAATGTCAGACGCCCAGGACGGCGTCCCTTCCAGGCCGAAGATGCTGTGGTGCTGATCGTTTCGCGCCGCGCCGAGGGTGGTGAGCGTGGCGGCGTTGCCCGGGGCGAAGGTGATGGCGTGGCCGAAGGTCTGGCGGAGGTAGCTCCACCGGCCCGCGGTGTCGTTCAGCATGGCCTTCACCACATCCAGCGGGGTGGCGCTGGCGTAGGGGTGGGCGATGAAGTCATATTCCACGTCACCCAGCAGCGCATCGATGCCGGACAGGCTGGGGTCCGTCGCGCCGCCGGACAGGGCGGTGATGGTCAGGCCCACGCCGGCCGGCAGGGCTTCCCCGGCGCCGAGGCCGCGATAGTTCACCCGCACATCGATGCCGTTGCCCAGCGTGCCCTTGTGCACGGCGGTCAGCGTGACGGTGCTGGTGCTGACGGTGGCGGTGACCGGAATGTAGGGGCTGGCGGCCAGGGCGGCATTGATGGCCGTGGCGATGCTGTTTGCGCTGTCCCCCGACGACACGGCGACGGAGACCAGGCCGCCGGCGACGTAGAGCGAAATGGTGCCGGCGGCGGTGGCCGGGCCGGTCACGGCAATGGTGCCGCTGGCGGCGGTACCGCCGGAGACATCGGCATAGGGCAGGACCCAAACCTCACCCAGCGGGTCGTTCTGGCGGTAGTGCCAGACCATGCGGGAGATCATCGACCGCGCGCCGAACAGGGTACGCGCCTGATCGACGCTGAATATCTGCGTCGGCACATTGCTTGCGGCCGTGATGGTCTGGCCAACCAAGATGGCGCGGCGCGTGACCGCGCCATAGGCCGCCTGGGAGGCGTCGAAATCCACATAGAAGCCCGGGACGAACAGCCCCGAGGCGGGGATGTTCGGGAAGGAGATTGCCATTGCAGGGCCTTTCGGGTCAGGCGGTGGGGAAGGTCAGGCGAAGGGTGCTTTCGGCGCGGCCATCGGGGCCGGCGGTGCGCGGGGCGGCGGCGGCGCTGGGCAGGCCGTCGATCGGCGGATAGGTTCCGGCGGCATCGAAGGGATGCACGGCATCGACAGCGATGCGCGCCTCGCCCAGCCGGCCGGTCACGATAGGCTCGAACCGTTCCTGCCAGGATAGGCTGGCGGTGATGGTGAGCTGCGCGGTCGGGCGTTCGCCGCCCGGCTTCACTTCGCAATTCGTCACCCAGGAGGACACGTCTTCAAGCTGGGTCATCCAGGCAGGGGCGCGCAGCAAAGCGTCTTCGATGCGGGCGGCGTAGGCGTCCATTGCCGCTTCGCAGGCGATTTCATCGGACGCATCCAGCTTCACATGCAGCGCCAGCGTGGCGGAAACCTGAAAAGCGGGAGAGGCGAAAGCGCCAAAGCTGCGCTTCGTTTCATCGAACATATAGACCAGCATCGCCGGCTGATCTTCGGCGTGCACCGGCCAGGCGCGGGCGGTGTAGATGCTTTCGGCCAATTCGGGCAGCGCGGCGCGCAGCCGGGCCAGCGTGGCGTTGCGGATGACCGCGCGGCCGGGGATAGCGTCAGCCATAGGGGCGGTCCTGCCGGTTGCCCAGGATCAGCAGCACGGCGCCGAGGCCATCCGGTTGCAGGTCCACCACCTGGAAGATGTCGCCGCGGGCTTCCACTTCATCTTTCGGCGCCGGCGCCACGCCGGCCGGGAAATCGGCCAGCCGGACGTAAAGCTGCGGCGCCAGGACGGAGGTGGGCGTGCCGCCCTGATCGAAGGCGACGCGGCTGGCGTGCCGATCCAGCACGCCCTGCAGCGTGAAGGGCAGCGCCTGGCTGGGGCGATAAAGCACCGCTTCGCCAAAGGTGGCGAGAATGGGCTTGTTCGCCAGCCCGTCGAAATCGATCATGCGGCGGGTCAGGCCTTGCCGCGAGGCTTTGCCACGGGGGCGTCTTCGGCGACCGAGGCTTCGGCGGTTGCGGCTTCGGCCATCGGGGCCGCATCTGCGGCCGGCAGGGCGACCACGCCGCGTTCGATCAGGCCGGGCAGTTCATCCGCCGGGATCTGGCAGGCGTCACCAGGGCCGGCCCATTTCGAGGCGCCGGCGGCGTCGCGCCAATAGACGGTGCCCAGCGCGACGGCCGGGACCAGGGCAATGTTGACTTCGGACATGGGGGTGCCTTGCTGCTGGGAAGGACGGGCGGCGGGGCGTGACCCGCCGCCCGTCCTATCAGGTTACGGTGATGGCGGCGGCGGCGTTCACCTGGGTGGGGATCACCAGCGGCGCGGACTGGGTCAGCAGCCAGCGGGTGCCGGGATTCTGCGTGGTGTAGGACTTCGGCGCATAGGGCAGCGCCGCGTAGCCCACTTCCGCATCGATGACCGAGGCGAAGGCGCGTTCCCCGTTCAGCTGCGAGCTGCCGAGGATGACAGTGCCGTCCGGGATCATCGGCTTTTCCACGCCATCGGCCGGATCGACGTACCAGTCGTAGTAAAGGAAGAGCTTGAACTGGCCCCAAGTGCCGAGGAACTGGCCGCCGATCGTCGGGCGGGCCGCGGTGGCAACCAGGTCCGGCACGCCGTTCTGCGGGCTGAGCACGATCTGGCTGACGCGCGGGTCCTGGCGGAAGCCTTCCCAGGCCGCCGGCGTGAAGATCACGGTATCGGACGGCAGGCCGGAGGCCTTCAGGATCAGCGCCGACCAGGTGGTGAGGTTCGCACTGGGCGTGGCGGTGGAGCCGATGGCGCCGCTGATGTTCCAACGGGCGTTGCCGGTCAGCGCGACGGTCAGCGAGGAATCGCGCTGATAATCGACGCGCTGCGTGGGGTAGTTGTCGCCGGTGATATCGACATAGCCGTTCACCAGGGCCTGCGCCGCCATCCATTCCAGGCGGCGGTCGATCATCATGATCTGCTGGGCAAGCAGGCTGTCCAGGTTCACCTGTTCGCGCTCCGCCGGCGTCATCTGCAAGCCGCCGATCTGTTCGCCGATTGCGCGGCGGATCGGCTTGAAGGGATCGACGCGGTCAAGCTGCTTGATGTAGGCCGGCTTGAACTCGTTCGTAGTGACGCCGATCTGTTCCACGAACTTGGCTTCGGCCAGCGGGCTGACGAAGGGCGCCATGCGGCGCTTATTCACGAAAACATCGACCAGCACCTTTTCCGTGAGGGAGGTGCTGATGTTCGGAAAGAAAGTGTCCAGCAGAAAGCTGGACGGCCGCTTCATCTGTTCGACAACCGCGATCAGACGGGCGGTATCATAAAGACCGACTGCCATGGTGGTGTGCGCCTTTCAGGCATGGGGTAAGCGCCTTGCCCAAGGGCGCACGGGGGCGGATGGGCGAACGGCGGCGGCCGAAACCGCGCCGGCTTACTTGGAAACCGGGGTCTTCAGGTGAATGCCAGCGTCGCGCAGCGCGATCTGCGTCGCCACCGTGGTGGCGCTGTGGCCGGTGCCGAAGGTCAGGCTGTTCGCGTTGAATTCGCCGGCGGCATAGATCAGGCAGGCCTTGTCGGCGCTGCTGGCATCCGTCGCTTCGGCCAGAATGGCGGCGGGGTTCTGCGACCCGTCCGAGGAGGCGGACAGCGAGAGGGTGTATTTGCCGGAGGAGGTGATGCGGCCCAGCACGGCGCCGCGCGCCAGGTTCTGGCCGCTGATCAGCGTGCCGCCATCGGTCACCAGGAACTGGTTGCCGGCAATGAGGCTGTCCGGGGTGTAGGTATCGGTCGCCGAATACGGGACCTGCGGGTTCAGGGTGTTCGCCATGAGTGCGCTCTTTCAGGTTCGAGGTTGAGAATTCAGACCCGCATGCCGAGGCTGCGGAGACGATCAAGGCCGGCGGCGGCGCTCTGCTTGGCCGCATCGGCCGGGCTGGCCGGGCCGCCATTGGCGGGCGCTTCGTCCCCAACCTGCGGCGCCGGTGCGGATTGCATGCGTGCATGCAGGGCGGCCCGAGCGGGGGTGCTGGCCGGCGCGATGGCGTTCAGCGCGGCAAGGCCGGCCTGCAGCGTGGCCAGCGCCGCGGCGCGCGGCAGGGCAGTTTCGAACGCCAGATGCGCGGCCAACGCGGGCGCGCGGGCGGCGGCGGCATCGGCGAAAATCGCGGCGCAACGGGCGCGTTCGCGGCGGCGGGCCTGGGCGGCGACAGAGTCGCCGGCCATTTCTTCTTCCATGTCCTCTTCGGCCACGGTCTGGTCCTCGCTGTAAGGGGCGGCTTCGACGGGCGGGTCCACGGGCACGCCTTCGCCGTTGTCCTGTTCCTCGTCCTCGTTCGGGTCTTCCGGGTCGGGTTCCTGTTCGGGTTCCGGCGCGGCTTTGGTGGCGGCGGGCAGGCCGGCCAGGTGCGCGAAGCGGCTGGCAGGCGCCGGACCGTCCGGTTCGGCGCTTTCATGGGCGCGCGGCGCCGGGCCGGCGCGCAGGCCCATAAGGGACGCGAGCGGCAGCGCCGCCGCGATATCGCGGAGAGACATCGAAGGCTCCTTCAGGAGTGGGTTAGGCGAGGGTATCCATCAGCGCGCGGAAGGCATGGTCGGGCGGCATTACCGCATCAACCAGCTGCTGATCGAGCGCGGCGGCGCCCAGGAAGCAGGCGGCCTGCTGAGCGCGGATGCGGTCCGCCGACAGGCGCCGGTTGCGGGCGACGGTGGCGACGAACAGTTCGCCGACCTGGTCTATTTCGCCCTGAATGCGGGCGAGCAAGTCCGGCAAAACGCCAGTGAAACGGGCGCGCGCTTCTTCAGCCTTGCGTTCGCCGTAGGTGACGAAGTGCACGGCGATGCCGTCCTTGCCCAGCGCGCGGGACAGGTCCGCCAGCATGGTGATTACGCCGATCGATCCGGCACCGCCGGTGCGCGGCACGGTGATCCGGTTCGCCGCCGAGGCCAGCGCATAGGCGGCGCTGTAGGCGCCTTCCGCCAGCACGGCCCAGATGGGCTTGATACCGCGAGCGGCGTAAATCTGATCTGCCAAGTCAAAGCAGCCAGCGACTTCGCCACCCGGGCTATCGATATCCAGCACGATGGCGCGGACGGCGGGGTCCATCAGGGCGGAGAGGAAATTCTGCCGGATACCGTCATAGCCGGTCATGCCGGAATATGGGCGAAGAGTGCCCAGGCGCTGCACCAGGGTGCCTTGCACCTGAATCAGCGCCACGCCTTCGGCCACGTCATAGCCTTCCCGCACCACATGGCCGCGCTGCATCAGCTCCGGCGGCGGCGCGGCGTCCAGGCCGCTTTCGATGCGGCCCACACCGAGGCGCGCGGCCAGCGCGGCCATGACGATTTCCGCCTTTTCCGGGCGGATCATCAGGGGCGCGTTCAGCAGGCGCTGGGCGAGGTGCGGCAGGGGCGTCATCCGGCGACGCAAGCCTTCAATGCCGTGATTTCGGCCTGAAGCTCCGCAAGCTGCGCCTCCAGTTCCGAAATGCGCTTATCGCGCGCCATCACTTCGGCGGCGGCTTCGGCATTGGCCACCATGAGCGAGCCAAGCTGGAAGGCGATGGCAGAGCGAGTGTCCTGCATTACGGCACCTGCTTGATAGCGTTGTCAGCACTGGGGTCTTTCCACAAAGCCCCGCTTGGCAAACCGGTTGACGATGTGGGAAGGGCAAACAGAATGATATTCTGCACATTGCTTGTGCTTCGGGTGATGCGAACGGCCGAAGAAAAAGTATTCCCCGCATCGTTACCAGACATGATGCGGAACTCGCCGCCCTCAGCGTCTATTGCCCAAAGTTTTGTGTTTGCCGCCTGATCGTTTTCGCGCAGAAAAATCAGCGGGTGAGTATTGTCGATCTGGAAAATTGAGGCCGTGCTGCGAATGCGATCGGTTAGCAGTTGCAACTCATAGGCAGCCACATTGCTGGAAAGAACCTCAAACCCCGCCACGCCGTCCGTCGCGCGGACCAATGCGCGGAAAGATGCTGTCGTTCCTGGGTTATAAAAAAGAACGGACGTATTTCCCGCCGAACCGCCATTGTAGCTCTCATTGGTGAAATGCACCTGCTGGTTGGTGCCGAACCACATTTGGCGCGTGTCGTTGTTGCCTATTGTCAGGGGCCAATATTTTCCGAGGCCCGTCTTGAAGGGAGCAATCCTGTATTCGCCGCCGCCCGTCGCTTGATTGCCGAACCATTTGGCACTGACAGTCAGCCGCTCCTCGTTGGCGCCATTCCGAAGTTGCAGCGCCAGACTGCTGACGTTTTCGCGGGGCAGGTTCCACGGGTCGCCCGATGGACAAATGCTGAGTCCGCACCAGCGATTGGCGACCGTTGGATATGCAACCCACGACCCTTCCTCATAGTCGCTGGCGTAGCCTTCCTGGCGAAGCCAAACCCCTGACGTGCCGCCGAGATAAATCCCGCCGCCGTCCTGGACGTAGTTCCCAGCATTGTCGTAGCTGGGAATCCCGGCGGTGACGTATTTGCTGGTGAGCGGCGCGGCGGCGGCGGCGCGAATGATGGCCGCAAGGGCGGTCACGCTGAACCGCCCGCCGGCCCCAGCCGCCGTGTGACCGGCAAGGTAGGCAGGCGCTTCAGCAGGCAGCGGCAGTTCGGATAGGCGCGGCATCAGACAGATTCCTCCGCTTCCGCGCCACCCGGGCGCTGATCCAGCGCATTCCCGCCGGCGGTGACGGTGGGCGGCGCCTGACCCAGCAGAACGGGCGGCACAGGCAGCCCACGATCGGCGAACATCTGGATTTCCAGCGCCCGCTGATCCAGGATCTCTTCGATATCCATGCCGCCCGATTCAGCGGCTTCGTGCTGCAGGGTGGACAGCGCGCCGGCCACCTTCATCAGCGCGCCCTGGGGTTCGCGCACCGGGTCCACCCAGCCACGGCCGGGGCCGATCCACTTGCTGCGGGCGTATTCGGCGCGGGCTTCCATGAAATCCGGCGCGCCGGCGGGCAGCGGCAGTTCGCCGCGGTCCATTGCCTCTTCCAGAAAGGCCGCATAGATCGGCGCGCAGAAGCCTCCGGCGAATTCATGCCGGCGGCGGGACAGGGTTTTCCAGGTTTCGATCAGCGCGGCGCGGGCGCTGCTGTAGTTCGACTGGCTGTAGTCCGTCGAGAGCTGTTCATAAGACGTCCCCAGCGCACCGGCCATATGGCGCAGCGCGGCAGCTTGGAAAGCGGGATAGTTACTGGCCGGGCGGGCGGCGGTGACGGAGGTGATTTTCTCCCCCGGCGCCAGGATGGGAATGCGCGCATTGTTCAGCTTGATGCTTGCCTCAGAGTGATAGCCTTCGCGCATTTGCTGATAGGCGGAGATTTCGCCGCCTTCGGGGCTGAGGCTGTCGCCCACCAAGTCGCGGTCAAAGGGTGATTCGATGTAAGCGGCGAAAACGGCGTTCAGCACCGCCGCTTGGAGTTCCACCTGTTCATACCGCGCCAGCATCTTGGCCCGGGCCAGCACCGGCTTCAGCACGCCGCCGGCGCCACGATGCTGGCCGATGCGATCCGCTTCGAAGGTGTGCACCACCAAGGGGCGGCCCCAGTCGGTTTCCCGTGGCACCCGTTCCCATTGCACGGCCTGCGCGGCGGCCCACCAATCCCCCAGATGCGCCTTGCGGACATGGTAGGCGACGGCGGCGCCGTCTTCATCGACCTCCACCCCGCCGCGCAGATCTATGGTGTCCATGCGGTTCTGCGGGTTGGAAAGACGATCCGGGTCGATCAGCTGCACCGTGGTGGCGTAGCGGGCGCGCCCCGGGGCCATGCGGCCGGGGCGCCAGAGCAGCAGCGCCAGGGCATCGCCTTCGATCAGCAGGGTGCGGAAGGCCAGGCGGAAGACGCCGGCCATGGTCACGCGGCGGCCGGCTTCGCACCACAGGCCGGGGTCGTTCGTCCAGGACCGCCAGAGGGCTTCGGCGGTCTGGGAAAATTCTTTGGCCCAGGCAGCATCGAAGCCCGGCGCCCAGGCGGACAAGGCGCGGTAGTCCGGGATGGAAGACAGCCGCAAATCGGCGCCGATGACGGCGTCCGTTATTTTCGTGATGCCGCCGGCGGTCCAGCCATCGTTCCGCACCATGTCGCGGATGCGGGCGACGATGCGGTCCCGGTAGAAATTGGTATCGGCATCGGCGGAGCCCAGCCAGGGCAACCAGCCATCCATTTCCGCCGAAGTGGAATCGGCGGCATCCCAGGGCATCGCGCCAGATCCGTTGAGCCCGGCCATGCGCCGGCCCTGCTGCTGGCGCCGGGCGGGGCGGCCATCGGGCCCCAGAATGGCGGAGGCCGCCATCAGAAGCGCACCCCCAGGGCGCGGCGGCTAGGCTGCAGGCCTAGGGCGCGTTGCAGTTCGGCGATCAGCGCCCGCAGCGTACCAATATCGGTCGCTTTGTACGTCACGCCGCGCTTGCCATCGCCCATTTCATAGGTCACCTGCGTGACCTGCTTGCCAAGGGACAGATCGAGCAACGCCTGCTGCGCTAGCAACAGATTGGCGCTGATCACGGCGGGGGCGAGACCGCTGAAGGCGGAGACGGAGCCGGACATCGGGGATTCCTGAAGGGTCAGGCGCGGGCGGCGAGACGCGAGTTTTGGCGATGCGAAAAATATTGCTGGGCAATTTTCTTCGCGTGATTTCGTCGATCTGTTGTGGCTCTCTCGAAGCGTCGCAAAGACGAGGAAAAGAGATGCCAAACACCCTAAGTGCTTTTCTTACCGCCAAAGACGCTAGCCAGCTTTGCTGCCTCAGCAAGGCGGCTTTCGCTAAGGCAGTTGCGGCTGGCCGTCTGCCGGCGCCGCTGTATCCCGCGCCGCGTGCGCCGCGCTGGCGGCTTTCGGAATTGAATGCGGCTATCGACGCGACCCGCGCCTTGCCTTCAGAGGCCATGGCTCAACGCCAAGAAGCTAAATTGGCGCCACCCAAGAAGACGATGGCTTGACACGATACACTCGCATCAGGCCCGTGCGGCAAGGCGGGCGGCCAACCGCGCGCCCAGGCCCTGGGCGGCTGCGGGGGGCGGCAGGCGGACGGGCGGCGGTGGCAGGGCGGCAACCGCTGCCACCGGCGCTTGTCTGGCCGGCGGCAGCGGCGCCGGCAGCGGCGGCGGCGGAGAAACACCGGCTGCCGCTGCCGGCGTAAAGACGGCGGTGTTGCGGTCCCAGTCCGCCGCCCAGGCGGGCGTGGCGGACCAATCCGTGATGCGGTGCAGCCCATGCAGTCGAGCGGCGATTTCGGCCATGACCATCAAATCCCAGGCTTCGTTGCGGGCGCTGGGCATGGCTTTGGCCCAGGCGCCGCGACGGTCGCGGCG
>Ga0114976_10001831_pt1 | contig 13313 bp, 7 predicted proteins | sample S_130805_EF_Meta_FD_87319 | JGI IMG/M metagenome (GOLD analysis project Ga0114976, IMG submission 87319) | Freshwater microbial communities from Lake Simoncouche, Canada to study carbon cycling - S_130805_EF_MetaG | ecosystem: Environmental > Aquatic > Freshwater > Lake | place: Lake...
ATTAATGCAAAATCAATCTTTTTTTCAGCAATACATTAATAGATATTCTCAATTAAACAACAGTTTAATGGACTGTGATAAAACCATACATCACCTTGACAGTTTAGTAAATTTAATTTCACCTGAAATGCCACGTCATATTCAGCGATGGGGAGGAAACATAAATCAGTGGAACAATAATCTCCAACGAATGAGAGATACTATTTCTGCCCGCTGCACAATAATTGATACACTTTTAGTAGATTGCTATGCACCGCAAATCTCAGGTCCATTTAACCTTACAGTAATAGAAAGTTTAGACACCAATTCAACTGTGGTATACAACAATATTACTTTTGTTGATACAACATGGACTGGCACCTATTTTGGAGGACTAACAACAACAATTTCTGCCATTGGAAATGATCCTTGTTTTGTTTTTGACCATTGGCAAACTACCAATGGAATAATTTTACCCGACATCTATTCGCCCTTTGCAACGTATAGTATGACAGGGAATGATACCCTTAAACCAATTTTTAAAAATGTGTTTACACAACTCCGCGATACTTCCGTTTGCAAGGGAGAAAACGTAAACATCTTAACCTATAATTTACCTGTTGCTCCTGAATGGTATGTTTTAAATAATCCAAATTTACTTCAGGTTGCAAACACTTATCAAACTGTGGCTTTAGACACTACAAAATATTTATTAAAAATTGGTTCTTGCTCAGATACTCTCACTCTTTTTGTGAAACCAGTTCCTGAATTTGATTTTGGTATTAGTGAAATTAAAAAATGTAACAACGATTCATTTATTGTTCAAGTTCAATACCCAAATGCCGTATGGCTTTGGAATACCGGAGAAATGGTGCCAAGCAAAATTATCAAAGAAACAGGAACATATATTTTAAAAGCTACAAAAGATAATTGTAGATTTAGCGACACATTAGTTGCAGAATTTATTGTTGCACCTACCTTGGAACTTGGCAATGATACCATCATTTGCAGAGGAGACAAAATTGAAGTAGTGGCTTTGGGAGATTATTTAAATTTAAAGTGGAATGATGACGATACTTTATACTCTAAATTAATCTCTAAGCCGGGCAATTATTTTGCAGTTGCAAAAAATGAATTGTGCAATACAACAGATTCAATAAACATTAAAGAAAAACTTTGTTTGCCTTGTGGAGTATATTTCCCTAATACATTTACACCAAACTTCGACAATTTAAACGATGTGCTTAAACCCACTTTTGGAACCTGTAATATTATTAATTACGAATTAAAAATTTTTGATAGAATAGGTACATTAGTTTTTCAATCAACAGATTTAGACGATTATTGGGATGGCATAGATTACAAAGAAGGCGGTTATGCTTTTGCTGTAACATATACCATAAAATACAGAAGTACTTCTGAAAATTATTTAAAAAATGGACACGTTTACTTAACAAGATAATTTATTGTATGCTTAAAAAAAATATTCTTTTTTTATTGTTTTCTTTTTACACAGTATTTGGCTATTCTCAAGAATCATGGCTATCTAAACCACTCAGAGACACCATTAACTCAGCAAATTCTACTCTTGATGTATTAGTTGTTTTTAAAAGCAAATGCAACTTAGATTCATTGCAAAATCAGTTTAGAATAAAAAAAACAGATACTGATTCAAGAGCTAAAACAACCATTAAACTCCTTAAAAAAACTGCCTTTGAATCTCAAAAAAATGTTTACTCGTTTCTTTTGCAAACCATGAGAACCTCCAACAATGCAATTGATTCTATTAGGCCTTTTTGGATTTGCAATGCTATCTATTGCAAAATTAATCCGCAACTTATTGATGACTTGTTAAATTTTAGAGAAATTGAACACATTGAACTTACTTCTGAAAAGCAGGTTATTGCTGAACAAACCATTATAGAAGAAACACAAACAATGGCCAGCCCAGGCGGCAAAGAACAAGGACTTGTTGCAATAAAAGCACCTGCACTTTGGGCAATGGGTTATACAGGTCAAAGTAGAATTTTATACAGTGTAGACACAGGAGTTTGGCCAACTCATCCGGCTATTGGAAACAGATTTTTAGCTAATTATTTCCCGTACTCTCAAACATGGTTTCCATTTGATAGCCAATATCCTTCTGATAAAAGCAACAGCCATGGCACACACACCATAGGCACAGTATTAGGATTGCAGCAAAATACAAACGATACCATTGGAGTTGCTTTTAATTCTTATTTTATCGCCGCCGATCCTATTGTTCAAGACCTTGCCGACGTAAAGCCAATAACCGTTATCATGACTTCTTTTGAATGGGCAATGAACCCCGATGGTGATACTGCTACAACTTCGGATATCCCCGATGCAATAAACAACTCTTGGGGAATTGCCTTAACACCACAAGACGATACGTTGTGTGTAAGTGTAGTTTCTGATCTATTAAATGCGGTTGAAGCTGCTGGAATTGCAGCAATTTTTTCGGCAGGAAACGAAGGTCCAGGAGCACAAACAGTTGGGAGACCTGCTTTTATTAGCAACACCATAGTAAATAATTTTTCTGTAGGTGCTTTAGATGGCAATAATATAAATTATCCAATAGCCTCTTTCTCTAGCCATGGACCTGGCGTATGCGGTGGTGAAAGTTCAATTTTAATTAAGCCCGAAGTTTCTGCCCCGGGTGTAAATGTAAGATCTTGTGTAGGCACAAATAGCTATTCAAATTATTCGGGAACATCAATGGCCGGGCCACATGTTGCAGGCGCTGTACTGTTGCTGAAAGAAGCCTTTCCATATTTACCCGGCGAAGAAATAAAATTAGCCTTGTACAATACAGCAATAGATTTAGGTGAACCCGGAGAAGATAATGTTTATGGAATGGGAATGATTGATGTATTGGCGGCTTACAACTACTTAGCCTTAAATAATGCTCCTGTTCCACCAGCATCTAAAAAGTTTGATTTAAGAGTAGAAAAAATTATTCTACCTCAAGAAAATGGAATTTTATGCACACCTAATTTTTCTCCTCAAATTATTATAAAAAATAATGGAGACAGCATTATAAATGGTATAAAAGTTTATTATAAAATTGCTGCTAATACGGAACAAAACACTACAATTAATACATCAATGATTTCAGGTCAAATTGATACAATTAACTTAAGTCCACTTTTCTTTAACCAATCTGGATTAATAGAATTTTTTGTACGAACAGAAATGCTAAATTCTAACGCTATTGAGACTGACGTTATAAACAACAGAAGAGTAAGTAGATTTAATTTTATTCCAGAAGCTAACCTACCTTTTCATGATGACTTTGAATCTGCAGCTATTTCACAGAATTTTGTTGTAAAAAATCCAAACAACGACGCCACTTGGAAAGTCGATTCCACAGCAGGTTTAGCTGGAAGTAATATTTCTGCAGTAATGCCATTTAATTCTTTAATAGATTTTAACAATGTAGATGAACTTATAAGCCCGGTATTTAATTTTAGCAATACAGATTCATTAACGTTAAAATTTTCTGTTGCATACAAATTAAGAGCAACGCAGCTTTCAGATTCGTTAAAAGTTTTATTAAGTAACAATTGCGGAGAATCTTTTGATTATAAAATTTACAACAAAGGAGGAAACAGTTTAAGCACTTCAACAGGAACAACCAACAATTATCTTCCAACAATTTCAACAGATTGGCGAGAAGAATCCATAAGTCTAAATCAATTTACTGGGCAAAATGGAATAGTATTAAAATTCATTGCAAAAAACAGAAAAGGTAATTACTTGAGTCTCGATAACATTTGGCTCTACAATGGTGTTCAACCAAATTTTATAAATGAACAAAACATAGAAAGCCCAACGGTATATCCAAATCCAGCAAATGAATATTTAATGATTAATTTCCCAAAAAGTAAAATCACCAATCCTTTGGTAAATGTTTACTCCATCGATGGTAAAAAAGTACTTTCGGAAAATTCAAATGTCATTTCAGTTCAAACCCTTGGCAATGGAATTTACTTTGTTGAAACCATTGCTTTTAACACTTCATTCAAAAGCAAGATTGTAATTTCTAAATAATATTCTCTGTGCCACCAATATTTAGAAAATAAGGTCACATTCGTTACTAAGAAATATAACTCAACTTAAGCATATTTGCTCTGCCTTTTTCTTCCATAGGAATACTCGCTATATTAATAATTAAGTCGTCTAAGCCCACCAAATTATTCTTCTTTAAAAATTCTTTTATTTCTTTTATTGTTTCATCTGTACTTACGTAATTATTGTAGTAATAACCTCTAACACCCCACACTAAACTCATGGTGTTTAATAAAGCAGGATTATCAGTAAAAATAAAAATATTGGCCTTGGGCCTGTGGCTTGCCAATTTAAATCCTGTGTAGCCAGAGTTGGTCATAGTTACTATTGCTGCTGCATCCACTTGTTGTGCCATTACACAAGCATTGTAACAAATAGAATCTGAAATATATGTTTGATTTCTAACAATCGGCCTATGTTCTTTAAAATAAATATTACTGTTTTTTTCAACTGCATAAATTATGCTTTGCATGTTTTCTATTACCCTTACTGGAAATTTGCCTACAGAAGTTTCTCCGCTTAGCATCACCGCATCAGCTCCATCAATTACAGCATTTGCCACATCATTTACTTCGGCACGTGTAGGTGCATAGTTTGTAATCATGCTTTCCATCATTTGAGTGGCAATAATTACGGGCTTGGAAGCAGCAATAGATTTATTTACAATCATCTTTTGCATCAGTGGAACTTCTTCCATTGGCATTTCTACTCCCAAGTCGCCACGGGCTACCATTATGCCGTCGGACATGTCAATGATATTGTCAATTTCTCTAATGGCTTCGGGCTTTTCTATTTTTGCAATAACTCTGCAAGTTTTATGAGCTGCTTTAATTTTTTCTTTTAATTCAATAACGTCAGTAACTGTACGAACAAAGGAAAGGCCTATCCATTCTACATTATTCTTTAATGCAAAATCTAAATCCAACAAATCTTTTTTTGTAAGCGATGGAAGAGAAATTCTTGTATTTGGCAAGTTCACACCCTTCTTTGAAGAGAGTATTCCTCCATTTATAACAACTGCTTTTACTGTATCCTCGTAGTTAGTTTCAACAACTGTTAACTTCAATTTTCCATCATCAATTAAAATATGATCACCAATTTTTACATCTTTAGGGAATTCCTGATACGTCATAAATAATTTTTCTGCAGTTCCCATTACTTCTGTAGTAGTAAACGTTACCTCTCCACCGTTAATTAATTCTACTGCATTATTCTCTACATTTCCTATTCTAAGTTTAGGACCTTGCAAATCAACCAAAATGGCAATATTGGTATTTTTTTCTTTGTTTATTTGTCTTATAATATCAATAACTTTTTGATGATCGTCGTAAGAACCGTGAGAAGAATTAATTCTGCATACATCTAATCCAGCTTCTATCATTTGCTCAAGCACTTCTCTGCTTGAACTTGCAGGACCCATTGTTGCAACAATTTTTGTTTTACTCCAAGATTTCATTTTATATTTTTTTAAATAAATAAATTTATTTTCGATTGTACATTCTTTATTTCCAAAATAACCGCTGCCGATACCGTTTCAATTTCTGCAAAAGATTTTACTATTTTTTCGAACTCTTTTTTTTTATGAGATTCAACCCTTAGTAAAAAAAAATAGTCGAACTTTTTTTGATCAGCCAGTAAAAATCCTTTGGAACCCAAATTGGAAATTACGCTGTATTCTTTTTTTGAATTTTCGTCGTAGAACTGAAATGCAGAGTGTTTGCTTGGTTCATTTCTATTTTCTTTTTCGGATTCTTCAAACAATCCAGCACCGGTAGTAGACTCCTCAACAATCATTTCAATATCATCAATTCGTTTTAAATCGAGCTGAAAAAATGTATTGATATCAAACACAAGTTTATAATCTCTAACCGCAGAAATAATTCCTGCAATAAAAAACTCTTCGTCCCACTTGATATTAATTTTTTTCGACATTGTGTAATAAGAACACTAAGCTAAACAAATTTTAATTGAATGACAATTGTAACAAAAAGAAAATTAACTTGATGTTATTTATAATTAAATTATTATCAACTCTTTGCAATATTTTTCGCAAGCTTGTTGTTCAGCACTTTTTTTTGATTTGCCTACTCCCTCAGAAACCTTTTCACTGCCTATAAACAGCGAAATTTTATAATAATCGCTTTGCCCTTTTCCTCCTTCTTGGTCTATAACAAACTTAATGGATTTTTTTTCTTTGTGTGAATATTCTATTACTCTACTTTTAAAATCAATTTCAGTATGTTCTATTTCATCCATATTTAAATGGATATTCACTAACCTGTTCACTATAAAATGTTCTGTTTTTTTGTACCCAAAATCCATGAAAACGGCGCCAATTAAAGCTTCTAGGGCATCGCCTTCGTAAGATTTAGAAATTATGTTGTTGTGCTTAACTGTTTCTACAAACTCAGGCAATCCAAGTTTTTTTGATAAACGATTTATACTGTCTCTACTAACAATTCTCGACCTCATCTTGGTTAAAAATCCTTCGTCTTTTAACGGAAATTTGTTGTACAAGTAATTTGCAATAACGGTGCTTAGGATTGCGTCGCCTAAAAATTCTAAACGTTCATTGCTATCTTTTACTCCTTTAATAATAACGTTTGAAGCTGATTTATGCCTTAAAGCTTGTTTGTAGTATTCGATATTATTTGGATAAAATCCCAATAAATTCTTGAGAAACGAATAGAGTCTCTTTTCCTTATTAAAAGATTTGTAAAATAAAATCGGAAACAAAAAGTTTAACAACTGATTTTAATGCTTCAGTTTTTTAAAAATCACAGAAGCATTGTGACCACCAAAACCAAAGGTGTTGCTGAGTGCAGCATTAATTACTCTTGATTGAGACTTATTAAATGTAAAATTTAATTGTTGGTCAAAAGTGGGGTCATCTGTAAAATGATTAATTGTTGGAGGGACGATATCATTTTTTACTGCTAAAACAGATGATATTGCTTCTATAATTCCTGCTGCGCCTAACAAGTGACCAGTCATAGATTTTGTAGAAGAAATATTGAGTTTGTAAGCATCCTCTCCAAATACACTTACTATCGCTTTTGTTTCGCTTATATCACCTAGTGGTGTTGAAGTTCCGTGAACATTGATGTAATCAATTTCATTTTTAGAAATTTCAGCATCCGACAATGCATTTTTCATGACGTTTGTTGCACCTAATCCTTCAGGATGCGGGGCAGTCATGTGGTAAGCATCGGCACTCATTCCACCACCTGCAAACTCTGCATAAATTTTTGCACCTCTTGCAATGGCATGGTTGTACTCTTCTAAAACCATTGCACCAGCGCCTTCACCTAACACAAATCCATCTCTGTCTAAATCAAATGGACGAGATGCTGTTTCTGGAGAATCGTTTCTGGTAGATAAGGCTTGCAGAGCATTAAATCCGCCTATACCGGCTTGGTTTACAGCCGCTTCAGAACCACCGCTAATCATAACATCTGCTTTGCCTAACCTAATGTAGTTAAAAGCATCAATCAATGCATTAGTTGAGGATGCACAAGCAGAAACTGTTGTAAAATTTGGTCCTCTAAATCCATATTTTATACTGATAAGCCCGGGAGCAATATCAGCTATCATTTTTGGAATAAAAAATGGATTGAACCTTGGCGTTCCATCGCCTTTTGCAAAATCAGAACATTCGTGTAAAAAAGTATCTAGCCCACCAATTCCTGAGCCCCATATTACACCTACTCTATCTGGATTTAACGAAGGAACATGCAAACCAGAGTCAACAATTGCTTGGTCAGAAACAACTAAAGCATACTGGGCAAATTTGTCCATTTTTCTGGACTCCTTTCTTTCTATAAATTGCCCTACGTCAAATCCTTTTACTTCGCAAGCAAATTTGGTTTTAAATTTTGTAGCATCAAAATGAGTAATAGCAGCGGCGCCAGAAACTCCTGCCACAAGGTTGTTCCAGTATTCATTAACTGTATTCCCTAGTGGAGTAAGTGCTCCAAGTCCCGTTACTACTACTCTTTTTAATTCCATTGAAGCTATCCGTTTTATGGATTATTTTACGTTCGCCTCAATGTAGCTAATTGCTTGACCAACAGTTCCGATGTTTTCGGCTTGATCATCTGGAATAGCAATGTCAAATTCTTTTTCAAATTCCATAATCAATTCTACGGTATCCAAAGAATCTGCTCCTAAATCGTTTGTAAAGCTTGCCTCAGGGGTAACTTCTTTTTCGTCAACTCCTAATTTATCAACAATAATTGCTTTTACTCTAGATGTAATGTCTGACATTTTTTATATTTTTATATTATTAGTAATGCAAAGAAAAATAAATATTGTATCGTTTCCAAATTTTAATTTGCACAATTTTATTAAAGATTTTTTTTAAGTAAAATTTTGAAATTGTATTGCCAATAATTGTGATGCCCTAATACCATCTTATGTAAAAAAACAATTTTGCAACTGCTTTGCTATAAACCAGTTTCTAAATAATTTAAATTTTGTTTCTTCCTATTTCAATTACATTCAAATTTTTTATATCTCCGTTTACCAATACAAACTTTAGCATTGTTCTAACTTTATGAAATCCATGATTTCCTGCGGCACCCGGATTCATATATAAAAACCGTTTTAAAGTATTATACTGTACCTTTAAAATATGTGAGTGCCCACATATAAATAGCTGGGGTTTATATGTTTCAATGGCCTGCTGGGCTTCAGTATTTAAATTTGAAAAACTTCCTGCGATATGAAGAATAACAACTTTTACTTTCTCTGTTTCAAAAGAGTTGACCTTAGGAAATAGCATTCGAACATTTGTATCGTCAATATTTCCATAAACTGCCCTAAAGGTTTTACCATTTAAAACTTTTGAAAAATTCTCTATCCATTCAATATTTCCTATATCTCCTGCATGCCAAATTTCGTCAACCTCCTTGGAATGATTAATTATAAAATTATCTAAATCAGAATGTGTATCAGAAATTAGAAGTATTTTTTTCAAATAACTATCTAATCAAAGTAACTGTTCCGGTTTTTCTAATTTTCTTGCCTAGAGAATCAGTAGCTTTTATATACCAAGTATAGGTTCCTTGTGCCAGTTCATTACCATTTAACTTTCCATCCCATTTGTCAGCCATTTTTATACCAGCAAATACCGATTTTCCCCATCTGTCATAAACTTCTATTGAATAGTCTGCTACATATTGTCCTATGGCGTAAAAGTTATCGTTGATATCATCACCGTTTGGTGAAAATGCTTTTGGAACATACAAGGTTACATCTGGCTCTATTCTCACACAATTTATGGTAGAGTCTATACATCCGTTGATGGATGTTTGAGTAAGTGTTACACAATATGTGCCTGTATCTCCATACAAATGTACCGGACTTATTTGGTTGGAGTTTGATCCATCACCAAAATCCCATTTGTATAAATTGCCTTCTACCAACACCGGAGAAAAACTAACTTCTGGTTCCAACAATGTGGTAGGTTGTGGTCCGTAAGAAAACTCTGGATTTGGGTTGGGATGAGTTAATATTGCATTTGGTACTATTACCGTATCCTTGCAACCGTAATTGGTTTGAACGATCATTCGCACCGTGTAACTTCCTGCATTGCTATAGCAATGACTTGGATTAAATACCGATTCAAATGTATTGTCGCCATAATACCAATACCAATTGGTAAGCACATCATTTGTTGTGGATGAGATCAATGAAATATCTCTGAACTGTGCACACATGCCTTCGCAACCTATTGGTTTATCTACCACAAATGCTGCTGTTGGCAATGGATGTACAACTACATTTAATGTATCTTTTTGCGATTTACAATTTCTTGCATCCGTTACATCCACTAAATAATAGGTGGTGGTGCTTGGGTCAACAGTTATTGGTGTTCCTTGCAGTGGCGGGGTTTGTGTTATTCCATTTGGATACCAGTTAAACGTATAGTTTGGTGTGCCTCCTGTAGCATTTACTGTTAGAACTGTTGAATCTCCAATGCATATATCGGTTATTCCTACTCCTATGGTTAGCAGCTCCTCTGGTTGAGTAAGCGTTGCACATGCAGTATCTACGCAACCTAAACTATCTTTTACTACCACGCAATAGGTAGTGGCAGATAAGCCCGTTGCCGAGTCGGCTTGAACCGTTAGTCCTAGCCATTGATAGTAATAGTTAGGCGATAATCCTGGTGTTCCTCCACTGCCAAATGCTCCTAATACTCCATCGTTTCCTCCAAAGCAACTTACGTTTCTTACATAATCAAATCCTGCCTCAATTTGTGGTGGATTTGGAACGTTTATTGGCTGTACGATGGTACAATTATTTGCATCTGTAACTACTATTGAATAGTTGCCCCCTGCAAAATTGCAAAACAATCCTGTGGTATTTGTTACGCCATTGTAGGTATATGTATATGGCATTGATCCTGTTGTGGCTATGGCAGCTACCGTTACACATGCTGTGGAATCTCCATTGCATTTTAGTGGCACTACATTTAATACATCTGATGCCAATGGTAAGTTGGGTTGTGTGATGCTAAACGGAACTGAAACTGTACATAAATTATCGTCCCTTACAATTACTTCATAATCTCCTGCCGATAAATTGTTGTATACAAATATGCTGTTGTAGGCAAACATATTGGTATTTATGGCATAGCTGTATGCTCCTGTTCCGCCGTTTGCTGATAGTGCAGCGGTGCCATTGCTTCCGCCAAAACAAGATACATTATTTAGTGTTGCACTTGCTGTAAGTGGCGCTGCTGGCTGTGTTACTGTGCCTTGAGTGGCAATGGTGCAGCCGTTGGCATCGGTAACTAAAATTGTATATGCTCCGGCATTTAAGCCCCAATAACAGGTATTGTTGTTTCCTAAATTTCCTTCGGGCTGTATTAATACGTTATCTGAGCAACTGTAATTATAAGGGGCTGTTCCTCCACTTAAATCAAAACATATTCTACCGGTGGTATCTCCATAACATTTTACTGCCGTAATGCCCGAAACCGTTAGTTGCAATGGATTGCTTGGTTGGGCTATTGTTACAGTTTGTAATTTTATACAGTTGTTTGAATCTGTAATTGTTACATCGTAATCATCGGCTGGCAAATTTAAAAACACACCAAAGTTATTGGTTTGGGTAATGGCTGTTGTTTGCCCTAAAATTGTATAGCTGTAATTTGCTGTGCCACCAACTGCCTGTATATAAAACTCTCCATCATTTCCTCCAAAGCAAGTTACTGATTGGTTTACTAATTCTAGAGCATCTAATGGTGCTGCCGGCTGATTTACACTTGAACTGTTTGTGTATACGCAGCCCATGGTATCTTTTACGGTAGCGGTGAACGTTCCGCCACATAAGTTGGTAAACAACCCGGTGTTGTTGGCAGTAAATCCATCTATGGAATATACATATCCCGGTGTTCCGCCTATGGCATTAAGTTGCACTGAACCTGTGCAATCTCCAAAACAATCTACCTCACCAATGGTGGTAAAATTTAATTGATAAAATGGCGGTTCAGTAATGCTTTCTAAAATATTAAACTGACATCCATTTTCATCTACAATGGTAATGCTATATGAACCTGCAGTAAGGTTTAGCAAATCTGCTGTGGAAGACGGCAATCCGTTTACAAAATAAGAATAGGGTGGCAATCCGCCTGTTGCCTCAAAAAATATTCTTCCTGCACTTCCTCCATAACATATATTATCTGTATGTACGATTACATTTCCGCTCAATTCAAAATCCGGACTTGTTATATCATATACAAGAGAATCTGAACAGCCTAATTCATCAGTTACTACAACATAATAAGCTCCTTCTCCCAAGTTCCCAAATACGCCTGTTTGATTAGATAAAACATTAGAATACGTTGCATCGGGTTGCTGTTCGTACAAATCAAAATTATATACAATTCCATTTATTGGCCAACCACCTATTACATCCAAAGAAATTGTTCCATCTTGGCTAGGTAAACACAATACATTTTGAAAAAATAGGGTATCTAAAGTTAATGGATTTGCAGGACCTACCATCACATAAGGAATGTTAACAAAACATCCGTTGGCATCCACTACAAACATGTTATCGGGACCTTGAAAAACATCAATAAATTGTGCGGGATTATCGTAAAGGGTATTGTAGCTATTAGAAAAATTATATGGCGCTGTGCCACCAATTGCCTGAACAATTATACTCCCTGTAGAATCTCCGTAACAAATTACAGGTGTTTGACTGATGATATTGGCAGAAAGTGGCGTATTAGGTTGAGATATTGTTTCATCAACAGTAAAAGAACATCCATAAGAATCTTCACATGTAATTGTATATTGACCAGGTGCCAAATTAGTAAATTGACCAGTAGAATTATTTAACGCAGAATTTTGAGCACAAGTAAATGTATAAGGCGGTAAACCTCCAATGGGAATGATTATTATTTCGCCATTATTGTCTCCAAAACATCTTATTTGCTTAACTGTGTCAACAATAATCTCAAATGGAACGGGAATCTGATAAACGTTAACAGGCAAACTTACTGTACAATTGTTGTTGTCGGTAACTGTAACATCATAAATTCCTCCAACAGTTGGTGTAAAAATTCCATTAAAACCTAAGGCCGCGGGCACAGAGGTATATGCATAATTTGGTGTTCCACCTGATGCTACAACAGTAAATTGTGCAGAGTTATCACCCAAGCATAACATACTGTCAATTTGAGTTAAGTTTAATTCTAAGGGTGTGGGCTCAACTATTGTATCTGTGGCATTAAATACACAGCCTAATGTATCTGTAACTTGAACAAAATAAATGCCTCCATTTGGAGGAAATAATTCTGATGCATCAGAAATGTTTGTTTCTGCAAAAACAGGAACACCATTTGAATCAGACCATATATAATCCCACGGGCCATGGTCGGCGACAGAAGCAGAGATAACACCATTTTGACTACCGAAACAAGTGATGTCTATTACATTTGTTGAAACTACTTGATTATCAATAGATATTAAAACTGTATCACCAACTAAAGTACCTGAATTATTATAAGTAGCAGAATATTGTGTTGTTTGCGAAGGAGAAACATTAATAAAATCACCAGTTCCTAGAGGAATATTAGGAGTACCTAGCTGTGTCCAAGTTATTAATGCTGGGCCACCTCCAGTGCCATTGGGAGCAAACCTTTTGCCCTCATTTGTGGCAGCCCAAGCAGTATTATTTCTACCTGGAACAACAGTTGCTTGAGTACCAGTTGAGTTATGTAAACC
>Ga0114976_10001832_pt1 | contig 13310 bp, 9 predicted proteins | sample S_130805_EF_Meta_FD_87319 | JGI IMG/M metagenome (GOLD analysis project Ga0114976, IMG submission 87319) | Freshwater microbial communities from Lake Simoncouche, Canada to study carbon cycling - S_130805_EF_MetaG | ecosystem: Environmental > Aquatic > Freshwater > Lake | place: Lake...
ACCGCTGTATAAGGTGTTATATAAAGAAAAAGGCCCATGATATCATGGGCCTTTTTCTATGGTGGAGCAACGGGGACTCGAACCCCGGACCCCCTGCTTGCAAAGCAGGTGCTCTAGCCAACTGAGCTATTGCCCCATATTAAAGTACTTGGTGGGCGATGAGGGACTCGAACCTCCGACCTCGTCATTATCAGTGACGCGCTCTAACCAGCTGAGCTAATCGCCCGAATTATTCTTGTTGCAGACTACGCTTTTCCTATAACGTACAACCGTTATATTTTAAGCGACAATGCGTCTTGGCGCAACTGTTTACCACTTCTTAGACAAAAGAGACGCCTTTTGAGCGTCTCTTTTTGTTAAAAACTGGATAGTGCAAATCATCAATCAGCGTAATTTAGTACTGAATCTTGTCCTCAGATAAATCCGAGGATAAATAAACTATCAGTACAACAATAGTTTACCAAGACCGACCTAGCTCTCGAATGATTGCTCGATTCGATGCTAGTTTTCTCCCTAGAAAGGAGGTAATCCATCCGCACCTTCCGGTACGGATACCTTGTTACGACTTAACCCCAATCATCTCCCCTACCTTAGGCCTAGACTAGCTAAGACGTCAGGTATTGGCGACTTTCATGGTTTGACGGGCGGTGTGTACAAGACCCGGGAACGTATTCACGGTAGTGTGCTGACCTACCGTTACTAGCGATTCCGACTTCATGCAGGCGAGTTTCAGCCTGCAATCCGAACTGGGACCGGTTTTGATGGGATTTGCTCCGTCTCGCGACTTGGCAGCCCTTTGTACCGGCCATTGTAGCGTGTTTGTAGCCCCAGACGTAAGGGTAATACTGACCTGACATCATCCCCTCCTTCCTCCCTGTTACCAGGGCAGTCTGACTAGAAAAATTCAACTAGCCACAAGGGTTGCGCTCGTTGATGGACTTAACCAAACATCTCACGACACGAGCTGACGACGGCCATGCAACACCTGTCACTTGGTTCCCGGAGGCACACTCTGCTTTCGCAGTGCTTCCAAGGATGTCAAGTCTGGGTAAGGTTCTTCGCTTACCATCGAATTAAACAACACGCTCCACCGCTTGTGCGGGTCCCCGTCAATTCCTTTATGTTTTAGTCTTGCGACCGTACTCCACAGGCGGGATGCTTAACGCGTTAGCTTCGCTACTACTCGGGTCGATACGAATAACAGCTAGCATCCATAGTTTACGGCGTGGACTACCAGGGTATCTAATCCTGTTTGCTCCCCACGCTTTCGTGCCTTAGTGTCAGAAACGAGCCAGTAGACTGCCTACGCCATCGGTGTTCCTCCCAATATCTACGGATTTCACTCCTACACTGGGAATTCCATCTACCTCTCTCGTTCTCTAGCTGAGCAGTTTAAGATATGTCTATCCCGTTGAGCGGGACGCTTTCACATCTTACTTACTCTGCCACCTACGCAACTCTTTACGCCCAGTAATTCCGGATAACGCTTGGGTCCTACGTATGACCGCGGCTGCTGGCACGTAGTTAGCCGACCCTTATTCATGTGTTACTGTCATAATCCTCGCACATAAAAGCAGTTTACGACCCAAAGGCCTTCATCCTGCACGCGGCGTTGCTCCATCAGGCTTTCGCCCATTGTGGAAAATTCCCTACTGCTGCCTCCCGTAGGAGTCTGGACCGTGTCTCAGTTCCAGTCTGGCTGATCATCCTCTCAGACCAGCTACCGATCGTAGTCTTGGTGAGCCATTACCTCACCAACAAACTAATCAGACGCAGGCCATTCCCAAAGCGCATAAAGCTTTAATCCGAAGACCACATGCGGTATTAGCTACCCTTTCGGGCAGTTATCCCTCACTTTGGGGTATGTTCCTACGCGTTACTCAGCCGTCCGCCGCTCGTGTACTCTACACACATTATTCGATAACTCACTGTCTTAGCCAAGAGCAGCTTAATTACATAAGTAATATGATCAAATAACCTGTGCAGAGCCTTACCGCTCGACTTGCATGTATTAGGCACGCCGCCAGCGTTCATCCTGAGCCAGGATCAAACTCTCCAAAAAAGTGTTTAATTCTGAACTTATTCAAAAACAAACCTTTGTTTTTATAAAAAAAACAAAGAAAAAACTGACGTTGATTTGCACTATTCAATTTTTAACGAACACCTCGCTAGACAACTAAACATAGACACCTAGAAAGTACTCAAGCAATAGTAACGGCCAAAGACGAACATGTCAAGAGTAAATTACCCAAAATAGTAGTGAACATTACATCACTTGGCTGTATCGGCTACTAACTCAATTTCATCACCCTCATCCTGTTTGTCTACAAGAGCTAGCGAAACGACACTATCTGAGTTATTGAGTCGCATAATTCTTACGCCCTGAGTGGCACGTCCTAGTTCAGGAATGTCTTTAATTCCGAGTCGAATTGTCTGCCCCTGTTTCGATATGATAATAACTTCTTGAGAGTCATCTCCAGTTAGTGTCTTAACGCCGACCAGGTCACCTGTCTTCTTGTTCACAATAGCCGACCTAATACCGACTCCGCCTCGAGCGTGGGCAGTAAATTGAGCAACCTTTGTTCTCTTACCATAGCCAGATTGACTGATAACAAATATGCTTGATCCTACTTGCACGGCGTCCATTCCAATTACCTGATCACCTGCACGCAAACGAATACCCCTTACACCCCTAGAGGCTCTACCCATTGGTCTAACGTCCTTTTCATGGAATCTAATTGCTTGACCGAGAGATGTTGAAATGACAATCTCATTATCCCCGTTAGTCATGATGATCCACTTGAGTTCATCACCTTCGTCAAGATTGATAGTTATTAATCCTGAGCTACGGACGTTCTGGTACTGCTCAAGTGGGGTCTTTTTAACCACTCCCCTGACAGTACACATAAATAGATGTCCTGTTTTACTAAGCTTTGATAGGTTAATTACAGCACTAACCTTTTCTTCTTGTTGTAGCTGCAGTAAGTTAACAATCGCTACACCCTTTGCACTCAGATTTGTAGCAGGAACTTCATATGTTTTTAGACGGAACACTCTACCCTTGTTAGTGAAGAATAGGAGATAGTCATGCGTACTTGCATTTACAACATGCTCAATGACATCTTCCTCACGAGTAACCATCCCTCTCTTGCCCTTACCGCCACGGTTTTGTCTTCGGTAATCAGCCATCTGTGAACGCTTAATATAGTTTGCTGATGTTAGCGTCACAACAACTTGCTCATCAGGAATGAGGTCTTCGTCTGCCATCTTGCCAAGCTCCTGAGGTATGACTCTTGTTCGACGTTCGTCACCATATTGCTCTTTAAGTGATGCTAGCTCTTTCTTTATAATTGCGAGAATCTTTCTTTCGTCGGCAAGGATGCCCTCAAGCTTTTCGATTAGCTTAATGAGTTCTGCTAATTCATCTTCGATTTTTTGGCGCTCTAGTCCAGTCAAAACTCGTAGCTGCATTGCAAGTATTGCTTTTGCTTGAATTTCGCTAAGCTTGAACTTCTCTATAAGGTTCTTTTGAGCTTCATCGCTACTTTTACTAGATCGAATCACTCGGATAACTTCATCAATGTGGTCTAGAGCGATTTTAAGGCCTTCTAGGATATGTGCGCGGTCTTTTGCCTTAGATAGTTCAAATTCTGTTCGACGACGAACTACAATGCGTCTGTGCTTGATGTGTTCCTGTAAGATATCACCGAGATTAAGTACACGCGGCTGAATACCATCAATTAGGGCCATCATGTTGAAGTGGAAGCTCTGTTGTAGCGGAGTAAGTTTATAGAGTTGGTTCAATAGTTTCTTAGGATAGGCATCCTTTTTAAGATCAAGTACAATCCGTACCGCTCCTCGAGCTGTTTCGTCTCTCAAATCACTAATACCCGTAAGCTTCTTGTCCCTGACAAGATCAGCTATTTTGAGCACTAATGTCTCTTTATTTAATGCGTATGGAATTTCGGTAATTATAATCTGACTTCGGCCTTTGTTGCCTTCCACGATCTCAGCTACACCTCTTGTTACGACACCGCCTCTACCCGTAGCATAGGCTGATCGTATTGAGTCCTTACCGTAAATAACACCACCGGTTGGAAAGTCAGGACCTTTAATGAATTGTAGTAAGTCATCGATAGTTGCATCAGGATTATCAATTAGATGTAGTTCAGCGTCTACTAGCTCTGTTAAGTTATGCGGAGGGATATTGGTTGCCATACCTACGGCAATACCCAGTTGGCCATTCAATAGAAGGCTTGGGAGTTTTGCTGGCAATACAGAAGGCTCAGTAGTTGTGCCGTCATAGTTTTCACGAAAATCAACAGTCTCTTTATCAATATCTGCTAGCAGTTCATCTGCAAGACGTGCCATCTTGGCTTCCGTATAACGCATCGCAGCTGGAGGATCACCGTCCATACTACCAAAGTTACCCTGACCGTTAACGAGCATATATCGCATCGCCCAAGGTTGAGCCATGCGAACCATAGCGTCATAAATACTTGAGTCTCCATGAGGATGGTATTTACCCATAACTGCACCAACCACATTAGCGCTCTTTCGGTGACGCGCTCCGCTTCTAAGACCATCTTCATTCATACTATAAAGAATACGTCGGTGAACTGGCTTCATTCCATCGCGAACGTCTGGCAGCGCACGATCAATAATGACGCTCATTGAATAACGAAGGTAGCTATCCTCCATGACGTTTTCTACAGTTCGACGTTCGACACTACGAGAGTGGCCTGAGTTGAGGTCGTCTTCCTGTAGGGCGACTCCCCGACGCTTCTCGTCCATAGATAATTCTTTTGCTGGTTCTATATTTTTTTCTGCTTCCATATCTATATATCCAAGTCCTTAACAAATTTTGCATTCGTTTGAATAAAGTTCTTCCGAGGTTCAACCTCAGATCCCATTAGTTTATTGAAGATTGAGTCTGCTTTTTCGGCATCTTCTACTTTAACTTGTACGAGAACTCGCTTCTCGGGGTTCATAGTAGTCTCAAATAGCTGATCAGCATCCATCTCACCAAGTCCCTTGTATCGTTTCTGCTCGACATATCCTGCCTGCTTGTAGCGTTCATCTTCATTGCTCATCTTAAGACCCTCTTTTTTTCGCTCAGCAATCTTTTTATCTAGGAAATCAGTAAGCTCATCTTCATCATAGATAAATTCACTAGTCTTTCTACCTGGTTTCACTAGCTCAAATAGGGGTGGCTTAGCAAGATACAGATGGCCTCCATCAACAACGGGCTTCATATATCTAAAGAAGAATGTCATTAGTAAGGTACTAATGTGACTACCATCGACGTCAGCATCGGTCATTATAATAATTCGAGCGTAACGTAGGCCGGCAACATCAAATGAGTCTTCTATGCCAACTCCTAGTGCCTTAATAAGGCTTAGTATTTCATTATTGGCAAGCATCTTATCGAGTCGAGCTCTTTCAACGTTTAGTACTTTACCTCTTAGAGGTAGGATAGCCTGGGTTTTACTGTCACGACCACTTTTTGCGGAACCACCAGCGGAGTCTCCCTCAACTAGGTAGATTTCTGAGTTAGCCGGGTCTTTACTTGAACAGTCAGCAAGCTTACCTGGCATGCTAGCACCTTCAAGCACTCCCTTACGAAGGATGTTTTCTCTGGCCGCTCGAGCAGCCTTACGTGCACGAGCTGCTAAAAGAGCCTTACCGACAATTTTCTTAGCAACACCAGGATGCTCTTCTAGGTAGTACATTAGGTTTTCAGCTAATACCTGCTCAACGTATCCGCGAATTTCTGGGTTACCTAATTTGTTCTTGGTCTGTCCTTCGAATTGAGGATCAGGTAGTTTGACAAGAATAACTGCAGTAAGCCCTTCTCGAGTATCTTCGCCAGATAGATTATCTTCTTTCTCTTTTAAGAGACCGTTCTTGCGAGCGTAGTCGTTAATGACTCGAGTTAGGGCGGATCGGAAACCTGTAAGGTGCGTTCCACCGTCCGGGTTGTAAACATTATTTGCAAAAGCTTTAACAATTTCAGAATAAACTTCGGTGTACTGAAGTGATATTTCTACTTGAACGTCTTTAACCATCTTGTCGACATAAAAAATGTCTTCATCTACGACTTCTTTACCAACATTAAGGTGCTTAACATAGCTTTGAATTCCGCCTTCAAAGTAAAAACCAAATCGTTGGCCAGTTCTCTCATCTTCAATACTAGTGCGTATACCCTTTGTAAGATATGCGGCATGGCGTAGACGACTAAGGACAGTGTCGTAGTTTATTTTTATTGTCTCAAATATAGTTTCATCAGGGTAAAATATGATTTGTGTGCCCGTTATAGTTGTTTTTCCTACAACTTTTAAGTCACTCTTTGGAGCTCCTCTTTCATACTCTTGCTCGTGAATCTTACCGTCACGGAACACTCGAACAAGCAATTTAGAAGATAGAGCATTTACGACACTACTTCCGACACCGTGCAGTCCACCTGAAACCTTATAGCCACCACCGCCGAATTTTCCTCCGGCATGAAGTACTGTCAGAACAGTTTCAACTGTGCTCTTACCTGTCTTAGGGTGTATATCGGTAGGAATTCCACGGCCATCATCCTGGACTGAAACGCCGCCATCGGCCATTAGAATCACGTCAACACGAGTAGCATGACCAGCTAATGCTTCATCAATTCCGTTGTCTACAATTTCCCATACAAGGTGGTGTAGTCCTTCAACGCCAGTACCCCCAATATACATACCCGGTCTCTTACGTACTGGTTCTAGCCCCTCTAGAACTTGAATTTGATCAGAATTATAGTCGTCTTGTTTGCTCACAATAAATTAACCCTCATTCATAAGTAAATCTGTTTTTTTTCCACTCTTAATACTAGTATAGATTAAATGCTGTCCCGAGACAATAAGCCCCGCTTGTTTATCAATATACTTATGTGGTTCAATAAACATAAGTAGATTAATATAGAGAGTAATAATGTTTAATAAACTTCTTAGCAACCTTCCGTTCAACCCAAGCTTGATTGACCAGGTAGCATTCTATAGCTCCAGACTAAAGAAAGAAGCGGTTGTCCGCCGAGTAGGCTTCGCATTCATCGCAATAACTATGCTCTTGCAAATTTTTGCCGTTGTAAGGCCTACGGAAGCGAGCAATCAATGTAGTAGTAACGATGTGATTCGTTGTGGGTTTAAGACGAAGCAACAAGCTGTAGACCGTTGCAATAGTAATGCTCAAGGCTTCAGGACTATAATTGAATACTACGGTATTAGCTGCGCCACGCTCGCCGGTGCGAGCACTCAAACCATAGGGGCTACTGCTCAAGATAATCAATTGTACTCAATGGGGCGAAATCCATACCAAAAACGAGGTGAGTACGCTACAAATATTCCTGGTGCTGGTACCGTCTATCTTCGCCCACTGTCTAGCTGGGGTAATACGAGCTACAAGATGCTAGTCATGAAGACTTCAGATAATCAGCCTTTTATGGTTATGTACGATTGCGGAAACATAGTTATCAAAGGTGGCTATACTCCTCCCGCTAGACCTGAGCCCGCTTCAAGCCTAAAACTTGCAAAGATCAATCAACCAACTGGCATAGTTAAGCCTGGAGACTATATAGACTATACGTTAGCTTTCACTAACACTGGTGGTACGTCTGCATTTTTCGCCGTTAATGACACCCTACCTACTCAACTAGACTACGTTAGCTCGGAGTACGGTAATTGGATCTTTGAACGTAATGGCAACACCTTAAAATGGGTAAACAACACTCCCCCGTTTTATACCTTTGGGAATACCGAAGCCTTTGGAACTCCTGGTTTCATAAAGATTAAAACGAGAGTTAAGCAGAATACGCCTTCTGGAACGACCGTCTGTAACGCTGGATGGCTTACTGATGTTAATACGACTACAAGTAAAGTGCAGCGATGGAGTGATGTGTCTGTATGTAATACTGTAGTCGTCGACTGCCCTGCTGGTACCTTACCTGGACCAAATGGAACCTGTATTCCGGTCAAAGTACCAGATGCAGCGTGCGCATATTTAAAGATATACAAACAGCCTACACGTACTAAATTTTCCTTTGAAGCTAAGGCAAGTGTTGTGAATGGAGCTACGATAAGTTCATATACATATGACTTTGGGGACGGCTCAAAGCCTGAAGTTAATAAATCCAGTAAACTTACGGACACTTCTAGTGAACATGAGTACAAGAAAGACGGCATCTACACTGTACAAGCGACTATTGGCAGCTCTGTAGGAGCCAAGCAGTCGTTAGTCTGTAAGGTTTCCATTACAGTGAAACCCGAACAAAACCCTAACCCAGTATTATCGATCAGCAAGGGTGCAAAAAATATCTCCAAAGGAATCAACGATGCTAACAATACAGTCGCAAATGCAGGCGATGTTATTGAATACTCTTTAACTACCACAAACCTAGGTGACAAAGCAGCCAGCAATACAATCCTTCGCTCAGAATCATTGGCCGATGTTCTAGAATACTCAAATCTTGATCTAACTAGTTTAGGCGGAGCCACCTTCGAAGACACTTCAAAAACACTTTCTTGGAATACCCCAGTAACGATTCAACCTGGAGCAAAAATAACGAAGACCTTTAAAGTAGCCGTAAAAGATCCAATACCTCAGACACTTAAGCCTTACAACCAGCCTGGAGGCTCCTACGACATGGTAATGACTAACGTCTACGGCAATACGGTTAATATCAAGCTCCCAAGTAGCGTAGTTAAGACTACTGAACAGATTACGACTACACTACCTAATACTGGCCCTGGTAGTGCTCTACTTATCGGAGCCGGAATTACAATAATAATTGGTTACTTCTACGCACGCAGCCGATTACTATCAAAAGAGCTTGATATAGTGCGAAGTGAATATGCAACAACTAGTGGAGGGATGTAGAAATGTCAGAGAAACACAAACATAAGATAGAGTCAGAGGCTAATACTCACGAAAGTCTTTCTCACCTAGATCGTGTAGAACTACCCAAAAATCAGCATGATAATAAAGCGGAACAGTCTAAAGCTAGGCACGAAAAAAGCTTAGATGAGATTAGGCGCGAAGTAGAAGCAAATGCTTTTTCCAGTGAACTCCTTAAGAAAGATGAGATTAAAGATTTTGAACACGAGGTATCTCAAATTCAAGTACAGAAAGAACTTAAGGGTATTACACTTAAAAAGACTATTGCAGGAATACAGAAGCAACTCCCTGCTACTGATAGAGCCTTAAGTAAGGTCGTACATAATCCTGTCATAGACAAGATTAGTGCTGTAGGCGAAAGAACAATTGCACGGCCTATAGGTATCCTTGGTGGCGGAGCTTTAGCCTTACTTGGTAGTCTACTGTCTACTTATTTCTCTCGTAAGTTTGGCATGTCCTACAATATTTTTATGTTTGTAATATTCTTTGCAGTGGGCTACATACTAGCGACACTTCTTGAACTCTTATATAGGTCAACTAGTAAGTCTCATATCGATTCTTAAGACTAACGGTCGATAATTATCATATCTTCAGCCTGATTTGAATGCTGGCCAGTCTGAATCTTGATGTGTTCTTGTTCTGTTGGAGGCTGAGGCTGAGGCTGAGTTAAAGGTTGCAGAGCTGGATTCTGTGGCATTGGCTGAGGTGGCTGTTGAAAAGCAGTAGGAGCATAATTTATTGGCTGGGCCGGAGAAGCAACGTGGGGCTGCTGAGCGGCATTCTGTAATTGAGGAGCAGACAATTGCGGACTGTTCATGATTGGCTGTCCTACAGGCTTCTGAGCAGGCTGAGCGACATTACGTTTCTTAAGCCAGTCATCAAGGAATGATGGGGGTGCAATAGGCTGAGGTGGCCTCTGTTGACCTTGCTGCGGCACTTGCCTGTTGGCCCCGAGTTGCTGAGGCATCATTGGCGCCTTAGGTGCAGTAGCAAGTCGTGCAAATATCTCTTTTTCTACCTGAGCCTTGGGACGACCGTATTTCGCGGAAGACAACTGTTTGAGTGCTGCGCCTAGATTATTATTTTTAGGTTCTAGATAAGGTAGCCCCGCCATGCTGAACGGCTGCGTAGGTACACCTCCGATTAGAGTACGCACAATAGCATTGTAGTTAGGAACTCTTAGGAGGTCGTCAGCGTCAAATAGAGGCTGGAAGTAGCGCGACATTGCGTCAACATCGTTCTGACCAACTCGATATGAAACTATTGTTCCGATATTACCAAAGACAGCATCACGAATTTCATCTGTAAGTTGAGATACGAATTGATTAGCTACAACCAAGTTCAAGTGGTATTTACGTGCTTCTGACATGATTGTTGCGAATGAATCAGTTGAGAAGTTCTGGAACTCATCAACGTACAGACAGAAATCTTGTCGCTCAGATTCAGGGATATTAGCGCGGCTCATTGCAGCAGCCTGAAATTTCATAACAAAAATCATTCCCATTAGACGAGAGTTCAGGTCACCCATCTTACCCTTACTAAGGTTTACGAGTAGAATCTTTTTATTGTCCATGATCTGCCTAATATCAAAAGAGCTCTCTACTTGGCCAATTATGTTGCGCATCATCTGATTAGATAAGAAAGCTCCAAACTTACTAACTACCCAGCTAGTTACTTCTCCTGATTCATTGGAACGCTGAGAGTTAGGCCACTCTTTTGTCCAGAAATCTAGTACGTTTTGATCTGTTACATATTTTAGTTTTGACTTCATGAAGTCTTGATCAACAAGCACTTTTGGAATATCTATAAATGTGCCGCCTTTAGGGTCTGCCATCAATAATAGTGCACAGTTTGTGAAAATATGCTCAAAACGAGCACCAATCATACCCTGCCTATTGGGGTCATAAAGTTTATATAAGATATTTATAGCTTCTTGAATCAAAAAGTCTTTTTGTTCAGGGCTAGTAAATTCAAATAGGTTGAGGCCCATGGGGAAATCCATGTCTGAAGGGTTGAAGTATATAACATCTTCCGTACGTTCCTTGGGTATTAAAGATAATAGCTTATCTGCAGTATCGCCATGAGGGTCTACGAAAGCAAAGCCATCGCCATTAAGCATGTCTTGGTACGCCAAGTTTTCGAGGAAGGTACTCTTTCCTGTTCCTGTTTGTCCTACTGCGTATACATGCCTCTGTCGATCACCCTTAGTTAAACGTATAGGCTTCTTAGCTCCCCTGAACAAATTGTAGCCCAGGAGTAATCCGTCAGTAGGCATATTGCGAGGTGCATCTACTTGTTTAGAAGCCTGGCGCTCAAGTTGCGCTGTTGGAATATTTTTCTGATCTGGAAAATGAAAAAGAGTTGCTAGCTCTACCGTATTTAAGATGTTCTTATTACTTTCTTGAGGGAAAATGCGCAGAATAAATGAAGTAACAAAATTCTCAATATCACTAGATGGAGTGTATTTAAATCCATTTTTTCCCTGGGCATCGTATAGAGAAAACGCGGCTACGATGTTATGTAGAATTGTCTGTGCTCTTTGATTAACGTTCGATGATGCTACGACGCGTATAAGAACTTCATATCCAGGGTATCTTGTCTTATCATCTATAGCATCCAAGACTGACTGATCAAGACTAGATAGCTCGGGCTTGCTAGAATCTTTACCGCCGGATTTATCCTCTGGTGGTTTAACGGCCGCGACTGCGAGCTGCTTAACCCACCAAATTAGACTGGATGAGCCTCCACTCTTACCGCCTTTTCTTTTGTGGGATGCTACTGCTTGGGCATTCTTACGCCACGATGGATCCGCAGGCCTGATAAGAAACTGTATGCCTGCCCCGTCCTGCTTATCCATTGTAGAGAGCGCGTTAAGCAATGACTGCAATGCATCTCTTTTAAGTTCCTGGTAGGTTGCAATTGGGTATGCATAGTTTTCTTTAAGAGTTAATTCCCCTCCGACAGTCCCGCTAATCTTCCCAATGGGACTAAAGATGTTATGCTCTGCTACTTCTGTAAGTTGCGCAGTTGGATAGGCGCTGATAACAGCTTGCTTCACTACGTCCACAAGCACAATTGGTACTGATGCATAAAATTTCACAAACCCGTCTATCCCGATAATTTCAAATGTGAAGTGGCGTTGGCCATAAAACCTACTCTTGTAGTCTTTCTTTAGGGTGCTAGCAATAATACTATAAAGAGTTTGTGCTTTTGAGATATTCTCCTCAACGACATCCCTTGTGTCTCGGCCGTTAACTTCAACGTCTTCACTGGATGGAGGAAGATGAATGAGCAATGGAACCATTTTAAGACCACGTTCATAATTTTTTTGCTCTCTTAAGGTTTTGCGAGATTGGAAAAATATAATTAGTCCACTCATTGCAGCTAATAGTAAAAATGGTATTCCAAATATAAGTAAAAAGTTCATAAAGTTTATTCTGAGTCTATCTCTAGGTCTTTATCGTATCTTTTCTTCATATAGTCTGCTTTTAGCTTTGACATTTCCAGATTTTGCTCACGAGGGTCATTTTTAGTCTGTGCTACTATGTGCTTCGCTTTTTCTACCCATTCTTTCTCTATAAGATCTACATCCTCTGCGATATCTGGAGTGTGTGCACTCTTGTTTGTGCCCTTCGTGGCAGGACCACTGGCGACAGCCTGAGTGACGGGCGATGGTCCACTTGATGCTGATGCCGTACTAACAGGTGTAGGTAGGCCTGGATCTATTGGCATGGGTAAACTGGTTGGCTCGGCAGCGTGTAATTGAGGATTCATATCTATTAAATTATACCAGAATTGTTGTACGAAATGCCACTTAATTTTGCCCTAATTCGACGAAAGTAGACGCTTTAAATATGGACGTGTAACTAAAAATAAAATAACTACCAAAACTATGTCTTTGCCATTTAACTGATTAACAGATCGTAGCAACAAGATGAGACATAGGAAAGTAGCAATAACAACGGAGTAAATGATGTCATTGCGGGGGATGTTACCCTTCCGAGAGGGCAGTTTTCTAATTACAAGATAGATAGTTAGAGATAGACAAGCCCATAGCCAGACTATTGGAACAATCAGTAACAAAACGGGCAGTTTCTGGGGGTCGGTGAAAATAAGAAAAATAAACAAGAGCACATACAAGGCGACTAACAAACGGCCTTTTGGAATGTGCTCTAATCTATCTTTCATGTCCCCTTCTCACCCTCGCTCTATTCGACCTAACTATGTTTGATAATACATATTTTTACAAGAGAAACGAAAAAAATATGTGGTGCTGGACGGTAAATCCGCTGCTATAAAATTAAACTATTAGAGCGCTTACCGTCCTAGCTGTGACTGACCGCTCTTTCCGCAGTTACGCGGCGAAGAGCGACGAAAGTTTGTAGTTCTACTTA
>Ga0114976_10001833_pt1 | contig 13307 bp, 12 predicted proteins | sample S_130805_EF_Meta_FD_87319 | JGI IMG/M metagenome (GOLD analysis project Ga0114976, IMG submission 87319) | Freshwater microbial communities from Lake Simoncouche, Canada to study carbon cycling - S_130805_EF_MetaG | ecosystem: Environmental > Aquatic > Freshwater > Lake | place: Lake...
CAGTGCGAGTGTCTCCATCGCAAGAATGACTCACACCGACCGGCGTCGCGCCAAGCGAAATCAGCCAGAGCAAAACGCTATCTTAGCGCCTATGGGACGCTGTCCCCCTCGACCCCCTGCCAAAGGCCGAAAGGCCTCTGGACACCATGAGTTAACTATCGAGGTCCAGGAGCCCTTCGGCTCCTGGTGGGGGGTTGGGCGCACTGCGCCCAACGAGGGGGCAACGCCCCCTCATTCTTCGCCTAACCCCGCGCCACCGCCTCCGCCAGCGCCTTGCCGACATCGATGGTGCCGGCATTGCCGCCCATGTCGCGGGTGCGCGGGCCGCCTTCGGCGAGATGCCGCTCGATCGCATTCACGATGGCGTCCGCGGCCGCCTTCTCCCCCAGATGCTCGAGCATCATCGCACCCGACCAGATCTGCCCGATCGGGTTGCAGATCCACTTGCCCGCGATGTCCGGCGCCGAGCCGTGCACCGGCTCGAACATCGACGGAAACACCTTCTCGGGGTTGATGTTCGCCGATGGCGCGATGCCGATCGAGCCCGCCACCGCCGGGCCGAGATCGCTCAGGATGTCGCCAAACAGGTTGGAGCCGACCACCACGTCGAACCAGTCGGGGTGCTGCACGAAGTGCGCGCAGAGGATGTCGATGTGGAACTGGTCGGTCGTGACCTGCGGGTAGGCTTTCGCCATCGCCGCGAAGCGCTCGTCCCAGTAGGGCATGGTGAAGGTGATGCCGTTCGACTTGGTGGCGCTGGTCAGCTTCTTGCGCGGCCGGGTCATCGCCAGCTCGAAGGCGTATTTCAGCACGCGGTCGACGCCGATGCGGGTCAGCACGCTCTGCTGGCTGACGAACTCGCGGTCCGTCCCTTCGAACATGCGGCCGCCCACGCTGCTGTACTCGCCCTCGGTGTTCTCGCGCACGACATAGAAGTCGATGTCCTCCGGCAGCCGGTCGGCGAGCGGGGTCCTGGCGCCCGGCATCAGCTTGCAGGGGCGGAGATTCACATACTGGTCGAAGCCGCGGCGGATCGGGATCAGCAGGCCCCAGAGCGAGACATGGTCGGGCACGCCGGGCCAGCCGACGGCGCCGAGGAAGATGCTGTCGCTCTGCTTCAACTGCTCGAGTCCGTCATCCGGCATCATCTTGCCGGTCTTCGCGTAGGTGTCGCAGGACCAGTCGTACTGCGCGAGCTCGAGCTCGAAGCCGAAGCGGCGCGCGGCGGCGTCGAGCACGCGCAAACCCTCGGGCGTCGTCTCCTTGCCGATGCCGTCGCCGGGGATGACGGCGATGCGGTGCTTGCGGGGGGTGGCCATGGCGGTTCGCTCCGGTTGATTGGCCGGCACCATGGCGCGTCGGGCGCGCCGGCTCAACCGGACGGGGTTGCAACCGCGAGTCGCCCCCCGGCATAGTCCGCCCGCGCCTCCGGCCGGCGGGCGCGGACCGGAGTGACTGGATGGCCCGCAAGCCCGCCACCATGCGTTACCTCGCCGACGAGGTGCCGCCGCCCGCCATCGTCCTCGTCAATGCCCTGCAATTCGTCGCCGTCATCGCCTCCTTCCTGGTCCTGCCGCTGATCGTCGCGCGCGAGGCCGGGCTGCCGCCGCACCAGGCCGAGGGGCTGATCGGCTGGACCCTGCTGGCGCTGGCGATCGGCACCAGCCTGCAGGCGCTGCCGCGCGGGCCGGTCGGCAGCGGGTATCTTGCACCCTCGACCTTGACCGCGATCTTCCTCGGCCCCTCGCTGCACGCGATCCAGCTCGGCGGGCTCGCACTGATGGCGGGCATGACCGTCTTCGCCGGGCTGGTGCAGGTCGCCTTCGCCAGCGGCCTCAACCGGCTGCGCCGGCTGCTGCCGGCCGAGCTGGCGGGGGTGATCGTGCTGATGGTCGGCGTCTCGAACGGCATCATCGGGCTGCGCACCCTGCTGCGCCCGGATGCCGGCGCCCTGCCCGCCGCCCCCGAATGGATCGTCGCCGGCGTGACGCTCGGCGTCATGGTCGCGGCCAATGTCTGGAGCCGCGGGCTGCTCGGGATGGCCTGCGCGCTGGTCGGCATGGTCGCGGGCTATGCGGCGGCGCTGGCGCTCGGCGTGCTGCCGCTTGCGCGGCTGGCGGAGCTCGCCGCCCTGCCGCTGCTGGCGCCGCCCGCAGTCGCGCAGATCGGCTGGTCCTTCGACCCGACGCTGATGCTCGCCTTCGCGGTCGCCGGCCTCGCCAATGGGCTGAAGGCGGCGGGGCTGCTGACCGCGACCCAGCGCGCCCAGGATGCCGACTGGGTGCGGCCGGATCTCGGGCCGATCAGCCGGGGCGTCCGCGCCGATGGGCTGACGGTCGCGCTCTCGGGCGGGCTCGCGGTGTTCGCCACCAATATCAGCGCCTCCTCGGTCGGGCTGATCGCGGCGACCGGCGTCGCCAGCCGGCGCGTCGCCTATGCGACCAGCGCCTGCTTCGCGGTGCTCGCCTTCTGCCCGATGGTCAGCCGGCTGCTGATGCAGATGCCGGAGCCGGTCCTCGGGGCGACGCTGATCTTCACGAGCTGCGCCATCCTGAAGGGCGGGATCGAGGCGATCGCGGTGCGGATGTACGACACCCGCAAGACCCTGGTGGTCGGGCTCTCGATCATCGCCGGGCTCGGCGTCGAGGCCTTCCCGCGCGCCTTCGCGCTGGTGCCCGAGGCGCTCAGGCCGCTGACCGTCTCCTCGCTGGTCTTCGGCACGACGGTCGGGTTCCTGCTGAACCTGGTGTTCCGCATAGGCCAGACCCGGCGGGAGGTGCTGCGGATCGACCCCGCGCAGCCCGACATCGAGGCGGCGGCGCGCTTCGTCGAGGCGCGCGGCGCGCAATGGGGGGCCCGGCGCGACGTGGTGCTGCGCGCCGAATGGGCGGTGCAAGAGCTGGTCGGCACGATCGCCGAGGGCTTCGCCGAGCGCGGCCCGCTGCGGCTCTCGGCGAGCTTCGACGAGTTCAACCTGCGGCTGACCCTGCGCTATGCCGGGCGACCCTTCCCGCTGGTGCGCGAACGACCGAGTGCCGATGAGATCGCCGCCGATCCCGAGGGGGCGCATCGGCTGGCGGCCTGGCTGCTCGGCCGGCGGACCAACCGGATCACCAGCCAGAGCGACCGCAGCGGCGAGCAGGTGGTGCGGCTGAGCTTCGACCACTGAGCGCGGGCGTCACGCCCCACCCAGCGCCGGCTCGCGCCGGAAGGCCTCCGCCAGGTGCTCGGCGACCGCGCGCACCCGCGGCGGCAACTGGCGGCGGCTCGTGAAGGCGAGCTGCACCGGGATCTCGGGCGGGGTCCAGCCCGCGAGCACCGGCACGACGCGCCCGGCCGCGAGGTCCTCGGCGAAGAGCCAATGGGGCGTCATGAAGACGCCGATCCCGGCCAGCACGGCCGAACGCACCGCATCGCTGGTATTGGCCCGCAGCCGCCCGGTGATCGGCACGCGCCGCTGCTCGCCCGCGGGGCCCGTGAAGTGCCAGGCATCGCCGGTCGAGAGCTGGGTGAAGCGCAGGCATTCATGCGCCGCGAGATCCTCCGGCCGCGCCGGCGTGCCGGCACGCGCGAGGTAGTCGGGGCTCGCCACGACCAGCCGGCGCGCCGTGCCGATGCGGCGCACCACCAGCGCCGGGTCCGTGACGGTGCCGAGCCGGATGGTGAGGTCGAGCGCATCGACGACCAGGTCGCCGAAGGCATCCGCCAGCACCAGGTCGACCGCGAGCGCGGGGTGGCGGGCCAGCAGCGGCGCCAGCGCCGGCACCACGTACATCCGCCCGAAGGCGAGCGGCGCGCCGAGCCGGACCTCGCCGGCGACCTCGCCGCGCTGCGCGCCGACCGCACCGAGCGCGCCATCCGCGGCATCGAGCGCGGCGCGCGCGCCGTCGAGGAAGACGCGGCCTTCCTCGGTCAGCGTCACCCCGCTCGAGGAGCGGTGCAGCAGCCGTGCGCCGAGCCGGGCCTCGAGATCGGCGACCTGGCGCGAGACCGCGGGCTGCGAGGCGTTCAGCGCGCGGGCCGCGGCGGAAAAGCCGCCAAGCTCGGCGACCCGGACGAAGGTGCGGAAATGCAGCAGCAGGTCCATCGGCGCCGAGCATGCCGGGGCGCCCGCCCATCCGCAAACCGGATGGGGGCGAGCCGCTCGCGGCCCGATCCATCCGTGCCGCGGATCGCGGAAGGTCTCTCCACCCACAAGGGAGAGCAGAGATGACCGACTTCCCCCGCCACACCCCCGCCACTGCCCCGGCGCCCGCCGGCGAGCGGCTCGCCGCCATCCAGAAGGCCTGGGGCTTCATCCCCAACCTGCAAGCGACCTTGGCCGAGAGCCCGGTGACGCTCGAGGGCTACGACACGCTGTTCGGCCTGGTCGGCCGCAGCTCGCTGACCCCGGCCGAGCAGCAGGTGGCGTACCTCACCGTCAGCCGGATCCATGAGTGCGAGTACTGCGTCTCGGGCCATACCGTGCTGGCCGGCCAGGCGCATCTGGACGCCGCGAGCATCGATGCGCTGCGCGACGGCACGAAGCTGCCCGACGCGAAGCTGCAGGCGCTGGCCGCCTTCACGCAGCAGGTCGTCGAGCAGCGCGGCGAGGTCGCGCCCGGCGCGGTCGAGGCCTTTCTCGCCGCCGGCTTCACCCGGGCGCAGGTGCTCGAGGTCGTGCTGGTCGTCGCCACCAAGACCATCAGCAACTACGTCAACCACCTGACCGCGACGCCCTTCGACGCCTTCATGCAGAAGACGCTGTGGCACGCGCCCAATGGGCCTCACTCTGGTCGGCACGCGGCGTGAGGGAGGCGATCATGCTGAAGGAAGAGCTCGCCGCCCGCTTCGCCGAATGGCGCGGCAAGGCCCCGCCCGAGGCGCAGGCGCTGGTCGCGCGGCAGATCGAGGATCTCCGCACCGAGGGCTTCGAGCGCAACGCGCTCGGCGCCGGCGCGCCGGTACCCGACGTCACGCTGCCCGATGCGATGGGCAGGCCGGTCCGGCTGCGCGACCTGCTGCCGGCGGTCTTCGTGTTCTACCGCGGCGGCTGGTGCCCCTATTGCAACCTGCAGCTCCGGGCCTGGCAGCGTGAGCTGCCGGCACTCGCCGCGGCGGGCTACCGGATGGTGGCGATCAGCCCGGAGAACCCGGATGCCGCGCTCTCGACCGCGGAGAAGAACGAGCTGGCCTTCCCGGTGCTCTCGGATGCCGAGGGTGCTGCGGCGCGCGGCTTCGGCATCCTCTATGAGCTGCCGGCCGACCTGAAGGCGCTCTACCAGAGCTTCGGCCATGACCTCGGCGCGCGGAACGGCGTCGGCTGGTCGCTGCCGGTGCCGGGCACCTTCGTCGCCGGCGCCGATGGCCGGCTGCTGTTCGGCCGGGCCGAGGCCGACTACCGGCTGCGGGTCGAGCCGGCCGAGGCGATGGCGGTGATCCGATGAGCGCGACGATGATCTGGTTGCAGAGCAGATTCACGCCTCCAGGCGATCCCGCCTTCCGGCGATCTGCTCTCGCCCTGCCGCGGCTGCGCGGGATGGAGGCGCTTGCCGGCCATGCCTGGGGGCTGGCGGCGGCGCTCTGCTGGGGCGCCTATCTCGCCTTCGCCCGCAGCGGCGCGGTGGCGGGCCTCGCGCCGCTCGACTTCTCCGTGCTGCGGCTCGGCGTCGCCGGGCTGCTGCTGCTGCCGGCGCTGCTGCGCAACGCCCCGCGCACGCTCGGCGGCATCGGCTGGCGGCGCGGCCTGGTGCTGACGGTGTTTGCCGGGCCGGCCTTCATCCTGGCCTCGACGCTGGGCGCGCATTACGCGCCACTCGCCCATGGCGCGGTGATGCAACCGGCTGGCCTCGTGATCGGCGCCATGGTGCTCGCCGTGCTGGTGCTGGGGGAGCAGGTGGCGGCGCTGCGCTGGCTGGGCGTCGGCGTGGTGCTGGCCGGGCTCGCCGTGGTCTCGGGCGCGGGCTTCGAGGGCGCGGCCTGGCGGGGCGACCTGCTGTTCGTCGCGGCGGGGCTGCTCTGGGCCGGCTTCACCGTGGCGGGGCGGGCCTGGCGGGTCGATCCGCTGCAGGCGACGGCGGTGGTCTCGGTGCTGGGCGGCCTGGCAAGCCTCGGCCTCTGGCTCGGCTTCGGCGATCCGGCGGCGATGCTGGCCCACGGGCCGCGCGTGCTGCTGGTGCAGGCGCTGGTGCAGGGCGCGCTGACCGGGGTCGGGGCGGTCTATGCCTTCGCCCGGGCGGTCAAGGCGCTGGGCGCGGCGCGGGCGGCGGTCTACCCGGCGATGGTGCCGGCGATCGCGGTGCTGGCCGGCATCCCGGTCGCGGGCGAATGGCCGACGCCCCAGCAGGCGCTCGGGCTCGGCATCGTGCTGGCCGGGCTGCCGCTGGCCATGGGCATCGTCGCGGCGCGGCGGTAGCGGCGGGGCGGCGGGGCGAGCATGATGGCGGCATGCCGATCACCGACGCCGCCCTCGCTCCCTATGCCGTCTACGTCCTGGCCGATGCCGCGCTGCCCGGCCTGCCCAACCACTACCGCGGCAAGGTGCGGGAGAATTACGACCTACCCGATGGCCGCCGGGTGATCATCGCGACCGACCGGCTCTCGGCCTTCGACATCATCCTGACCACCATCCCGCTGAAGGGCCAGGTGCTGACCCAGCTGGCGCGCTGGTGGTTCGAGCAGACGGCGGATCTCTGCCCGAACCACGTGCTGTCCTACCCCGATCCGAACGTGCTGCTGTGCCGGCGGCTGACCATCCTGCCGGTCGAGATCGTGGTGCGGGGGTATCTCGCGGGGACGACCTCGACCTCGGTGCTGTCGATGTACAAGGCCGGGCGGCGGGAGATGTACGGGCATCGCTTCCCGGACGGGCTGCGCGCCAACGAGAAGCTGCCGGCGCCGATCATCACCCCGACCAGCAAGGCCTTCGATGCCGGGCATGACGAGGAACTCACGCCCGCGGCGATCCTGGCGCAGGGCCTGCTGACCAAGGCGCAGTGGGAGGAGGTCTCGGCCCGCGCGCTGGCGCTGTTTGCCCGCGGCCAGGCGCTGGCGGCCGAGCGCGGGTTGCTGCTCGTCGACACCAAGTACGAGTTCGGCGTCGACGCGGCGGGCAACATCATCCTGGCCGACGAGATCCATACGCCGGATTCCAGCCGCTACTGGTTCGCCGCCGACTACGAGCAGGCCTTCGCGCGCGGCGACTCGCCGCGCAGCTTCGACAAGGACTTCGTCCGGCGCTGGGTGGTCGCGCGCTGCGATCCCTACAAGGACCCGGTGCCGCCGATCCCGGACGAGGTCCGGCTGGCGACGGCCAAGGTCTATATCGAGGCCTTCGAGGCGATCACGGGCAGCGATGTCGCGCTGCCCGATCCGGCGGTGCCGCCGCTCGACCGGATCCGCCGCAACCTCGCGGCGGCCGATCTCGGCTGACGGCGACCCGGCGGCCTACCGGCCGCCGCGGCCGCTGTCGCGGAAATCGCCCTCGCGCCAGCTGCGGTCGCGCCGGCCGGCATCGCCGGCGCCGGCCGCGGCCGGGCGGCGGCGATTGGCGTCGCCGCCACGGCCCGGTGCCGGCGCCGCATGGCGCGGCGCGCCGGCCGGCTTGGCCGAACGCTGCGGCTGCTGCGGCCGCGGCCCGCGCGGCTGCTGCGGCCGGCCGCCGCGCGGCGGCAGCGCCACGGCCTTCATCGGCCGGCTCTGGTCCTCGCGGCGATCCTCGCAGGGGATCTGCTGGCGGATCAGCTTCTCGACCGCCTTAAGGCTGTCGAGATCCTCCGGCCCGATCAGCGCCACCGCCTCACCGGATGCACCCGCACGCGCAGTGCGGCCGATGCGGTGGACGTAGGTCTCGGGCACGTCCGGCATGTCGTACTGGACCACGTGGGTCACGCCATCGACGTCGATGCCGCGGGCGGCGATGTCGGTCGCCACCAGGATCGGCGCCGAGCCGTCCTTGAAGGCGGCGAGCGCCCGCTCGCGCTGGCCCTGGCTCTTGTTGCCGTGGATGGCGTTGGCGGCGAGGCCGTCCTGCTCCAGCTGCTTCACGACGCGGTCGGCGCCGTGCTTGGTCCGGCTGAAGACCAGGGCCCGGCCGACGCCGGGCGACTGCAGCAGCTCGGCGAGCAGCAGGCGCTTGCGGACCTGCTCGACCAGCAGCACGCGCTGGGCGATGCGCTCGGCGGTGGAGGCGACGGGGGCGACCTCGACGCGCGACGGGTTGCTCAGCAGCTCGCCGGCCAGCTTGCCGATCTCGACCGGCATGGTGGCCGAGAAGAACAGCGTCTGCCGCGGCTGGGCCGGGGCGGGACGCGAATTGGCGTTGCCGGGCAGCGCCTTCACCAGGCGCCGGATGGCGGGCAGGAAGCCCTTGTCCAGCATCTGGTCGGCCTCATCCAGCACCAGGATCTCGGTGCGGTCGAGCCGGGCGGTGCCCTCATCGAGGTGGTCCTGCAGGCGGCCCGGGGTCGCGACCAGCACGTCGATGCCGGCGCTCAGCGCGCGGCGCTGGGGCCCGTGCGGCACGCCGCCGAAGATCACCGCGACCGAGAGGCCGAGATGCTTGCCATAGGTCTTGAAGCTCTCGCCGATCTGGGCGCAGAGCTCGCGGGTCGGGGCGAGCACCAGCACGCGGCAGCCGCCACGCGGCGGCCGGCCGCCCTTGGCCTGCAGGAGTTGCAGGATGGGCAGGGCGAAGGCGGCCGTCTTGCCGGTGCCGGTCTGGGCGATGCCCAGCAGGTCGCGGCCAGAGAGCACGATGGGGATGGCCTGGGCCTGGATCGGCGTCGGCGTGGTGTAGCCGGCCTCATCCAGCGCGCGCAGCAGCGGCGCCGCGAGGCCGAGGTCGTTGAAATGGGTCATGGGTGAAGAAGTTCCGAATCGCGCGGCGCCGGCCCTGGGCGAGGTGCCCGGGCTGCCGCGGGGTGAGAGAGGAAGACCCCGCGTGGCTGGGTCGGTCCGGCGATGGATCGCGCGCCCCCGGGCAGTTCGGCTGATGCCCTGGATGAACCCGCAAGGGCGCGCCAGGGGCCGTTCACGCGGCCTGGGGAGTAAGGCGCCATATGCGCTTCCCGACCGATGTTTGCAAGAAGTTCCGCTCAGGCCGGCGGGAAATGCTCCCGCCAGTGCCGCGCGACGTCGATGCCGCGGCAGAACCAGACCCGGTCGTGCGCGCGCATGTGCTCGAGCAGCCGGACCAGGCCGAGGACCCGGCCGGGGCGGCCGATCAGCCGGTCATGCAGGCCGATCGAGAGCAGCTTCGGGGCGCCGCGGCGGCCTTCCTCGTACAGCACGTCGAAGGCGTCGCGCAGGTAGGTGAAGAAGTCGTCGGCGGTGGAGAATCCGCTGTTCTCGTTGAAACGGTTGTCGTTGGTCTCGTAGGAATAGGGGATGATCAGGTGGTGCCTGTCGGCGACGTCGACCCAATAGGGCAGCTCGTCGGAGAGGCTGTCGCGGTCGTAGAGGAAGCCGCCTTCCTCCGCGAGCAGGCGGCGGGTGTTCGGGCCGGGCCGGCCGGTCATCCAGCCGAGCGGGCGCTCGCCGGTCAGGGACTCGATGCCGGTGATCGCGAGGCGCATGTGCTCGGCCTCGAGCGCCTCGGCGACGTTCATGTAGTCGATCCAGCGATAGCCGTGGCTGACCATCTCGTGGCCGCGGGCGACGCAGGCGCGGGCGAGCTCGGGGTTCTGCTCGAGCGCGCGGACGACGCCCAACACGCTGACCTTGACCTCGAAGCGGTCGAAGAGCTCGAGCAGCCGCCAGGCGCCGCGCCGGCTGCCGTATTCGAACACGGATTCGGTGAGCGGCGCGCGCTGGCCGGCATAGGCCGGCACGCCGATATCGGTCAGCATCGCCTCGGAGGTCGCATCGCCATTGGCGAGGCTGCTTTCGCCACCGCCCTCGACGTTGAGGTTGAGGTTCACGGCGATGAAGGCCTCGCCCGGCCAGCGCGGATCGGGGCTGCGCTCGCCATAGCCGATCAGGTCGCGGAGGGTCACGGCGTGGCTCCTTCGAGAATGGGTGCCTCGCAGGCATCATAGCCGAAGAACCAGTCGAGCGCCTCGGTCGGGCCGCGCATCCAGGTGTTGGCGATGGAGATGCGCTGCACCTCGGCGACGCGGGGGATGCGGGTGGCGGCGTAGCGGGCGAAGGCCGGCGCGTGGTCGTCGGCCTCGGCCAGGCAGCGGGCGAGCACGGCGGCGTCCTCGATCGCAGAGGCGCCGCCGGCGGCCATGTAGGGGCGCACGGGGTGGCAGGCATCGCCGGTCAGCACGGCGCGGCCGGCGAACCAGCGATCGTCGCGCGGGCGGTCGCAGATCGGCCAGACGGCGGCGGTGAGGCAGCCCTCGGCGATGCGGCGGAGCTCGGGCGTCGCCTGGTCGAAACACGCGACGAAGGCCTCGCGCGGCAGCGGGCGGGAGAGGTCGTCGCCGGTCCACTCGCCGGGCACGCTGCCCATGACATAGAGCTCGTCGCGGCGATCGGCCATGAAGTAGCTGAGGGCGTGGCGGTCGGGGCCCCACCACTTCGTGCAATCGTCGAGGGGTTGGTCACCGAGGCGGTCGGTCGGGAAGATGGCGCGGATGGCGAGGCGGCCGGTGAAGCGCGGCGGTTCTGCCCCGAGCAGCAGGGCGCGCAGGCGGGAATGGATGCCGTCGGCGCCGATGACGATGTCGGCGGTCGCGCGCGTGCCGTCGGAGAAGCCGAGGTCCACGCCCCCTGCCCTGTCGTCGGCGGCTTCGAGACCTTCGCCGAGGCGCAGCGTGCCGGGGGCCAGGGCGGAGAGCAGGATCTCCAGCAGATCGGCGCGGTGGATGTTGAGGAAGGCGCCGCCGAAGCGCGCCTCGGTCGACGCATCCATGCGGCAATCGTAGGTGACCTCGCCGGTCTGCCAGTCCCGGGAGGTGAAGGCGCGCGGGCGGATGCCGGTGGCCAGCAGCGCGGGCTCGACGCCGAGGCGGCGCAGCACCTTCACCGCATTGGCCGAGAGCACGATGCCGGCCCCGATGCGCGCCAGCGCCGGCGCCTGCTCGTGCACCGTCACACGCGTAAAACCCTGGCGCTGCAGCAGCCCGGCGAGGGTCAGGCCGCCGATACCGCCACCGGCAATCGCGATGCGCGCGTCACGCCGCATGGGCACGGCCGCCGAGATAGGCCTCCCGCACATCGTCGCTGGCGAGCAGGCTGGCGCCATCGCCCTCGCGCACCACGCGGCCGGTCTCGAGCAGGTAGGCGCGGTCGCAGAGTTCGAGCGCAGCCAGCGCGTTCTGCTCGACCATCAGCACCATCAGCCCCTCGGCGCGGACCTCCCGGACGATGGCGAAGACCTGCTCGACCAGGTTGGGGGCCAGGCCGAGCGAGGGTTCGTCGAACATGACGAGGCGCGGGCGGGACATCAGCGCGCGGGCGATGGCGAGCATCTGCTGCTCGCCGCCGGAGAGCGTGCCGGCGGCCTGCTGCGCGCGTTCGGCGAGGCGGGGGAAGCGGGTGTACATCGCGTCGCGGTCGCGCGCGATGCAGGGGCGGTCGCGGCGGAGCAGCGCGCCCATCTCGAGGTTCTCGCGCACGGTGAGGTGCGGGAAGACGCGGCGGCCCTCCGGGCAATGGGCGATGCCGCGGGCCAGGATCTGGCGCGGCGAGAGGCCGGAGATGGTCTCGGCGTCCCAGGTGATGCGGCCGGCGGTGGGGGACAGCAGCCCGCTGATGGTGCGCAGCGTCGTGGACTTGCCCGCGCCGTTGGCACCGATCAGCGAGACGAGTTCACCTGGGCGGACCTCGAGCGAGATGCCGCGCAGGGCGGCGACGCGGCCGTAGCCGGCGTCAATGCCTTCAAGCCGCAGCATGCGTGGCTCCGCTGCCGAGATAGGCCCGGATCACCTCCGGATTGCGCCGCACCGCATCCGGCGGGCCCTCGGCGATCAGCCGGCCCTGGTTGAGGACGAGGATGCGGTCGGAGAGGTTCATCACCATGGCCATGTCGTGCTCGACCAGCAGGATGGTGGTGCCGCGTTCGCGCAACTGGCGGATCAGCGCCATGCAGGCGACGGTCTCGGAGGGGTTGAGCCCGGCGGCGGGTTCGTCGAGCAGGAGCAGCCTGGGCGCCGCGGCGGCGGCGAGCGCGATGCCGAGGCGGCGCTGCTCGCCATAGGCCAGCGCGCCGGCGGCGGTATCGGCGCGGGCCGAGAGGCCGACGAAGTCGAGCAGCGCCATGGCTTCGTCGCGCAGCCGCGCCTCCTCGCGCCGCTGCGCGGGCCAGCGCAGGATGGCGCCGAGCAGGCCCTCGTGCCCGCGCAGGTGCAGCGCCATCAGCATGTTCTCGGCCACCGTGCAGGTATCGAAGATGGCGGTGCGCTGGAAGCTGCGGACCAGGCCGAGCGCGGCGATGCGCTCGGGCGCTGCGGCCGTGACGTCCTCGCCCGCGAAGCGGACGGTGCCGGCGCGCGGGCGGATATAACCGGTGATGGCGTTGAAGGCGGTGGTCTTGCCGGCGCCGTTCGGGCCGATCAGCGACAGGATCTCGCCGGGCCGCACCGCGAAGGTGAGGTCCGACAGCGCGGTCAGGCCGCCGATGCGGACGGTGACGCCGGCGACCTCGAGCAGCGCGGTCATGGCGCCGGCACCTTCCGCGCCGAGAGGGACGGCGCACGTTTCGGCAGGCGGTCCGCGATGGCGGGGACGATGCCGCGCGGCAGGAACATCACGAGCAGAATCATCGCGACGCCATAGGCGATCCACTGCGCCTCGGGCGGCGCGGTACCGCGCAGCAGGTCGGGCAGCGGGCCGAACAGCAGCCCGCCGACGACCGGGCCCCAGAGCGTGCCCTTGCCGCCGGTGATGACCATGATGACCATCGTGACGGTGAGCACGAAGAGGAAGACGTCGGGGTCGACGATGCGGACGTAATGCGCCCAGAGGCTGCCGGCCGCGCCCGCGATGCCGGCGGAGATGACCGTGGCGATGGTCAGGTAGTGGGTGACGCGGATGCCGACGGACCGCGCGAGGGTCTCGTTCTCGCGCAGCGCCACCAGGGCGCGGCCGATGCGGGAGCGGACCACCTGGCGGACGATGAGGAACGCGAGCACGCCGACGCCGAGCACCAGCCAATAGGTCTGCGGCTTCGTGACGAATTGGATCCCGAAAAGGGAGAAGGGCGGGATGCCGATCAGCGCCATCGGCCCCTGGGTGAGCTCCACCCAGTTCAGCGCGACCATGCGCAGCACCTGCGCGAAGCAGACGGTGAGGATGACGAAATAGGCCCCACGCACCCGGAAGGCGAGCCGGCCGACCAACCAGCCGAAAAGACCCGCCACCGCGATGGCGGCGAGGAAGCC
>Ga0114976_10001835_pt1 | contig 13295 bp, 9 predicted proteins | sample S_130805_EF_Meta_FD_87319 | JGI IMG/M metagenome (GOLD analysis project Ga0114976, IMG submission 87319) | Freshwater microbial communities from Lake Simoncouche, Canada to study carbon cycling - S_130805_EF_MetaG | ecosystem: Environmental > Aquatic > Freshwater > Lake | place: Lake...
AGTGTCAGTTTCACTCAGTCCCGGTGCAGCCTTCATCGACGAGAGAAAGTTAACCACTCCCTGATGAATAATTTGAACTCCTTTGGGTTTTCCTGTAGAGCCAGAAGTATAGATGACATAAGCTAGATTTTCAACCTCAACAGTACATAGGGGATTCTCTTGAGATTCTCCTCTTATCAGACTCCAGTCTCTATCGAGACAAATTTTTGCGGCGCATTGCTCAGGTAACTGAGACACTAACTCCTGCTGCGTTAAGAGGATTTTTACTTGAGCATCAGAAATCATATAATTCAGACGCTCTTTGGGATAAGCTGGATCTAGAGGGACATAAGCACCACCCGCTTTAAGAATTCCCAACAGTCCCACTACCATGTCTAAGGAACGCTCAACACAAATCCCTACCAAAACTTCGGGTTTTACTCCTGATTTTTGCAAATAGTTAGCCAATTGATTAGCTTTGCTGTTTAATTCCCGGTAAGTTAATTTTTGCCCTTCAAATACTACTGCTATCCCATCGGGGGTACGTTCTACCTGCTCTTCAAACAACTGATGGATGCACTTGTCTTGAGGATACTCCCTTTCCGTATCATTCCACTCGACTAACAATTGATGCCGTTCGGCTGGTGTTAAGAGGGGTAGGTCTGAGAGTCGCTGTTCTGGGTTAGCGACGATGCCTTCTAACAGCACTTGGAAATGCTCCAACATTTGAGCGATAGTTTCAGTATTGAATAGGTCTGTATTGTAGTCTAGTTCTAATCTGAGCTGCTCATCATGCTCAATTATAAACATAGAAAGATCAAATTTTGAACTTCCATTATGAATCTTTGAAGAAGTTACAGATAAACCAGCAAGATGGAGTGTTGTGGTTGGAGAATTCTGCAAAATGAATAGTACTTGAAACAGAGGTGGACGGCTCAGATCTCGGGGAAGACGGAGTTCTTCCACGAGCTTCTCAAAAGGAAGATCTTGGTGAGTAAGAGCTTCCGAGACGTTATCGCAAACCCGATTCAGCAATTCTCGAAAACTAGGGTTACCCGAAAGGTCTGTGCGTAACGGCAGCGTATTGACAAAATATCCAATCAGAGCTTCTATTTTAACTTGATTGCGCCCCGCAGTAAGAAAACCTACGATAATGTCTTCTTGCCCTGTATATCGATATAAAAACGCATTAAACGCTGCTATAAGGGTCATGAATAGAGTTACCTCCTCCTCTTTGCTTAACACTTTTAATGCTTGAGTCAAAGCCTTAGGTAGGAGCAGAATTCGTTGCGCACCTTGATAGCTTGGTACAGACGGTCGAGGACGGGCAGTAGGTAGTTGGAGAACGGGGATTTCACTGCTTAGCTGCTGTTTCCAATAGAAAAGATCCTTCTCCAGAACCTCGTCTTGTAGCCACTGGCGCTGCCAACAAGCAAAGTCAGCATATTGGATAGGAAGTTCTGGGAGGGGTGACGACCTTTCCCCAGAAAAAGCTTCGTAAAGTGCCTCAAGTTCCCGAAATAAAATACCGATAGACCAATCATCTATAACAATATGGTGCATGGCCAAAAGCAGAATATGCTCGTCTTGACCTAGTTTCCATAAAGTAGCTTGAAACAAGGGATCCTGAATCAAGGAAAAAGGCTTACATGCTTCCGCATTAATCAGGTCTTTTGTTTTCGTCTTTTTCTCACCATCGGCAAAGTCGCTAAGTTCAATCAATGGTAATTTTATATCTACACTGTTGGAAATAACTTGAGCCGGCATACTATTGACATACTGGTAGTTGGTTCGTAAAATTTCATGACGGCTAACAATTGCAGTAAGGCTTTGCTCTAATGCAGGTATGTTTAGCAATCCTTTCAGATGCAAAGCAAAAGACTCTTTGTAGGCAAAACCAGGCTCCATTTGATCTAAGAACCATAGGCGTTGTTGAGCAAAAGATAGAGGAATGTTTCTATCCCGAAAGGTAGGTAAAATGGAAGGAAACGGGGGGCGAGGGGTAAGACTTACCTGACGTAATTGTGAAATTAATTCTTTTTTGCGGGCGACCAGCTCAGTGCGCAGAGATGAAGTTAGGGTTCCTTTAGGCGCAATACAGCGGAGGTTATCACCTTCAGTAAAAAGTTCTACATTTAGGCTTTCTAGGTAGGACAGGAACTCGTATGTGTTCATATTTCAATCTCCTCACGATCACCTGTGACGACTACACTACAAGAAGCATTGAGAACTTGCTTATTATCCTGAATCTTATCAAGCAGACAAGCCAAACCAAACACGGTTTTAGCATCCCATACCCAGTGTAAAGGAACCTCCAATTGAAATGCTTCACGCAACCGTGAAATTACTTGGACAGCCTTCAAAGAGTTTCCCCCTAATTCAAAGAAATTATCGTGAATGCCGACATCCTCTAAACCAAAAACTTGAGACCAGATACTTACTATTCGTTCTTCAGTCAAACTATTAGGTGCTCCATAAGATTCTGCTAGGACAGACCTAGTTTGGTTAGGCGCAGGCAGTGCTCGTAGGTCTACCTTACCAATAGGATTCATCGGTATAGAATTCAGCAGAACAAAGGTTGGCAACATATAATCTGGCAATTTTTCCTTCAAAAAGTCGTGTAGTTGTTTAACTTGTGCAATCTTTTCTGAATCGGTAACAACATAGGCGACGAGACGCTTATCACCAGGTATATCCTCCCTAGCTAAAACTACGGACTTCCGCACCGATGGATGCTGATTTAACACAGTCTCAATTTCTCCCAACTCGACACGATATCCGCGAATTTTTACTTGATTGTCGGTGCGTCCGAGAAACTGAATGTTACCATCAGATAGGTAGCGAGCAATATCACCAGTTTTATAAAGGATGCTTCCGTGATCGTCGTTAAAGGGATTGGGAATAAACTTTTGTGCCGTCAAGTCAGGACGATTGAAGTAACCTCGTGCTAGGCCAAGCCCACCTACGTGAATCTCGCCAGGGATCCCGATAGGAACAAGTTGAAGGTGAGAATCCAACAGATAGATCTGCAAGTCAGACGGGCTTCCAATGGTGATGATTTCAGGATCATCTCCTGTTCTATAAGTATAGTGACTTACTGTTGATATTTCAGAACCGCCGTAGGTATGATATAAACTAGCACATAGGCTTGTTAGACATTTCTTTAGGAGTGTTTTATGTAAGTTTTCCCCACCGCAAAATATGTGTTTCAGGCATTGACATTTCTTGATTTCTGGTTCGTCCAAAAGCATCTGTAATACGGTTGGAACCACAGTAATCACAGAAATATTATGTTCTGCAATTAGCCTTACGATATATCTGCTGTCCTGACGTTTATCTGAGCGAGCCATAATCAATTGAGCCCCAGTCAACAATGGCCAGAAGAATTCTTTTACAAATACGCCGGCACTGATAGAAGCCTTCAACAAGTGACGGTCTGATTGATTGAGCGGAAAAGTATTTAATTCCCAATGCAAACGACTACTGCGCCCTCGGTGAGTGGCCATCACGCCCTTTGGTTGACCGGTTGATCCTGATGTATAAAATAATAAGGCTAAGTTGTTCTCGGTTACTAAACTGGTTGGGTTGTCTCTAACATGGCAGTCGATTGTTGTTTTCCAGTCACGGTCTAGGCAGACTATTTTTGCATCATGTCTTGGAAGTTGTTTTAGAATTCTCTGTTGAGTTAGTACCACAAATACTTGGCTATCTTTGAATACATGTGACATCCGTTCTTTCGGCCAAAGGGGATCCAGAGGCACACAAGCTCCACCCGCTTTCAGAACTCCCAAAAAGGCTACTGCCAGGGCTAAAGAGTTTTCTAGGCAAATGCCAACAAGCATTTCAGGACCTATTTGAAGAGATTGTAAGTAGTGAGCTAATTGATTTGCCTGACAATTTAGCTCCAAATAGGTGAGATGCTCATTTTCAAAAGTAACTGCTATAGACATAGGACTCTTTTCCACTTGGGTCTCAAACAATCGGTGAAAGAGCAAATCTTTTGGGTAGTCACTTTGCTTTGGATTCCATTCCAAAAGTAGCTGTTGTCTTTCTGACTTAGTTAAGATCGGTAAATCTGATAGGCATTGGCTAGGATTGGCGACTATTCCCTCTAGTAGCGTCTGATAATGCCCCTTCATTCTGCCAATTGTTGCCTCATCAAACAACTCTGTTTTATATTCAATGGTACAAAAAAGATTGCCAGCTTTTTCCAATATTTGTAGTTTTAGATCAAAGATCGTAGTCCCCTTATCAATCTCACAGTCAATAGCTTGAAGGCTAATCTGCAAACCTGAACTTTTAAACGTTGATACTGGGATATTAAAGAATTCGAACATCACCTGAAATATAGGCGATCGTCCCAGATAGCGTTCTGGCTTAATTTCTTCTACCAGTTTATAAAAAGGAATCTCTCGATGCACACCATCTTGCATGACTTGGCTCACAAGCTTCAGCAAATCCTGAAAAGTTGGGTTGTTAGACAAATCAGTTCTTAGTACCAGAGGATTGACAAAACAGCCAATTAAACCTTTGCTATGAAGTTGATTGCGCCACCCAGAATTTATCCCTATAATGATATCTTCCTGTGCTGTATAGCGGTATAGGAGGGTATTAAATGCGGCAATCAACGTCATCGCTAAGGTGACACCATCATGTTCGCTCAAATCTCTCAATGCTTGAGTCAAAGATTCAGATATCAAAAACGATTGGCGTGATCCCTGGTTTGTTTGCGTCAACGGATGGGAGCCGCGAGTTGGAAATTCTAATACTGGAAGCCTACCACTAAGCTTCTCCTTCCAGTAAGAAAGATGAGCATCCAACACTTTGCCCTGGAGCTTCTGATCTTGCAAGTTACAAAGGTCTGAATATTGAATAGGAAGATTAGGAAGTGGCGAGAACTTCCCCATCGAAAAAGTTTCGTAGATTATAGCTAATTCATTCATGAACACGCTAATTGACTCAATATCGCAGATAATATGATGAAATGTAAGCAGAAATAAATGCTCAACCTCGCTTAGCCTAATTAAACAAAACCGTACAAGTGGCTCTTTCTCTAAATCAAAAGGTTTATTCCCTTCTTCTTTAATTTGCTGCCTGATTTGGGCATCCTGTTCAGACTTAAGTCTTCCTTTAAGCTCTACAATCGGAAAGCTTAATGAAGGCGGTTCAGAAATTACCTGAGCAACCAATTCTTTTTCATTAACAAAGGTGGTTCGCAAAATTTGATGACGCAACAGGATTTCAGTAAGGCTCTGCTTGAATAACTCAACGTTTAGCGCTCCGCCCAAATGAAATATGAATTGTAAATTATATGTGGACTTGTCGGAGATAAATTGATTGTCTACCAATATCTGTTGCTGAGAAAATGAGAGCTTTGAAGTTTTGTTTACTTGGTTCATTTTAGTTTAGAATGCTAGTAAATAGTTTTAGTACAAGATAGAGAAGAACTCGGATCACATGGTTTATCCGCGAATTTGATAATATTCTAATGCCTGTTCATCTACTTTAACCCCTAGACCAGGTTCCTCTGGAACATCAAGAAATCCATCACAGGGTCTAAAAACATCGCCGCACAATTGATCGCGGATTGGATTAGGCGTACAATCTAATTCCATGATTGGTTCCTGAAGGTAGTTTTTGGGAGCGAGAACAAAGGGGCAAGGAGACAATCCAGCACATAAATGAATTGTTGCAGCAGTCAATACTGGTGTCCCCCAGGCATGGGGACATAACTGAACCCCAAAAGTCTGGGACATTGCCGCTACCTTGACTATTTTAGACAGACCCCCAATATTTCCGACATCCGGCTGAGCGATATCCAATGCCCGCTCTGCGAAAAAATCACGAAAATTATACTCTGAATAAAAGTTTTCTCCGCCTGCAAGGGGAATAGAAAGCATTCTTTTAACTTCAAGATAAAGACCTAAATCATGGGCTGCCACTGGCTCTTCAAACCAGTGAATATCGAGATCTGCTAAATACAGTCCCATTTTGATAGCCAAAGCGGGGTTATAGGCCTGGTTGGCATCCACCATCAGCCGAACTTCAGAGCCGATGGCTTCGCGAACGGCTGCTACCCGTTTTCTGTCCTCGATAAGTCCAAGACCTCCAATCTTCATTTTCATCCCTTGGAAGCCCTGCTTGACATAGCTCTTGGCTTCTTCTTGGAGTCTGCTTAGACAATTATCATCTGTATAATAAAGACCTGTTGCATAAACAGAAACCTTCTGTCGCAGCCTTCCTCCCAGAAGTTGATAAACTGGCAAGTTAGTAGCTTTTCCTGCAATATCCCATAGCGCGATGTCAATAGCACTTATCGCACACATTGTTAGTCCACAAGCACTATTTGAGCTATAATAAAGACCGTACATCTTTTGCCATAGGTACATGCGGTTCATTGGATCCTGTCCGATAAGCAGGGGTGACAGCCCTTGCTGGATAACAGAACTAGCAAGACTGTTTCCTGTTTCTCCCCAACCTACAACTCCTGTATCCGTCTGTATACTGACAAGCATCGTTTCTCTCTGCGTGATATACCCGTTAGACCAGATAAGTGGCTGCGATAGCTGACTTTTCAGGGTGTAGGTTCTAACTTCCACGATTTTCATATTTAAATGATATCTAAAAGACTTAGCGTAAGTAGAATTGTCGCACTCCTGCAATTACTCTTTCAACTTCTTCCTCCTTCAGGTCTGGAAAACAAGGCAGAGAAAGAATTTTTCCCACAAAACTACGAGCTACGGGTAGATTTTCTAGCTTATAGCCAAGTTTACAGAAGACCGGTTGCTCTGGGATTAATTTTGGATAGTGAATCCCAGTCGATATTCCCTTTTCCTTAAGATATTGCCGCAAAGCGTTACGCTCCTCAGCCTGTACCACATACTGGTGATAGGCAGAGACCACGTTATCCAATACCTTGACTGGAGTAACCTGAATACATTCTTGGAAAGCGCTATCATAACGCTTGGCTATTATCTGTCTTTTGGAGTTCCAAGAGTCAATATAGTTAGATTTAACATTTAAAACTTTTTCATTAATGCGAGAGAGTCTGGAATTGAAGCCAGCAAATACATGCGTACATTTATCAATCCGCCCGTGGTCTCTAAGCAATCGAACTGTTTCAGCAATCTCCTCGTCGGAGGTTACCACTGCACCAGCATCTCCAAAAGCGCCGCAGTTTTTCCCAGGATTGAAGCTAAAAACTCCACATGCACCTATCGGAACTGGCTTCCCTCTTAACTTTGATCCGAAGGCATGAGCGCCATCTTCAATAATTCTTATGTCTTCGCGATCCATTGTCTTGAGAATCTTTTGTATTTCTTCAACATTGACAACATTGCCGTATAAATGAACAGGCATAATTGCCTGAGTTTTCTCTGTAATTGCTTGAGGGAGAAGGCTCAAGTTCATCAAGTGTGTCTCAGGTTCGATATCGACGAAGACAGGCAAGGCATCGATGTTTAGAATTACTTCAGTAGTCGCAAAAAATGAATTTGGAACCGTTATAATTTCAGCACCAGGTTTTAGACCAGAAGCGATTAGAGCAATCTGCAAAGCCGCTGTTCCACTCCCAACTCCTAAAGCGAATGGTTTGCCACAATATTCGGCTAGCTTAGACTCGAACTGGGTAACTTTTTCTGACGAAATATAAATCCCTTCATCTATCACCTCCAAAACAGCCTTAGTTAAGGCATTTCCAAGGGTTTGTTGTTGTCGCTTTAAAGCAAGCATTGGAATGGGCGAGAGATGATTTGTTGAATCATCGAGTGTCATTTGGGTCGTTCTTGAATTTGAATTACTGTAAGCGTTCAGAGCACGGGACAGCCCGCCGCGAACTTCATCCTTGCTGATCCCTTGACAGCGAGATGATTCCCGTTTGCCTCTCAGGCAGAGACTGCTTGAGATGAACGACCCTCCTGCTGGCATTTCCAACGCGGACTGGTTGTCGTGGTCAGCCGAGGCCAGAGAGATCATCTTGGCTCAACAGGAGCAGCTACGGGTTCAGCAGGAGGGGATTAAGCAGCTCTGCTCACAGATCAGCACCATGGCGATCGAACTGGCCATCCGGCGGGAGCGAATCGGCCGCAGGTCCCGCAACTCCTCCAAACCACCCTCCATCGATGGCCCTGGGTTCAAGCCGCCAGAACGCCGCAAGAACAGTGGCCTCAAGCGGGGTGGCCAGCCGGGCCATCCCGGATCAGGGCCTGAGCTGTTGCCGATTGAGCGGGTGGATCAATTGGTGGAGCACCATCCAGTCGCCTGTCGCCATTGCGGCGACCTGCTGCGGGGAGACGATCAAGAGTCACTGCGGCACAAGGTGGTCGAGATCCCACCGATCACGCCGTTGGTGATCGAGCATCGGTTGCACCGGTTCGTGTGCCCCGCTGCTCCACCAGCACCTGCGCGCCGTTGCCAGCGGATGTGGAGGCCACTCGCTACGAGCCCCGTCTCAGTTCCGTGGGGGGCATTTTGAACAGTGCCTTTCACTTGAGTGTGAGCAAAACGCAGGCGTTGCTTGATCACGTGCTGGGGGTACCGATGGGTCGTAGGACGATTGCCACCATCCAGCAACGATTAACAGCAGGGAGAAAAAACGCCATGGGCCAAAACGGTGCGCACCTGCACCCAAATGCTGAAACAGAAGGAAGCGCTGTACACTTTCCTTGAGATCAAGGGCATCGAACCCACCAACAACGCCGCCGAGAGGGCATTGCCGCCAGCGGTGATCCAGCGCAAGATTAGCCATGGCGTCCAATCCGCCAAAGGGGCCCTCTGCCGGAGCCGTCTGCTCACGGTCACCCCCGCTTTGAGGCAACAGGGCCGAGCCATCTGGTCATTTCTGGAGGAGGCCTGGATCGCCCATCATCGTGGTGGTGGCAGAGATGCCCTCCTTACTGACTGATCCCTGAGGCCCTCATTACAAGCCCTGGATGAATCGACCACTTTGTGATGAGCGGTCATGGCTTGATTGACGCGATCGTACAGCTCGCCTTGTGAATACGTACTAATAACTTATTGTAGACTATCATAAATAACTGAACTGTTTTCCTAAAAATTTAATCCCGCAACTTTCATAAATATAACCAATCAAACTGATTAATAGATAGCTTCTTTCATTTTGTCCATGACCTTCTTTATTGCAGCTATCCTTTTGTCTGATAAAATCTTGAATGACTTCTTGATATTCAAAGCTCATCCACTCCCCCTTTAGACTTCCATTTAGGTAAATCGAATGCTGTTTGTGATCTAATTTAAAAACTTCTCCTCGATCAGTTTCAATAACAGTAATCTTTTTTTCTTTTCTGGCCCTCCAAGTTAAATCAGTCACTCCTCGCCCTGTTCCATACTTCCATTCTATGTGGCAATCTAATTCAACCTTGCAATCTGCTTGCTCAAAGGAAGCTGTATGTAACTGCAGTCCCTCAGTTAAAGGAAGTATCCAATCAATTTGATTGATGCCTACGTCAAGTAAAACTCCACCACCACTAATTTCGGGGTTAAAATACCAGGAGCTTGCTGACATCCAATTTTCATGATAGATTTGTTTAAAGTAAATAATCTTTCCTCGGATATTTTCATAAAGATACTTTATTTCTGGTCGGTATCGGCAATGCATTGCTACAGATAAAAATCGATTCCTTAGTTTTGCTAACGCAAGTATTTTTTGAGTATCTTCTACACTAATTGATAATGGTTTTTCACAGAGAACTGAATGGCCATAGTCTAGAGCCGTTATTGTTAGAGGAGTGTGCAGTGCATTTGGCGTCAGAATTAAAACACCATCCAAATTCATCTCGAGTAATTTGTGTGTGTCAAGCAACAAATGTCTTCCAGATCTTTCTGCCTTCCGCAATCGCTCAGGAAGAGGATCTGCAACTGCAATAATAGAAACATTCGGCAAATTATCGATAGCTTTATCATAGATTTGAAAGATTTCTCCTGCTCCGACAACTCCTAGCCTGTACATACTAGTGGATCTCCTTAACCGCCGAACAGATTTAGTGGGTGCTTTCCATTTTGTGCCCAACTGATCTCATCAAGGATGTGTTTTATAGGTGCATATCTCGAATCGAATTCAAAGACACGATGTGTGGAACTATTTAGCAACGACAACCACCGCTCCACGGGGACATCTGGATGGAGTGCGCTATTATTAGAACCTTCGTATTGAACAACACCTTGAAGAATAGACTTAAATGCACTGTTGTCTCCGTTTACGTTTTCCTCACTAACCATTTCCAAGACTCGATATTGACCTGTCAAAGGAAGGTGAATATCAACCTCTTGAAGACCGGCCTGCGTTGTAGCATCACTGTACCAGTTGCGATCAACGCAATACCTGCCACCAAAGTTTTGATGCAAGTGTGTCGTTAAGATCATATCCTTAGCATCTATAATAACTTGTTCAAATTCAACTCCCAATGCTGCTGCTGATAGGGAGAGATGACCTACATCCAGACATATTCCCACATCACCGTCTAACGATTCCGCTATCTCCATTACATCGCTTAGCAGTATTCCACCATATCCGATGCGAGGATTGAGATTTTCAAGTACTATTTTCTGCTTTGGATATTCTCTCTTCAAAGCGGGAAGAATCGTTTTCAAGTTGACAATCGCATTGTTGCGACATTCTCGGTAATAATCGCTACGTACATACTCAGCTATACCTTGCGATATGTCACCAAAAAAGGTTCGGAGAAACTCTGCACGCTTCAAGTCATCCGAGGGAAATTCACTTGGAATACAATAAAAAGCATGAATAACTAAGTATTTTGCCCCTACAGCACTAGCTATGTTCATACCTTCGACAATACTTTGAGATGTCTTTTGCCATGATTCGCCTTCGCCGCCGAGATTTAAACCCGAACCACGACTAGGGCAAGGACAGTGAACACTAAGGATTCTTACTTCTTTCGCTTCTAATGTGGTTAAAATGTCTTTGATTGTTGCTTCGGAATGACTCGATAGCTCGACAGCATGAATATCTGCTGTTGCCAAGTGTTGCTCTTGGCGGATGAAACAGCCGGTGCTGAGTGCTATCTCCGTTGGTTGATCTTTTACCATGTCAGACTATCTCCAATATAATTTGATAAGTTTCTCTCTATATTATTTAAGTTTTTGTATATCATCTCGATTAGTATAACTGCTCTAATGCCCTCAGATGCGTCCACAACTTCTACATCATTTCCTAATAGCTTATTGTGAACACGACAGAGATAATCAGCATGATCTCCTGCCTTCGGCGAAACTCCCCAGAATGATGCATCTGGTAAGGAATTACCATCAAATTCCTCAATCTTCTCCCAAGCTTTGCCACTCAGGCGAACGAACCCTTTGTCTCCCTTTACAATTAGGGAAGAAGAATTCATTCCTTCTGGTGCTGCAGTAGTGCAAAAGAAGTCTGCTTTCACCCCAGAAAAAAATGAAATAACACCTTTAGCAGTATCCTCAACTGGAATCTGATGGCGAAGGTTCCCTAAAATTCCAGAAACTTCTAATGCATCTCCAAATAGGTAAAGCATAATATCAAGGAAGTGGCTAAACTGGTTCAATACAACGCCACCGGAGGCCTTTTGACTTTGCCAAGGTTTATTTATATAGTAATATTCGCTCCGATTCCAGAGCATATTTGCACTAACCTCATTTACCTTCCCAAGCAATCTATCTTTAAGCACGAACTTCAAAAACTGCACTGAGTTAAGATAACGTCGTTGGCGCATAACAAACACATGGCAAAAAGACTGACTTGCTAATTGAGAAATTTCTTTAGCATCCGAAACAGTAGTTGCTAAAGGGTGTTCAGTCAAAACATTAAATCCGCTGTTAAGACAAACTTTTGTCAAATCTGCATGAGTATGGTTTGGTGTACAGATGCAGATTAGCGAGAAATCCTCTTCTAAAAACTTATCAAAAGCCAATGATTTCTTGATTCCAAATTTCTCTGAAAAAAGTTTCATTTTCTCAGTATCATGATCCCAAACGGAGCTCAACTCAAAGCTGTTTGTCTCGTGCCGAATAATTTCAGCATAATGATTTGCAACGTCACCGCAACCCAACAACCCTACTGATAATTTCTTTTTTGATATCATGGTATCAACACGCTGTCCACGGATGGCATTCATGATAGTATAAATTCCGGAGTAGGATTAACTCAGAAAAGATTCCATTTCATGGCTCATTCACCTAAATTCTGATTTGCGAACGGAAGCTAATTCTCTATTTACTGATCTCCTTGTGGGGAGAATTCATTATGTAGCGGGAATAGCATCCTTTGATAAAATGTTCTCAAATTGGGCTAGGGGAAATGGGGCTATCAATAGACCTCTTGCAAAAAAAACTATTCATAATAGCGTCGTTTTTGACGCTTCGCTTCACGTCGAGTATATTCGCTGACTGATGGATTGCTGGACGCAGGGTCTACGTGACCAACTTGTTGCCAAAGGTCACGTGGAGCCCAGGCAACCTCATGGCGTACGCGATCATGCCGAATCACATGGCACCACCGGGCGGTACCACATTCTGGACAAAATAATTGCTCAAGCCATTCATTGCTCATGGTGAGCACAGGATAAGCCATTATTATTAGCTTAGCCTTCCTTCTTTTCATCCCGCGCTGCACTAAATCTTCAATTTTTTTCCAGGTAAAGAAAATACTTGCGGCCACCGCCTGCTAACTCCTTTTCTGGATGCGCTGGACAGAGCAGCTGCCGGCGTCTCTTGGGGCGGGCTTTTGAAGTATCGAAAGGCACACCAATCCTGCAGTGGTTGTACCATGAACGCCCGAGACCAAGCGTCACATCGCACTCCACAAACCTAGCATTTGCCTCTTATGGCGTCAAGTGAGGTGGTCTGGTTTTTCTGGACAGCCCCCATCGTTAACCTCTGAGGCGGGGCACCGTCCCTGAAAGGGGCTCCCACCGATGAGCAAACGCCGCACCCACAGTCCCGAGTTCAAAGCCAGGGTCGCCATGGAGGCGATCAGTGGCCGCAAGACAATGCAGGAGATCGCCGCCGATCACGCCATTCACCCGATCCAGGTGAGCCAGTGGAAGCGGCAGCTGCTCGATGGAGCCAGCGAGCTGTTCACCAGGGGCAAACAAACTAAGGACAAAGAGGAGGGGCAGCCCAAGGAGGCTGAGCTGTTCCAGCAGATCGGCCGGCTGCAGATGGAGCTGGAGTGGCTCAAAAAAAAGTCTCAGCTGCTCTGATGCCCGTGAACTGCGCAAGCTGGTCGATCACGACCACCCCGATCTCAGCGTCAGCCGCCAATGCGTGCTGCTGGGTCTGGCTCGATCCACGCTGTACTACCGGCC
>Ga0114976_10001837_pt1 | contig 13290 bp, 8 predicted proteins | sample S_130805_EF_Meta_FD_87319 | JGI IMG/M metagenome (GOLD analysis project Ga0114976, IMG submission 87319) | Freshwater microbial communities from Lake Simoncouche, Canada to study carbon cycling - S_130805_EF_MetaG | ecosystem: Environmental > Aquatic > Freshwater > Lake | place: Lake...
AGGAGCCTTCTAATCTCTTGGTCGCAGGTTCGATTCCTGCCGAGGGCACGCCGCGTTCTACTTGGTGAGCAGACCCTTCGACACGAGCCAGTCGTGAGCGATGACCGACGCCGAGAGCTTCTCGTCCACGCTGCGCACGTTGAGGGCAACGAGGTCTTGCGCGGTCATGGCGCTCGAGACAGCGTTGACGAGCGAGCGAGCCTTGTCGTTCACGTTGTCCGACGCGATGGGCACCACGTTGGAGGCGAGGAACAAGCCCTGGGGATCAGCGAGCGTGACGAGTTTGAGCTGCTGGATTCGAGGGTCAGCGCTGTACACATTCGCCATGTCGACCATGCCCGCCACGAGCGAGTCGACCGTGGTGTCACCCGTTGCCTCAAAGCTCACGGTAACCCCATACTTCTCCAACAAACCTTTCGGACCGTAGGGGCGTTCGGCAAGTTCCGGCGCACCACCGAGTTTGAGGTTCGTGAGTTTCGCCAGGTCAGCAATCGACTCGAGACCGTTTGCCTTGGCGAAATCTTGTGTGACGTTGTAGGAATCTTGATCCGTGGCCGGGGACATGTCGAGCGCCGTCAATCCCTTTGGCAACGCCGTCTTCAGGGCGGCATACACGTCGTTCGTCGCCGTGGCAGTAGCCGCCGGGTCGAAGAACTGAAGCAAGTTGCCCGTGTACTCCGGGAAAAGATCGATCTCGCCGGCAAGAAGCGCGGGAACGTATACATCGCGCTGTCCGAGCGAGAACTGGCGGTCAACCGTGAAGCCGTCGTTTTCGAGCACCTGAGCGTAGGCCTCGGCAATGATTTCGTTCGAGTAATAGGCTTGCGAGCCAATCACGATGGGCTTCGACGTGGTGTCGGTTGCGGGGGCGCATCCAGCCACCCCAAGAACGACGCCGACGCTGACCAGGGCGGCCACAGATGCGGCGGCAATGCGTGTGAGTTTCATTTCTTCTCCATTAGCTGTGTTTCTTCAAACTTAGCCCCCGCGCGCTTTTGCAGTGAACCAAGGATGCGGTCCCCCAGAACAGTCAGCACAATGATGATGGCCGCGCTCGCGACAACCTGCGGAAAATTTCTCAGAGCCAAACCCTGAACGATTCCAAAACCCAAGCCGCCAAGACCCACCAGGGGTGCGATCACCACGGTGGCAAAAACTTGAATGTACGCGATACGCAATCCCCCAATGCTGGACGCGAGCGAGAGCGGTACCTCGACGAAGCGAACCACCTGCCACGTCGTCATTCCTTGAGCCCTCGCCGCATCCCGGATGGGCGGGGGAATCGTCGTGACGCCCGAGTGCACTCCCGCCAAAATGGGTGGCACGGCAATCACCACGAGCGCAAGAACAACCGCAAGATCACGAAACTGCACACCGATGAGCAATACGAGTGCAAACAGGAGGCCCATCGTGGGAATTGACCGCGACAACGAGCCTGCCCCGAGCACCGCGAATTCTCCGCGACCGGTGTGCCCCGTAGCGAGACCGAGAGGCACGGCAATGACGGCGGCGATGGCAAGTGCAACGAAGGTGAGTGCGAGGTGCTCGGCGATGAGATTCCATAAGCCATAACGACCATCCCAGTTTGCGGTATTGGTCAGCCAGGCAATCGTCTCCTCGGCGCTAAACACGGGCTAACCTCCTGCGCCGCCAGGGAGCCAACACTCGGCCCAACAGCCACAGACCGAAATCCAGCAACAGAGACACCACCAGAATCGTCAGGATGCCGGAGACGATTTCTTCCGGAATCTTTCGTTGAAAACCGTCGACAAAGAGGTAGCCGAGATTGCGCACACCCACGACCGCCGCAATCGACGCGATCGAGAGTGTGCTCGCCGTCGCCACGCGTAAGCCCGCTATCAGTCCGGGAATCGCGAGAGGCAACTCAACGTGAAAGAACAACTGACGTGCGTTCATGCCGAGCGCGCTCGCACTCACCCGCGAGGCGGAGGGAACCTGGGCGAACGCGTCCCGAGCAGAGAAGTAAAACGATGAAATGACATACACGGTCAGCGCAATGACGACGTTGGTCGGACCGATAAAGCTCGTGCCAATAATCACCGGTAGCGTCACAAAAAGAGCCAAGGAGGGAATGGCATAAATCGACCCGAGAATGCCCTGTGTCGCGCCCGCGAACCGGGTTGGGATAATGCGCGCCAAAACAATGCCGAGCACGGCACCCAAGAGGATGGGCACCAAACACAGGGCAATATGCGTCGCCGTGAGCCCGAGGATGAAACTCCCGTTGGCGGCTACCCACTCCACGGGACACCCACGAGCTTGGCGACGAACTCGGTAGCGGGATGACCGGTGATCGTGGCGGGGGTACCCCGCTGTTCGACATGCCCGCCGTGCGACAAAACCACGAGCTGATCGGCGATGCTCAGCGCCTCGTACCTGTCGTGCGTCACAAACATTACGGTGAGCTCGAGTTCGCGTTGAATGCGGCGCAGCTCATCCTGCAACTCCTCACGAACAATGGGGTCAACGGCTCCAAAAGGCTCATCCATCAACAGGATTCGCGGTTTCGTCGCGAGGGCCCGCGCAACCCCGACACGCTGTTGTTGCCCGCCCGAGAGTTGATGCGGAAACCGCTCGAACTGCGCAGGCTCGATACCGACCATTCTCAACATTGCTGTCGAATTTGCTCGAGCATCGACATCGGATTGCCCGGCGATGCGTGCGATCAGGAGAACATTCTCGAACGCGGTCTTGTGCGGAAGCAGACCGCCCTCCTGCATGACGTAACCAATGGAGCGACGGAGCGTGATCGGGTTGAGGGTTGCGATGTCAACCCCATCGATGCGAATCGTGCCACTCGTGGGCGCGACCATTCGGTTGACCGTTCGCAGGAGCGTTGTTTTGCCCGAACCCGATAGTCCCATCATCACGGTGATTTCAGCCGACGGCACGATGAGCGACACGTCGTCGAGTGCGACGACGTCTTTATACCGTTTGGAGACGTGGTCGAACTCAATCATGATGACGATTCAGCCTCGGTCAGGCTGTGGTGACCTCGACACCTCGCCAAAAGGCGACGTAGTTGGTTATCTCGCGTGCCGCATCCTTCGGGTCGCGGTAAACCCACACGGCGTCGGTGTTGACGCTTCCGTCAACGTTCAATGAGTAATAGTTGGCCAAGCCTTTCCACGAGCATGTCGTGGTGGTGTCGGAGTCGACCAGGTACTCGGTCGTGACGCTGTCGAACGGAAAGTACTGATTTCCCTCAACCTCGATCGTCTTGTCCGATTGCGCAATGACTGCGCCGTTCCAGCGAGCTACATACATAGGACACTCCTCCGTCAGCGGGTGTTTCACCCGGTTCTACTTTAGGGGCACGGTCAATCTCGCTAGATTGACGGAATCACAGAGTGGTGACCGACAGCACCGTCGACGGCGACGAGAATCCCACGGCATTCTTGGTTGACACGCGAACCTTGTAGTCGGTTCTCGTTATCAAGCCAGAGACTGTGAGAGAAACGGCTGTCGAAACCGGGTGCGTCACAACTACCCAGTTCGTGCCTCCATCGGAGGAGTACTCGACCTTGTAGTCCGTGATGGCGGATCCCCCGTTGTCTCCGGGTGCGGTCCAGCGCAACACGAGCGACGTCGCCGTCACGCCCGACGTGGCCAGAGCTGTGGGTGCGCCCGGTGAAGTGGCGGCAACCGCGACCGTCTGTGCACTCGTGATGGACTTTCCGGCGTAGCCGGCAACGGAGCCCGTAACGGTGACGGTGATTCGAGCGCCGGAATCCGCCGAGACCAGTCGATACGTGCTCGACGTCGCTGCGGCAATCGGGGCACCGTTTCGGTTCCACTGATATGCCAGGCTCACACTGCCGGGCCACGCTGACCCACTCGTCGCCGTGAGTGTCTCGCCGACGCGCACGGTTCCCGAAATCTCGGGAACCGTCGACGGCGTCGAGAACGTACCCAGTGCGACCGCCGCCGTACCAATGCTCGGGGCGCTCGCGGTTGTGGCGTAGCCCGTTGTCGTCGCCGTCACAACGACAGTGATGATTTTGCCGGCGTCGTCAGCAGTCGGTGTGTACGTTGACACGGTGGCACCCGAAATGTTCGTTGTCGTGGCACCAGTGGTGCGTTTCCATTGATAGGCCAGGGATCCGGCACTCGGAACCCAGCTCCCTGGAACCGCAGTGAGTTCCACACCCACCTTCGCGGTGCCGGTGATGGTCGGTCTCGGAACCGTCGAGAATGTTCCGGCAACCGTCACGAGTCGTGTCAGCGGATCGCTGGTTTGGGTCACCGACGTGTACCCGGCTTTCTTGCCCGTCACAGACACGCTAATCGCTTTACCCACATCGGCCGGAACGGGCGTGTACGTCGCCGACGTGGCACTTGAGATATTGCTTCCATCACGTTTCCACTGATAGTCAAACGTGATGGGCGATGCCGTCACCGACGGCTGCCACACACCAGGAACGGCCGTCAGTTGCACACCCACTTGAGCGTTGCCGGTAATGGTTGGCTTCGGTGTCGTTGCCAGAGTGCCCTTGACCACAGCGTTGGTCTCGGCGCTGGGTTGCTCCGCAGTGACGTAGCCCAGTTTCGTTCCAGTGACGTAGACACGTATCTTGGAGCCCTCATCCGCAGCCGTGATGACATACGTGGATGCGGTGGCGCCCGAAATCGGATTGCCGTCTTTTTCCCAGCGGTAAGTCAACACCACAGGTGAGGCGCCCGATGATGGCAGCCATGTGCCCGGCGTGGCCGTCAATGTCTGACCGACAGCGGCCGTACCCGAGAGGGTAGGTTCTGGCGTTGCCGTGAACACAATTCTGTCGACCGTGGCCGTTTGAGAACTCGGGACGCTCACGCTCGAGTATCCCGGACGTGATCCCGTCACGACTACGGTCAACTTCTTGTCGGCATCTTCGGGTCGCAGCACGTAGGTGGATCCTGTTGCGCCAGCGATATCTGTGCCGGCTCTCTTCCACTGGTAGGCAAATGTTGCGACCGGAGCCCAAACGCCCGGAGTTGCGGTCAGCGTCGAGTTCACCGCCGTCGTACCTGAGACGACCGGGGTGACCGTGGCACTAAAGATGCCCGCACTAATGACTCGGGCAGCACTTGTTGTCACTCCATCGACGTATCCCGCCAACGTGGCGGTTGCCGTGACCGTGAGCGACTTATTCAAGTCGGCTGCTTGCGTGTCATACGTGTCTGCCGTGGCGCCCGAAATCGGCACCCCGTCACGTTTCCACTGATACGAGACCGACGTTTCGAGGGGGGTCCACCGGCCAACCGAAACTGTCAGCTGTTGACCGACGCGTGAGGGGGTGGTGGGTCCAGAAACACCCGGCGTTGGCTGGGAACTGAACGTACCCCGGGCGACGGCAACGGTCGGAAGGCTCGACTTTGCCAACGTGACGTAACCGTCGAGCCCGCCCGAAACGGTGAACGACAATGTCGCCCCCACGTCGGCCGCAACAGGGGTGTATGTGAGCTCCGTCGCTCCCGAAATATTCGTTGTCGTACCAGACAGAGTTCTCTTCCACTGGAATGTTCGTGCAGGACTCGGCACGGGACTCCAGACACCGGGTGTGGCAGTGAGTGTCACTCCGACCTTGGGTGTTCCGGCAATCGTCGGCGTCGGTGCGCTGAAAAAGCCAAGCACAACGGCACTGGATTTCGCGCTCGTGCGGACGACCGTGTCGTAACCCAACTTGGATCCGGTGATGCGAACGGAAAGCCTTGCGTCAACGTCGACGGCGATGGGGATATACGTCGCAGAGGTCGCCCCCGAGATTTCCTCGTCGTCACGCAACCACTGATAGGCAAGTTGAACCGGCAGCGGGCCCCACGATCCTGCGGTCGCCAGATACGCGACACCGACCTGAGGGACACCACTCAGGGTGGGCGTGGGAGTAGCGGACAGCGTGCCGTTGGCGATAACCCCAGTGACGTCACTTGTGTGCGTCACAGAGGAATACCCCAGTTTGACACCGGTGACCGCAACGGAGATGGTGGCCCCCGCATCCGCACCAGCAAGAACGTACGTTGGGCCGGTCGCGCCGTCGATGTTCGTTGTTTCGGAACCAACCGTACGCTTCCACTGATAGGTGAAGGTGGTCGGCGTGGGCGACCACTCCCCGCTCGACGCGGTGAGTGTGCTCTCAACCTTTTCGGTACCCGAAATCGTGGGAAGTACCGAGTCGGCGAACGCAAGATAGTCAACAACGGCGCTCGATGCACTCGTCTTCGTCACAGAGTCATACGCGGTGCGGTTTGCGGTAACCGTGACGGAGATTCGAGAACCGGCATCGACCGGTTGAACCACATAGGTGGGTCCGGTCGCGCCCGTAATGTTGGCACCCGCCCGTTGCCATTGGTACGCCAGCGATGACGACGCCGGTTGCCAGGCCGCAGAGCTCGCCGTCAGCGTTGACCCGATCTTGGCGCGACCCGTCAGCGTGGGCGTGGGCTGGGTGGCAAAGACCCCCTTGGCTACGGCAACGGTTGCCGCACTCGTCATCGGCGTCGCCGTGTAACCAATCGCCGAACCTGTCTGCACTACCGTGAGCGTGGTGCCTAGGTCGGCCGCGACGATCTCATACGTGGCCGTTACCGCACCAGGAATAATGGTGCCGTTTCGCTTCCACACAAACGTGCTCGTCGTCGCAGCCGGAGTCCAGGCGCTCGTTACCGCGGTCACTGTTGCACCAACACGCACCGTGCCGGAAATTGTGGGAACCGGAGTCGCCGTAAAGACCGTATTGGCGATCGACGCAGTGGGCAAACTTGTGGTCGACTGACCTTCGTAACCGGCACGAACGCCGTTCACAACAACCCGGATGAGTCGTCCGGCATCTTGTGGCGCGAGCACATAAGTTTGCGATGTGGCGGCGTCGATATTGACACCGTCTCGCGTCCACTGGAACGTGTACGACGACGGGTTGGGCGACCACGAACCCGTGACGGCCGTCAACGTGGAGGCAACTTTTGCGACGCCGGTGATGGTCGGGACGGGTCTCGAGTTGAACGCGGAGAGTCCGATCGGAGCTGTGTCCGCGGAACTGGCTTGCTCGTCGGCATACCCGTCTTTGGTCGCAATCACGCCGAACGTGATAATGGCACCGACGTCGAGCGACGTCAGCGCATAACTGATTGCAGAGGCGTCGGCCTCGAGAATGGTCTGGGCAGAACCGACGGGGGTGCCGTCACGGAACCACTGGTAGGTGTAGGAATCGACATCGATGTCCCACGTCCCGAAGTTCGCCGTGAGAGTGCGTCCGACTCGAGGGGTACCCGAGATGACGGGCGCGGAAACGAGGTTGATGTTTCCCTGGGCGACGGTCACCGATTCCTCACTGGTGCCCGACCACGATGCGTACCCGAGAAGTGAGTACGTTCGAGTGACCGTTATGTCGTGATAGAGGTCGTCGGCAACGGGAATGTACTGGGAATTTGTCTCGCCCGGGATATCGACACCGTCACGAATCCACTGATAGCTGACGCTACTCGGCAGCGGCGAGGGAGTGCCATCGGTCACATAAATAGTGTTCCCGACACGAGCGTCACCCAGAATGACCGGGTTGGTCGTATTGCTAAATGACCGACGAGGGACTTCAGCCGTGGGATCACTTGTTAACGTGACGGGGCTGTAACCCGCCCTCATCCCAGTGACAGAAACCGTTAATCGATTGCCAGCGTCGGCCGCGCTCACCTGATAGGTGCTTTGCGTCGCGCCGCTAATCTCGACGCCACCACGCTTCCAAACGTAAGTCGGTGTTGCTGATGGGGTCCAACTGTCGACACTGGCAGTGAGAGTGCTTCCTTGCGTCACGGTTCCCGAGATGGTGGGAGCGGACGTGGCAGAAAACTCGCCCGGCGCGATGAAGCCCGTCTCGAGACTCGTCGCCGAGACCGAGGTGTAGCCCGCCCTAACGGGGGTGGCGACAACCGAGACGCGATTGCCGAGATCCTCACTCGTCACAACATACGTTGCTGAGTTCGCACCGGAGATGGCGGCACCGTTGCGCAACCACTGATACGAAACCGACGTTGGCGTCGGCGACCATCCGGCGAGATCAGCACTGAGCGACTGCCCAACTTTCTGCGTGCCGGTAATCGTGGGAACCGGACGGGAAGGCCCGAAGGTTGCCGCGTAAACAGCAATTGTCGACCGACTCGTACGTGCAAGTGGGATGTAATTATCGAGAACAGGTTGAACCACAACAGAAATCGTCGCGGTGAGATCTGCCGCAACAATGTCATACGTGCTCGACGTGCGACCTGGAATCACGTTGCCGTTTCGCAGCCACTGATAGGTGTAACTGGAAGGCTCCGGCGTCCATGCCCCCGGCCTCGCGGTCAGTGTGCGTCCAACTTGAGGGAGTCCATCGATGACCGGATTCGGCGAGACCGTGAATCGCGATGCGACGCTCACTGCTGTGACGTCGGAGGTCAGGGTCGAATTGTTGTAACCCGAACGAATCGCGGTCACCCGCGCGGTGATGTTTTTCCCTGAGTCTGCAGCGGCGAGTGAATAGGTGTCAGTCGTCGCTCCCGCGATTGAGATGCCATTTCGCAACCACTGGATCTGAGTCGATGTGGGGTCTGGAGCGTAAACGCCCGCCGAAGAAACGCTGAGGCTGTTCGGGATGCTCGCCGAACCGGATATCACCGGAACGCCCGTGGTGACAAAGTCCGCCAGCGAAATCGACTTTGTTTGCGACAACACACTCGGTTCAGAGGTCGAGTAACCGGTTCGCACTGGCGTGACGCGCACACGAATCACTGTGCCGAGGTCTGCCTCCACAATGGTGTACGTCTCCTCCGTTGCTCCACCAATCGGTGTACCGTTGCGCAGCCAGCGATAGGTGTAGGAGTCCGGATCGGGCGTCCATCCGCTGTTCGTCACCGAGAGAACATCGCCAAGTTGTAGTGAACTATCATCGATCGACGCAGTTCCCGTCGCGGTGAACCACGTGCTGCCGACGAGACCGGTCGCATCGGATTCAATCGTCACCGACTCGTAACCTGCTCGAGAGGCAGTGACTCGAACCTTGAAAAAGTGGTTAAGGTCAGCGCCCGTCAAATCAAATGTTTGACTCGTCGCACCGGAAACAACGTCACCGTCGCGGTACCAGGCATAGGCCAATGTCGTTGGGTCCGGGCTGACCCCGGTGACGTTTGCCGTGAGCGTGTGGTCCACAATTCGCGAACCCGAAATCGTGGGTCTCGCCGGTGCACTGAACTGACCGACGCCCGTTATGGACACCGACTCCGACGGTTCGTCAACGAAGTTGCGGTGGCGTGCGGTCACCGTAACCGTGATCGATGCCCCTGCGTCCGCAGCGACGAGCGTGTAGGACTGCAACGTCGCGCCGCCAATCGGGCTGCCGTTGCGGTTCCACTGATAACCAAAACTTGTCGGGGTCGGCGAAAAAGTTCCCGTAGAAGTAGTGATCGCATGACCGACTGCGAATTGGGTGCCCGAATTTGAATCAGAAATCTCGGGTCGAGCATCCACTGCAAAGGATCCCCGCGCGACATCAACGGCCGACGAAACGCTCAAGGATGAGTTGTAGCCCGACTTAACTGCCGTGGCTCGAACCGTGAGTCCAAATCCGCGGTCAACATCGGCAATCTCGTAGGTAGACCCTGTTGCACCAGAGATGGCAGCCCCGTCGCGCAGCCATTGGTAGGTATAGGAGTCGGGTGTGGGAGACCAACCAGAGGGCGCGGCCGTCAGCGTATCTCCGACACTGGACCCACTGTGCGTGATCGAGACCGAGCCGGCGCTGGAGAAATCGCTCGTGACCACGACATCAGTCGACGACGAAGTCGCGCTTGCATCATTGAAGCCCGTGCGTTTTGCGGTGACGCGTACTGAAAGTCGAGCAGCAACATCGTCGCCCGCAACCGAGTACGTCGAAGACGTCGCACCCCCAATCACAGCACTGTCGCGCAACCACTGATAGTCAAAACTGCTGGGAGTCGCAACCCAGGTACCAGTATGGGCGGTCAGGAGACCGCCGACAGCCGCCGTTCCAGACACCGTCGGGGTGGGCTTTTCCTCAAACGAACCGACAGGAGTGATGGCGTTACTTGTGACCGTGACGGGGTCGAAGCCGGCTGCCTCCGCCGTAACGTCGACAGTGACGGACAATCCGGCGTCCTCAACGACCGTTCTATACGTCGGCGAGGTGGCGCCCGAAATCGGACTGGATCCACGTTTCCATTGAAAGCTCGTCGTGGCATCTACGGGGTCCCACGCACCCGTAATCGAGGCGGTCAACAATGACCCCACAGCGGTGTCACCCGCAATACTCACCGCAGCCGGCTGCACTTGGTCGGCACGCGCGGATTCCGCGGGGATCATGCCAAAGGTGATCACGATGACCAGTAGAAGGGTCAAGGGGGCCAAAATGCGCTGTTTCACGCTATGCAGCCGTTGTGACATAGCAATTGCTCCCTAATGTGCTTCTTCGCGAGAAAAAGAGTGACTGACAAAGCCTAAACCCCAGCATGAAAGTTTGCGACGGGGAGTTATATCGAGCACCCGTCACCGGCAAGCCCATGTGCCCACGGACGGGGCGCACATCACTAGTGCCTCATCCGCCCAGTAACCGTGCGCGAAAAGAGCGACAGAGCACTCGTGCACCACAGAGCCCACAGGACCAACACAGGTTGGAACAGGAGCCGGATACCGCGCGCGATGTCGCTCGTGAGACCGAAGGCGTCGGTGTGCTCAACAAATTGCGCGATATTGCCGGGAAAAATGGCGATGAAGAATAGCGCGGTCACCAATCCCATTTGTCTGTGAAAACGCCACGGGATGATCAACCCCACACCGAGGAGTATCTCGACGATGCCCGACGCAACGACTACGACGTCGGGATCGAGTGGCACCCATGCGGGAACTTGAGCCTGAAATGTCGACCGGGCGAAGGTCAGGTGACCTGTCCCGGCCGCAAGCAATGCCACGCCGAGGAGTATTCTCCCGGCGGTCGCAATTCGAGCGCCGAGTGGACTGTTCGGTGACATGAATCTCATGTGGATGATTCTTGGACAATTCTTATGATTCGCATAGCCGGTTGATTAAGTTGGGTCGCTACTCTCAACTCGCTCCCAAGTTGTTTGGCAGTATTGCCCCCAAGAGAAAGCACAAAAAAATGTTGAGTGTGTTCCAGAAAAAGTGGGTGGCGGCCACCGCCATCGCCAGTTGCGTCACCATCGGTGCGAGCGTGTTGCCCGCAACCATGGCGTCCGCAGTACCGAGTCCAACCCCGAGCACGGCAGCAAAAGTACCTGCCGCCGCCGCGACGCCCGCCGCGACGCCCACCGTGATGCCCATCGCGCCCGCAACGGCGGCCAGGCCCCCGGCATCCCAGCCCGCCGCTCCCAAGCCAGTCGCACCACCGAAGCCAAACCCCGTGGCCCCGGAACCCCGCTACTCCTTCAACGGAGTCGGAAACAATCTCCTCCACACGGACTGGGGTTCCGTCAAGGTCGCGTTCTTGCGGGTAGCCCCGCCAGCCTACGGTGACGGCAAGAGCACCATGGGTGGTGCAACTCGACCGAGCGCACGCGCAGTGTCCAACGCCATTGACGCGCAGGCGTCAAGCATGCCGAACAATCGTCGCCTCACCGACATGGTGTACGTGTTCGGTCAGTTCCTCGACCACGACATCACCCGAACAATCGCGACGACGGGCGACTCAAAGCCCATCGCGGTACCAAAGGGTGACCCGCAATTCGACCCCACGTCGACCGGAACAGCGAAGATTCCATTCACTCGCTCGACCTTCGCCGGCAACGCGGGATCCCCCGGGGTTCGTCAGCAAAACAACTGGGTGACCAGCTTTATCGACGGATCTCAGGTCTACGGTTCTGACGGCGATCGAGCGAAAGCCCTGCGCACGATGTCGGGTGGTCTACTCAAAACCAGCACGGGCAACATGATGCCGTTCAACACAACGGGACTTGCAAACGATAACGACGCACATCAGGTTGCCGACACTCAGCTGTTCTTGGCCGGGGATGTTCGTGCAAACGAAAACCCCGGACTCATTTCGATCCACACACTGTTTGTGCGCGAGCACAACCGTCTCGCCACGGCTCTCGCCGCGGCCAACCCGCGACTCGACGACGAACAGCTGTACCAGAAAACGCGTCGCATCGTTATCGCGGAGTTGCAGTGGATTGTTTACAACGAGTACCTGCCGGCACTTCTCGGGTCGAACGCGATGCCGCGGTACGCGGGCTACAACGCCAACGTCAACCCCGGCATAGCCAACGAGTTCGCGACGGCGGCCTACCGGTACGGACACAGCATGCTCGACGAAGAGGTGGGACGCCTCAACGACGACGGCACCGAGGTCGCCGCCGGGGCACTCGAGCTCGCCACATCGTTCTTCAATCCAACGGTGTTCGATACCTCCCTCCCGCAGCACTCCGGAGATATCGATCCTTTCCTGAAGTCCGAATCCACAGGGATAGCGCAGGAAGTCGACGTGTACGTCGATGACGCCGTGCGTAACTTCCTGTTTGGTCCTCCCGGTGCTGGTGGCCTCGATCTCGCGGCGTTGAACATTCAGCGTGGACGCGACCATGGCCTCGCCGATTACAACACGATGCGCGCCGCCTACGGCCTGCCTCGCGTGACGACGTTCAACCAAATCACGTCAGACACAACACTCGCCACCAAGCTGCGGACAACCTATGGCACAGTGAACAACATCGACGCATGGGTCGGCGGACTCGCCGAGACACACGTGTCGGGTGGTTCTCTCGGACCACTCTTCACGAAGATCATCGCCGACCAGTTCACTCGCCTGCGCACCGGGGACCGACTCTATTTCGAGAACGTTCTCGACGCGGGCGACATCGCCAACGTCAAGGCAACGTCGCTGTCGTCGATCATCAAGGCCAACACGTCACTTACCACGGTTCAAGCAAACGTGTTTGTCGCACCATAACACCACGGGTTTATACCCAAAAAAACTTTCGCCCCGAGAGTGATCTCGGGGCGAAAGTTTTATGTGCTCAGTAAGAGGCGCGCATTAGAGGGCCTTCAGAATGTCCTCGACACGATCTTTGGCGTCACCGAAGAGCATCGACGCATTGTCGCGATAGAACAGTGGATTCGCAACACCGGCGTATCCCGAACTCATCGACCGCTTGAACACGATGACGTTGTCGGCTTCCCACACCCGAAGCACGGGCATGCCGGCGATGGGGCTGCTCGGGTCTTCGGCAGCTGCCGGGTTACACGTGTCATTCGCTCCGATGACGAGCACAACATCCGTGCCAGAGAAGTCG
>Ga0114976_10001842_pt1 | contig 13284 bp, 14 predicted proteins | sample S_130805_EF_Meta_FD_87319 | JGI IMG/M metagenome (GOLD analysis project Ga0114976, IMG submission 87319) | Freshwater microbial communities from Lake Simoncouche, Canada to study carbon cycling - S_130805_EF_MetaG | ecosystem: Environmental > Aquatic > Freshwater > Lake | place: Lake...
CGTCTCGCGGATGTGTTCCGCCGCGCCACCACGACGCCGCAGATGCTCGAGCGGCTGCGCGCCATCGACACCATCCATGGATACGAGGATCCGGCGACCTTCGCCCGTTCGGTCGAGCGGGTGCAGCGGGATTGGACGAAGCTGACCGAGGAGCTCGATCTCTACCAGTCCGCGAGCTGATCCTGCTTGAGCCGGCGGCGCCGGCTTGCCACTCTCTCGGACAAGGAACTTCGGGAGTGGAACGCATGCGCCGCCGGGCCCTGCCTGCGCTGGCTGCCGGCCTTCTGGCCGTGCCGTCGTTCGCGCAATCATCCTATCCCAACCGCCCGATCCGCATGGTGGTGCCGCTGCCGCCCGGGGGTGCCACCGACATCTGGGCCCGCCTGGTCGCCGAGCCGATGGGCAGCTTCCTCGGCCAGCCGGTCGTCATCGAGAACCGCGCCGGCGCCGGCGGCATGATCGGCACCGAGGCGGTGAAGAACGCGGCGCCGGATGGTTACACCATCCTGTTCCACATCGCCTCCTTCGTGCACACGCCGGTGGTGTTGAAGCGCTGGCCCTACCAGCCGCTGGACGACTTCGCCTTCATCGGCAAGTTCGGCACGACGCCGCTGCCCTGGTGCGTGCGCGCCGACCTGCCGGTGACCTCGATGGCCGAGTTCATCGCCTATGCGAAGGGCAGGAACCTGTCCTACGGCACCTATTCGCCGGGCTCCTCGGGGCATGCCTTCGGCCAGCTGATCTCCGACCTCAATGGCCTCGACATGCAGGCGGTGCATTACCGCGGCGAGGCGCCGATGCTGCAGGACGTGCTGGGCGGCCGCATCCCCTGCGCCTTCCACTCCATGACCGGCTCGGGCGAGGCGATCCGCGCCGGCCGCATCCGCCCGCTGGCAACCCTCGGCACCCAGGGCATCCCGAGCCTGCCGCGCCTGCCGCGCCTGCCGACCTTCGTCTCGCTCGGCTTCCCGGCCGAGGATTTCGCGCAATCCGGCTTCATCGGCGTCTTCGCGCCCGTGCGCACGCCGCAGCCGGAGCAGCAGCGCCTGGTCGACGCCTTCCGCCACGCCATGACGCGACCCGAAGTGCTGCAGCGGATGACCGAGACCGACACCATCCCGCTCTACCTGCCGCCGGCCGAGTTCCGCGCCGATGTCGCGGCCTATCTGAAATTCTGGTCGGCGCTCGTCGAGCGCATGAACCTTTCCGTGGAGGGCTGAGCCATGCGTCGTCGTTCGCTGCTGCTTGCCTCGCTTGCCGTGCCGGGTCTTGCCCGCGCGCAAGCGCCCTATCCCGACCGCCCGGTTCGCATCATCGTGCCCTTCCCGCCGGGCGGCGCGACCGATCTCTGGGCGCGCATCGCCGCCGACGGCATGCAGCCGGAATTCGGCCAGCCGATCGTGGTGGAGAACCGCGCCGGAGCCGGCGGGCTGATCGGCACCGAGGCGGTCGCGAAATCGGTGCCCGATGGCTACACGCTACTCTTCACCATCACCACGCACGTCACGACGCCGGTCGTGATGAAGCGCTTCCCCTACGACCCGGTCGAGGATTTCGCGCCGATCGGCCGGCTCGGCACCAGCAACAGCCCCTTCGTGATCGGCCCCAAGGTGCCGGCCGAGATCACCACCTGGCCGGCCTTCGTCGCCTGGGCCAAGGGGCGCGACCTGACGCTCGGCACCTTCGCGCCCGGCTCGACCGGCCACGCCTTCACGCTGATGCTGGCGCAGGAGGCGGGGCTGAAGGTCGAGGTCGCGATCTATCGTGGCGAGGCGCCCTACATGCAGGACATCCTGTCCTCGAACATCCATGGCGGGTTCCTCTCCATGGCGACCGGCGGGGAGAATGTCCGCGGCGGCCGGTTGCGGCCGCTCGCGGCCGGTGGCGATGCGCGCATCCCCTCGCTGCCGCAGGTGCCGCTGCTGCGCGAGATTGGCCTCTCCGACCGCTTCGCCTTCAGCGGCTTCTCGGCGCTGTTCGCGCCGGCCCGCACGCCGCAGCCGGCGCTGGATCGTCTCGCGGAGGTGTTCCGCATCGCCGCGCACAAGCCCGAGACCCGCCGCCGGCTGATCGCGCTCGACACCAACCCGGCCTACCAGACGCCGGCCGAACTGCGCGAGCAGGTGCGCCGTAACCTTCGAGAATGGACCGAGATGGCCGAACGGCTGAACCTTGCGGTGGAGGGGTAGCGGAGCGCGCCGCGCGGGACTAAATCGCCCGCCATGAAGCGTGACACTCCGGAAGAAAGGGCTACCGCCTCGGCCAAGGCGCGCCAGGCGATGCTCGAGCGGTTCAAGCAGCGGTCCGGCCCGGGCGATCCCGCCTGGGAGGCCAAGCAGGCCGAGCTGAAGGCCCTGGCCGAGGCGCGCGAGAAGCGCGATGCCGAGCGGCGCGCGCAGAAGGAGGCCGAGAAGGCCCGCCTTGCCGCCGAGAAAAAGGCGGCCGAGGAGGCCCGCATCGCCACCGAGAAGCAGGAGCGGCAGCGCAAGCTGCTGGCCGAGCAGGAGGAAAAGGAGCGCGCCCTGGCGATGCTCGCCGATCAGAAGGCCAAGCGCGACGCCCGCTACGCCGCCCGCAAGGCGCGGAAGTAGCCTCCGCCCGATCCGGGCGGCGGCCGCTCAGCCGATCGGTCGCGCGGGGACGCCGCCCACGGTGACGCCCGGCGCGACGTCCTCGACCACCGCCGCGCCGACGCCGACCACCGCCCCGGCGCCGATCCGCACATAGGGCCGGCAGGCCGCACCCGCGCCGATCACCGCGCCCGCGCCCGCTGCGACGCCGCCCGGCAGCACCGCGCCGGGCGCGACATGCACCGCCTCGCCGAGCACCACATCGTGCTCGAGGACCGCGCCGGTGTTCACGATGCAGAGGCGGCCGATCCGCGCCGCCGCGCCGATCACCGCGCGCGGCATCACCACCGTGCCCTCCGCAACCGCGGCGCTGCCGGCGATGATCGCACTCGGGTGCGCCACCACCGGCAGCGCGAAGCCCTGGGCCGCCAGCCGCGCCGCCACCGAAAGCCGCGCCGTCGCATCGCCGAGTGCCACCACCGCCTGCGCCACGCCCTCGGCCCGCAACCGCGGCAGCACCGTCTCGTCGCCCAGGATCGGCACCCCGAGCATCTCGCCCGGCCGCGGCGCGGCATCGACGAGGCCGGCGATGGCGACCTCGCCCGCCGCCCGCAGCAGCTCGATCACCGCCCGGCCATGGCCGCCCGCGCCATAGACCACCACCGCCCCGGCCATGCGATTCCCTCCAGATGCCGTATCCTAGCGCATTGGCACGGCCTTGTTTCCGACCGATATCTGGGGCAGTCACCTCACCAGGGGAGAACGGACGAAGGGCATGCCGACGAGCGAATGGGAAATCCCGGCCGAGCTGCAGCCCGACCCGACGGAGCATGACTTCGATCTCGACCTCGTGCTGCGCTCGGTCGTGGGCGTGAAGGCGCTGGTGCCGCCGGATGCCTTCACCGCCCAGAGCCTTGGCACGGAGCGCGCCGGCAGCGGCGTCGTCATCCGTCAGGACGGGCTGATCGCCACCATCGGCTACCTGGTGACCGAGGCCGAGACCATCTGGCTGACGACGCATGACGGCCGCGCCATCCCCGGCCACGCGCTGGCCTATGATTTCGAGACCGGCTTCGGCCTGATCCAGGCGCTCGGCAAGCTCGACCTGCCGGCCTTGCCGATCGAGGATGGCGATGCGCCGCGCGCCGGCGACACCTGCGTCTTCGCCAGCGCCGGCGGCCGCAAGCACGCGCTCCGCTGCACCATCGCCGCAAGGCAGGAATTCGCCGGCTACTGGGAATACCTGCTGGACGAGGCAATCTTCACCGCGCCCGCGCACCCGTCCTGGGGCGGCGCCGGGCTGTTCGGCGGCGATGGCAGGCTAATGGGAATCGGATCGCTCGTCATGCAGCAGCAGGACGGCAAGGGCCGCCGGGTCGACCTCAACATGGTGGTGCCGACGACGCTGCTGTCAGGCGTGCTGGCCGACCTGTTGGCCTTCGGCCGGCCGAACAAGCCGGCGCGACCCTGGCTTGGGCTCTACGCCACGGAGGATGAGGGCGGCGTCGTGGTCTCCTCGCTGGCGCGAAAGGGCCCGGCCGAGAAGGCCGGGCTGCGCGAGGGCGACCGCATCCTCTCGGTCGAGGGCACGCGCATCTCCGACCTCGGCGGGCTCTGGCGGGCCGTCTGGGCCGCCGGCACGGCGGGGAGCCGAGTGCGCCTGGCGCTGGGCGGCGAGGGCATGCGGCGCGACGTCGCCGTCGCCTCGATCGACCGCCGCAGCTTCCTGAAGGCGCCGCGGCTGCACTGAGCCGCGGCGCGCGCCCAGAGGTCAGGCGGGCTGCGGCATGCGGCCGTGGCTGGTCTCCTCGGCCTTCAGCAGGCCCTCGCTCATCGACATGATGAGCAGCCCGGCCAGCATGAGAAGGAAGGCGCCATGCGTGACCTTTACGTAAAGCAGGGCTGCGCCCAGCACCAGGAGCCCGACGACCAGGGACCAGGCGAAGCGCGCGATCTGGTTGAAGACTGTGTCCATGGAAAACCTCCCGTTGCCGGGTCTTCGAGCACGGGAGGTGGACGTTAAGTAACGTGACGGCCAGGAGGCAAGACCCCGAAGGCGTGCTCAGCCGAGCCGGTTGATCCCAAGCCGGGCCAGGCGATGGGCCTGCCCGGCATTCACCGCATGATCCGGCAGCCGACCCTCGGTCAGCGCGCGGATCTGCGCGACCGTGTCCATCGCCTGGTGCTCGATCGCCGCCGGCGTCAGCCCGCCGATATGCGGCGTGGCGATGACGCGGGGATGCGCGGCGAGGCTCGGCGTCGGCATCTGGTCGGGCGCGCGGCCGACATCCATGGCGACGCCGGCAAGCTGGCTGGCCTCCAGCGCGGCGAGCAGCGCCGCCTCATCCACCAGGTTGCCGCGCGAGGGGTTCAGGAACAGCGCGCCGCGCTTCATGCGCGCGAAGGCGGCGGCATTCATCAGGTTCTCGGTCTCCTCGTTGGCGATGGCGAGACAGACGACGACGTCGCTCTCGGCCAGCAGGTCGGGCAGCAGCTTGTGCTCGAGCCGGGTGTCGTCGGGCTTCGCGTAAGGGTCGGCGATGATCACGCGCATGCCGAGCGCGAGGCCCAGCGGCGCCAGGTATCGCCCGATCGCGCCATAGCCGATGATGCCGAGCGTGCTGCCGGCGAGTTGCATCCCCATCCGCGCCGGCGGTACCGCGCCGCGATGGTAGCTGGCCGCAGCCTCGCCGACGCCGCGCGCGAGGTCGATCATCTGCCCGATCACCAGCTCGGCGACCGAGGGGATGAAGCCCGGCGTCGCGCGCGTCACCAGCACGCCCTGCGCGCTCGCCGCCGCGACGTCGATGTTGCGGATATCGACCGCGCAGCGGAGGAAGGCGACGAGGTCGGGCGCGTGGCGGAAGGTCTCCGCCTCGCCCGGCGATTGCCGGTAGCAGATGATGGCCTCGCACCCGGACGCCGCCTCGGCCAGTTCGCGCCCCGCGAGGTGCCGGCCGCTCTCGTTCAACCGCACCTCGGCGAGGCTGCGCAGCGAGGCGAGCGCGCGCTCGCCATAGTAGTTTGCAAGCGCATCCGTCGTATGCGTCAGGTAGACCTTCATGCGCTTCCCCCATGCCCTGTCGCATGGGACTATCGCGGCACGACCGACCTCGCACAAATCCTCGCCGCGATCGCGCGCCCGTCTGATGGCATGGCTGCGCCTCCCGAGCATCAGCGCGCAGCCCACCCATGCCGGCGATTGCGCCGCCGCCGCGGACCGGGTCCGGGCCGAGCCTGCTTCGTTGGGCGTCGAAGCCAGCCGGTGGTGATCGCGGCGGGCTCAGCCGCGCGGTAGCGCCGCGAGGTGGTCGACGATCTCGACGAAGGCGTGCTTCACGAGGTCCTTGTCGAGATCGCCGCGCAGCCGCGCCTTCGTCTCCGGCCCGAGCGCCTGGCGCAACTCGCCGAGGAAGCGCGGCGGCGCGACCAGCAGCAGCCGCGCAAAGGCCTTGGCACGGGCCGCAGCCTCGAGCCGGTCGGCGAGGTGCTGGGCGAATTCCTGCTTCGCCACGCGGTGCGGATCCTGCCGCGGCTCGACGGCATGCCGCGTCGCGCCGACGCTTTCGTGCACGCGCCCCGGTCGCTCGCTGCCGCGCTCATGCGCCAGCGGATTGGGCGGCGCGAATTCGCGTGGTTCGCGCTCGGCCCAGGCGCCCGCCGGCACCTCGCGTTCCAACAGCCGCGCCTGGCTGGCGTCGGCGACCAGGGCCCATTCGATAGGCTTCGGCATGGCGATCCTCCGTCCCGCTGCGGTGCTGGAGGAAACGCCCCCGTCGCGCGCCGCGCCATGCGCCGCCGCAACATCGCCGAGACGTGATCAGAAGGCCCAGGCGAGCGTCGCCAGCACGCGGCCGGCGCAGATCCGCTGGCCACCCTCGGCGCGGCCCGGCACCGGCGCGCAATCGGCCCGCGCGATGTCGGTCGCGACCCAGCCGAGCGTCGCGGTGATGCCGCGCCCGAAGCCACGCTCGAGCCCGATGCGCCACCAGAGGTAGCTCGGCACATCGACGCGCGGATTGCGCAGCGTCGCCTGATAGCCGACGGTGGCGACGCCGGTGAGGCCGAGCGGCAGCGGCACCGCGACGCCGGCCTCGACATAGCCACTGCTGAACGTGCCCTCGAAAAGGTCGAGGGCGGCGGCGAGCTGCACCGCGACGCCGCTCGGCGGATGGGTGTGCGCGAGGCTCGCCAGCACCGCCTGGTACTGCAGCAGCTTAGCACCGCCCGTGCGCGCAATCGGCAGGTAGATGTAGTTGGCGAGGCCGAGATCGAAGGCGGTCGCACCGCGCCGCCCGCGCCAGCCCGCCGCGATGTCGATCTCCTGTCGCGTCGGGTCGCTGGGCTGCGCGAGATAGGTGGCGTTGGTCAGGAAGGTACCGAGGTAGAGCCCGCTCGCATGCCGCGCCTCGGCAGCGCCCTGGAAGGCCCAGCCGTTGCGCGTCTGGCTGATGCCGCGGAACAGGTAGTCGCTGGCGACGGTGCCGCTGCCGCCGAAGCTCCAGGATTGCGCGACCGCGGCGCCCGGCAGCAGCAGCGCCAGCGCCGCGGCAGCCAGCCTCAGGGCAGCACCTTGCCCGGGTTCATGATCCCCTGCGGGTCGAGCGCGCCCTTGATGGTGCGCATCAGGTCGAGCGCGACCGGACTCTTGTGCGTGGCCATGGCGTGCCGCTTCGATTGCCCGATGCCATGCTCCGCGCTGAAGCTGCCGCCGAGCGACACGGCAATCGCATTGACCAGCGGCTCCATCTCCGCCGCGCGCGCGATCCAGGCCGGCCGATCTGTCCAGCCGGCGGGCGCATGCAGCGAGAGGTGGATGTTGCCGTCGCCGGCGTGACCGATCGCGGCCATGCGGCCTTCCGGCCAGCGCGCCTTGAGCTCACGCTCGGCGGTGTTGACGAAGTCCGGCACGGCGGAGACCGGCACGGCGGTGTCGGTGCCGACCGCCGGGCCCTCGCGCCGCGCGCAATCCGGGTAGTCCTCGCGGATCTTCCAGATCATCGCGCGCTGCGCCTCGCTCTCGGCGATCACGGCATCGCTCGCCTCGTCGGCCTCGATCGCGGCACCCAGCGCCTCCTCGAGCATGTCTCGCAGCGGCACGCTTTCGTGTGCGGCGGCGATCTCGACCATGACGTACCAGGGCGCCTCGAGCGGCAGCGGCATGCTCAGCCCGGTGCCGTGCCGCGCCGCCATCTCCATGCAGAAGCGTGCGCAGAGCTCGAAGCCGATCACCTCGGCGCCGCTCGCCATGACGCGGGCGAAAAGCGAGAGTGCTGCATCCGGCGAGGGCACCGCGACGAAGGCGCTCTCGACCCGCTTCAGCGCCGGCACCAGGCGCAGCGCGGCCGCGGTGATGACGCCGAGCGTCCCCTCGCCGCCGATGAACAGGTGCCGCAGCGCATAGCCGCTATTGTCCTTGCGCACGCGCCGCAGGTCGTCGAGTACGCGGCCATCGGGCAGCACGACCTCGAGGCCCAGCACCAGCTCGCGCGCATTGCCCCAGCGCAGCGTGCGGATGCCCCCCGCATTGGTCGAGAGCATGCCGCCGATCTGCGCCGTGCCCTGCGCGCCCCACTGGATCGGAAAGAGCCGGCCCGCTTCGGCGGCGGCCTGCTGCACCGTCTGCACCACGCAGCCGGCCTCGGCGACCAGCGAGAAGTCGCGCGCATCCAGGCTGCGGATGCGGTTGAGCCGCTCGAGCGAAAGCACGATGGCGGGCGGGCCGTTCTCCGCCGGCACCGCGGCGCCGGCGAGGCCGGTGCGGCCGCCTGCCGGCACGATCGCGAGCCCGGCCGCGCCGGCGGCCCGCACCGTCGCCGAGACCTCCTCGACGGTGGCCGGCTTGACCACCGCTGCCGGCCGGCCGCGCCAGCTGCCGCGCCAGTCGACGGCATAGGGGGCGATGTCGGTTTCCTCGGTGAGGCAGTTTCTTAGGCCGACGATGCCGGCCAGCGTGCTTATGGCGTTCATGGCGACAGTGAACGCGACCGGCCCGGGCTGTTCAACCCCTGGCCGCGGCCGGGCGCCTGCGCTTCACTGCGCGCGACGAGGGGGGCGAGCGATGGCGAACGAGGTGCCGGTCAGCGCGGATTATGTCGTGGTGGGCGCCGGCTCGGCCGGCTGCGCGGTGGCGGCCCGGCTCTCCGAGGACCCGTCGGTGCGCGTGGTGCTGCTGGAAGCCGGCAGCCGCGACACCAACCCCTGGCTGCACGTGCCGATCGGCTATGCGCGGACCATGTACCACAAGACGCTCTCCTGGAACCTGGTGACCGAGCCGGAGCCGGAGCTGAACGGGCGGCGCATCCCCTGGCCGCGCGGCCGCACGCTGGGTGGGTCGTCGGCGATCAACGGCCTGCTCTACCTGCGCGGCCAGGCCGAGGATTACGATCATTGGCGCCAGCTCGGCTGCACCGGCTGGTCCTTCGAGGACGTGCTGCCCTTCTTCCGTCGCGCCGAGGACCAGGAGCGCGGCGAGAGCCGGCTGCATGGCAAGGGCGGTCCGCTCGCGGTCAGCGACATCGGCGACCGCAACCCGCTGGCGATGGCCTTCATCGAGGCCGCCGCCGAGCTCGGCTTCCCGCGCAATGACGACTTCAACGGCGAGGTGCAGGAAGGCGCCGGGCTGTTCCAGGTGACGGCGCGCAATGGCTGGCGTTGTTCGTCGGCCACGGCCTATCTGAAGCCGGCGCGCAATCGGCCGAACCTCATCGTCGTCGCCGATGCGCATGCCGAGGGGCTGGTGCTGGAAGGCCGGCGCGCGACCGGCGTGCGCTTCTCGCGCTTCGGCGCGCAGCTGACCATCCAGGCGACGCGCGAGGTGATCCTCTGCGGCGGCGCCATCGCCTCGCCCCACCTGCTGCTGCTGTCGGGCATCGGCCCGGCCGAGCATCTGCGCAGCCTCGGCATCGAAGTCGCGCATGACCTGCCGCAGGTCGGGCGCAACCTGCAGGACCATTTCCAGGCGCGGCTCGCCTTCCGCGTCGCCGGCCCGGGCAGCCTGAACACGCGCCTCGCCAGCTGGTTCGGCAAGCTGGCGATGGGCGCGGAATTCGCGCTGAAGCGGACCGGGCCGCTGACCGTCAGCGCCGGCACGGCGGGGCTCTTCGCGCGCGTGCTGCCGGGCAGTGCGACGCCCGACGTGCAGTACCACTTCCTGCCCTTCAGCACGTCCAAGACCATGATGGAGCTGCATGACTTCCCCGGGATGACCATCAGCGCCTGCCAGCTCCGCCCCGAGAGCCGCGGCACCATCACCCTGGCCAGCCCCGACCCGATGGCCAAGGCGCTTATCCAAGCCAACTACTTGGGCGCAGAGACCGACCGGCGCTGCATGATCGAGGGTGTGAAGCTCGGCCGGCGGCTGGCGGCGACCAAGGCCTTCGCGGGCATCGTGCAGCAGGAGGTGGCACCCGGCGTCGATGCCGCCGACGACGCCGCGATCCTCGACTGGATCCGCGCGACCGGCGGCACGATCTACCACCCGAGCGGCACCTGCCGGATGGGCGGCGACGAGCAGAGCGTGGTCGACCCCGAGCTGCGCGTGCGCGGCATCGCCGGGCTGCGGGTCGCTGATGCCTCCATCATGCCGACCGTCGTCTCGGGCAACACCAATGCGCCCTGCATCATGATCGGCGAGAAATGCGCCGACCTGGTGAAGCAGGCGGCGAAGAGCGAGCGCCTCGCCGCGTAGCTACTCGGATTTCAGCCCGCGCGCCGTGATCAGCTGCCGCCAGGCGGCGATCTCGGCGACCACCAGCGCGCGGGTATCGGCGACGCTGCTCGGCTCGACCTCGCCATCGGTCAGCTCCTCGAGCCGGGTGCGGATGCCGGGCGCCGCCAGCGCCTGCAGCAGCGCGGCGTGGTGGCGCGCGAGGATCGGCGCCGTCGTGCCGGCGGGGGCGGCGAGCCCGGCCCAGGTATAGCTGCGGAAGCCCGGCAGGGCGGCGGCCTCGGCGACGGTCGGAATCTCGGGGAAGCGCTTCGAGCGGCGGTCGGCCGTCACGCCGAGCCCCTTCAGACGCGGATCCTGCAGCAGCGCCATCGCCCCCGTCACGGTCGAGCACATCATCGGCAATTCGCCGCCGAGCACGGCGGTGAGGCCCGCATTGTCGCCGCGATAGGGCACCTGCGTCATCTCGATGCCGGCCGCGGCGCTGAACAACTCGCCGGTGAGGTGATGCGAGGAGCCGGGGCCGAGCGTGCCGTACTGCACCGCGCCCAGCTGCGCCTTCGCCGCGCGGATCACGTCGGGCAGCGTCTTCCACGGCCCATCGGCGCGCGCCACGAAGACGAAGGCGTAGCGCAGCGCGATGCTGATCCAGGCGAAGCCATCCACCGGATCGAAGCCGCTCGCCTTGCCGAAGGCCGCCGCGACGCCGTGGCTGCCGGTGAGCAGCCCCAGCGTCTGGCCATCCGGCGCGGCGCGCGCGAGCGCCGCCGAGGCGATGTTGCCACCGGCGCCGGGCCGCGCCTCGACCACGACAGGCTTGCCAAGCGCATCGCCCAGGGGCGGCGCCAGGATGCGCGCGATGGTGTCGGCGGCGCCGCCGGCGGCGAAGCCGTGCAGCAGCGTCACCGGACGGTCGGGCGACCAGCCTTGGGCACGGGCGAGGGTCGGGAGCGCCAGGGCGGCGAGCAGCGGGCGGCGGGCGAGCATGCGGCGTTCCTACTCCAGGCTGTCCCCGAGGCGGAAGGCATCGGCGATGCGCCGCACGGTGCCGTCGACCGCGACGAGAATGACATCGAAGCGCATGCCGGCCGCGCCATGGCCCGGGTTCTCCGCCAGCCAGCATTCGGCCGCCGCCAGCAGCCGGGCGCGCTGCCGTGGCCCGAGCGCGAATGCCGCCTGCTGCAGGCTCGGCCGCGCCTTCACCTCAACGAAGGCGAGCAGCCCCTCGCGCTCGGCAACCAGGTCGAGTTCGCCGGCGGGCGTGCGGGCGCGGCGCGCGAGCACCACCCAGCCATCGCGCTCGAGCGCCACAACCGCCGCATCCTCGGCCGCGCGCCCGCTCGCCTCGGCGCGGGCGCCGCGGGCGCTGCGGCTCAGTTGAGGATCGCCTGGCGGATCAGCCCGATGGCCTCCTCGACCATCGGCCGCGTGACGTCGAGGTGCGTGCAGGCCCGCACCCGGCCGCCGAGGCCGCTCACCTGGACACCCTGCACGGCGAGCTTCCGCTGCAGCGTCGCGACGTCGATCCCGGCGCCCTGCACGTCGAAGAAGACCAGGTTGGTGTCCGGCTCCTCCACCACGACGCCCGGGATCTGCGCCAGGCCGCGCGCCAGTAGCTTCGCGTTGGCATGGTCGTCGGCCAGACGGTCGATATTGTGGTCGAGCGCGTAGAGGCAGGCCGCGGCGCAGACACCGGCCTGGCGCATCGAGCCGCCGAGCCGCTGCTTCCAGCGCCAGGCCTCGCCGATGAACTCGGACGACCCGCAGAGCACCGCACCGAGCGGCGCGCCGAGGCCCTTGGTGAAATCCAGCCATACGCTGTCGAACCCCGCGACCATGTCCTTCGGCGCGACGCCGGCGGCGACGCAGGCATTCATCAGCCGCGCGCCGTCCATATGCGTCGACCAGCCCTGCCCGTGCGCGACCGCGGCCACGGCGTTCAACTGCGCCAGCGGCCAGACCGCGCCGCCGCCGATATTGGCGGTCTGCTCGACCTCGAGCAGTTTCTGCGGCGGGGCGTAGCGGGTCTTCGGCCGGATCGCGGCGCGCACGTCGTCGGCGGTGAACATGCCGCGCGGGCCCTTCAGCGGCATGATCTGCACCCCCGTGAGCGCGGCATGGGTGCCGCCTTCGGAATGCAGGATGTGGCTGGTCTCGTGCGCCACGACCTCGTCGCCCTTGCCGCAATGCGTCAGGATGGCGACGACGTTGCACATGGTGCCCGAGGGCAGGAAGACCGCCGCCTCCTTGCCCATCAGCGCGGCCATGCGGTCGCAGAGCGCATGCACGGTCGGGTCGTCGCCATGCTGCTCGTCGCCGACCTCGGCCGCCATCATGGCGTCCTTCATCGCCGCCGAGGGGCGGGTCTGGGTGTCGGAATAGAGGTTGATGCGGACGGGCGGGGCGCCGGCGGGCGGGCGCTCGGGGGCATGGACCATGGTCAGGCTCCGGCTATCGGGTGGCGGCAGGCTGAGGGCGGCGGCACGCCCTGTCCAGACCCGGCCCGATGTGGCATGCAGCGCCCGCCGGAACGGAGAGGGGAATCCATGGCCCACGCGCATGCGCCGCACGAGGAAGCCGAGCACGCCGAACACGGGGCGAGCGCCGAGAACAAACGCCTGGCGCTGCTGATCGCGGTGCTGGCGCTGTTCCTGGCGATCTCCGAGACGCTGGGTAAGGGCGCGCAGACCCACGGCCTCTCGAGCAACATCGAGGCGGCCAATCTCTGGTCGTTCTTCCAGGCCCGCACCATCCGCCAGACCACGCTGCGGGCGGCGGCCGAGGATGCGGCGCTGCGCCTGCCAGGGCTGGAGGGCACCTCGCGCGAGGCGGTCGAGAAGCAGATCGCCGCCTGGAACGCGACCATCGCGCGCTGGGAGAGCGAGCCGGCGACCGGCGAGGGCCGCAAGGAACTGACCGCCCGGGCACAGAAGGCCGAGGCGGAGCGCGACCGCGCCCTGTCGGCCTACCATGCCTATGAATACGGCTCGGCCGCCTTCCAGGTGGCGATCGTGGTGGCCTCGGCGTCGATCATCACCGGCGTGC
>Ga0114976_10001845_pt1 | contig 13280 bp, 5 predicted proteins | sample S_130805_EF_Meta_FD_87319 | JGI IMG/M metagenome (GOLD analysis project Ga0114976, IMG submission 87319) | Freshwater microbial communities from Lake Simoncouche, Canada to study carbon cycling - S_130805_EF_MetaG | ecosystem: Environmental > Aquatic > Freshwater > Lake | place: Lake...
TACCGCAGTTTGTGTATTAAGAGAAAACCCATTGGCTAAATCTGTTGTATTAAATTTTACTGCTCTTGGTGTATTTGCTGTTGGATTGTCTTGTGTAGTGCTATCTGATATTGATAAATAATATCCGCTTGCAGGAGGATTAGCTCCCACACTATCTTTTATAGCATATCTTGTATTCCCTATGTAGTAAATGATTGAATCCTTACCTAATGTTCTTGTTATGTTATTTACCCATTTATTTGTAGTATCTACTATTCTCAAATATTTCCCAGACAATCCGCTAACAGATGTATCGGCCACCAGAGTTCCACTTGTGGTAATAGTCCCCCCACTTAATCCATATCCAGTAGCTACAGATGTAACTGTACCAGATCCTGTTGAAATAGTTATATTCCCCGTTGAATCTGGAGAGTTGCCATTAATTTTTGCTATTAATGTTCCTGTTGTATTGGGAAGTGTTAGTGTATTATTTGTAAGTGTATTGGGCGGCTGTACATAAAATGTAGTACCGCCGCCGCTTAATTTCTTAAAGAAAAGTTTTTCAGATGTTGCCCTAAATTCTTTATCCAGGTCAGATGAAGATAGCTTTAATATTGGCAATAACTTATTAACGTATGATGTCTTATCAAATTCAAGAGTAGCATAGTTGGTTGTAAATCTTTTTTCAATACCTACAAAATATGGAGATGTTGAACCTCTTATAGAATCAGCAGAACTCAATACAGATACGGTATTTGCGCTTGCTCCTGTGTTTACACTATCAATAATGAGAACTGATTTTTGATAAGAAAGATTCCCTTTATTTAGAACAGTTTGTAAATTTGGCACTAATGTTATCGTAGTGCTTATATTATTTTTTGTAACTGAAAATGTTGTATCTGTTAAAGCGGTAACTGATTGTACATATTTAGAGCTATCAGCAGCTCTCATATATCTATTATTAAGTGTGATTGTATCCGCTGATATTGTACCACTTGTCGTTATTGGATTTGGTGATGCGATAATTCCATATCCTTGAGATATGCTTGTAACTGTTCCGTTTCCACCGCCGCCGCCAGATTGAGATAAATTAATCCACTTGGTTGCGCTTGCGTTTCTCATATACAAACTATCTCCAACTCTAATTACAGCGCCAGCGTAATTTTTACCATAAGGAGAAATGTTGGCTTTAGCTGTATCTGAATAGTATGGAACAATCAATGAGCTATCAGCCTTGAATCCACCTCTTGAAGTTACAAGTGTGGTTGGCGCACCAATGGTTTGATTAATTGGATATTGCGGTTGGGCATAGCAAATTGCACTAATTGTCATTAATGCTAACGCAAGTAATAATCTTTTCATAAAAAAATTAAATAAATGGATATAATTGAAAAAGCTCTCCGGTTACAGCTGCGGGATTACAAGTGAATATACCCGTAGTTTTATTCCATGAGAAATAAGATGCTCCAGTATTTATTATTGATTGAGGCACATTATTTCTTACAAATAAAAGATTGTAACCTATGAATGTTGGTATGGTAACCGTGCTTTGTCCATTAACCATGAATGAAGAACCAGATACTTCAAATTCAATTGGATTAGGCGTTGCGCCTGGGTTTATTGGAACTACAGACCCACCACCCGTGCCGGTTATTATGTATTGACCTTCTAAGGCAAACTTACCACAAAGCCAATACAAATAATTAGCAACACCTCTCGCAGTAGGATTTTGGAAAGATGTTACTCCGCCTGTAAATGCAGTTGTACTTACTTGTAGTGACATTTTTTATTTATTATGGGTAAATTCTAATTTCTATTGTTGCTTTAAAAAGCAAATCATTTGTATCCGTATCGGTAGATGTTTTTTTGGATTTCAATGTTATTTGAGATGAACTATTTCTTTCCCATCCAAGCGAAACGCCAGCATTAACGCCAAATCCGGTTGGCATATAACCTGGAGTTAAAAACACAGCAATTTTATTATTTGTCCAAGCAGCACTTGAAAGTATTGTGTAATTGCCAGCAGAAGTATATCCAAATGTAGGAGTAAAACCCAAGGTATTTACAAGCGTATAGTCAATAGTTGGGGCATTTGTGCCAGTTTGGCTTATCACCGCTGTATAAACACCATATCCCAAATTAACTATTGGATTTCTTGGGTCTGTGCTATCAACAGAAAGTGTGCTACTGATTATAGATTGCACAATACCTCCGGTTAAATCCCAATTAGATCCATTATATTGATATATTTCGTCTGTATCAGTTGAGATGTAAATAGAGCCTGCCGTATCAGCAAGCGGACGATTTGAAAAAATATCAGAAGTTATTTTAGGAGTTCCTTGAGCATTCAAGACCGCGTTTTCATTAGCTAATACAGCAATATCTGAAGTGGTTATTTTTACTGTTGTTGCGCCTTGATCTGCTGGTATTAATTCAGACCCATCAAGTGGTGTTGTACCAGCGGGTAATTGGTTTATTTGAACGTTAGCCATATTTATTGCGTTATTAGGTTGAGATTATTTTGGGTTATTATTACTTCATCTAATTCGGTAGAAATAAAATACACATCAGTTATCACGCAGTTGGGAGATATTCCATTTATCAAAGCCCCAAGCCCTTCTGGAGCTTCTATTGTAATTACATTGTTTACATTTGTTATTACATAACCATAAGAGTTCAATGCAAGTTCTGCTGCTAAATTTGCGGCAGTCAAATCAATTGTTGTATCAGATGCGCTTATTGTATATGTACCAAGCGAAATGTTGCCTTGAATTGGGTCATTGATATAAACAGTTATTGTTTGCCCCTCATCTCCTATTGTATCTATTGATATGGTTGCCGTAGCTCTTACTTCTGTAATGTCTGGGAATCCAGCCCAATTCCATCTCAGAGCATCTGTAACAGTAGCTATTGTAGTTGCAGCTGTATATGTTTTCCTTGGACCAAACAAAGAGCCATCTGCTTGATAATTCAAGGCAAGAGGCGTGCTTATATCGCCCAAGTCAATTATATCTGGTATTGATAGTTGTGCCATTAGAAGAAATAAGCTTGGTTTTGTGCCATATTTGTTGCCCTATTCAAACACGCTTGCGATGCAAATATATCATCTCCAATTTCAACTGAGTTTATTGCTCCAATTATATTAGTCCAAAATATTCCCACATTGCCCCAATAGTTGTTGTCTTGGATGATGTTATATGTCTGCGATTGCAATTGGATTAAATAGTAAAGGAATTGCTTGTTGAACTCGCTAAAACAATAGTTATTATTAAGCTCATACAAAATGTTATTTGAAGCATCTAACCATTCAACTCTTATATTCGCTGCCGTATCTTGTGTCAAGATGTTTAAAGATATTGGATTATCAACTAAAGGCCAATCAATATAATTAGTTGTAGTTCCAGATGGCACTATGTAGTTTCCAAAACAATCCGTAATGTATATTCTTCTTGAATCAATAGCACCATCGCTTCCTGTACTTGTATCTGTGATAATTACAAACGCCGGATTAGCTGATGTTTGAGCTACTGTAAAATTTTGTGAGAATGGCATTTTTATAGGTGTTTAGCAAATATAATTAATCTTCTGGTTCTTGTAAAGAATTATTGTTTAGAATATATTGAGCAGCTGCGTTGACTCCCGCGTCCTCTGAATCATTTGAAGTTGCCTGCGTAGTATTGTTACCTTGTGGCTTCTCTTCTTCTTTTTCTTCTGGCGGAGGTCCTTGGAATCCATTACCTTCAAGTTGAAGCATTTGATCTGGGGTAAATTCAGAAAGCTTAAGTTCTTTGGTATAAAGTCTTTTATTTTTTTGTTTAGACAATGTTTCCATTGCTTTCATTTTTCTTTCTTTACCAAACAATTCAGCTTGAGCATATTCTGGATGAACTTGGATAAATTGAGAATATCCTGCTTCACGAGCTATTTGATATAATTGATTACAAGCTTCTGCTTGTTGCTTCAAATTAAGTTGTGTAAATTTTTTGGCGCTTTTTTTAACCTTTATTTGATTAAAATCTTCGGCATAAGCATCAATTATTTTTTTATCTTGTTCGTTTGCCACTTCCCTCAAATCATTTCTATCTGATGATTTAGCAACTTGGAAATCTTTTATTTTATATTTTTTAGCCAAATCATTTAAATCAGTTTTTATTTTTTCAAAATATTGTTCGGCATCCTTTCCTTTATATCTTGGGTCATTGGCTACATCATCGCCAAACTTATACTCAGCTACATAAAATGGCACAACGTCATAAATAAATGGAGATATTAATTTTTTTCTATTTTGACCAATTAATATATCTAAATCTCTTTTTTCTTGTGTTTTTAATTCAACGTCTTTGCCATTTACTTTTAATTTATTATCCTCTGGCATTGGGAAAAATCTATCGTCTTGTGTTTGTTGATATTTGTCAAACAAAATCGCTCCAAATTTATCACCTACTCCTCCTTCAAATCCCAAAAGTGTATTGACCATGCCCATTGCACTTACATCTTTTTTTATAGGCTCTCCCCACATTGAAACTCTTTGAGGAGGACCTCCAGCAAAATATCTAAGTACTGCATTTCTTTGTTTCTGATTATTCAATATTTTCTCATAAGCATTATCCGCATTATTATCAGCTTCATAAGGAAGCATGGCCTTACTAAGGGCTGCGTATGTTCCGGTGGTAAATATGTTTCCAAATCCATTTGCAACAGCAGTAAAGTAATTTTGCCCTTTATCTTTAGACATAAGTGCATTTATTACACTTGCGCCATTATCAAGAACTAATGTATTCAATGCTTCCATAGCTGTTTCTTGAAAATCATCCAACATTGGGAAATCTCCAGCGTCTTCGCCTTTTAATTTTCTCTCTTGCTCTCTTTCAGCATTTTTTGTTTCCATATCCATTGTTGCTCCAAAAGGCCCAAACCATCCAAGATCAACCCAAAAATCACCACCGCCAAGCATTTTTCCAAGATTTACCTGGTTGCCTTTTTCATAAAATCTTTCTCCTTGCCTTGCTCTCTTTTCTTCATCAGCAGAAAGACCCGAACGGACTAATCCATTTTGTTGTAAATAAGGCGCTGCAAAATTTCTAAACCCATATCCAACCGCCGCCATTGCCATTGAATCTTTTGCCTTTTCGGTATATTCTTTTGCTTTTGCCTTATCTCCTTTTTTATACGCTGCTGCGGCTTGTGCTGAAAATTTAACACTCTCTCCTACTGAAAGCAATGGGAAAGTCAATTTCAATCCAGTCCACATTACATTACTATAAATTTTTGTAAATGGAAATGCTGTTGTCATTACAACTTCAGATGCAAGACCGCCTTTTTCTTTAGCACTCTTTCTAACTCCGCTAAGCATTTGAGTAAGCATATTTTCTTGTTCCATCACAGCTCTACTACCTGCTTCATTAATTCTATTTTCTACTTCTTTGGCTTTAGCTTCTGCTTCTTTTGCATTCATTCCATCGGCAATAAATTTCTTATATGCCATCTTTAATGGAGATTCTATGAATGCTTGTATTTTAGCTTCTTCTACAAAACCTAATTCTTGAACCGCTATTTGAGCGCCTTTAGCCCATTGAGCGCCAACACGAGCTGGCATATCACCAAAGGCTAACGCTCTTAAAATAAAATCACTTTGTCTTGCTACCCACGATTTTCTAACCCATGCATCAACAGCTTCTTTTTTAGTCATGAATTTTTCGCCTTTTTTCCAAAGCTGATAATCACGGAGTGCTTTTCCGGGAGCTAATGAACTTTGATAACTTGTTGTTCCAAAGAAATCTCCGCCAGGATGTCCTGTTTTGAATTTTAAATATCCTTTACGGAAGCCACTTCTCATTCCAGAAAAATAATATTTCTGAGCAATAGCCAAATTTGTTGTAGGCTTGTAAACATCACTAAAACCTAATTTATTTGTAAATTTTGATCCGCCATAAAGAGCAAGTTCCGCAGCTTGTTTTACCGAAGCCATACTAAATCTAACTCCCTGCCATGCTAAGTTTTGTTCTGGGTTTTTGACCAATGTAAAAATAGACATCAATGCACCTTTCCAAAGACTTGAAAATGTTCCTCCAAGGTCCGCTTCTCTATGAAGCATATTCAAAAGCTCTACTTCCGCCTTTACTGATTCTTCTTTTGCTTTTCTTAATTTATCTATATTCTCTCTTGTTGGGTCTTTCACCATCTCATCTTCTACCTTAGCTACATTGTTTATTATATCGGTAAGCTTTTCAATTTTTGTAACCATATCTGATGACAAGTCCTTGAATCCCATAACATCGGCAACAATTTTTCTAAATTCTTCTTTCTGCAATCCACCAGATTCGGCTATCTTCTTTATACTTCTCCTTACTATTTCTCTTAATTTTTCCTTATCAATTCCTTTGGCTCTTCTCTGAAATTCATCTAAGAATTGCTGCGCTTTCTTTTGCTGCCATTCTGGAGATTGTTTTTTTGCTTCATTATATTCAGCTTTTACTTTTTCATATTCATCTTTAGCTGCTTGTTCTTTTTCGCTAAGTGTTTTTTTCTCTTTGTATTCTTCAGCGCTAAAATCACCTTCGTCAATTCTTCTTTGAAGCTCTTTCATTTTTGCTTCATATCCTTTTACTAAATCTTCTTCTGTTCTTTCTTTCTTGCCTTCGTCTGCAACTCTTGTTAATGCTGATTCATATTCTTTTCTGAATTTTTCCTTATCCCAATTATCTCCTACTTTGTCTGATATTTGGTCTATTGCTCTTTGTACTATATCAACAACTCTATCTCCTCCTTTTACTGCTAATCTCATTCCTTCTATTACCGGATTCAATACAGATAATGGAATAACAAATCCATATGTGTTATTTGGATTTATTTTTAACTTGTCAAAAAAGTCGTCAATCTTCTTATCTCTTTTTTTCCTATCAGCCGCTCTTTCTTGCTTTCTTCTTTCTTCAACCTTGGCTTCAAACAATTCTGCTCCACCTTCGGTTTTCATCAATTCATCATAAAGCTCATCAATATTTTTAGTTTTCATCCACTCCTCAAATCTTTCCTTAGTAAATTTATTTTCTGCAATTATAAATCCGAGTGGACTTGTCTTATAGTAATGACCAGCATAAGCGGTGAATTGACCCGCTCCTGTAAGTTGTGCAGAATATTCATCAACCAAATCAGCCCATTGTGTAGCAGCGTCTAATTTCTCTGCATCCGTTTTTGCATTTTTCTCTCTATCTGCTGCTCTATCAATTAATTCAGCATATATAGCAGACCTTACGCTTGGGTGCATATCATTGCCCTTAGCTATTTCCAATGCTTGATTTTCACCAACTTGATCAACAATACCTACTGCAACTTCTCTTGCTTCTGCATTAGATGCCGTTTCGTAATTAAGATTGTCTGCTAATTTTTCTTTAAGATTTGATGGAATGTTTTCAGCATTCATTATATTTCTCTTCAAACCAGCTTGCCTTTCCGCTTTATTTCCGGAATATGATGGAACATTTGGCGTTTCCGTTGGCGGCTTACCACCTCCCGCTTCAGTAGTCTTTTCTCCAGACAATTGCTTGTAAAATTGCTCAAAACCTTTTTCTACTATTTCTCTATTTTCTTCCCCTCTTATTGAAACTAATTCGCTTACTGATTCTTTTAAAGCTTCATAGAAATCAACACCCTTATCCAATAATTTACCCATTTTTACAACGGCGTCTGCAAGCTTTTTTTGTAAATCTTCGGCGGACATTCCAGACTTTTTAACATCTTTCAAAAAATCTGGAGTTTTCAAAAAGTCTGGCAATTCAACACCGGCTATTTTTTCAGCTAACTTTCTTGCCTTTTCTTCAAATTTTCCTACTTTTTCTGTTGAAGGCGGAGCTTCTTCTGGATTTACTTCTGCTTGGGTTGTTGTTTCTGCGGTTGGCTCTGTTGTTTTTTCCGGGCCACCGACATTTTCCCCAGAAACACCGCTAATTGATTCTTCTGCTTGTCTGTTAACTTTTTCAATTGTTTCATTTAATATTTTTTCTGCTTTTGGTGATAATGTAAGTAATTCTGGAACAAATCCATATTTATATTCATTTTCTAATTTAGCCCAATCAATAGAACCATCTTCATTTTGGAATTTTTCTAAGATAGAAAGCATTTCTGCTTGAACATCTTCTGGCAATTTTTCTACCTCTTGCTTTAGTTTTTGAGCTGCATTTTCTCCCATTGAGTTCATTTCGTCTGGAGAAAAGTTTTTTTCAAAATCCGCTTCAAGTTCTAAATGCGGCCTCATTATATCCTCAATCATTGTTTTTGGACTATTATGAGAAAGCAATACATCTTCAATAGCATTTCTGAAATCTTGGTCACTATATCTATCTTGAAAATATTCTGATTGATTTTCCCATAATTGATGAGCAAGTTCCTTTATGCTTGGGGCTTTATTATCTTGCATATTCAATCTTGCCCTATGTTCTCCACCAAGTTTCTTTTTACCAAATACGGCTTCTGAAGCAGCCCCCCTACCCATTAACTCTTTTAATGCGCTTGGATTTATTTTTCCGCCTGCTATAAAATATTGCAAAACAATATCTCTTGGGTCCATACTTTCTAAAGCCAATGCCCTTTTCTTTAAATCAGTTTCCTGCTTTTCTTCTTTTTGCTGTATTGGCTCTGTTTCTCCAAATGGCAATTCTTCTTTTGGGACTTCTCCTTTTTCTAATAAAGGCGATATTAGTTTATCGTACTTAGCGTAGATTTCATCAAATGCTTTTATATCTTCTGGATTGGTAAGTTTGCTTCTATCTACTTTACCATCTACTCTATATTGTTCTGCGTTTGCAATTCGCGAATCAAGTTCCGCTTGCTCTTCGGCTCTAAGTCTTTCTATTTCTTGTTGCTTAGAAGCCGTAGTTTCTTCAGTTCCTGTTGGAGTAGTTTCTTCCTCTTTTATTACTTCAATTTTGGGCAACTTTACTTCAATAACTTTCTCTCCATTTGCGACTTCTTCTCCTATTGGGTTTTCTTTTGCATACTTTTTGGCATCTTCTATCAAAGCATCAAATTGCTTTTCTACCGCTTCTATTTGTAAATCTTTAGGGTCTGCTCCTTGCTCTAATTGTGCTTGAAGGTCATCTATTGTTTTTTCTTTAAGATTCTCAAAATACCTTACCGGGTCTGCTTTGATTTGTTGCAGTTGTATTTGAGCTTGAGCCAAATCTTGGGATGCTTGTGAATCTTGTGGATTTTCTTGTAATCTTCTTTGAGCATCAGCTACTGTATTCTCGTAGTTCTTTATTGATAAATCTACTGATTCGGTAATAACAGGCGCTTCTGATCCAATTTTATTCTTTAATTCATTGACTACATCTTGAGGAGTAGTATTTTCATCAACCTCAATACCATTATCCTCTGCCACTTTTTGTACTTCTGGGGTCATTTCTTGAGGAATATCTGTTGATTGTACTAAATCAGACGCATCTTTGGTAATAATTGCTGATTCTGATTTCTGATTAGTATATAAGTCAGATATATCTTTATTGATTCCCTCAATTAATTTTTGTATGCCTGCTATTTGCGAATCTATTCCTTCGTGAAATGCTGGATCTTCAGTTTTCTTTTTCTCCATCAAATCATTCAACTCTTTTGTCAATCCATCCCTTCTTATCAAATTAGTTGCAATCTGTATTCTTTTTGGTATATTGATTACAGATAAAGGTATTTTATAGTTGTATGTTGAATACTCGTCTATTATTTTATTTAACGTTTGTCTTTGGTCTGGGGTTAAACTTTGGTTTGCTTTATTTTTGATATCCTCCCTAAGTTTATTTAATGCTTCTGGAGTATCAGCTTGCATCACCTTTGTTTTCAATTCTGATTGAACCTTATTAAATGATGCAGGACCAGCACCTGTTAAAACTCCCATCAAAGCTCCTTGCCTTGCTTCTCCAAGCATTTCGCCCCATCCTTCTCCATAAGCTTTTGCATTAAATATATCATTGAATTTCGTGGGCAATTTAAAACTTGGCGTTTCAAAAATATTTCTTCCAACGCTATCATTCAATAGCTTTTTTAACAACTTGTCATTTGCAGACATGGCTAATCCAAAAGTAGCTCCTGTACCAGCATGACTTGCCAATGTAAGAGCTTTAGTTTTTATGCTATTAAGTTCTGATGTAGCCAACTTCTCAAAAATCAAAGGAGTAAGAAGTATGTTATTTGCTTCGGCTTTTTTTATTGTATTTATTGTAGTATTTACAGCCAATTTATTACTTGCATTACCAAATATTTTATCTATGCCCATTTTTGCTATAAGGCCCTGCATGATACCATTGTTATATGCAAAAACTAATTTTTGATATTCGGGCAAATTCTTTCCTTCTGGTGTGCTATTTATAGAATCCATTCCGTTTGCATATCCTTGAGCCATAAATCCGACTGGCACACCGGACACATTAACTAAAGCGGCTGGTAGCATATTTGCAACAGCTCCCGCTGCGCTTAAAATATAATCATCAGCAAATCTTTTTTCATCACCATGCAAATTAAATGTCAATCCTTCCCTTGCATCATTTTTTAGCCAATTGGAAATTGTTCTGTCTGTTTTTTGGTCAGAAAAAATATTGATAATTCCAGAAGGCAAATCTTCGCCAACCACGCTATAAAGGCCGCCAACCATTTGAGTAAGCCCACCCCAAGCATTATTCCACAAATATCCTACTGCGTTTGATGCTGTTTCTGGATTCAATATATCCGAAATACCCTCAAATCCAGATTTTTCAAATTGCGGAGGAATTGAGGATAACATTTGAGCAAAAACAGCGCCCTTGAATTTTCTGTCGTACTCTTCGTTTTGTCTTTGAATTTCTACTTTATCAAGTTCTCCTTGTTCTTGCTTTATTCTTAAATAGTTTCCAGGATCTGATATAAATTTATTTATCTCTTTCTTGCCTTCGTCTGTAAATTCAGTACTCTTTCTCATTATAGTACCGCTTGGCTTGAGATATTTTTCAAACTGAGGCAAATCTGCAAATGCAGAATAATCTCCCTTTAATGCAGCCAATTGTATTCCTTGGTAAATTCTTAAAGGAACACCCATTCTACTTGCGTTCTCTTTTTGTTGAGTCGCATCCATAGCCCCCAAATAAGGCATGGTATCGTACTTCTTTTGTTCTTCTTCTGTTATTTTAAATTTCTGTAAGCCATTTTTAGTTGGCCTGTATTCATATCCTTTGTCTAAATTAGGTTGCCCAAACTTATTTTTATTATACTTGTATTTTATGTAAGTATCAAAATCCCATCCCATAGGGCGACCATTCTTTTCATAGTCGCCTTTTTCTTTATTAAATATTGCGTATTGGTCTTTTATGCCTCCGACTTGCGTATTTATCTTTATGGACAAGTCATTAAGGCTATTCATGTTGCTTGGATCAAAATTCTTTACACCAACTGTATTAGCAACATCTTGAAGATTTTTTGCAAACTTTATCTTAAAATATTGTGGCTTTAATGCGTTTATTATTTTAGTATCCTGTATCCCATTTCCAACATATTCTGATTCATTTTTAATTACTCCTTTATCAACAGCAAGTTTTGCAATGCTTTGCTTGTCGGAAGGAAGCCCTATTGTCTTAAATACATCCGTAACACTTGTTGGCATTGATACAGGCTTTATATACTGCATATTTTCATAAAGACTCTGTATCTTATTTGTCTTTGTTCTTAATGCCTCTGCAAGCTCTCCTAATGATTTATAATCTTGTAAATTAAAATTCTGTATGCCAAATGTTTGCGCCTCTTTGTTGAGTACGTCTGTAAGTTTTTGTTTTGCTTCTGGAGTTGAAAAATCAGCCACATCAAGATTGCCAAAAGTCACCGCATAATTAACTAAATCTTGAATATCTTTTTTAGAACCTAATTTAGTTTTTGCATCATCAAGCAATTGTTTTTTTGATTGCAAAGAACCATCATATTGAAGATTATTATCTTGGGCGTATTTTTGCAAACCTTGATCATCATTGGTATAATTCAATTGCTTTATATTGCCACCAAGCTCATAATCAGTTTTGGCATAATCAAGAAGCTCTTTATTCTTATTATCAGAAAAATCATAGCCTTGTATGCCATACTTTTCGGCTAATTGTTGTCTTGATTGCTTATCGTATGGAAGCTTTTTAGATGCTAACCAATCAACGAGGTTTTGAGGAGGTTCTGGCTCTGGCGTAGGTTCACTAACGACCTTTGTTTCTTGTATATTTGTTGTGGATGGAGATGGAGATACGCCATCCTGTGAGCCATTTGTAGCAATGAGTGAAGAAGGGGATGGACTTTTTTTTTCAACGATAGTTAATTTCCCATTGGAAATGCCGTTTTCAATTCTATCAGTATCATATCCCGCAGTCATTAAATCTTTGTAATTAAATACTCTGCCGTCTGCTGATTTATATTGTTGGTCATGGTCCGTAATATCGCCTACTTCTGTAAGATTGCCATTGTCTATGCCGGATTGTATTCTTTCGGGAGTATATGAGGCATCCATCAATTGCTTCATTGAAAATAACCTACCATCCTTTGCTTTCAATATAGGCTTTTTGGTAGGTTCTGGAGAAGCTATGGGCGACTCTATTTGAGTTTCAGTAATTGTTTCTTCTTGAGGTATTTCTACTTGTGGCTCATTAGCCATTGGTTGCATTTCGTTTGCCATTAAATTGATAAATTTAATTTGTCGTTGCTTTGATTTGTAGCTAAATCTTGCTCCACCTTACCGCTCATTGAAGGTACAAAACTTGTTTTATTTAATTGCTTCTTATTTTTAGCATCTTGTATGGCATCTGGTAGCAAAGTATTTCTATCAACGCTACCTTCTTCTGTTTGAATAATAACAGGAACGCCATTTTTTACTTGTATTTCAGCTTCGTCAACAAATTGATTGTTAGGTATCTTTTTTATTACTTGTGTGGGTAATTTACCTTTTTCAACTTTTACTGTTCCTGTAAACAAATTGCCATTTTTATCTACCCATTTGGTGTTTTTTACAAAAATTCCATCTTTGGGATTTACAACCATATCTGAAAATGATTCAAGCGCAGTTGGCAATGTATTAACGTCAATTTTTTCACCTTGGCCTTTTGCATTTGCTACTGCCTTTGCAATTGCTGCCGCATTCTGTTTGCTTGTTTCTGCTTGAACTTTCATCTTAGCATCTTCATCAATTCTCTTGAATGGTTCTGTTCTTGTTTGAGCCATTGTTTTTATAGCAGTAGCTGCAAACAAATCTCTATCATCTTGTATATCTGTTCCAAAAACATTCTTATGTATTGCATTTAAGTCATTAAATCCGTTAA
>Ga0114976_10001846_pt1 | contig 13278 bp, 3 predicted proteins | sample S_130805_EF_Meta_FD_87319 | JGI IMG/M metagenome (GOLD analysis project Ga0114976, IMG submission 87319) | Freshwater microbial communities from Lake Simoncouche, Canada to study carbon cycling - S_130805_EF_MetaG | ecosystem: Environmental > Aquatic > Freshwater > Lake | place: Lake...
AAAACAAAAAAAACCAAAGAAAAAAAATTATTGGAAATAGAGAAAAAAATTCAAAGTACAAAAACCATAATTGAAGAGAATGAAGAGAATAAAAAACAAGGGCACGAAATACTAACCCTTATTAAAGATTTAAGAGATATTGTAAACAAAAGAATAGAAGAAATAGAAGCAATAGAAGGCATTGAAGAGAAAACAAAAGAAGATTTTTTTACTGAAATTGATGATATAGAGGGAACGTTCATAACAAAATCAAAAGATGCTCTAATAGAAAATGCCAAAGTTGTAATTAAACAAGCACTTACTGATATAAAAACAAAAAAAATAGAAGAGAGAACAATAGAATTAACAGCGTTGGAAAAAAAAGAAAAAGTAAGTATATCAAAGAGATTAACATATGTTGATGATATTGATAAAAAAAACAGAGAACAAACACAAAAAACAGATGAATTAAAGAAAGCACAACAAGAATTAATTATAGCAACAAAAAAATTAGATTCTGCATCTATAGCTGCTTCTACAGTAAACGCAGACGCAAAAGCAAAAGTAGATGCAAAAGCAGCCGCAAAAGCAAAAGCAAAAGCAGATGCAGAAGCAGATGCAGAAGAAAAAGTGAGCAAATATATAGCTGCAAGAGAAGCGCATAAAAAAGAAGATAAAAAAAAATTAATGGATGCAACCTACGATTATGACCAGTTTATTACAGATATAAATAAAAGGCTCGACCATATAATATTTTTATGTAATCAATTTGATTTTGAAAGAATTAATATGTTGTTAAAAAAATTAATTGTTAATCATGATTATGTAGCAAAAGATATTATTCCGAATGCAAGAAAATATAGTGATTTAAGTTCAAATCCAGAATTAAATGAAAAAATGTTAAAAAAGGGTGGATATACTAAAATGATTGCTTCGATGGATAAAAATTTTATTTTGATTAATAAAAAATTTACTAAATTTTGGGAAGATTATAGTGGAAATATAAAAACTTTTTACGAAGAAAGTATGAGCGATGATATCAAAGTAATTAATAGTAAAATTGCTGAAATATTAAAAAAATTAAAAAAACTCCAATATGACGATGGAAAGGAACAAAGTAAAGTTCCTTTTGATTTTTCCTTAATTGCAGATAATGCCATTATATATAAAATGAATTTCTATAATTTTTTTAAAAAAATTATAAAAAACTTACATATTATAAAAGAATCAATTCCTGATGATGCCAATTATGAAGAATTTATTGCAGAAAAACGAAGGGATTTTGAAAGCACATTTTACAAAATGTATGACAGCTTATATACTGGTTTTAAAAAGGAATTAGATGCAAGTTTAGAAAAAATAGGAATAATAAAAGGTCGACCTAAAAAAAATTTGTCAGCCATTATAAACACATTAGAGCAGTCTGTGATAAATGACCCAAAAAATATTGCTGGAGCAATGTCTTATGCAGATGACTTATTTACAGAAATTTCAGAAGAAATAGGTCTTGAAGAAATCGATGATGAACCAGCTAAATTAATAGCAACAGAACAATCTACAATAAAAAGTGTATTAACACTGACTGATCAAATTTCGAAATTAGAAAATGAGTTAAAGCAAATAGAAGGGGGTTTACAAAAATTTACCGAGCTTTTAAATAAAGAGAGTCAAAGTATAAATGATACTAAAATAATAATTATGCAACTAAAAAATGCTATACAACAACTTAATACAGAACAATCAGATGATCAATTAACATTAACTGATGAGATTATGAAAGATGAAAAATTTAGGCTGGATTTAATGGGAATATCTGGTGAAAAAAACAGAACAGTAATTGAAAATCAGAAAAAATTTATAAATAATATAATAGATATAAAAATAGATCAAGATCAAGATAAAGATAGAGAAAATACAAAAATGTTAGAATATATTGAAAGAGCAGTAAATTACAAAAATACTGAACCATTAAACGGACGCCTATTTTCGCCAGGTCCACGCCTATTTCAGTCAAAACCACCCCTATTTTCGTCAAAACCACGCCAATACCCCTTATCACAAGCACCAGCACTACAAGAAACACTACAAGAAGCACCCGCACAAGAAGCACTACAAGAAGCACCAGCAACTGCATCATTTAACACGATCAAATCAGGCCCCCAATTCCAGCCACAAGCACCAAAAAAAACAGAACGCCTATTTCAGCCAGAACCACGCAAATACACTTCAAAACGCATAAACATATTAAACACACCAACAACAGCACAACACGCAACACAAGTAGCACAAGAAGCACCCGCACAAGAAGCACAAGAAGCACAAGTAGCAGAAACAGAAGGAGCAACAATACACGTTCTAACAGCTGCACCACAAGTAGCAGACCCAGAAGGAGCAACAATACACGTTCCAATACCAGAAACACCACAAGTAGCAAATAAAGTAAATTTTTCATTCTTTCAAAAAAAGGATATGATAAATAATTTTACTCCTATTTATAATGTTCTAAGTGATAATAGAATGTTTGCATCAGTCAATGCAGGCAATCCTGAATTATGGGTTAAAGGCGAAGGAATAAACAAAGCATTTATGCTTGCAATTGCTAATGCAGATCCACTAATTCAGGATTTACATTTAGCTTTTTACTTTGAAATATTTAAAAATATGTACCCAGGCACAAAAGTATCTTTAGAAAAATTTAAAAAAGATAATTCAATTGTTTTTCAAGAAATATCAAAATTTAAAAATTCTGATTTAGTAAAAATTAAAAAAGGAACACTACTCAAATACGACAATCTCGATCAAAATCAAAGCTTATTTGAAAATATGTACATGTATATTTCAGAAGACCCTATTGATGAAAAATTTCGTTTTACAGAAAAAAATAAAGTTAACTTTCCGAATGGAAACATTCCAGGAGACATTATTATCGATATTTTCAAAAAGGCATTTAAACTTACCAATATAGGTAACCCTTTAAATAAGGCTATGATATACTGTGTAGGTCCTACAGGCAAGGGCAAAGAATATAGAGATTCTAATAACATTCTTAAAAGAGATCCAATTGGGACTGCTGATGAATTCAAAGAAGCAATTCGCAAAATTGGTGTAAATATTGCAACTGCAATTCAATTGTATAATAAGGAAGCTACACCGAATATCGAATATGTTCGTATTCCTCTAATTAGCGGGGGACTTTTTAAACATCCCAGAGTATCTTTAATTTCAATTGCAAAATATCTTATGGATGGTATTCTTACAATAGATAATAGTGGGGTCGAATTCAATTTTGCATATAGCACTGAAAGTACAAGAGATGATGATGAAGGTTTTTTCAAAAAAGCTTATGACGAAATAAAAAATTCCAAATTAATCCCTCCCATTTTGTCGTAGCTCCGCGACTTCGAGCTTCAATTCATTTAATTCTTTTTTAAGAGCTTTAATAGATTCTACAAATAAAGGTGCCAATTTTTCATAGCAAATAGTTAAATAATTATCACCACTTTTAGAAACAATATTATTAGAGTTATCGCGCATCATATCGAATGGTGCAATTTTAACTATTTCTGGAAGGATACTTTGCACTTCTTGTGCGCTTAATCCGATGTCGGGAATTATTGGAAATCCATAATGCGATGCTAAATTATTTGGGGTATAATGGAAACCATTCAATTTGCAAATTAAATCTATTGGGTTTCTAATATTCGAAGTGTGGTCTTTCAATCTATTATCAGAAAACGATGATACAATTCCACGCGATGCAATAATACCGCCTTCTACTGTAAGCTTGTCTATATTGCTGGTGGTTCCGATAGAAACATTATTCATACTATATATATTACTGCTTGTTATTGTCCATTTTGATTTATGAAAGTCTAATGAAGTTGCCAATATATTACTTGTAGATAAAACATAATTACTGCAATTACGGTCATTTGTTTGTATTACTCCATTAATTGTCGATACATGAGCATCTACTTTGTTATATATAATATTACAAGTGGCAAATACATAATTAGATGTATCGCTAATAACATTTCTACCTTCTTTTTTATAATTTCCTATAGTATCAACATCTCCATTATTTTTGATAGAAAATGCAATATTGTTAAAGTTTTTTGCAACGAATATATCAGAATTAATATCTTTTTGCTGAACCATCATTGCAACTGTATTAATATCCTCATTAACAACTTCTAATCTTTCAGTTGTATATACATTTGTTTCGAGATATGTATTTTCACCTTGAATTATTAAATTTGAACTTACAGTTAAAGAACCATTAATAAATATATCATTATTATATCTATTATTAACTATAAATTTTTGAGATGCAGATATAGGTTCATATATCATATCAGTTGTTAATCCAGATATTCTTTGAGAAATATTATTACTGGTCGATAATACATAATTGCTTCCAAAACCTATTTCAGTTTCTATACGATTAACTAATATATTACTTGTCGATAATACGTAATTGCTTAAACTTACACCATTCGACGTTAATAATACGCCGGATAATTGATTTCCCGACCCTATAAATGATGGCGCAACCACATTCCCTTGCACCGCAACATTCCCAGTCATAGTTATATTACTATTTTGGTTAATAATGAATGCAGTAGTATTTATTCCAAAAGTCGAAGATAATATTTTGAATTCTCCATCATAATTTCCAACCTTGTAATCTGTATACATATCATTATAATTACCTCGTATTAGTTCGATATATGCATTTTTAGATATATCTGGTATTTGTGTTGCATTTCTATATCTTATTATTACAAATCCACTTCCGCCAGCGGACCCTTCATTAACAAGGTCGCCTGCACCACCACCACTACCAGTGTTATTTACCCCTGGATAATTATTTCCAACGCGAATATGATAATTAGGATCATTAATTAGAGGTATATTAACCATTGTTGCACCATTACCACCACCACCACTTCCACCTAAACTATTTAATTCAATAATACTACCACGAAAATATGACTTAAACCCGCCTCCTCCTCCACCTCCTATATAGCCACCGTCAAATCCAAAAGTACCAAAAGAACCATTTGTAAAATATTTTTCAAAGTTATATAATTTTCCACCAATAGTAATTTCCTTAAGACCATCACCACCATTCTCTCCTTTTATAGGGTTATTTGAAGTATAAAAATTAGCTCCTGGACTTCCAATACCACCTCCACCACCAGAGCCTTCAAAATTATAAATATTTATATCTCTTAAATTATCCCCTCCTTTTTTTCCTAAATTTGCATAAGAAGATGTTGTTGTATTTGCGTTTACAAGAACTCCATTAATATAATTTGAATTAGTAGCAATTCCGCCTGGCTTAAAAAGTACATTGTTTACACTTTGCGCGCCTGTACTTGCACCACCACACCCCCCTTCGAAGCCATTAATATCATACTGAGAACCATTCCCTCCACCAGATGCTCTATATAATATATTATTATTAAAAAATATTTCACTATCAGCACCTCTATTTCCAGGTCCTTGTCCACCTCCAACACGTATTTTGTAATTTCCAGGTGATAATGATTGACCTATTGATACAATACATGAACCAGCGCCACCGCCACCACCAAAAAAGTTTGCTCCTTTGCCACCTGCGCCAATCATCAATATATCTGCAATGCAATTGTTAGGCAAATCAAATGTATATTCGGTATAGTTAGAGTTTGTATTAATATTATTATTTGTATAAAGAAATTGCACAATTCTATCTGTATAATCTGCAATAGTATTATATTGTGTTATAGGTGTTGAATATATTTTAGTTGGTAATATATATTCATTATTATTTTGAATTAATAAATTTGTGGTTGTTTTTACATTATCGTATATATGTAATTTAGATTCGGGGATAGACGTGCCAATACCAACGTTTGAAGTATCAAAATATATAGAATTATACGAGGTTGTCCATTGTGTTTTTCCTAATATTAAAATATTACTGGTTAATAATACATAATTGCTTACATTTTTATCATTTAAATTTGATTTGGTTGCAAGGGTATTACTTGATGATAATACATAGTTACTAATATTTGCGTCTTTTTCATCAATGGTACTATTTAAAGCAAAGTTTGCTCCATCAATTTCTGTAATAAGATTTTCTTCTAATTGAGATATTTTAAACTCAATATCTTTAAAAATATTTGAACCATATTGATTATATATATTACCAGTTATATATAAATCATTACTCGTGCTCAAAGAACCATAAAATTTAACATTGCCAGTTTTATCGATTAATAATTGTTCTTTGTTAAACAGGTCATCTCTATACATAAATTTCAAATTTCCATCATAACTATATATCTCGTTTGTTAAATTATTTCTATTTACTAAATCATCTTTTATAGTATTTGATAATATTATGTGTGGCTTGAATTTAGGTTTATTATAATTAGTAAGTTGTATATTTATATTGCAATTATTAGCATTATTAACATATCCTTTGAAATATTCTTTGAGTATAATAGTATTACTTAAACTTGCATCAAGTACATTAAAATTATATTTAAACTCTTTGACAGGTCTTACATTAATTACATGAGTATTATATTTGTCGTCTACTAACTCGTTAGATGTTGTTATAGTTATAATATTTGATATATTATTATATATATTAGTATTATTATAGTATTGTATATTCGAATTGCAGTTTATTACGTAATTACTATTTGAAACTGTATTAGGAATAATATTAGAACTATCAATGCTCAAAATATTGTTTCGGAATATTGCAAAATTACCTTTATATTGTTTAAGTGAATTATAGCGAACAAAATTTGAAGTAGTTGTTTCAAGATATACATTTGATAATGAACCAATGTCATTTAATTTTATCGATGTTGTATTATAAAACAATTTATATTTATCAGTATTATCATTGTTAGTATCTGGTAAATATGTATATATTTTGTTAATAAAACTTACAAAATTACTGCTTGTATTATTAGCAAGATTTTTTATATTAGAGTACGAAGATATTATATCAGTATTCGTATTAGATGTAGAAATATTTGCTAAATGTGCTGGTACTTTGTAGTAATTGCTAAATAAACATGCAAAATTATAATTACAATTCAAAATACCATTGTTTAACACAATCGAAAAATTGTTAGATGTTATATTATTAATTATTTGGGTGCTTTCAGTATTGATTATATTATTATTATCGTACGATAGTGACGGAGATATATCAAATATATATTCGGTATTTTTATCATAATTAACTATATATTTTGGATTATTTATGCCATTATTTGTAAAACCATAAATATAATTACTATAATTATTTCTATTAATCTTAAGTTTATTTTCGTCAAAAATATAATTTAATTGTATATTGGAATGCACTGATAAATAGGATATATCTTTTTTGGTATTAAGAATTTTATAAACAACCATTTCGCCATTTTCTAATTCTACTAAATCACCATTAATATCTCTTGATGGGATATTGCTATTATGAATACTATTACTGACCTTCGTTTTATATGTTGCCGAATTATTATCCCAATAATCAGTTATGGAATTATAATCATATGTTTGCATTAAATTACTTGTATAAATTTTTACAGCTGTATAAAGATAATCCCTCGTATATCTTGCATTTATTAACATTGTTTGCGTATCATGTTCGCTATTAATAGTCATTGTTTGTATAGGGTTTGTCTCATTAAACCCATATCTTGCGCCATCTCTCAAATTATTAACACCATTGTAAGGGGCAATAGTAAATATATTTGTAAGGTCATTAGCGGTTGGTTCAATATTTGCAGAGGTGTTTGCAATATCTATTGTGAATTTATGGTTATTACTTAAATCACCAGCTGATATTATATTATATTTGTTTCTATCTGCTGTTATATTAACCAAATTTATTTTGATAGGATTATGTGTATTTGTTATTTGTAATCCGCATTTATTATCATCATTGATATGTAAACTAATATTACTATTGCGAAGGTTAGTAAGTTGCCCTAAATGCATATTTGTTTTTGAATTATTATTAATTTCGAGGAATGACTTATAAATATCAGAACCATCATTTTTATAATAATGAAATTCAAGGTCAGTATTGCTGTTGTTATTGACTACGCGTAGCTGTACCATATTGTTTATATTATTTTTATCTGCATCATATGATGTAGTATAATCATTATTTTTATAAATACCTAATTCTATCGCTGAATAAGACTTTGCATTACTGGAATATGTAATAAACTTCGCAGTAGAATAATTATCGTTATTTTGCTTAACAACAAATGGAATATTCTTATTAACCATAGAGTCTACTATTATTGCATTTAATGGTTTTAAAATAATATTTTTTCCTGAATATTCTACATCATTATAATCTATAACATTTTTATAAAGAATATTAGAAACAGATACAATGTCAATATATTTTGATAATTCAGACAACTGTTCTACTTTTTTGAGACGAAAGTTAAAGTTATTACTATTATTATCTATAATATTAATATTACCATATACATCTAAATCACCATAAATTGATACAGCAGTATTTGATGATTTATCAACAAAATCGTATGATACGTTAGGGTTATTAAAATCAATATGATAATTCGAGTTCAATATATTATAATACATGGACATCCCATATGTTGTTGGTGCGATTGTTTTATCGGTGTATCCAAATTGCAACGGTCCTACTCTCTTCGTGTCGCGCGTATCAACATCATTATATTTATGGTTCTTGTAAATAAACCATTTTTCTAAATTTCGGCTTCCATTTAAATCTCTGTCATATTCGCATATATCAATCCCGCTATAATCGGCATTGTTATTAATACCGCCTCCACGCACGCCTCGATATATTCTTATAACAGAATAATTATGTTCTTTAATGGTTGTATTACGGATTTGCAAAGGTAAATTAACATCTTCGCCAGACCAGCCTAATGCAATATTTTTATTTGTATAAAAACCGTCTAGATTATTAGTTGCTTGCAAAGTTGCAATAGGTTTATCATTTTGATAATATAGGTCTGCGTTTATTCCTTCCTTAACATTTAATCCTCTCATATTTGTAGAATAGGATGATACATTATCATAATTAATACAGTATTTGTAAGTATTTGTATTATATATATTGAAATAATTCTTATCATTATAAATAAATCCAGACATTTTTGCAATAGTATTATCCTGCGATACGTAATAACCTGTTGCAGACATTTTGCCAACAATATCAAGATGTAAATCTTTTCCTTCCGCTTGTCGAGGTACTTTAATATTAATTCCGACGCCTTTATTTGTTAGAGAAAGCATGGGGGGTGTATTAATTAGATTTGGTAAAAATATATTATTTTTTAATGTAGATATATCGAATGAAGGATAAAAATATATATTATTACTTTTACCATTAATATTATTTGTATTAATTATCAAACTATTATCATAAAAGTCTAAATATGATAATCTGCCAATATTAGTAATATATTTATCTGCATTTATTTTTTCTTGAAGCACAATTTCAAAGTTTGCATTTGAAGTCCTATTTTTATATACATTTAATACACCTGGGAAACCTTCGCTAATATTTTGACCAACTGTCAATTTATTGGGAAAGCTAATATTACGGTTTGCATCAAGATTTGCAATATTACTATGAACGTATGTGAAAAAATAGTTTGAACCATCAATAGTATTTGAGGTTGTCGTAAGCCCCAGCGTATAATCAGTAATATTGATAGGATTAATACGTATATTTCCAATTAATAAATCATTTTCAATATTTAGGCTTTGCATAGATAATGTATTCGCTGTATCAAAGCTAACATCACCATAAAAGGTTGACCCGGTATTAACAACTAAATTATTTATAGTTGCATTCGAACTTTGCAATGTACCAGATAATTGAGCATCTTTTCCAAATATATTATTTACAACTGTAATATCTTTGTTGAATTTATAATTACTACCATAGAAACTCCCTGTACTTATTTGCGATGGGTTTATAATTCCTATTCCATCTGCGCGTACGTATATATCATCTATATTTTTGTAATCTTTAGTATAATTATCAAATAATACTACATCATCAAACTTCGAAGTCCCATGAACATCAAAACGCGGGTATGTATTAACAACTATTTCCGATATTACGTTATTTGAAACTATTTTTTTGTGATACAAAATACTATCAGCTTTGTTTTTTCCAATACAAACATTCCCATTACTATCAATGGTCATTGCGGCAAATTGTGTATCATTCAAATATGTGGGTATTGTATTCTTATTATACAATGAGTTCATTTCAGAAGGTGATTTTGATATATGAAATTCAAGAGGCATTCCAGTTGTTGTTGAAATAACTGCTGGTGATATATTGCTTCCGCCAATAATACCAATGCTAAATTTAGATAAGTTTGATGTTATATTACCGTATATACTATCATTGCGCATTGCTAAATGAATATTATTAAAGTTATTATTTGGCGTTGAATTGATATTTAAGGGATGCTGATTATTATTTGTATCAACTAAACCTCCTAATGTTATATAATCAGGCGTATATATGTTATTCACAGGATAATCAATATTATATATATTATTAAAATATGTTTTAATACCCGTTCTGAATGGCTGTGATTGCGTGAAGTCTCTAACTTGTGTTATTAGATTTATTATTGCGTTGCTATTTAATTCGCCTTTGATAGATATATTGCTAAATTGAATACTATGTGCATTTATTATGCCATCGCATTTTATATTTCCACCGATATAAAGCGAAGTATTAGGGTCACGATAATTTGCTGACATATTTCGCGAAGTATTAATCGCCACACCGCGATTATTAACATACATATTATATTTTGTATCCATATTGTTGGTATTATAATTCGTGGTTCCTTGACCATCGCCAATTACTAAATATTCACTATCAGACAATGATAGTTTTTTGACATCTTGATCGGTAATTCCAATACCCAATGAGTCAACTTTAATAATTGGTTCAGCACCTTGAATTATAAAATCATCCATTATACTATATATAATTCTATTTTATTCTATTTAAAAGAAATAAACAATTAATATTTATATAATAAAATGATATAATGAAAAAATGATACTATACATTTACTTATATATCAAAATAATATAATGAAACGCATTCAAGGAATACATAATAAAACAAAGGATGTTGATATTATTAATCAACCTTATAATAATAAAAATGTTATCCTTCAATGCGAAGATCTAATACAATTATTTAATAATAATGGATTGAATAATATTCATTTTAAGAACATCGATTTATACAGGGTTGCATTTGTTCATAAATCATATTGTACTATGAAAAATACAGATTTTGATAAAAGTAATATTAATTGTCCCGACGACTGCATCCCACTCCAAGATATGTCATATGAACGCCTTGAATTTCTTGGCGACGCCTTAATAGGTATGATTGTTGCAAATTACCTATATAGTAGGTTCCCAGACCAAAATGAAGGCTTCTTATCTAAAATAAGAACCAAAATAGTTAATGGGCGAATGCTGGGATATTTATCAAATAAAATAGGTTTTCAAAAGTTTGCAATAATTTCAAAGCAGGTTGAAGAGACAGGTGGTAGAAATAATTTTAAAATTATGGAAGATATATTTGAAGCATTTATAGGTGCCTTATTTCTTGATTTTCAAACAGAGAACGACAAAGTGCAACTTCCAAATAGTATTAAACTTGCGCCATTTACTGGTGCCGGATATTTTATTGTTGAAAGCTTTATTATTTATATTATTGAAAATTATATTGACTTTTGCGAATTAATAAGAATTAAGAATAATTACAAGGATATGCTTGTATCTTATATGATGCATAATCTTCAAGATACACCCAGGTTTTACGAAGTTAAAATATCATTAAAGGACAATGTTCACGTTTTTACTTATTGTATAAAAGATAGAAATAATGCAATTATTGCAACATCAACTGGGTTCAATAAAAAAGATGCAGAGAATAATGCAGCAAAAGAAGCACTATTATATTATAATGTAGATATATGTGAATATAATTCAAATATATAAAGATATTATATAAACAAAATATAATTGAAATATATTGTTATATTTATACATATTTAATGGATAAATTAAATATTACACATCTTGTTTTGGCGGGCGGGGGTATGAAAGGTGTTGTATATGTGGGGGCATTGAGATATTTATATATAGAAAATTTACATAAAAATATTACACATATTGCATCAAATTCGATAGGTTCATTTGTTGCATTATTCATTGCATTTAGACTTACAATAGAAGAAATAGAAGAGATAGTCTATGGAACATCGCAAGATTATAATTTATGCAATATACCTACTAAACGTTATTATAGGTTCATATCAGATTTAGGCTTATGCGACATTTCACATTTTTTAGAACATTTAAGAAAGATATTACGTGTTAAATATCCAGAGTTTAATGATATTACTTTTAAAGAGATTTCGAAAAAGTTTGGAATTAATTTATATTTTTCAGCGACAAATATAAATAGATGCGAAAATCGTATTTTTTCAATTGATGATACACCAGATTTATCGGTATTTACTGCTTGTGAAGCATCAATGGCTGTTCCGCTAATATTTAAGCCTGTTGAAATTGATGGTGAATATTACTACGATGGTGCTTTGTCAAATAATTTTCCTATCAAAATATTTTCGCATATTTCAAAAGATAATATTATTGCAATGGTAATATATAGTGAAAAAGAGAAATATATCCCTTCAACAACGAAGATAAATATTTTTTATATATTTAGACAAATATGGAAAATGTTTGAAATATTGCGGATTAATCAAGTGACGATGAACGAAATTAAAATAGAAGATAAGGATTATTATTATGTACCTAAAAATAATACTATGCAACAATCTATAAATTTCATTGTGAATAGGAAGGGGGTCAAAATAGAATTATCACTTGAACAGATTGATGAGATGATACTCTATGGTTTTACAAGTATGATAGAGTTTATTGAAAATCGTAAAAAATTACTTGCTGATAATAACAAGATAAGACTAAAAGATTATACTGAATTATACTGAATTATACTGAATTATACTGAATTATACTGAATTATACTGAATTATACTGAATAATATATAATATTATTATAGTAATATATATATAATATATAATGATCAATGAATCATATATATTTCTTTTGAACTTGTATGTTACTATAATAGGTGATTGTAGTTATCAATGCTACATATAAAATATAAAAGAAATAATATAAAAAAA